>Ga0209344_10000263_pt1 | contig 103388 bp, 89 predicted proteins | sample Cruoilmetagenom6_FD_187293 | JGI IMG/M metagenome (GOLD analysis project Ga0209344, IMG submission 187293) | Oil polluted marine microbial communities from Coal Oil Point, Santa Barbara, California, USA - Santa Barbara Oil Seep Sample 6 (SPAdes)... | ecosystem: Environmental > Aquatic > Marine...
CGATTACGTCTACTGAGCGGATCACGCGCCGCCTCCGTGTTACGTGAGTACCCGTGTATGCATCTGCTAGTACTTCTGTGCCGTTCTTGAAAAGCCGTAACTGCGGCGGTTCGAGGTGATGCAGGCTAAGAATCCTTTCGAGAGAAGAAAAAGATAGGAACTTTCCCAAGTCAGCAAACGCGTTTTTCTCTGACCTGATCTCTTCGCAACGATCACGAATATCTGCTCCAAGAGCTTTTATCAGACCGCGTAAAAACCAGCGTTCGAGAGGTGGTTCCACCGTACAGCGAATCGCTGGGCTATCGGTCACATGAGACTGACAGCACCATCAGACGCGCCATCACTTCTTCCAGTGCTTCCAGCGTCGGACACCTGATCCGCGTCCCGTCTTTCGCGAACAGAACGAATCTCCTTCACCGAAGCAACAAATCATCAACACTCTCGCCTGAGGCGTTCTCTTCTGATGGCAAAGCATTCCCGATTGTCACGACAACACCTTCCTTCCCCTTCTCCTCCAGAGCTTCTTACGCAAACATACTCTCTGTACAAAAACAAACTTAGACTTTTTTGTTATTGGGTGTTGCGAGGGCGTGGTAGGTGGTGGGGTTCACGATACCGTTTTGGTGCAGGTTGTGCTGGGATTGGAGGCGGAGGAATGCCTGGTGCGTGCATCAGTTGCAAGAGAGGTCATGGGCGGGGGTGTGGCGACGGGAGATATTGCTGCCATAACCAACACCCCACCGAGAAGGAGAAGAGAGTACCGGAAAGGGAGAGAGAAGGGAACTAGAGAGTACCGGCAGAAGAGCTATGCAAATGCAACAATACACACCATGCTCACAACCCCAACAAGAACCCCCCCCCCCCCGCCAGTACTCACCCCCTTCGACTTCCTCCTCTCCACAATCGCACACGATGGACCCTGCGATCTCCCCACCCACAACATCACCCACCTCACTAGCGACCAACTCAACCAAATCCTCACCATCGCACCCCAAACCTCAGACGGCACCCCCACCCTCCACAACCCCAACTTCAAAAACGTCACACTCACAGACGACGCCAACTTCCACAAGACAACATTCACAGGCGACGCCAACTTCGACGGGACGGCATTTGAAGGCTGGGCCAGCTTCGACGAGGCAACATTCACAGACAACGCCGAAGTCGGCGGGGCAACATTCACAGACTGGGCCAGCTTCGACTTGACAACGTTCGAAGGCGAGGCCAACTTCGACGAGGCAACATTCGAAGGCAACGCCAACTTCGGCAGGGCAACATTCACAGGCAAGGCCAACTTCGACGAGGCAACATTCGAAGGCAACGCCGACTTCGGCGGGGCGACATTCACAGACCGGGCCAATTTCAACGGGGCGACATTCACAGACCGGGCCGACTTCGGCGGGGCGACATTCACAGGCAACGCCAACTTTGGCGGGGCAACGTTCGAAGGCGAAGCCAGCTTCGACGAGGCAACGTTCGAAGGCGAGACCAGCTTCGACGAGGCAACATTCGAAGGCAACGCCGACTTCGGCGGGGCGACATTCACAGACCGGGCCAATTTCAACGGGGCGACATTCACAGGCAAGGCCGACTTCTGCGGGGCAACGTTCGAAGGCGACGTCGTCTTCTTCAGGGCAACATTCGAAGGCGACGGCTTCTTCTTCGCGGCGACATTCACAGACTGGGCCAGCTTCGACAGGGCAACATTCACAGGCAAGGCCAACTTCGACTTGGCAACATTCACAGGCAGGGCCAGCTTCGACTGGGCAATATTCACAGGCAACGCCGACTTCGGCGGGGCGACATTCACAGGCAGGGCCAATTTCAACGGGGCGACATTCACAGGCAGGGCCAGCTTCGACTGGGCAACATTCACAGGCAACGCCGAAGTCGGCGGGGCAACATTCGAAGGCGACGCCAGCTTCGACGAGGCAACATTCGAAGGCGAAGCCAGCTTCGACGAGGCAACATTCGAAGGCGAAGCCAGCTTCGACTTGGCAACGTTCACAGGCAGGGCCAATTTCAACGGGGCGACATTCACAGGCAGGGCCAGCTTCGACTGGGCAACATTCACAGGCAACGCCGAAGTCGGCGGGGCAACATTCACAGGCAACGCCGAAGTCGGCGGGGCAACATTCGAAGGCGACGCCAGCTTCGACGAGGCAACATTCGAAGGCGACGCCAGCTTCTTTCAGGCAACGTTCGAAGGCGAAGCCAGCTTCGACTTGGCAACGTTCGAAAGCGAGGCCAGCTTCCTCGGGGCGACATTCACAGGCAAAGTTAGGTTTGATAGAACGCGTTTTTCAGAGAGGAAGGCCGCTGAAGAGGAAAGCGTGATGGGTGGGGTCATTTTTGATAGGGTCGAGATTTTGTCGGGATTGGTGTTTCGGGGAGTACCTAATGAGTTACTGCGCTTTGACGGGTCCTTTGAAGAGACGGATCTCGCGCGTGTGGAGTTCGTCAACGTAGACCTTGCAAACTGTTTTTTTGAGAACGCGACCGGACTCGACCAGGCAAAACTACGAGGAGAAACCTCTTTCGATCGAACACGGAAACGAGAACGTCTCGCAGACGAAGTAAAACTTCACGATAGTGACATGCCCAAAGAGGAGGAGCGTGTAAAAGCGAAACATTTCGCTCAGTTGTATCGGGATCTCCGGAAAGGCCGGGAAGACGCAAAAAACGAGCCTGGAGCCGCAGACTTCTACTATGGCGAGATGGAGATGCGCCGGCGCAGCGATTCCTGGGGTACCCGCCGTCTCCTCGACGCCTACTGCGCTGTGTCCGGTTATGGTCTCCGTCCTCTTCGTTCCCTTATTGAGCTCCTGGTTGTCGTGTGCGGGGCGACGTGTGTGCTGAATGCTTTTGGCTTTCAGGATTCTGTGGGTTCGTCTCGGGGGAATCCATTTTTGTTTGTGGTTGGGTCGTTGGTGAGTGTGACGACGTTTGATCCGAAGGTGTTGACGACGACTGGACAGGGGGTTCGTGTGGTGTTGCGTTTGGTTGGTCCGGTGTTGCTTGGCTTGACGGTGTTGGCGGTGCGGGGTCGGGTGAAGCGGTAATTTTTTTGGTTGGGTTGTTTTTAGGGGTAGGGTGGAGGGGGGTTGGCGGTTGCCGGGGATGCGTTTGGTGGATGTGCGGATGCACGCGATCAGCCGGAAACCGAGTTGCTCGAACATCACACCCACCGCGATCAGGACTTTCCGCGCAGCATGCGCGTCCCTTCGCGCCCGATACACCTTCGCCAACTGCTCATACGGCCCAGGAACAAACTCTTCTTGCCACTCCAGCCATACCAGCCGATCCTCCCACCCTACCGAACTCTCATCCGCGAGCTCCTCATACTGAAACCCATCCAAAAAAAGCATGCCCCGCTTCGGCCGGCACTTCTTATCGTCCACCAACTTGGATACCACTACATGTTTCAGAACAAGCTTGTCCTTAAAGATCCCCCTCCGCAGATCCAGCTCTCCACCGATCTTCGCACTCGCCAACCACACTGTCCCCTCCGCCACAAACCCCCCGGCCAGGAACACGCCAGCGCTGGTTTCAATGTTCCGGGCGTAGAGTGCTGTACTACCGGGATTCCGAAATGTTCCACCCGAACAGTCGAGTTCGCCACTGATCTTCACACCCGATAATGACACTTCCCCTTCTGCCGTAAACTCCCCGCTCAGGAACACGCTCCCGCTGGTTTCGATCTTCTGGGCGTTGAGGGCTGTACCGTCGGGATTACAGAATGTCCCATCCGAACAAGAGAGTTGGCGACCGATCTTCGCGCTCGATATGTCCGCTGCACCGTGTGCGTGGAAACCACTATGCAGGTAGAGGCTGCTACCGATCTGAACGCTGCCGGCGTCGAGGAGCAACCTGAGATGGTTGCCGGTGGTGTCTGCTGGAGTCGGGGGGAGGGTGAGGGTCGCTCCTTCGAGGTTGAGGTCGACACGGATAGCGGTGTCTTCGAGGTTGAGTTGGCCGGTGATGGTGGTGTGGGTGAGGTTGAGGGTGTTGTCGATACGGGAGCGAGGAGCATCGAAACCGTTTTTGAGATGGAGTGCGGGAAGGCAAGGGCGGGGCAGGTTACGTCCGCGAAGACAACTCCCTCAAGAAAAAGACAGTTTTCGAGCTGGAGAGGGGCAGTAAGGCCGGCGTGCGTGAAATCAAGACGGCCTGTGATGTGGGCGTGTTGCAGGCGGAGGCCTTTGGGCGCGAGGGGCGTTCGGGATGAAGAAGAAGCCCGACAAGAACTATCGCGCGGACTGTTGCCCAGGCTGTGGAATCTTCAATATTTTCGGGCAGGTCGAAGATTGCGGCATGCCCTTTACGGGCATCGTCCATGACGCGTATTTCATCTGCCGTGAGATCATCAGGTAACTCCATTCCTCGCGGAAGTGTCACCATGCCCACCCTTTTACCGGTTCTTGCATTCCCAGTTAGGCATTCGGCAGTTCGATCGGAAAATCCCCCTATGTGAGAAAACAGGCATCCTACAGATGCCAGCCTGCAAAACCGCCACTACCACGTTACGTCTTGATCATTGAGAAATAGGTGTATTGGGTTGGCTGTCCAGGCTGCCAGGTCGTACCGGGTTGGCGAGGCCATCGGGTCGCCAGGTTGGCTGTCTGGGTCGTCAAGATCGCACCGAACCGCCAGGGTCGCTGTTCTGTCAGGTTGGCCATTCCAGGCCACTGGGCTGTCGAAGCTGTATTGGTCAATGATCAATGGGGTGTGCCGAAAACACGCATGTAAATACGGAAAAATTCTCTTCCGAGCTTTCTTGTGGACAAGCTGACTGCGCATGTGGCGGGGCAAACCGGCATCGGGACGGGCCAAAAACGGAAAATGCAAAACGAGGAATCGTACTTCCCGTAGTTGCAACCAAAGCATTACGAGAGCACAAGACCAAACAAACCGAAGAATGCTTGCTAAACGAGCGAACATGGCCTGCCGAATACAACGATTTAGTGTTCGTCACATCCAAAGGAACCCCGATCGATCCGTCCAATTTGCGGAAACAGACGGCGGCTGTAGCGAGGAAAGCAGGAATCCCGTGGAAGGTCACACCGTACGAACTCCGACACACTGCAACTTCCCTGCTCGCTGATGCCGGAGTGTCGGATGAGCGGTTGGCAGATCTGCTTGGGCATCGCACGACGAAAATGGTGGAAACTCATTACCAGCATGTCATTGTCGACGCATTGGATACTGCTGAACGCATGGACGAGATCCTGGATGATGGAAGCTGAAACACCTCTTCCCACACGGGGAGGGTCCCAGATGGGGTCCCGCTTGCCCCTATTGCCACACTCCGCAATTCGAGAGGTTCCTGTTTCCCCCGTCTGGCCTGGTGTTTTGGTGGAGCCTCCTCAGGGGATTGAACCCTGGACCCCTTCCTTACCATGGAAGTGCTCTACCACTGAGCTAAGGAGGCATGGGCAGTGTTCCTCGACTTTAGCAGAGAGAGGCTGGAAAAGTTCCGGGGAAAAATTTATGGTGTTTCACGCAGCGATCTTCCCAAAAAGATAAGATTTCCCATATGACCACAATTTAAATAAATCCTTCTATTCCGCGAGGGTGGGAAACGCTGCGGAAATACGCGGGTAACAAATACGTGATCTTCGTAACGATGTTTCGTAATCTCCGGAACCTAACTTAAAGTGGTCAGTGACACGCAGGAGGTGGTGCGTTTGTCTACAGAAGAACTGAAATCAATTCTTGATGTCGTTTTTCTTCTTTTGGCCGCAGTGTTGGTCATCCTGATGCAACCGGGGTTTGCCCTCGTCGAAGCAGGGCTCACGCGAGGAAAAAACGTCTCAAACATCATGATGAAGAACATCATGGACTTCTGTATTGGGTCCACGGTGTTCTTCATCATTGGCTATTCTCTCGCCTACGGCGCAGATGGCAATAGTATTATTGGGTGGGGAACCTACTTTTTCGGAGGAAACGCCACGGATAGTGGCACCGAAGCAGTGAACTTCCTCTTTCAAGCAGCCTTTGCGGGAACAGCTGCCACAATTGTCTCAGGGTGCATCGCGGAACGTATGAAGTTCCCCGGTTACCTCATTGTGTCAACTCTGATGGCAGGCATTATTTATCCCATTGTCGTCCACTGGCAATGGAGTGGGAACGGGTGGCTCAGCGACCTTGGCTTCTATGACTTCGCCGGATCTACAGTCGTACACAGTGTGGGTGCCTGGGCTGGACTGATGGGAGCAATTATCATCGGTCCCCGTCTCGGAAAATATGGTCCGGATGGGAAGCCTCGCGCGATTCCTGGACACTCTATTCCCTTTGCCGTTCTCGGTATGTTCATCCTGTGGGTTGGTTGGTACGGGTTCAACCCAGGTTCGGTCCTTGCAGCTGAGGAGAGCATTGCCCTCGTCGCCTTGAATACAACTCTGTCTGCCGCGGCAGGCGGTTTGTTTGCGATGGGTGCTATTTGGGTCTACAGCGGAAAACCCGATGTTGCAATGACTGCAAACGGCGTGCTCGCCGGTCTCGTCGGCATCACAGCTGGTCCCGACATTATTAGCGGCACTTGGGCCCTTTTGACAGGCGGAATCGCAGGAATTCTCGTTGTTGCATCCGTCCTTTTTCTCGACAAGTATGTTGACGACCCAGTAGGCGCCATCTCCGTACACGGCGTGTGCGGCGCGTTCGGGACTCTTGCCGTTGGGATCTTCGGAGAAGAAGTTGGGCTGTTGCGCGGCGGCGGAACCGACCAGATTTCATACCAGATTATCGGCGTAGTAGCCGTTTTCGCCTTTGTTGTCCTGGTCGCGGGATCGCTCTTCGGCATTTTGAAAGCAGCGAATCTCCTTCGGGTCAGTAGAGAAGAAGAACTTGCCGGCCTCGACGTGGCCGAGCATGGCGGCCCAGGTTATTCCACAAGTGACATGATGGGGCTCTCTGAGACGACTCTCACCGGTTCAGGCCACACAAGCCATATCGGTATGTAAAGAAATACGTCTACAGGAAACCCCGAAGAAACAGAAAATCCCCTGTTATGAGGAAGAAACAAGAGAGACATGCACTTGATCACGGCAATTATCAAACCGCACCGTCTGGCTGATTTGAAAAATGCCCTGCAAAAAGCCGGAATAAACGGAATGACCATCACGGAAGTCAAGGGGTTCGGGCGCCAAAAAGGTCATACGGAAACCTACCGGGGCACTGAATATGAGGTGAGTTTCGTCCCAAAAATTCGCATCGAGATTCTCGCAAGTGCGGAACTAAAAGACACTGCTATTACCACCATCTCCCAGACCACCAAGACCGGCACAATCGGCGATGGAAAAATCTGGGTGACCCCTGTGGAGCAAGTTATCCGTATTAGAACGGGTGAAATGGACTCTGACGCCATCTAAGGCAGCCTTCCAAGAAACCCAATATGGGGAAAGCTGACAAACAAAAGTCAGCGCCCCTCTAAGATGGCTCTTTACGGGCCTGTGGCACGAACCCTGCCACAGGCCCGTTTCTTTTTCCGCGTGCCCTTTGTTCTACACAACCAGATTTTCCGCACCCTTTTCCTGCCCTTTACGTGACCGCACACCGTGACCGCACCTTAGGGATTAAGCTGCTCTTACCGACCGAATGATCGGCTCTTCTTTTCGAGCACTTGCCTACAGGCGTCATAGGCGTCAGCAAACGCCTGCACGCCTTCCCTCTCCAGCCTTGCCGTTATTCCGTCAATATGCATATTCCATTTCTGTAGCAGTTGGATCTTGTGCCGGGCACCGAAAATATCATCTTCTATCCTCGGCAAAGGCACCCCATGCTCGGCAAAAGCCTCTAGCGTTGCAGGCGGCAAAGTTGTCACTGTGTCGAGGCCTATCAAAGACTCAACATAAAAAACATCGCGATAGGCAGCGTTTTTCATACTCACGCTCGCCCAGAGAGGACGCTGTACACGCCCTCCTGCCTGCGCAAGGTCCTTCCACTTTTTCCCGGTGAACAATCGGGAAAACTTTTGATATGCCAGCTTTGCATTCGCTACACCAATTTGTCCGCGTACCCCATCTGCCTCAAGGCTCGACACACTCTTCAGCTTATTGTCCACTAGTGTGTCAACGCGAGAAACGAAAAAAGAGGCAACGGAGGCGATCCTTGAGAGGTCATGACCATTATCGAATGCTCGCTGCAGCCCGCGAAAATAAGCACGTGCCACTTCATAATATCGATCAACGGAGAATAAGAGAGTGGAGTTGACATTGATGCCTCTCCCGATACATTCCTCCAGGGCAGACACACCAAAAGAAGTTCCTGGAATCTTTATCATGACATTGGCACGGTCCACCGCTTCACGTAAGTGCAACGCTTCGGTGATCGTCCCTTCAACGTTAAAAGCAAGATGAGGGGACACTTCAATACTTACAAAGCCATCTTGGCCATTTGTTTCCTCGTACACTGGCCAGAAGAGGTCGCAGGCGTCTCTCACATCCTGCACAGTTAAGGCAGTCAGGATTTGCTCGCCATCACGATCACAGAGTTCTTGGATCTGGTCGTCATACAAATCCGACCCAGTGATTGCCTTGAGAAAAATGGCCGGGTTGGTTGTCACCCCGGTGACGGCCTGCCTGTCAATTAAGGTCGCCAGGGTACCGTCCTGGAGCATGTCTCTGCAGAGATTGTCGTACCAAACACTTTGTCCAAAATCACGCAGTTTATACAGCGAATCCGACATAAAGGTTCCTCTGTTCAGGGTTTGAGCGCCCATTGCGCCGGCACAAAGTGTTGCCTGGTTAGCACGTCTTCCCGCTGCAAAAACCCAGTTCCACACGACCATGTGCGGTCAGGAGCAAGCCAAAAACGACACAAAACTGGCAAGAGAGGAGTAAAGAAGAGCGTGACAACCAAAAAGCACGACACAAAAGGACACAGTGTCAAAGGACATAGCCCGATAATGATCTGTGTTTGGCCGCTCTGCCCAGCTACCTGCCCAGTCATCTGCCCCGTCATGTCAAACGTGCTTCTCCCACACTGTATACTCCGCTTTGTCCTTCTGGGTAGAACATTCCGGTAGCACAGGCCAAGAACACAGGGCGTCCTCATTCCGATCATTCTCTCAGACGCTCCGACACACACCCTTTCATCGCTTTCTTCTTTCTCCCAACGCATCCCACGCGTCGTCTCTTCATCTTCAAAAAAGCATTTTCCGGCGGAACACACTTCTTGCCCCTTCCTCTTGCCGGAAAACTGCCTTTCCTGCTTCGCTCATTTCCGGCCTTTCTCTTCCGCGAAAACCCAAAAAACCGAAGAGAGGTCAGAAATGCAACAAGAAAACAGTGCACTATCCCTGCCCATCCCTGGCATCTGGGATATTGACCCTGTCCACTCGGCAGTCGGGTTTTCCATCACCCGCCTCATGATCACCACAATACGAGGACAATTCACGGAATTTGAGGGGACCATCGAAATTGGGGAAGACCCCAAAGCTGCGAAAGTTCAGGTCAGCCTGCAAACTGCCGGCATTCACACCAACAACAAAGATCGTGACAACCATTTGTGCAGTCCCGATTTCCTCGATGCAGAGCATTTTCCCATCATCACCTTCGTCAGCACAGCCTGCATTCCCACGAAAGAGCACAGCCTCCACATTGAAGGTGACCTCACGATCAGAGGAATCACGAAATCCGTTGCGCTTGCCACCGATTTCCGAGGCACAATCGTCGATCCTTCAGGCAATACTCGTGTCGGATTCTCTGCCCACACGGAGATCAACCGGGAAGATTTCGGGATCTCCTTCAACCAGCCGCTCGAAGCCGGCGGTGTTCTTCTTGGTAAAACTGTGCAGATTCAGCTTGAGATCGAAAGCATTCTGCAGAGCGAAAACCAAGCTGCCGCAAAATAACACGCTACCCAAACGAAACAAGGACGAAACAGCGTACCAAAGCGGTATTTTCTAGCAGGGTGCCTGAAAAAACTCACCCCACCACTGGCAAACAGGCAAACATCCCAGGGAAGAACGACAAAGAGACGTTGTAGCGGTCACAAGTATCCTCGAGGCTGGGAACGCCGAGAGCGCGCCGAACGTTCCCGCAGGCCTGTGCCGGCAGGCTCGTTCCCGCCTCGCCTTTTCGCGTCTTCCCTCTCAAAAAGACACACGAAACACACGCTATCAGGTAACGTGACAGGGCGAATCGATCAGGTGTTCGATTGGGAGCCGCTCTGTGACTGCACTTCCGCCCGTGCCCCACACAAAACCAATACCCGATAAAAAAACCTGGCACGCGTCACGCGATTCTCTTGATGCCTTCACGCCTTTGACTCGCCAATGGTTTCAAGACTGCTTTTCTGCCCCCACGGAGATCCAGCGCGCGGCCTGGCCGCTTATTTCCTCGGGAGCCCATTCCCTGCTTTTGGCACCGACTGGGTCAGGGAAAACGCTCGCCTCTTTTCTCTGGTCAATCGATCGGCTTTTCACCAAACCTGCAGAAGCACCTGGTGTACGGCTTCTTTATATCTCGCCTTTGAAGGCATTGAACTACGACATCGAACGAAATCTTCGGCTGCCTCTCGAAGGCATCCGTACTCTGGCCGAAAAAGAAGGCGTCACTCTGCCCGAAATCCGCATTGGCGTGCGCACCGGAGACACCTCTGCTTCGACACGCCAGTCCATTGTGCGTCGCCCCCCGGAAATTCTCATCACGACTCCCGAATCTCTCTATCTCATGCTCACTTCTCCCAAGGCAAGAGCAATCTTCCAGCAGGTGGAATGGGCGATCGTCGACGAAATTCACGCCATCGCCGGATCAAAAAGGGGCACTCACCTGTGGGTTTCGCTTGAACGCCTCGTCGAACAGCACCGACACAGGCATTTCCAACGTATTGGCCTGTCTGCGACGGCAAAACCTGTCGACAGCGTGGCTGCACTTCTCGGTGGACGCGACGATGACGGGTCTCCCCGTCCTGTGCAACGGGTTCTGACCACCCAAATAAGAAAAGGGGGGACTCGTCCGCTCGATCTCGAAATCGAGTTCCTGCCCGCGGCGGGCGAAAACTTTCCGGCTGCACACGCAGGCCCTGCGTTTACCAAAGCATGCGAGCAGATCACAGAAACCGTGCGCGCACATACTGCCACGCTGGTTTTTGTGCCTTCTCGGGGTCTCGTCGAGAAAATGACAAAAATCGTCAACGAAAACGCTGGAGAAGACCTCGTACAAGCACATCATGGTTCAGTCGCACCTGAGCGACGCCAACAACTTGAGCAGTCCCTGAAAAACGCAGAGATCCCCGGCATTATCTGCACTTCTTCTCTCGAGATGGGGATCGACATGGGCGCTATAGACTGTGTCGTACAATACGGATCTCCAAAATCGACCACAGCAGGCCTGCAACGTGTTGGACGTTCCGGGCATGCAGACGGACGTGTCCGCAAAGGACGTTTTTTTTCTCCTCATCCAAATGATCTGCTCGAATGTGCGGCAGTGGCAGCGGACATGAGCAAAGAAGACATAGCGCCACTCACACCCCCGACCCTCTGCCTTGATGTCCTCGCCCAGCACATCGTGTCAATCGCATGCACCGGACACCAGTCCGCCGACACACACACCACTCCGCCTCCCACGACACCCCCCCCTGTTCCCTCTCAAACCCTATGGACAGTAGAAGAGATCCTCCGTCTCGTACGCCGTGCCGAACCTTTCGCCGCCCTTTCACGGCCACAAATCGATAATGTGGTCCGCATGCTTGAAGGGGGCTTCGCCGATGAACGCTTCCACGAGCTCTCCCCACGTCTCACCCACGACAAAAGCACCGACTTGTTGCACCCGCGTCCGGGGTCACAGCGCCTTGCCATTCTGAACGGCGGGACAATCCCCGACCGAGGCGAATTCACTGTGCGGCTCGAAACCGGAGAGCGCCCTGCTCCCATTCTCGGAGAACTTGACGAGGAATTTGTGGGCGACCTCGGCCGGGATCAAACCCCCTTCATCTTGGGGTCTTCCACCTGGAAAGCCCTGCGGGTGGACCACTCCAATGTGTACGTGCGGCCGGCACCAGGCGAACCCGCTGAAGCCGCATTTTGGAAAGGCGAACGCCGTGGTCGAGACACCTATTTAGGTCGTCACGTGGCCGGCCTGGCAGCAGAAATTGAAGAAAAACTGGACGACAAAGACGCCTTGCACGCCCTTCTTGTGAACTCTTGCCACCTCGCCCCTCCCAGCGCGCAAGCGCTCGAAGACTACGTACGGCGACAAAAAAAAGCGACGGGGGTTGTGCCTTCTGCGCGTGCCGTTCCCGTTGAATGGTTCCATGACGAGATCGGTGATCTCCGTATCGTCCTGCATTCTCTTTTTGGGACTGGCGTGAACGGTACTTGGGCCCACGCGTTGAAACCTGTGATCCGAAACCGATTCCACAATCTGGACCCGCAAGTAATGTGGACATCCGACGGCATTATTTTGCGCCTTCCAGAAATGAAAGACCCCCCCGACCTGTCATTTTTGCAAGAAATACACGCGGGCAATGTACACGAGCTTCTGATCGGGGAACTCGCTGACGCACCCATGTATGCGCTTCGGTTTCGCGAGAGCGCCCAACGTGCCCTGCTCCTGCCCCGGCCATCTCCCACACGCCGCACCCCCCTATGGCTGCAACGTCAAAGGGCCGCGGACCTCTTGCAGATCGTGCGTCACAAAACAGGCTTTCCTGTCATGCAAGAGGCCGTGCGGGAGTGTTATCAAGAAATCTGGGATGTCGAGGGCACTCGAAGCCTGCTGCGCGATATTGAAGCCGGCGAGATCATCATGCCAGAGGTTGCGCTTCCTTTCGCTTCCCCTTTCGCGCACGCGCTGGAATGGGCTTTTCAGCAGGAATTCGGGGAAGCAGCAGACGCCCCGCGTGGAGAATGCCGCGCGGCCTTCCTCAGCCTCAACAGAGAACTGCTCGCAGAGGTATTGCACGTCGAAGAGCTGCGCTCTCTGCTCGATCCAGCAGTCATCGTTGAAATACAAGACGAGCTGGCCTGGCGCTCCCCTCGCCACAAGGCACGCTCGCGCGCCGACATTCTCGCACTTCTCGCAGACCTCGGAGACCTCTCCACCGCGGAAATTCTGGAACGAAGCACTGTCACGACAAAAACGTGCGACACAACGTCTGGAACAGTGGGCCCTGTTGTTGCGCCACAGGATTGGATAAAAGAACTCGCAGGGCAGGGCAGTATCCTTCTCCACCCGGTCACACAACGCTGGGTACGGGCAGCAGACGCCAACCAGCGCCCAATATCCCTGGCTCTACGCCATCTGCAATGGGCCGGGCCTCTCACGTGCACGGCAGTAGCCTCGCGCTACAAGCTTTCCGAAAAAGAACTGCTCGATCTCTTGCTTGAACAGGAAGGAAACGGGGCCCTCATCTCTGGGCATTATCTGCCCGACGGACACGAACGAGAATGGTGCAGACCCGACACAATACAACGACTGCACCGGCTCTCTCTTGCCCGTGCACGCGCTAAAATTGCCCCGGTATCTCTCCCCCACTATGCCGACTTTCTCAAAACCCTGCACCTCCCGACAAAAAGCAAGGACAAAGACGGCCCCGCCCTGCAGCAGGCAATAGACAGTCTCCGCAACCTGCCTGCGCCTGTCTCCAGTTGGAGAGAAGGCCTACTCCCTGCCCGTGTCGGCCCGCTTCGCCCGGGGTCTTTCGACCTTGCCCAGTCCTCTGGACAGTTTGTGTGGTGGGGACGCGGCCGCGGTCTCGCGGTGGTCTCCCAACGCGGAGAACCTCCTCGCGGATTGTATGGACCAGAAGAAAGAGCAAGAAGAGCCGCCCACACAACTTCAGACACCGCCCAGCACAATAGGAAAGCTGCCGTCACTGCTGCTCCGGCTCGGAACGCGCCTCTCCCGGTATCTTGCTTTGATTCCACTGTAGACTCCACTCCAGACCCCACCCCTGATCCAACCTCTGGCCCCACTTTTGATGCTGCCTCAACGCTCGACAACGAAGACCACACTGCACGCAATGTCCACAGCAAAGTCAGAGAAATACTGGGCAGAGGGGGTGGGTGGTTCGCGTCTGAACTTGCCACACAAATAGGAGTGGGAACAGACGAAATCACGGAAGTCCTCTACCGGCTGCTCTGGCAAGGGGTCATCGCTTGCGACGGTTTTGCTTCTCTGCATTGGTGGCAAGAAGTCTGGCTACCGGAAACCGCAAACTGGAGGGCAAAAACTGATGTTTTGTCGGCACCCGGTCGCTGGCAAGACGCCCAGCATGCACTGCAATGGCGAGACACTTCCCCGGCTTCTCCCCCACCAACAGACTCGCGACCTGCGCGCAGACAGAGCAACAAAAGCCGCAAGATCAAAGCCGGCTTCGACGACGAGGCAGCCTGCCAAGTCGCAGATGACCTCTTGCAACGCTATCGAGTTGTCACAAAACAGGCGTTTACCGCAGAGCGTCTGGATATAAGCTGGTACCCTGTTTTCCGAGAACTGCAACGCCGCGAACAAAGAGGAGAAGTAGCACGCGGCTATTTTCTCCAGGGTCTGCAGGGTTCCCAGTTTGCCAAATCCGCCACAATTGACGCTTTACGCGACCACACTCTTTCAGAAGAGCCCTGCCTGCTCGCCGGAAGTGATCCCGTCAATCTCTGGGGACGATTCCTGCCTCTTCCTTCCACTGCAGATCCCACGCCGGAAGCCACCTCAACAGCGCCCCCGGTAGCCAGGCCGAAAGCCACGCCGGAAGAAAGTCTCACGCGAGACACCCCGACAGCACACCCGCCACACGGAGAAAACACCACAGAGAAAAACCAGCAAACAGCAAGAGCATCCGCAGCACCGTCTCAGGCAGCAGACGCGCTATTGCCCCCGTTTCGACGTGGCAGAAAAGCCCCTTGGGTGTTCCCCGCGCACCGCTGGAAAGCCCGTAACCCGGGAAGTTATCTGGTGCTGCAGGCCGGAGTCCCACACTTGCTCATCGCAAAAAAAGGAAAGGAAGTATGGACACTTCCCGGCATCACAAATGAAGATCTCGTGCGATCTCTCACAGAACTGACCCGTCTGGCGCTCTGGCGCTCAGATCCGGTCAGAGTTTATCTCTGTGACAATAAATCTGTGCTGCACTCGCTACAGCGCACGGCTTTCGAAGCAGCGGGCTTCATCCCACGCGGGGCAAGCATGATGATCACACCAGAAGAAGCCCTCAAAAAAACAGCAAAAACGTAATCGAACATAGCCCTGCGCCGGCCTGCGCACAGAGCTTTCGAAGGAAAGGTGGCGGGAGCAGGATTCGAACCTGCGAAGGCACTGCCGCCTGATTTACAGTCAGGTCCCTTTGTCCACTCGGGTATCCCGCCTTACCGTTCAGGTAGACAGTCTAGCGGACAGCACACATCAAGACACACTGTTTACTCGAGAAACGCACGAGAAGCTTCCCACACAACAAAGCCTCCAAAACCAGCAGGATCCGTGAGCGCGCGAATCTCATTCCGCACACTTTTCGCCTGTAATTGGCGCATTGTTTGGCGGGCGAGAGCTGCCGCTTGTTCTTCTCGCAGGAGAGCAACATCCATCTCATGTATGCCCTGCTTCTGCAACCATGCAGCTTGCGAAAAAACTCGCGTATCCCAGCCCTCGTCACACAGTGCCCGAGTAATCACATCCACAGGAACATCACACGTCACGTCTGCTTTGCCTACCAGATCGAGCGGATCTACCTCACGCTGGCCTTGATAGGCACGCACCGGCCAATCTTCCCGATCAGCAAGACGCGACACATCGTCCCCATAGTCCACCGCAAGCAGGAAGGTCGGCCGGACAGCACGCCGCGTCGCCTCTGCAATCCAGCTGCAGGCGCCCACAGGAACAGGCACAACACCACGCTTGCCCTCCGCTCTTTCGCCATGAGACGTCAGGCGCGCGTCGCGAGAGCCTGCCAAGTCCCATTCTGCACGGAAACGAGCCAGTGGTTTTGTCAAAGGAGCAGCATAGAGCTGTAAGACGCCGCTGCTGTCCATCCCGACACGAAGTTCTTGTTTTCCTCGGTACAAAAGCCTGGCAGGCAGATTGTCAAAAAGCTCATGTGCGACAATCACATTGCCGGCAAAGGGCAATTCTTCCCAAGAAGCCACGGCGAGTAGTCCTTCTGCCCGCGCCGCAGCACGCGCAGCGGGAGAGGTGTCCACAACAGCGACAGTAAGCGAAGGAACTTGCGCTCGCGAGTGTGAGAAAGACCGCTCGGTTGGGGTGGGGCTTCCCACCGGAAAAGCAGGGTCTGCCTGAGCGTCGACATGAGGGTCGACATGAGCGTCCGCAGCACCGTGTACTGCCGAAAAGTGTCCTGTCCACATGGCATGCCACACGTCCCGAACATCACGGGCAAGCTTGCCACCACCACCACCGATGTCAACGAGACGGACTTCAGAGACCCCAGAAACCGCATGCGTTTTGCTCTCTGCGTGTGTCCGCACAAACCAGTCTTGTATCGCACGCGCAACACACCAGGAGAAACGAGGACCGAGCTCGATCGATGTCACAAAATCAGCGGTTTTGCCGGTCCGTAGGGTATCCGAGGCATAAAAACCACCCTCTCCATACAGAACGGCTTCCATATAGGTGTCAAAACGAAGCGGACCATTCGCGTCGATGAGACGGCGCAAACACGCCATCACCTGGGGATCTGCTCCCTGAATGTCGCGAGACGCAGCAACAGCACGAGGCTGCTTGTTGTTTTCCCAGTCGTTCCTGTTATCCATTTCGGTTCTCAAAGGTTATACGCCGAGGTTCTTTCCCGAAAACACGTCCCGCCACAACTCCTACAATTCCTACAACAAAGATCGGGTGTCATGAGGGTTCCGGCAAAGCCAAGCTCCCAGACCAAAGCAGGGAAGTCTTTTGCAGCAAGAATCGGCTGCAAAAGACTTCCCTGGCAAAATGTCTTGAGGAGAGACGCGCACGCGCACACGCGCGCACACGCTCACAAAGAAAGAGAGTTCGTGGCTATCTCGCTCAAGTGGCTGAACATGGGGGTCACTCCAGCTGCCAAAACCAAAAGGGTCAGGCCACCGAGCGTGAACTGGAGAGAGGGTGTGGGTTGCAAAGGAGGGAGCACCAAATACTCTTCCGGCGCTTCCTCAGCAAACATTTTACGCACTACCCGCATGTAGTAGAAGGCGGCAATCACCGCATTGACCGCCACGATCACCGCCAAGAGATAGCCCCACACTTCGTCTGCGGAGATCAACGCGGTGAAAACAGCAAGCTTGCCCAGCCATCCGGCCAAGGGTGGAATACCTGCAAGCGCAGCCAAAAACATGGTCATCACGACCGCGAGCGAAGGGGCATGAGCGAACAAGCCGTCGTACGAATCGAGATGCCCAGAATGGGTACGCCGTGCAACAGCAATAACCACTCCAAAGGCACCAAAGTTCATGACTGCGTAGACGAGAAGGTAGATCACGACGGCCTGCAGTGACTCTGTATGACCCGGCCCAAATCCCTCGCCGTCGGGAAGAGCTGCGACAGTGAGAGGAGCAAGAATATATCCCGATTGGGCAATCGAAGAGTACGCCAAAAGACGCACGATATTTTCTTGACGCAGCGCAATCAGGTTTCCGATCGTCATCGTGAGCGCAGCGATGACCCAGATCATGGGTCGCCACACGTCATCTCCTGCGGGCAGTGCAAAAAAGATGAGTGAGACAAGGCCCATGAACCCCGCCCCTTTTACCGCGACCGAAAAGAAGGCAGCAACAGGAGTGGGGGCCCCTTCATAGGTGTCAGGTGCCCAAAAATGGAAGGGCACAGCCGAAACTTTGAAGGCGAAAGAGGCGATGACAAGCACAATTCCGAGGATCGCAAGAGACGAGGTATCGCCGTCCAGCACTCCGGGGAGGACCTCCATCAGGCCAGAATAAGTAAGTGTCCCTGTTGCGCCATACAACAAAGACATGCCGTAGAGCATGATCGCCGTCGCTGTCACTCCCATAAGAAAGTACTTCATCCCGGATTCGTTCGACTTCAAGTCGTACTTCTTCCAGGCGGCAAGTAAATAGCCGGGAGCAGAAAACAGCTCAAAAGCGATAAACAAGCCGATGAGATCTCGCACGGAGGCAATCATCATCATGCCAAGCACGGCGGACACCAGCAAAAAGTAGAACTCGCCGCGATAGTATGCGCCCTCTTCGATGGTGTTGTACGCCAAGAGCAAGGCCACATATCCCGAGGCGAGGAAAAAGCCCTTCAGGACAAGGGAAAGTTCGTCTACCACATACCCATCGGCAAAGAAAACCCTGTTCTCGCCGCCATCAGCGAAATCTGCCGCAAGCGTGGCGATCGGAACTGCCGCCGCAAGCAAACCCAGAGCAGTAATCCCGCCCAGCGTCCATTTAGAGCGGTTTGGCAGGATAAGGTCGACAAGCAAAAGCAGAATGACGGTCCCCGCCACAATGGCTTCAGGGAGAAACGCGTGCCAGTCGACGTTCATCAGCCGAAAATCCCAGAGAAGATACTCATCACGGACTTATCAGTCACACTCATGAGGATGCCAGGGAAGACACCGAGCACAACGGTCATAAGCACGAGGGGCACCCAGGACATGTACTCAAAAGTGCCAATGTCATGGAAAGTATGCCCTGCCCATTCGTCAGGGACTTTGCCTTGTGCCACGCGTTGCAACATATAGAGCATGTAACCCGCGGTGAGAACGGTACCGACCGCAGCGATCACCATAAAGGTCCGGAAAACTGCTTCGTTCAGTCCTTCTGCCGGCTGATATGCCGAGAGCATCGAGCTGAATTCCCCGGGAAAACCCGCAAGGGCGGGAAGACCGAGAGAAGCAAAAGACGTGAAAACGAGCAGGCCACCAAGACGTGGCATAGAGATAAGCAGTCCGCCAAGGCGGGAGATTTCTCGCGTGTGGTATCGGTGCTGCATTGAGCCGGCCAAAAAGAAGAGCAGGCCAGTCACAATCCCGTGAGAGATCATGCCGAAAAGGGCAGCGTTGATGCCGATTGGGGTAAGCGTCGCAATGCCAAGCATCACAAAACCCATATGTCCGACAGAGGAGAAGGCAATCAAGCGCTTCACATCCGTCTGTGCGAGACAGGCGAGCGAACCGTAAATAATACCAATGACTGCTAAGAGCCCAATATAAGGAGCAAAGTCACGGGCAGCATCCGGCAAGATCGGCAAGGAAATCCGCACAAAAGCGTAGGTTCCCATCTTCAAGAGAACCGCGGCCAAAAGCACAGAACCCTGCGTCGGAGCTTCGGTGTGCGCGTCCGGCAGCCAGGTATGGACAGGCCACATCGGCACCTTGATGGCAAAACCCAAGAACATGCCGGCAAAAATCCAGCGCCCGGCAGTCGTCCCAAGGTCTGACAACACACCGAGGTCTTGATCCGACAAGTGCACGATGTCAAAGGTATGGCCGCCGCTGGGGAGCGTTGACATGAAGTAGAGGGCCAGAAATGAGACGAGCATAAAGGCCGAGCCGAACATGGTGAAAAGGAAGAACTTGATCGATGCATACGCACGGTTCTCCCCTCCCCAGACGGCAATCATGAAATACATTGGCAAAAGCACGATCTCAAAGAAAACGAAGAAGAGAATGAGATCGAGCGAAATGAAAGAGCCGAGCATTCCCGTCTCCAACAGGAGAATCAGGAAAAGGAACATCTTTGGATTGTGCGGCTCAGGGAAGTGATCCCACGAGTAAATAATGACGAGAAGCGTAATACCCAGCGCCAAAATAAACAGAGGTAAAGAGATCCCATCAAGACCAATGTGATAATTCGTCCCGATAGCACTAATCCATTTGCGATTTGCTTCAAATTGATAGCCGGCCACATCGCCGCTGAAATCAAACCGAAAAAGAATACCGATACCAATAACAGCACACAGGATCGACGCCCCCAAAGCGACGGTCTTGATAACGTTTTCCCGTTCTTTCGGCAACGCGAGCAAGATCGCGGCACCGACTAAGGGAAGGAAAGTTGCGAGCGAAAGGGCCCAGTCGTCAAACCATTCCATATTTTCCGTGCTCCGAGTCCCTCTAGTTGGCGGCCAACAGCAAGATGCCGAGGCCCGCAGAAGCAGCCAAGAAGACTGCCAAATACTGCTGCACTTGTCCCGTCTGCATGCGTTTCAGCACATTGCCGCCGCGATCAGCGCCTACAGCCGAGCCGTCATACACTTTGTCAAGAAGGTCCTGATCGAAGAAGTAGGTTCCCTTCCCGAACTCGATCATGCTCTTCCCCGTAAGATCCAGCACGACGTCGATCACATGTTTGTTTGTCCAATTGACTGCTTTCGCCAACGGTTCACGGAAGGTATAAACAATCCCTCCGTACAAGTCATCGAGGTAGTACTTATTCTCGAGAAGGGTGCGTCCGACCCGAAGGGCAGCAATCCGCTCAGTCAGATCTCCCGGGGTCTTTTTCATCTGGAAAACCACCCAGGAAAGGCCGAGACCAAGCAGCGCGAGCGCCAAAGAAACCCCGGCCAACACATAAGTGATTGTTTCTACTTCATGATGTACTGCCACCTTGCCCAAAGGATTGAACAAGGCAAAATCTGTCATCTTGACAGTGAAGGTCTGCACCCATTCGAGAAAGACATTGTTCCAAGGAGTTCCGAACAACCCCACAAGAGCCGACGGCACCGCCAAGAAAAGAAGCGGGCCAGTCATCAGAGAAGGTGACTCGTGGGGATGGGCATGACCTCGGTAGTCCCCAAAGAACGTCAGGATTGTTGCTCTTCCCATGTAAAAGGCGGTGAGGAAAGCAACGATCGCGCCCCCCACAAAGAAGATTTCATACCCGTTCTGATATGCCCCGCCCAAAATCTCATCTTTTGACCAGAAACCAGCGAAGGGAATGATTCCAGAAAGAGCCAGTGTCCCGATTGTCCAGGTCCAAAAGGTTTTGGGCATGAGCTTACGCAAGCCACCCATCTGCCGCATGTCTTGTTCGTGGTGGCAGCCGTGAATGACAGAACCTGAACCCAAGAAGAGCAAAGCCTTGAAAAAGGCGTGCGTAAAGACGTGAAACACACCCGCGCCCCATGCCCCGGCACCAAGGGCCATCACCATGTACCCAAGCTGGGAAATGGTCGAGTAGGCCAGCACCTTCTTGATATCCCATTGCACCAGGGCAAGGAAAGCGGCAATGATCGCCGTTACACACCCAATCGCCACGATGAGATTCACTCCGGACTCACCAATTTCAACTCCGGCAGCAAACACCCCATAAAGACGGGCCACCAAATACACACCGGCGACCACCATTGTGGCGGCGTGAATCAAAGCAGATACAGGCGTAGGACCAGCCATCGCGTCAGGGAGCCAGGTATGCAGAGGAAACTGCGCCGACTTCCCAATCACACCAATAAAAAGGGCGATGGCCGCTGTTGTGAGCGCAACCCCGCCAATCGTGCCGGTTACCGCGGCATCGTTGAGCTCTTGAATGTTCAACGTCCCAGCAATACCAAACAAGATGAACGAGCCTGAGAGAAGGCCGATATCACCAGTTCGCGTCGTGAGGAATGCTTTGATGGCGGCATTCTGGTTTTCGCGTTCCTCCCAGTAGTGGCCGATCAAAAGGTAAGAACACAGCCCCATAATCTCCCAGCCGAAAATGGCAAGGAAGAGGTTACTTGCCAGCACAAGGAGAAGCATGCCGCCGGCGAAGAGCGAGATCGTCGCCATAAATTGCACATAGCGCACCTCGCCTTTCATGTATCCGATCGAATAGATCTGGATCATGAGGGCAATCACGCTCACCATGAGGCAGAGAACAACAGCCAGACCGTCCACATGCACACCCATGTGGAATGTGGTGCCCCCGATCGTGAACCACTCAAAAGATTGGTCAATCCCGTGTGAAGAACGTTTCCCCAGTTCTTCGTGCGCAACACCCTGGGCAACATCGGTCTCGCCTCCATCGGCGGACGCGAGTCGCACAACCCCAGCAGCAGCGGCATGGGATACCTCGTCGCTTCCATGCCCAGCAGGTGCATCCGTTGTGCCGGATGTGCCAGATGTCACGCCAGATGTCGCAGCAGAAACTGCATGCACACCTTCGCAGGGATTCTCATGCCCACTCTCGTGTCCACCGCCATGTCCGTCAGCAGCCGTTGCATCCTGAGATTCGGCGAGAACACTGCACACAGCCACCGTACGACCGTCGTCATCAACGGTTCCATTGTCAAAGACAATCTGCCCGAAGGCGAAGACCGAGAGGAGCACAGAGACAACAAGAAAAGGAACCGTCAGGAGATGGGCTTTTCCCTTTGCCACTGATTTACCGAAAAAAATGGCAAGCAGAAATCCGGCCAGGTTCAGAAGGGGTAGCAGAAAAAGAAACTTCATGCCATCACCACTTCATACTGTCGATTTCGTCCACGTTCACATTCACGTGGTTCCGATAAATAAGGAGAACGATCGCCAGGCCAATCCCGACCTCGGCAGCAGCCACCGCGATGACGAACAGAGCGAAAACCTGTCCGCTGATCTCATTCCACGCGGCACCGAAGGCGACAAAATTAATATTGCAAGCGTTCAGCATGAGCTCTACTGATGCCAGAATCATCACCGCGTTTTTCCGGGCCAAAATGCCGTAAACGCCGATCCCGAACAAAAGAGCCGAGAGAGTAAGCGGATACACAGTGTCCATCAGACAGCGACCTCCTCTACTCGAGGACGAACATGTTCAGGGTCGTCACGCCGCGCCAGCACGATGCCTCCGATAAGAGCGGCGAGCAGCACAAGTGACACGGCCTCAAATGGAAGGACCCAACGGTTAAAAAGGTCATTCGCGACTTCGTCCGCTTTTGTAGGGCAAAAAAGAGGTTCTCCCATGACAACTTCCCCATTGTCCCGACGCGTGATGTTCCGCCCCGACAAGTAGTCACACACAGGCACAGAGACTGTTTCCGTGCCGAGCGAACGAGGAACCGGCGTTCCTGTCGGTTTCATTTCAAAGGATTTTTCTTGGGCGGGACGATCCCCCTCCAGGTCCCAGTTCGGAACTGCGAATTCCAGGCCTTCCGGTGTCTCCAGCACTGGGAAGATCTCATATGGTCCGGGAAGCAGGGTCTCGCGAGGAAAATCAAGTCCCTCTTCGTGCAGCAAGTCCATCAGGGCAGCGTCCTCGTCTTTCCAGGGGGCGCTGTCGCTCGCGAGAACGTTGATATTTTTTACGACATTTTCGTCGGTCAACGCGAGATCGATCTCACTCACATCAACACTTCTTGCACTGGTGCCCTCGCGCTCTTGCGCCACAATGCCGGTGCTGCTGTCTCCCACTCCGAGAGCCTCAACAAAAACGGCAATAAACAAGGCGGCGATAAGAAATCCAACAACAAGAGCTCCCCAGCGTTTTGCCGGTTCATTGTCGATATCGTCAGAGACGCCGTACTCCGCCTTCGTGAGCATCACTCCAAACATGAAGATCACGACGATGGCCCCGATGTAAACGAGAACCTGCGTCCAGCCAAGGAACTCTGCGCCCAGCAGAATGAAAACCCCGGCCACTCCTGACAGAACCAGCATGAGATACAGCGCGGCATGCACCACATTGGTCGTGGTCACCATGCGCACAGCTGATGCAAGGATGACAAAAGCCAGGGCGAAAAAACCAACATGAACTGCAGTCACTTCTTTGCCCCTTTCATCTCGCTGCCCTTTTCATATCCCGGCTGAGCCGGTTTTGTGGTTTCCCAGTGGCCGAGTCGTTCCTTGTCGTGCAAAAGATTTGCGACCTTCAATTCGGAGTACTCGTATTCCGGTGACCAATGGAGAGCGTCAAAGGGACAAACTTCCACACAAATCCCGCAATACATGCACAAACCGTAATCAATATCGAAACGATTCAATATCTGAACGGTGCGGGGTTTTCCTCCCTCCCGCCGGGGCGGTCGTTTCTCCTTGTGGCCCTCGATGTAAATACACCAGTCAGGACACTCGCGCGCGCAAAGCATGCACGCGGTGCAGTTGTCCTCGTTCAGGCCGATCACACCACGTGCCCGAGGAACCGGCACTTCTTTCTCATGCGGATACTGCACCACCTGATTCTTGGAGAGCATGGTGCGCAAAGTGAGGGCAAGCCCGGTAAAAAGCCCCTTGATCTTTTCTGGTTTGACTGGAGCGCCGCGCCGGAACGTGATCTTGGTTTCGCTCTCGTCAGCCATCAGGCCACCACCTTCAAGATTCCGGTTACGCCAATATTCACTAGTCCCACAGGGATCAAGTACTTCCAGGCAAATTTCTGAAGCTGGTCCTCACGCAAACGAGGGTAAGTAGAACGAGCCCACATGAACAAAAAGTAGAGAAGTCCGATCTTGCCCAGCAAAATGCCGGCACCAATGAAATTTTCCCAAAAAGTTGGCAAGTTGAAATCAGCAAGTGCGACGCCTGGCAGTACATAGGAATAGCCGCCAAGAAAAAGCACGGAACCGAGCGCTGCCATGGCAAAGTTGGAAGCGAATTCCGAGAGAAAAAAGAAAAGGTAGCGAAATCCGGAGTATTCTGTAGCGTACCCAGCAACCAGCTCCGACTCGGCAAAAGGCATGTCAAAGGGAGCTTGTGACATTTCTGCTTGGGCAGCAATAAGGAACATCCCAAAGGCCACAGCCTGTGGCACAAAGTAGGGAATCGTAATTCCTGTTCCGAAAAGCCCGAAACCAGACTGGGCCATCACAATGTCATGTAGGTTCATTGACCCTGCCATGATGACGACACCGACCACAGAGAGCACAAGCGGCAACTCGTACGCAAGAAGCTGCCCAACCGCTCGAAAACCCCCCATAAGAGAGTATTTGTTGGCGGAAGACCATCCGGCCATCAGCACTCCGACAGTTCCCAGCGAACTCACGGCCAAAGCCACGAAAACCTGCACATCGAGATTCACAAAATCCCAGGCCGGCCCAAAGGGAATCGTCATGGTAACGAGAATGGTGGCACCAAGCACCAGACCCGGAGCAAGAAGGAAAACCCATCGGTCCGCTTTCGCGGGAACGATGTCTTCCTTTTGCATGAACTTCAGAGCGTCGGCCATAAGCTGCGCGACGCCATGATATCGTCCTGCCTCCATAGGGCCGACTCGGTGCTGCATGTGTGCCAAGATTTTCAAGAAACCAAAGCCGAGCACATAAGCCGACGTCAGCACGATAAAAGAGAGAGCAATGAGCTTGACCGCCAGCCAGTCGGCGGCTTGCAGCGCGTCCCACATCAGTCTTTTTCCCCTCTCATCGTGTCTTCCCGCCCGGCATGACCACACAAGTGGCCAGGCGACAGGCGCCGCTCGGACCCAGCAGAAGACCCGTTCTTTACGGACGCGAACCCAGACCTGTGAAAATCAAACGCCCGCGCGTTTTCTGTCATGCTCCCGTCAGGAAAAGCACACGCCCTCCACAAGACATGACCAGGTCTCGTCTTCTTTCCAGACAATCCGGTCATCGGTCCACGTCTCCCAGGATGAAATAAAGGCTGCCCAAAATGGTGATGACATCAGCCATCCAGACATCTTTCAGCAGCCAGGGAAGCACGCTCACATTCGAGAAAGAAGGCGTGCGCACCTTCACTCGATAGGGAATGCGACCACCACGAGAAATAATGTGATAGCCCAGTTCACCCAAGGGATTCTCGGCCCGGGTATATACCTCACCGGGAGGCACCTGAATGATCCTCGGCACTTTCGCCATGATCTTGCCTGCAGGCAGCCTGTCGAGACATTGCCGCACGATACGCACCGACTGCAAGGTCTCTTGTAGCCGACACCAGGCACGAGCATACGAGTCGCAGCGATCGTCCATGACGACATCAAACTCAAGATCGTCATACACCAGGTAGGGCTCGTCACGCCGCACGTCAACAGCACATCCAGATGCACGGATATTCGCCCCGGACATCCCATACGCCAGACCTTTTTCCAGAGGAATCAGTCCGACACCGGTCGTGCGCTGTTGAAAAATGTCGTTCCCGAAAAGAAGTGTCTCCACATCCTTGCAGATATCTTCTACCGTGTTCATGACCTGACGGGTAGCATCGATAAAGCCAGCCGGAAGGTCGTCTTTTACCCCGCCGACCCGATTGAAATTCGGGTGGAATCGCCCACCAGTCACGCCTTCGATCAGGTCAAGTACCTTTTCTCGGTCACGCATGGTATGAAAGAAAGGAGTAAGGGCACCCAGCTCAATGCCATAGGAGCCAAGAAAAACGAGAAAAGTGGAAATGCGGGCCAGTTCCGAAAGTATGGTCCGAATGTATTGGGCACGCGGGGGAGCTTCGATCCCCATGAGCCGTTCGACCCCGAGAATAAACGGGATCTCATTGCAATAGCCCGAGAGCCAGTCGATCCGGTTCACCAGCGTCGTGATCTGCGGATAGGTTCTGACTTCCGCGAGCTTTTCATATCCGCGGTGCATGTAGCCGAGCACAGGATCGGCTTTGAGAAGCTTTTCCCCGTCCACTTCGGCCACAATGCGGAAAACTCCGTGTGTCGAAGGGTGCTGCGGCCCAATATTGAGGGTCATCTCCGGCGTTTCAAGCTCTATCGCCATACGCGCGTCAGCGAGGTGTGCCGATGCTCGCGCCTGCGCAGCAAGAACAGGAGGAGTAGGACTCACGAGACACCTCCCTTTGCAGTGCTTTGAGCACTCGGATCAATCACAGGGGCATCCTCAGGCATGTCTTCCACGTCCACATCCCCTGGCCAAGGCTTTACCTCCCGCGATGCTAGTTTGAAATCCCTCCGCAACGGATGGCCCTCAAATGCATCGGGTAGGTACAACTTCGCGGGATTCGGGTGGCCAATGACTTCGATGCCGAACATCTCCATCATTTCGCGCTCATGCCAATCGGCTCCCCCAAACACAGGGATCAAACTGTCAATACGCGGCGAGTCTTTCTCGAGACTGGTCTTCAACGTGAGCCCGTGCCCAAGAGTCGTGGACTGCAAGCGACAGAGAACCTGGAAGCATGCTTCCTCGGGCTCCCGGTAGACACTTTCCGTTTCTTCGGTGTCAGCGCTCTCTTCTGACCGACTTTTCGTGGCATCCGCTTCGGATTCGGCAAAAGACCACTCAACTGCGGAGAGAAAGCTAAAAAAATCACATTGCAGTTCTTCGGTATCCCTCACAAGGCGTACGGCTTCTACCCAAGCGTCGGGCCTCACACACACGCTCGCCTGTGCGAAGGCAGTGGAAGTGGCGACTACTTTTTCGTCCAATAGCCGACATAACACACGGGTGATCTCTTCAGGCGCGAGTCCCAATGGGTTCACCTCGCCATTTCTCTTGGATGTTCTCGTTCTGAATTTTCTTCTGGAGTTCGAGTATTCCCTGCATCAGCGCCTCGGGACGAGGTGGGCAGCCAGGAACATAAACATCCACAGGAACGAGCTGATCAACACCTTTTGTTACCGAATAAGAATCCCAATAAGGGCCACCGCAATTCGCGCAAGACCCCATGGAAATCACATATTTTGGCTCAGGCATCTGGTCATAGACCCTCTTCAGAGAAGGTGCCATCTTGTCCGTCAATGTGCCGGCCACGATCATCAGATCGGCCTGACGCGGCGACGACGGCAAGGGCACAATGCCAAAGCGCATCAAATCGTAACGTGGGGCAGTAATTGCTGCCCCCATCTCGATCGCACAGCACGCGAGACCGAACTGAAACATCCAAAGGGAATATTTACGGCTCCAGTTCAAAAGCCAGGCAACAGGTTTTCCTGCCCCTTTGTTGAGGTTGATCTTGTCGAGAAGCGCCATCAGCCACCCCTTCTTGCGAAAGTAATCACAATCTCAGGGACGCGACAAGAAGCGCTGTCCGTTGCGTTCATAGTGGGCACATCTGCCTTTTCACACGGTGCGAAGGTCCAACAACCGGAATCACGACCACCGGAGGAGGCCCTTTCGGACGACATAAAGAAGGGCGACAGCAAGAATCAGGATGAAGATGATCATTTCAACGAGGATCGCAACCCCTTGCTGAAATGAGCCCATAATGTTCGCCCAAGGAAAGATAAATGCTGCCTCAACATCAAAAACGACGAAGAGAAGCGCGTAAATGTAATACCGGGCCTGCTGTTGACTCCACAAGTCCCCTAGTGGTTCAACACCACACTCGTAAGTCGACAATTTGTCTTTCGACATATTGCGTGGGGCAAGAAGCCGGGCAACGCCGAGCATGCTGCCGAAAAGCACAGCAGCGAGAATGCCGACAGCAGCCACTGTGAGATATGACATGTAGTAATCCCGCACGAATGCCACTCCTGTAGCGCCTTGAAACGTTGAGAGTGCAGGGAGAGACGCATGCCCAACAGCAGGGATTCTATGTGGAGCCGCGCGGCTGAAACAAAGCCCTGAGTAGGGAAGCATCCGAAGATGCTGCATAGCAACCTCTCAGCACGGCCCCTCACCCTAGCAGTGAGAGCCTGTGCCAAGGGTGAACCCAAGGGCAAAGTAGCTCTCTGCCTCCTTCTGCGTTTCGTTCTCCCCGGAGGTGAGGGTCTCCCTGAAATTTTCTCTCAGCGGTCTTTCCAACCTGACGCGACCTGCCCCATCTTGTCACTTTACGGGATCTTTCCATGGCTTCTTCGACCGCGCGTCAGCAGCTACAATTACTGGACATAACACCATATAAGCCTTATTTCTTAATAAGCGCATAAAAAACGAGAAGACCTGAGAAAAGGAACTTTTTCCGAAACCTTCCGTCACACACAGTCAACAAACCGCACAAAGACACACGACAAGAACACGCTAGACAATGAGCATCACAGTCAAGAAGCCTGACATACGACTCCGAAAAAAGAGCACTTGCGCAACAGCGACTCGACCGACACAAAGCACAAAAAGCGCATAAAATCACAGCAGACCGAACAGGGTCGAGCGTCTCTCTACCCCCAGCCTTCTTTCAAGCTTCTTTACCAAACAAGACAACAATATCTCTGCAAATACAGGGAACGCGTATGCAGACAGCGCGATTTCCAGAGGAAAAACAACACCCCTTTTTCTCTTCCACTTCTCCACAGCCTGTTTGAACGCGCCAAAAAAATGCGTCCAAACAGGCTCACCGCAAAGAAGGAAAGCAGGCAATCAGCAGGAAAAACCTTACTTCACCGCACCCTTTTCCCGCAGGCTGGTAATTTCTTCGACACTGAAGCCATAGTCACTCAGCACAGTCTCGGTGTCTTCGCCCGGCCAGCGCGGAGGACCTTGGATCTCGGCAGAAGTTCTGTCAAAACGAGGAGCAGGGGCAGCATGCTGTATTCCAGCCACTTCCACATACCCGTTCCGCGTTTTCATCTGCGGGTGTTCCCGTGACTCGGTCATCGTCAAAACAGGCGCCACACACGCGTCGCTCCCGTCGAAAACTTCCGCCCACTCATCTCTGGTCTTTGTCTTAAAGACTTTGGCCATAGTCTCTTTCGCGTCATCCCAGGCCATCCGATTCATTTGTCCAGGCAGTTTCTCTTTATCCAGGCCAGACAAACGCAACATTTCCGCATAAAACTGCGGTTCAATCGCACCTACGGAAATGTATTTACCGTCGCTGCATTCATACGTGTCATAGAAATGGGAACCTGTGTCCAACAGGTTTGTTCCCGTCTCCTCGACCCACATCCCCATCTGGGTCATGCCATGGAACATGGTCATGAGAACTGACGCGCCGTCAATCATCGCGGCATCAATAACTTGCCCTTTTCCGGACTTCTGTCGCTCGATAAGAGCGCACACGATGCCGAAAGCCAGCATGAGGCCCCCACCACCAAAGTCACCTACCAGGTTCAGCGGCGGTACCGGTCGTTCACCTTTATGCCCAATAGGATGCAAAGCACCGGCAATGGAAATGTAGTTGATATCGTGACCGGCCATCTGTGACCAAGGCCCTTCTTGCCCCCAACCGGTCATACGCCCATATACAAACCCGGGATTTCGCTTTAGGCAAACATCAGGACCCAGCCCAAGACGCTCCATCACACCAGGACGAAACCCCTCTAGCAAACCGTCTGTTTTCTCCACCAATCTCAGTACTGTTTCCACTCCCTCAGGACTTTTCAGGTCTACCCCAATAGAACGACGACCTCGGTTCAAAAGATCCATCGGACGATTTTCAGGAAACTCATCCGCAACCCGATTCGCGCGGTCCACTCGAATCACGTCAGCGCCCATATCTGACAACATCATGGCACAGAATGGTCCTGGACCAATGCCCGCAATCTCAAGCAGCTTGATGCCTTCCAACGGTCCCATAACAGGCTCCCCCTATTGGCTCTCACAGACAACACGTTCGCAAAAGCGACGTTGACCAGTAAACCCTATCGCGGTACCAAAAGTCAGCCCAGTCTCGTCCGGTCTACAAAAGGAAATAGGCGCAGAAACTTACAGAATTTCCCTGAAAAAACGTCCAGAAAAGCTCTCAAAGAACACACCTCAAAAAATATTCTCCCCCACAAAGCAGGCTCCCGGAATTCTCCCCCACAAAGCAGGCTCCCGGAATTCTCCGTCACGCAACAGGCTTTCTCTGGAAGTCTGCTGTGCGAGCTTCACGCTCCCCGGCTTGCTCCGAGGATAAAAGACTGGGCAAAAAAACAGACTGCCTCGGGAAAACTGACTCGGAATCCCTTCTTCCTCGTCCAAAAAAAGAAAGAACAGAAGGAAGAAGAAGAAAAAGAGCGGGCGGCACGTCCTCTCGTACCGCGTTTCCTCTTTTTACTTCTGTTTTCTCTTTCTCTTTCTCTTTCTCTTCCTCTTTACGCTGTTGTGCCTCTACCCGTGCACGCCGGCGCTCCCGATATTTCTCGTCCTCAGAACGGAGCTTTTGTGAAAACCCATAGAGCACTCCCGTTATATTCGGTTGGGGTCGCCCCGCGATAGTGCCCGTTCCCATCCGTAAAACGCGCGCAAGCTCATTGCGCGCAGTCACAAGGCGCGGGATAGTTTCATTCACCTCTCGCACTCGCCGGTTCACCTCTCGCACAACACCTTTGGACTTATTTACGAGCTTGTCGAATTTTTTCTTGTCTCCTTCCTCAAATGCCACAAAAAGCTCCTCCGAGATCTCCACATAGCCCTTGTAAAGACGCGTGAGACGGCTACTTGTTCTGTGCAATCGATCAGCCTGCTTCGTGTAGTCAGTGCTGTATTCAAAAGCAAGGGTGAAAGCAGTATGACGTGGCCCATACTTTTCATCGGCCTTCTCAAAAGCGATTTTCGCGTCGTTCATCTCGGAACGAAAATTGGTGTGCACTCCTACTGACACGAACAGGAAAACCCCACCGGCAAGCAGCATGAGCAAAGAAAACAAGGAAAATCGAACCGATTGACGGGAAGCATCCGGGACAGCTTCGCTCACAAGCACTTTGGCATGAGGACCAAAAGAGCCACGTACCCGTTCAAGAAAAGCACCAACCCGAGCCTGGTGAAATTTTTTCGTCACGAGTCCCATTCGTTCCCCTTCTCTGCAAATTGGGAAACCAAATCTTCCAGGACGGTCGATCGCGCTCTCAGAATATCGAGTGCATCTTGGGCTTCTCCCTCAATGACCTCGATCGCCGAAGAACGCGCGCCGTTCCGACGGAGTTCCACTCCCTCATTCAGCACATCGATAAGGTCATCAAGGAGAACAGGCATTTCTGATTCCACTCCCAACAGAGAATTCAGAGTGGAATCAGAATCAACAGCCTGTTCTCTCAGCTTATCGAGGTGATTATCGATATAGCCGCTTTGGGCCACAAGCTGTTGGGCACGGTGTTCCCACGCTCGAGCATCAGAACGGGCCTGAAGAGCCCCATTCAATTGGAACAGCGCAACAAAAAAGAAAAATATCGCAGGTACTAAGAAGAAAACACCTAAAACCCTGAGGCCACGCGTTCTTCGTTCTCGTTCCTCTCCCAATGCATTTTCTGAGAGTGTGTCCTCAGTCAACATATTCTCGGCAAGAAGGGCAGAATCGGAGGACGCTTGTTTTCTGTCCAGAGTTTCTTTCTTTTGTATATGTGCCGGCGCATCAAACATAAAGGCTCTTCCTTTTCACTGATGCTCCCTTCATACCGTGCTGCGCCACACCTATAAAAAACCAGAAGAAGAAAAAAACTTCGAGATTTTTTTGTCATTTGCAGAGTGTTCTCGCAGAACACGGATCAGCGAGGGGAAAAGGACATCTCGTGCGTCCCTTTGTCACAGCTCATCTTGTCACATGTCGTCACCCATAGGACACTGCCTGTTGATAACTTCCACGATTCACCCAGCGCATACTCTGTGCAGGCATGCCAGGTAGAAAACGAATACGATCGTCCCCGACAAAAGTTGTCCATCGCGATATGTCGTCGCGAACCCAGGGCGACTGTTTTTCTCGTACGCTCCAATACACTCCTTCTAACGCACCCCAGATCTTCTCGGCACAGATCGCAAGATCTCCATTTCCACAAACAAAGCCGTCACCTTCTTGCAATGCCTGCTGCAAATCTCGCAAAACATGCGCAAGACCGCCCCCGCCGAAAGAACTCCCCATAAAACCGGGAGGCGAGTCTATGGGGGAAATTGGAGAAAAAACATGTTGCAGATCACCGAGAAGTTGGGAAAGAACAAGATCTACAAGAGGAGTAACAAGTCCTTCGATAAGTACCTCCCCAGCATGATCGGCGAACTGGTTCCGGTCTCGATCTCGTCGATTAGCACCTGTTTTTTCCCAGTCTACCAGCACAGCAAGCATTTGTTCTGCTCCAGGAAAAGAAGAAGGGGGAAAACGCTCTGCCAAGGCAGTAAGTTCTGGAACAATGAGCGCGGCACGCAAATCCGCTGTTCCGGCGTCCTGTACGATCGATACCGCAGCAGCCAAGGTGAAATCTGTCCGGTCCCCAAGTCGACGATCAAGAAGCTCTACTCGATGATAGGGCCCCGAATACCAGTAATTGTCTGCCGACCGCCAACCAGGCGCCACTTTGTTATTCCATGAGGAAAAATATCCTTTGGAGGGATTCACTGCAGAAGGGTGCTGTGCCGAAGACATGATCCCCTGCCACTCCCATTCGCCCGTCCCCCACACTGGTAGATCCGGATGCACTCCCGACGCCCGCACAGGATACCGACCCGAGTGAAAGTACGCGATGTCTTCAGCGCTGGCATACACCCAATTCAGACTAAAAGCAACATCATCTAGCGTTTCAACAAAAGCCTCGCCATCTGTCACTTCCCCGGAATTCAGCCGGAAATAGGAAAGGGCTGACATTACCTCATGTCCCCGCGATGACCGCTGTTGCGCGACAGCAACAGGACGACCATCCACAGTTCCCCGGCTTGCAACCGGCCCGTGCACCGTGCGAGGAGCAACCTTTGCGAGACCATTTTGCTCTCCCACACGCGTCATCGGCACACACTCATCCCGATACTCATAGTGGACCGATTCCTCATGGGCAGCACTCCCATCAGGTTCACACAAAAGTTCCACACGCATATCAACAAGATCAGACATCCCAGAAGTTACCGACCAGGCATACGTGTCCGTGTGGCCGATAAGTACAAGAAAAGCGACACCTGGCATGGTCATGCCAGTTGACTGGTATCCCCCGCCTTGGAGCTCGATCTCAAAGAGATAGTTAGGGGTCACATATCCCAGCTGAGGACTACCCACAAGCAAAGGGTGACCGCTCGCTGTCCGCGTCCCGTCCAATACGAGATAATTGCTATGCATCGCGGGTAATGCCCGTTTTGCTGCCAGCGCGGAACGCACATCCGAAGGGGTATCCTGGATTCCATACAACGGAGAAAAAGCTGTCCCCTCTACAGGTGATGCCTTTTCAGGAGACGCGGAAAGGAGGGGGGAAGAAGACACTGACGCGAGTAATTCCGCATCAGGCAAAGCCACTGCATCCCAGTCGGTATCACTGCTTGGACTGCTCTTTCCCGTCCCATCCGAAAAAAGAGGGTATGGAAAAGAATCCGTCGTGTGCGAGCGAGCAGACGGATCATCCGCAAAACGCAACGTGTCCCAGAGAGCGAGAGCTTCTTCCCTCCCATCACGTTCCTGCAAAAGCGCGAAGGCCTCTGCGTTCTTGACCTCATTTCCTCCGCCATTCCCCACGGACACAGAAAGAAGGATTATTGTCGCGACAATATCGGTAGGACGCCACTCTCGCCAGGTATCGCCCAGCACAGAACGAACAAACGGCATATTGCCACTCACCCACTGGTTAATCCCCGCGGCATATGCATCAAAACGCTCCAGTATCTCAGGACATTCCTCGCCGGCATGCACACACAAGGCATCAAGCTGGGCCTGAAGCTCCTCCTCCGTGTACGCAATTTGATCCCCAGCCACATCGAAGACGCCGAGTACACCATTCCCCGACAATTCGGCGGTGCCGGCACGCCCGCCGGCTCGCATCACCTCAGCCACAAACAATCTTGCCTCTGCGGTCACCCAACCAGCACCAAATGCCACATCAGCCGATGTCTCTCCAAAAACATGCGGCACCCCGAAATGGTCCCAAAATATCTCCACGCCTTCGCGTGGACGTTCCACACGCTCCACATCATCGGGCAGGACACCCAAACGGGAATCTTTGTAATACCGCGAAAGGTCCTTATCGGTGAGAGAGTTATCCGCAACCGGATCATCCAGATTGTCATACATGGCAATCTGGTCACCTCGGTGTTGCGAAGTAGGACCGATCAAACCCCCATTCCCTGGAGCGAGAATGGACCAAGCTTGATCCGCCGTGTCCTGCACTCGCGTCACACGTTCCGCAGAGGACCCCCCAGGCTCCTCTGCCACAAAGCCCTTTCCGACTTCCTCGCTCAACACAGTCGGGGCCATGCCTATCGCTGGAGAAAAAGACGTCAATGTTGCCAGGAAGAGTGTTCCCAACACGATCATCGCCCCCACGAGACTTGCCACACTTCTCGTGCCCGGCCGCTTCCGTTCCGACCGTCCCAATCCCTTCGCGTTGACCAACATCACGACGCTCCCGTAAAATATTGATGTATTCCACACTTGGCCGAACAGCCCAAAAAAGATGGTCATGTGAAAAAATACCCCACACACAGGACCATCTTCGCATTTCATCCGAGTCACTTCTGCCGGAATTCCTTGCCTCCCTCGTCCTCTCGCACACCCCATACACTCTTTGTCTGCCGACCTCTTCCGCTCAGGAAACAACAGGGAAAACCACAAACCTGATCGTCGCAAGCCGCAAAAACACCGTTATCGACAAACAAGACAGAAGGTTTTTTGCAGTCTGCATTCCGTTTTCCCCTCGTTCCAACAACAGACTAAGCAGTACGATACTATCACAACTAGTACTTTTTTCAGGAAAACCCCACCATACCAAAGGCACACACCGTGCCCTTACCGTGTTCTTACTGCGAAAAGAAACAGGAGCAACGAGAAAACACTCCGCAGCAGTCAGGTAAAGTGCTCAAAAAATCGCAGACAGCATCTTAAAGCCCTGGTAATTGCAATTGGCAAGATATCGGGGGAGAAACTGCCGCAGATGGCGATGAAATCTCAACACCAGAATCATCACGATGAGAAAAAGAAGTGGCAGCAAGCACCGGACCGTGACGAGCAAGAGCCCGAGCAAAAGCCTCCGCCACGCCTTGACGGGAAGAAGCAGGCAAAAGAGAACGAGCGTAGAGGCGCTGATAGCAAGGAAGGAGGTCAGGACGCGCCCGCGCCAACCACTTAAAATAATGCGCACGCACACCTGGGCGCAGGTTTAACGGATGGCACTGCATCTGATCGGCACCTGCAGCGACAGCCGCGGCCACAACCTCATCGATCTGAGATGGATCATCAGAAAGGCCGGGAAGAACAGGGGCAACGAGCACACCACAGGGGACACCTGCCTCGTTCAAACGGCGCACAGCCTCGAGACGTCGCGCTGGGTGAGGAGTGCCGGGTTCGCTCAGACGCCATACTTCCGTGTCAAGTGTTCCGATAGAAAAATCACAACGAACCAGACCAAGCGCTGCCGCCTCTCTCAACACATCCAAGTCTCGCAAGATCAGCGTGGACTTCGTCAGCAGGGAAAAAGGATTCCGAAAGGCAAGGAGAACTTCAATCACGCCACGTACCAAACGATATTTCCCCTCGCACCTCTGATAGGGATCAGTATTCGAACCAAGAGCAATTTTCTGACCCGACCAGGATGGATGCGACAATCCTGCGCGCAGCAAGGCAACGGCGTTCACTTTTACGACAATACGCTTTTCGAAATCTTCCCCCATATTGAGCTGCAAATATTCATGAGAGGGACGAGCAAAGCAGTAAACGCAGGCATGAGAACACCCTCGGTACACATTTAACGTGTAAGAAAAAGGCAGACCTGTAGTCTTTGGCAGCTTTTGAATGATCGAGCGGGCACGCACATGGAAGAATTCCATACCGCGAAATTCCGCAGTCCCCACTTCACGCGTGAAGTCTTCGGGAAAAAAAGAAAACCGGGACTCCTCCTCCACGGTTTTCCAGCGCAACCTCCGAGCCCCGCTGCCCTTTTGGTTCTCAGGAGAATCTACGCTCTTGATGCTCACTTTTTGCGCCTGTATTTCTTGAAGCGGGCGCTTCCCCGACGAAACACGATTTCTCACAGGAGGATCAGACTCGCCCCTGCGCGTCCTTCCACTCCACAAGCGTTCATCCTGTCGTGAGGTCCGGGACAAAAAGGCAGGCATGCGCCGCCATGTCGCGATATCCACTACATCGGCATCAGACCCGGCCTTGGGGGCGAGAGAAGCCTCTGCCTCCCGATCTGCAGGAGTTTCCCAGACTTTCCCTCTCTCCCCTGCAACAGGCAAATTCTGGGCAGGGGACGCCACGAGGGCGTCTCCTGCCTGCCTCCTGCTGCCACCACCTTGTGCTTTTTGCTGTGCGTTCTCTGCCGTTGTCATACCGAAAGCATATCGAACATATGTTCGATTCCAAAAAGGCATTGTAAAAACACGACAAGGAGCCGCGCGCAAACAGGCAGAAGGCCATCGCCTTGTTGCGGTGTTGCGGTGTTGCGGCTGCTATTTCGGCGGCATGCGGATCGCCCCATCAAGCCGAATGCATTCCCCGTTGATGTAGGGATTCCCCACAATTGACTCTACGAGCATGGCGTATTCCTCCGCGTGCCCCAACCGCTTGGGAAACGGGATATTCAACGCGAGCTCGTCTTTTTTCGCCTGCGGCATCAGAGACATCAGGGGAGTGTCGAAAGTCCCAGGCGCAATAGTGTTGACTCGGATACCGAGCACCGCGAGATCTCGCGCGGCAGGAAGCGCCATAGCGACTACAGCACCTTTTGTGGCTGAATAAGCAAGTTGCCCGATCTGTCCGTCAAAAGCAGCGACAGACGCAGTATTGATCACAACGCCACGCGCTCCGTCTTCTCCGAGAGGGTCCGTCTTCGCGATAGCTGCAGCCCCAAGCGTGAGGCCGTAGAAAGTTCCTCTCAAGTTCACATTCACCACAAAATCAAACATATCAGCAGAGTGAGGTTCTCCCCGCCTGTTCACAGTACGAGAAGCCGACCCTGTCCCCGCGGCATTGAGCACAATACGGAGAGGACCAAGTTCCGATGCCACATCTACTGCATGCTGGACTTGTACGGGATCTGTCATGTCGGTCTGCACAAAAAGACCAGACTCCCCGAGCTCTTTTGCTTTCACTTCGCCGGTATCCGGACGGATATCAGCAATAACAACCTTTGCCCCACGCGCGGCAAGGAGCGAGGCACTCGCGCCCCCCAGCCCAGACGCGCCACCTGTCACCAGCGCAACAGCCCCTTTAATTTCCATGTCGTATCCTGTCTCATCACGGGCACACTCTTCTTGAGTTTCGCACCGCCCCGCCCCTTCCACCCAAACTCCCCCAGAGATCCTCCCCCGCTCCCTCTCCTCCACCCAGGCCTCCACCCAGGCAATCCTCCCTTTGCCCCCGCCTATCCCCGGGTACCAACCGGATTCCCCAACTTTCCCTTTTCTCATGAAACCCGATCTCGAAACACATCGAAAAATTATCCGCACGGAAACCAGGACCGCACCGCGCAGCACACATGCCAAGAATGTTTTTCGTTTCCTTACGACTGCTCTTCCCACAAAACAGAGAGAAAAAGAGAAGAAAACTGAAAAAAGAGCAACCTGTCGCGGAAGGAGAATGTCATCGTGGAACGAAAAAGTTTATAAAAACACAATCAATGCCATCACACTCCCCTAAAAAAGCGATAGAATGGGCACGCTCATACAGACAGATCATGCCTATATGAGAAGTACCAGCCAGGAACAATGGCCTGATATAGTGATACGAGGAAGGCTATTTCCTACGGCATATACCGCATTTTCTGACGAAACTTAATGCAGTCAGTACCCCCCGGAGACTTTGAATACTCTTCCTCGCACGCCCTGAGGTATTATGCTGTCAGTACATGGAACATTCATGTCTTACTAGCTCTGGTCAGACACGGATGTCATCACACACAGGATCGTCCCCTTGTCAACAAAGGAACTCAATATGCCAACCACCGCATCCGAACCCCAGAAGAAACGCCGGATGCGCAACGGACTGACACCGGAACAAAGAACTCAGCTGCATCTCGAACGTATTCTCAACGCAGCCATCATCGAGTTCACTTCCAACGGCTATAACAACACGAGTGTCGCCAACATCGTTGCTCGAGCCCGCGTTTCACGAAGCACCTTTTATGAACACTTCTCAGACAGGGAAGATTGTCTTCTCTCTGTTATGCGCCCGGTCCTCGACGCTCTTGTGCGCGCGGCGAAAGGCGCTGTTGCCAACGAAACAGACCCCGCAGAACGAGCGCGAGCGGCGCTACGCGCTGCTGTCTGTGCCGCAGCAGACGATAGAGACCATGTGAACAGTCTCCTCATCGAGATTCACGGCGGTAGCGACAAAGCAGTAAGCGCCGTGGTTCAAGCCCAAACCGAGCTCGGGAATATCATCAACGAGACTGGTTCCACTCTCGACCATCAGGGTTTCGCTCTCGCTGGAGCAGCCTTGTCCTTCCTCGACGCTCATGTGCGAGCGAAGACACTTGACCGCCTTCTGAGCAGTGAAGACGACACACTCGACCGCTTTCTACGAGTTCTCGTCCACAGCTGAACAAGTTCCCTTCCCACACCTCCTGGCAGGCCCATTCCGAGGCCTGTCAGGAGGAAATCCACTTGACGCTTCCTCCGCCAAACCACGCACGGTAGGAGGAGGACTCTTCTCTCTTTCGGCTCCTTCTTCCCTCTACATTCACAGTTTTCAGAGAAAAAAGACCAAACACAGAACGCCCGCGTAAACGCACCCGTAATTGGGAAAAACCTCGAAAAGACTTCACGTTGCGTCGCCTCGACCACCCTCGTTTCCCTGCTTGCGCTCCCCGCTCACCTCGTTCCGCACAGCCAACAGCAAGTGGTGGACCAGGGGGGAAAGCCCGACAGGCTCGCAGCGGCCACTACAGAGCATCCCAGGGGCCAAAAAAGGCATGACAGCCCCAGACCGTTCACCTGAGAGACGGCACCCGGCTCACCTGAAAGACTGCACTGCCCGACAAGTTCCTACCCGGCGAATAAGGTTGCCCGGCCCGCGATATCAAGCAGCCCTTCGGGCAAAACACCAAGTTGCAGGGTAAAGAAAACTGTCACTGCCAAAACGACAGCCGACACTCCAGGAACCGGAAGACGCGAGAGAGTAGGCGTCTTTGCCTCCAAGGGAAGGCCTTCCATGAACATGTAGACAACGAGCCGCAAATAGAAAAAAGCACTCAGGACGCTGGCGAGTGTTCCTACCACAATCAATACCCAGCGCTCAGCGCCCGCGAGACCGCCAAAAACAGCGAATTTCGCGACGAACCCAGAGGTTCCCGGGATACCGGCCATCGCAAACAAGAGAAAAGCCAAAATGCCTGCAAGAAGGGGTTCTCGCCGAGAGAGGCCTCGATAATCCTCCAGGGAGGTGTCCTGCTCGCCACGGCGCGCAACAAGCGAGATCACTGCGAAGGCTCCCATCACCATGATGGTATAGGCGACCAGGTAGAACAGTGCACCCCTCACGCCTTCTTCATTTGCGGCAACAAGCCCAGTCAGAATAAAACCGGCGTGCGCGATCGATGAATAAGCCATCATCCGTTTCACATCTGTTTGCACAATCGCAAGCACAGACCCTACAAGCATCGTGATTGCAGCAATCGCCCACAACAAAGGTTGCCAATCCAGTTCATAAGCAGAAAGTCCAACCTCTAGCACTCTCCACAAACCAGCAAAACCCGCCACTTTCGCCCCAGCAGCCATAAAAGCCACTACCGGCATAGGGGCACCTTGGTACACGTCAGGTGCCCACATATGGAATGGTACTGCTGCCACTTTGAAGCAAAGGCCAACAACAACAAGCACCATGCCCAGCAAGACCATTCCGGAAGAAAAAAGCACATTCTCAGCAAAATACTGCTCAAAACCCACCAGATTCGTAGTTCCCGTCGCTCCGTACAAAAAGGCTATTCCATACAACAAAAAAGCCGAAGAAAAAGCGCCCAGCAAAAGATATTTCAAACCGGCTTCTTGCGAATCAGAACGGTCTCGGTGCCAAGCAGACAGGATATACAGACAAACCGACAAAAGCTCCAATGAGATAAACATCATGACAAGATTATTGGAGATCACCATGAACTGCATTCCTGCAGCAGAAAACAGCAATAATATGTAGTACTCTGCCTTTCCTGCATTTTCATGGCGTAAATAAACATCCGACAACAAGATTCCCAGAAGCACAGCAAGGCAAATCAGCACACTGAGAAATGCCCCAAAACCATCAGCCACAACCATACCGCTGAAGGCGAAACGGACATGGTCGTCCCCAACTTCCCCGCTCTCGACTGCGTTCCAAAGAGCAATCGCCCAGCCCGCGGAGAAAAGGGTACCAAAAGCTGCGATGGCAGCGTACCAAGAATCATTCTTGAAACGCTTCAACGCGATCATCAACAAAAGCACAAGCCCGGTTCCCAGCATTGCCAGTTCAGGGGCAATGGCAGAATAATCCGCAGGAGATGTCGGGATATCGGCTGCTGCATGAATATTCAAAGCTCGCCGTCCTCCTGTGCAAGCGCTCCAGCACCATGGACAGGTTCTACAGAAGAAGCATGACCGGTGTCAGGAGCTACGTGTTCCTGGTCAGAAGCTTTACTTGCCTGTTCTTTGACACACTCGGAAACGCCCGAAACTCGGTCTCCCGTTGTCTGCCAAGGCTCACAATATGCCTGCTCTGTTCCTTCTGTGCGTTGCTCCACGAGAGCAACGACAGCCTGCACAGAGGGTTCGATCCGTTCGAGAAGAGGTTTAGGGTACACCCCAAGAAAAAACATCAGGACGACAAGAGGGAGAATGATCGCGAGTTCACCAGGCGACAAATCAGAAAGACCCTTATTCTCATCATGCACAATATCACCATGAAAAACCCTTTGATACATCCACAAAAGGTACAGAGCAGCTAAAATAACTCCGAACGCTGCGGCAACAGCCCACCATCGATGCACGACAAACGTTCCAAAAAGCGTCAGCATTTCGCCCACAAAACCATTGAGCGAGGGCAAACCAGCAGAGGCAAAGACCGTGAAGAGGAACACTCCAGCGTAGACCGGCATCACCTGCTTCAATCCACCAAAATCTTCGATCTCTCGCGTATGCCGCCGGTCATAGAGAAAACCAATCAGAAAGAAGAGGGCGCCTGTCGACAAACCGTGGTTTACCATTTGTGCCACTCCGCCGGTCAGCCCCGTTGTCGTCAGAGCAAAGATCCCCAGGATGACAAAACCAAGGTGGGAAACTGACGTATAGGCAATAAGGCGTTTCGCGTCCGTCTGCTTCAATGCCACAAGTGCACCATAGATGATCCCGATCACTGCCAAGGTCAACAAGACCGGCACCGCTTCCACGGCCGCACGCGGGAAAAGAGGAATCGAAAAACGCAGCAAACCATACGCGCCCATCTTCAACAGCACACCGGCCAGGACAACCGATCCGGCAGTAGGCGCCTCAGTGTGCGCATCAGGCAACCATGTATGAAACGGGAAAACCGGAACTTTCACCAGAAAAGCAATGGTGAATCCCCAGAACAGAAAACGCTGAGCTGTCATCGAATAGTCAGTATTTAAAACGGCATTGAGGTCGAAAAGCGGGCCTCCATCAGCAAGAACACCCGCAGCAACCACTCCGGCAAGAAGAAAAGCCGAGGCCGTTGCCGTGTAAACAAAAAACTTGATGGCCGCCCGCACTCGGTTTTTTGAGCCCCAGCCACCGATGAGAAAATACATTGGCACCAAGAGGGCTTCCCAGAAAACAAAGAACAAGAAAAGATCGGTGGCGAGGAAAACCCCCATCACCGTTGTTTCCAAGAGCAGCAAAAAAATCACATACTGTTTCACACGGTCCATCACGGCACCAGAAGCCAGCAGCGCCAGCGGAAACAGAAAACCGCTCAGCACTACCATAAACAAGCTAATACCGTCGACGCCGAGGTTGTACCCAATACCGAGAGAGGGAATCCATTCGGACGCCTCGCTCCATTGCATACCGGCATGGCCCGTTTCAAAATGCCAAAGCAGCCATAGTGTCAGGGTAAAGGTGGCTGTCATAGTGAGAATGCCGGCAACCCGGGCTAATTCTGGTCGACGCCCCGGCAAGAAAGCGGTAAGAACCGCTCCTGCCAAAGGAGTAAAAATAATCATGCTGAGCAGCCGGTAATCTTGGTCCGGCAAAATAACGAGGTCCGGCATTGTCAGAAGCCTCCCCGAGCGAACGCGTACCCCGCTAAAAGGCCTACAGAAATAGCAATCACCGACGCGTACGCACGCACGTAACCGCTCTGCCCTTTACGAAGCCATTCCCCTACTCGTTTGGTCCCGCCCCCGAGCCCCATCACCACTCGGTCAATTCCTTCTTGGTCCGCTGTCGCCAGCACCCCTGTTAAGGCATAACCAGGTTTTTGCACAACTTTTTCCACGGTCTGATCCACATAGAATTTCTCCCGCACAACACGCGGCAGGGGACCCAGTTTCTCAAGCAGGGTCGCCCGGTCTTCTCCTGACGTGCGATGCCAAAAGAACCAGCCCACTCCCACTCCGCTCACAGCGGCCACCACGCTTCCCAGCATCAAGGCCATGACTGTTCCATCAAACTCGACCGCTGCGCCTGCAAGGTTTTCTCCGCCGACAACGCCGAATACAGGATGCAACCAGTCATGCAACAGGGAGTTCAACTCTGGCACGTCCAAAGCAAATCCTCCGGTAAACGAAAAGGCTGCGAGAATCGCAAGCGGAGCAGTCATGGTGAGGGGAGCCTCGTGCGGCGTCACGCCCGCATCCCAACGGGGAGGTCCATGAAAGACCATGAACCACTGGCGGAACATGTAGGCAGCCGTAAGAAAGGCTGTCACAAGACCAATCGCCCAGGCAAGCTGTCCCCACCATTCTCCAGATTCAAAGAGAGCAGCCAAAATAGCGTCTTTTGAAAAGAAGCCGGCAAAGGGCGGAATCCCAGAAATCGCAAGAAGCCCCACTGTATAAGTGGCATATGTCACGGGCAGTTTCTTTGCCAGGCCACCCATCTTGCGCATGTCTTCTTCATCATGCATGGCGTGGATGACCGCTCCTGCACACAAAAAGAGCAGGGCTTTAAAAAAACCATGTGTGAGCACATGGAATTGGGCGGCCACATACCCCGATGCGTCACCCCGCGCTCCGATTCCGGCAGCTGCCACCATATAGCCCAATTGGGAGACAGTCGAGTAAGCCAAGACTTTCTTTATGTTGTACTGCCCGATCGCAATGAGTGCGGCAAAGAGCGCGGTGCCAATCCCGACAAGGACCACGACAATCGAGGCAATATCCGAAAGAGCAAACAGAACGTTCGACCGCACAATCAGGTAAACCCCGGCCGTCACCATCGTTGCCGCGTGAATCAAGGCAGACACTGGGGTGGGACCAGCCATCGCGTCGGGAAGCCAGACAAACAAGGGGATTTGCGCAGATTTTCCTGCCACACCGACAAAAAGCAACAACGCCACAGCCGTGGCAACCCAGGCATTGTCTCCCGACAGGACAGAGGGGGCCGTGCGAAAAATTGTGTCGAAGTCAAGCGTGCCGAAATAGCTGAAGAGGAACATCATGCCGGCAAGAAGACCAAAGTCTCCGACTCGGTTCGTGACAAATGCCTTTTTGGCTGCAACAGATTTTTGCATATCGGTATACCAAAAACCGATAAGAAGGTAGCTGCATGCCCCCACAAGTTCCCATCCGATGAAAAGCACAAGAAAGTTGTTTGCCATCACCAAAATCAGCATGGACCCGACAAACAGGTTGAGAAAAAAGAAAAATCGCGAAAGGTTGGGATCTCCGTGCATGTAGCCAATCGCATAAAGGTGGATCAGGGCCCCGACCCCTGTGATGAGGAAAAGCATCACGACAGTCAAAGGGTCAACACGATACCCAAGAGAGATGTCGAACCCCCCGGCAGGGATCCAATCGAAGACTTTTTTCGTGAAGGTCTCGTGCTCTTCGTCCGTCACGCCAATCCAGGCTGCAACAGAGAGCAAAAAAGAAGCCCCAACCGAAAGAAAAGCTATCCAGCCGGCAAGTGGTTCTTTGAGAAACTTCCCAAAGAGCGCCAGCAAACCAGCGGTCATAAGTGGCAAAAGCGGAATCAACCAGGCATTTTCCAGAACGGCGTCCATCAACTCACCCGCTCAAATTGGAGAGATCGTCAGCTGAAACACGCAGTCGGCGCCGGTAGATAGCAACCAGGATCGCTAAACCCACCATGACCTCCGCTGCAGCCACGACAAGAACAAAAAACACGAAAATCTGTCCCCCTGCATGGCCAAGCTCACGGCCAAAGGCGACAAGGGCAAGGTTCACCGCGTTGAGCATCAGCTCTACGCACATGAACATAACAATGGTGTTCTTCCGGAGCAGAAAACCCATTGTCCCAATCATGAACAAGATCACAGAAAGCGCAAGATAGGCAGTGTAATCTGGCGAATTGCCAATATCAAACATCGACATACCCCTTTTCTGCCTCTCCCCCAGGACCGGCAGCAGCACCCGCTCGAAGGGAAGCATCCGCATCCGGTATGGTCGTGACCGCCACATCACGATCCGTCACCAGATCGGCATGCGCTGCTTCACGCCCTTCCTTCAGCGTCACCAGAGCCTCGTCACTGCGTCCAGCAGCGGAACCATGGAGTGAACGATCTCGTTTCGCCAAAACAACACCGCCAATAATTCCCGCCACAAGCAGGATGGACACTACTTCGAAGGGCAAAAGGTACGTCGTAAAAAGAGAGTCCGCGATCACTTCAACATTTCCCAGATGGACCAGTGCCCTGATCTCGGAAACCGCCACTTCCTCATCAAGGTCATAGTCTGGGACTTGGATATCCGGTCGCACAGTCTCGGTATCCCCCTCGTCCGAAGGGTCAATCGCCGAGTGGTTCCCTTGAGGAAGCAGTTGCAGATGATCTTGCACGACACCTGCCTGGTTCATAATGACCAGATCCTTGTCCGTGAAGCGAAGCTCGGCAGAGAAACGCACGGCCTCAGCCGGAGAAAGCGCAACGACTGAAACAGGCGCACCGTCAGCCCCACGAAGATGGGCAATCGGAACAACTGTTCCCGCAATATTCACGGCGTCATAGCGGTCCACAGAATCAGCAGCATTCACCTTTGTGGGTTTCCCCAAGGTACCCGGCTCGACTCCACGCTCCTCAAAAAGACTGAAGTAACCGGCGATAGGAGCAAGAAATGCAACCAAGCCGACCAGAATCCCGCCAAAAAGCAGGAAAGAAAAGCGACCACTCTCAAGCGTTTCTGCCTCGTCATCCTGTTTATCAACACCCAGAAGCATGATGACAAAGAGAAAGAGGACGACAATCGCTCCGGTATAGACAACGATCTGCACCACGGAGAGAAAATATGCCTCTTGCGCTAAAAAAAGCACGGCAATGGACACCAGCACTACCACCAGATGAAGGGCAGCATGCACGGGATTCGATTGGAAAACCATGCGCAAGGCCATCCCCATGGCCAATGCCCCAAAAATCACAAAAACTAGTAACTCAGCATTCATGGATGCCCCTCGCTCACTGCGCCGGAGCCTTCCTGGCTTCCTTCCGCGTTGGCGGAGGGAAGATTGTGTTGTCCTGTCTCCGCGGTCTCGACCCCTCGCCCAGCATCACTTGGCCATCCGGGAATACCCTCATAGTCAGCGTCCCCTCCCGGTGAAGTGGCACGCATCCAGCCCCCCCTCTTGGAAAGAGACAACGGATCGTAATTTTTCCCCTCATGTCGGGATTCACCCTCCTCCCCAACAAGAAGAAGATCTTTCCCGAAAATCGCATCTTCGCGGTCAGTGAAGCTCATCTCGAACAGGTTCGTCATAGTGATCGCTGTTGTTGGGCACGCTTCAACACAGAGACCACAAAAAATGCAGCGCAGAAAATTGATCTCATACACATACCCGAAGCGCTCTCCTGGAGAGACAGGTGCCTCGGGGGGGTTGTCGGCACCGCGCACATAAATACACGAAGATGGGCAAACTCCCGCGCACAATTCACACCCGATGCATTTTTCCATCCCATCGGCATAACGGTTCAGCACATGACGACCGTGAAAACGCGGTGGCTTCGGTCGCACTTCCTCGGGATATTGCGTCGTCACTTGCGGGCGGAACATGTTCCGCCAAGTGACCCGCATACCTCGTGCAATCGCTCCTATGAACATGGCGATCTCCTACCTGAAAAACCCTGCCGGCCAAGCTCCCACTTCTTGCATCACAACCAAACCGGCAAGGACCATCAGAAACACCAGGTTCACCGGAATCAAGATTTTCCACCCAAAAGACATCAACTGGTCATAACGCATGCGGGGAAGAGTCGCGCGTATCCAGATGAAAAGAAAAAGCAACACGAAAGTCTTGAGGAAGAAATAGAGTACGCCAAGTGCCACCTGCCATCCCGCAGGATCTGCCTGCACGGGAACCCATGGCCCATTCCATCCACCAAGGAAAAGGGTGACAGCCACAGCGGAAATGGTCATGATATTAATGTATTCCGCCAAGAAGAAGAACATGAACCTGGCCCCACCATATTCGGTGTGGAAACCGGCCACAAGCTCAGATTCCGCCTCCACAAGATCGAAAGGAAGCCGGTTTGTCTCCGCCATCCCCGATATGAAAAAACTCACAAAGGGAATTAGCAATAGGCCAAATGCATACCAATTCCATCCGCTCTGCGCGGCCACGATCTCTTGCAAATCCAGCGTGCCTGTCCACAGCAGAACCGGCAAGATCGAAAGACTGAGCGCCGCTTCATACGAAATCACCTGGGCAGATGCCCGGACCGATCCCAAGAGAGAATATTTCGAGCCAGAGGCCCAGCCGGCGAGCATCACTCCATACACCGCGACAGAACTCATCGCGAGCAACCAGAGAATTCCCACATTCAGATTCGCGCCTTGGATCGCAACCACATGGGTTTTGTCACCGTGCACAAACTCAAACGAAGGCCCAATCGGCAAGATAGCAAAAGCCATAAATGCCGGAAATACTGTGAGAAATGGGGCCAGCATATAGATCGTGCGGTCCGCCCCACGCGGCACAAAAATCTCTTTCACCATGAGCTTCAAGGCATCTGCCACTGTCTGGAACAGACCCCAGGGCCCCGCCCGGTTTGGCCCGATGCGCACTTGCATCCATGCCACAAACTTCCGCTCGAACAATACGAGAAAAGTCGTGATCAGCATCTGGACCGTAAAAATGAGGATCACAACAAGAATGGTGATCCCGTGATCCAGCCAATCCTTTTCCATCAGTCGATCCTCTCCAGCGTCACCGTGGCGCCCACACGGATCACAAAAGGCTCGTCCTGGTTATGCGGCACAGACACAGTACCCAAAGGCACCCGCTCATCAGCCACAACAGTGCGGAGCAAATCAAGACGGCCCGCTGGATCCTCATCCAGCACACGCACGCTGGAACCATCCGTTATTCCGGCAAAAGCCAAATCTTCTGGGTGCACTCGTACAATTGGACCAGGCCGCAAACCAGAGAGCGAAGGACATTCACTCACAAGAGTTCCACGATCCCAGAACGCCCGCCCAACATGCAACCGGAATCCGTTCCCCAGAGGACGCGCATCCTTCTCGAAAGGCGAAGAGGTCCGGGGAGCAACACGGCCTTCTCCCACAAGGACTCCTTCTTTTCCTTTTTTCCCGCGGAAACGGGAAAGAGAAACTCCCTGGTAGGCCGGGGCAACCTGCGCAATCTCTCGCAAGGTGGCCTCTGGGGTACCACAACCAAAGTCCACCTCAAGGTGTTCTGCTATTTCGCGAAAAACCTGCGCGTCAGACGCAGCTTGACCCGGAGCTGTGACTTTGGCAGCGACACGCTGCACGCGTCCCTCCAAATTCGTGACCGTGCCGGAAACCTCTCCCCATCCCGCAGCAGGAAGCACAACATCGGCAAAGCGCGTGGCAGAAGAGGGGAAAAGATCCAGCACAACCACAAAAGACGTGCGTTCCAACGCGCGACGGGCCATCACCGGATCGGGAAAATCTGTGAGGGGGTCCGCTCCGACAACAAAAAGAATGTCGATCTTTCCCTCGACTGCCGCATCCAGGATCTCCCGGCAGTCACGGCCCGGGTCCGGAGGAAACTCCCCCTCCCACACTTGCGCCAAACGTTCCCGTGCCTCCAGATCGTCTACCGTGACTCGCCCAGGCAAAAGGCTTGGGGAAAGTCCCATGTCGATCGCCCCATGCACATTGGAACGCCGCAATACAGGGAGCAACTTGACACGCTCTCCGAGCTGTTCCGACAGGCCAAGTGCCCAAGTACTCTGCGCCTCCGCGTCCTGCGCCGCGCTTTGCCGCCCCACGATCAGGACGACATCGCCTGCGATCGGAAGAAGTACGGGATCAAACGCAGCAGGAGTATCAAAAACTTTCTTCGCAAAGTCCGTCAGTCCGCTCTGCGGAGGACCGATCACAAAAAGCGGCACTCCCTGATTCACCACTGCATCACGCACACGCAGGTAGAGAACCGGGAGCTCTTCTTTCAGGTCTGGTCCGGCCAGCACAATCACGGATGCCTTGGCAAAGTCATTGATCACGGCCCGGTTCCGCGCCCCTGCGACAAAATCAGCAGGAAGTCCGTCGTCAAGCTGGCAGTCCACATCATTTGTGCCGCACACCACACGCATGAACTTCGAGAGGGAGTAGGCTTCTTCGTTCGTGAGGCGCGCACCGCCAATCGCGGCGATATTCCCCCCGGTCCCCTTCACCTCTTGTATCTGCTCTGCAATACGTTCCACGGCTTCCGCCCAGGACACCTCCGAAAAGGCATCAGCAGCAGCCGTTTCTTCTCGGAAGAGAGGAACGGTGAGACGATTCTCTGACCCGACATACTCGTACGCAAAACGGCCCTTGTCGCACAGCCATCCCCAGGACACCGCGTCATTGTCGACACCAAGGAAACGGATCAAGCGATTCCGGGTCTCGCTCAATGCCCCCCGGCACCCGACTGCGCAACCCCCACAAGTGGTCTCTGCGATCGTGACATCCCAGGGACGGGCTTTAAATCGGTAGGGAATCGAGGTGAGCGCACCTACTGGGCAAATTTGTACGACATTTCCTGAGAAATACGAGGAAAAAGGCTCATCAGGGAAGACCGTGACCTGCAGGTCATTCCCGCGGCTACCAAACTCAAGCAGGGGATCGCCCGCGACGTCACTCGCAAACCGAGTACAACGCGCACACTGGATACAGCGTTCTCTATCCAAAAGCACCAAGTTGTTTATGGGAACGGGCTTCTCAAAATGGCGTTTCTCCTCAACGAAACGCGACTCGCCTGGTCCAAACGACATAGTGTGGTCTTGCAAGGGGCATTCCCCGCCCCTATCACACACGGGACAATCCAAAGGATGGTTCAGAAGAAGGAACTCCAGCACTCCTTCCTGAACTTTTTTCACCAAGGGAGTCTGGGTTCGCACCTCCATACCCTCTTTGACCGGCACATAACAGGCCGGTTGCAGGCCCCGCATCCCCTCCACTTCCACCAGGCACATGCGGCACATGGCAACAGGGCGCAGACGCGGATGCCAGCAGAAGCGAGGAATGTACACTCCTGCTTCTTCTGCTGCGGCAATAAGAAGCTGCCCCGGACTCGCCTGTACCTCGCGGCCATCGAGCGAAATGGGAACAGTGGAAAGCGTGTCGTTCTCAGGCATCTGCGGTCACTCCTGCGGGCTCTGCCCCAGCCGGAGCCGAGCTGGCCAAGGAAGTATGGGCGCCAGTCACAAGACGTTTGTATTCTTCAGGAAAAAGCCGGATTGTCGACCAAACGGGAGCAGTCGCCGACGGGCCAAGCGGACAAATGGTGGTCTGGGCCGGTGGCCAGTTCAGACCGGGAGAGATGTTGTCACAGACGTCGAACAAGAGATCAAGATCTTGCGGACGCCCATGTCCATCCAACATGCGTTCCAAAATCTCTTCCAGCCAGTCGGCTCCCTCTCGGCACGGAGTGCACTGCCCACATGATTCGTGCGCAAAAAATTTCACCAAACGCCAGACGGCCCGAGGAATGTCGGCGTCTTGGTCCATTACCATGACTGCCCCGGAACCCAACATAGAGCCCTCTTTACCCAAGACGTCCATGTCCAAAGGCACATCCAGTTTTGACGCGTCGAACCAGGGGGCTGACGCTCCACCCGGCACAAATGCCTTGACACGTCCACCGTTGCGGACGCCTTGGCCCCAACGTTCGAAAAGTTCCCGAAACGTGGTGCCAAGTTCAATCTCGTAATTACCAGGCCTATTCACATGGCCCGAAAGACAAAAAATCCGGGTACCAGGAGAACGCTCCGTCCCCATCTCGGCGTACGCTGCCCCGCCTCGCCGTGTAATCCATGGCATATTGCACATGGTCTCCACATTGTTCACAACGGTGGGCTTGTCATACAGACCCTTCACCGCAGGAAAGGGCGGTCGCAAACGAGGCCAGCCACGATACCCGGCAAGGCTCGAAAGAAGGGCTGTCTCCTCGCCGCAGATATAGGCTCCTGCCGCCTTGTGCACAGTGATTTCGCAAGAAAAATCAGTCCCGCCGATGTCTTTCCCGACATACCCGACAGCACGAGCTTCTTCTACAGCTCGCACGACACGTTCATACGCGTGACCCATCTCCCCGCGGATATAGATAAAAGCGTGCTCGGATTGCAGTGCGTAGCAAGAAATCAAGATGCCTTCGACCAGGCTATGCGGGTCCCGTTCCATCAGCATCCGGTCTTTAAAGGTGCCCGGTTCGCCTTCATCACCGTTCACCACCAGGTAACGAGGGAAAATATCCTTGGGCACAAACCCCCACTTGGTGCCCGTTGGGAATCCAGCCCCACCACGTCCTCGCAGACCAGATGCCTTGACTTCTGCGTGTACCTGCTCAGGAGTCATCTCTCGCACAGCTCGATACAGCCCTTGGTAGCCTTCCATTTCGTGATAGGCATCCAAAGTCCAGCTGTCATGCGGACGATCCAGCATCCTTCGCGTCAATACCAGCTCAGCCATGTCCTTCCTCCCTTGCCGTCTCAGATAGCGGCCCAGAGCCCACTGGAGCCGGCCCCTTGCTGACCTCTTCAGGGGTGAGGGGCGGCAAGGGCGCGTTCACCGACCCTCTCTCTTCATGCACAATACTCAGACCCCGATTGCGCACGTCTTCGAGCAGTTCCACTGCCTTTTCAGGATCCAGAAACTCGAAATATTTATAATCAATTTGCAGGCAAGGAGCCCCGCCACAGGCAGCAGCGCACTCCACTTCTTCAAAGGTGAAGACCCCATCTGCAGTGGTCTTTTTATTCGCCACTGCGAAATGTGCAAGAAGATTTCGGTACAGAACATCTGCCCCATACAACTGACAAGACAGCGAAGTGCACACAGAGACAAGATGGTCACCAATCGGTTCCAGCTTGAACATCGTGTAAAAGCTCGCCGTTCCCAACACTTCAGCGGGAGTAATACCGAGCAAATCAGCGATTTCTCGCATCCCCGACTGTGTCACATAACCCGCAGCATCTTGCAGTTCATGGAGAAGCGGCAAAAGAGCAGAACGGGAATCAGGATAACGAAGCATGATTTCACGCGCTCGTTCCAACCGTTCCTTCAGAAAAACTTTGTCACTTGCATTCAGCGTCATCGGTCCACCTCCCCAACAATGGGGTCAGAGGCTGCAATCACAAGAACAGCGTCGGCTATCAGCCCTCCGGCCATCATGGTCGGCATGGCATGCACATGCTGAAAGGAAGGTGCCCGCGTGTGCTGCCGGTAGGCTTTCGGCCCGCCGTCTGCAACGAGGTAGCACCCCAATTCGCCCCGAGGAGATTCAATCGCCTGATAGGTCTCGCCAGGCGGAACCTTAAAACCCTCGGTGTAAAGCTTGAAATGATGGATAAGCGCTTCCATCGACTGATCAATCCGGTGCCGGGGAGGAGGCGTGACCTTTTTATCTTGGGTGCGGTAATCGCCGGCAGGCATGCCTTCGAGACACTGCACGGCAATTTTCAGGGATTCCCCAATCTCGGCCATCCGCACCTGATATCTCGCCCACACGTCACAGCCTGAGTGGGTGGGAACTGCAAAGTCGAATTTCTCATACCCCGAATAAGGGAAGACTTTGCGCAAGTCCCATTCCACACCGGTCGCCCGCAAGAGAGGGCCTGTCACCCCCAAAGCCACGGCTTCCCCAGGTGTGAGTAGCCCTATCCCCTGGGTGCGACGGCGAAAAATCGGATTGTCATCGAGCATCTCACGAGACTCGGCGACACGCTTCGGAATGGAATCAACAATCTCCGCCACGTCTTCTTCCCATCCATCCGGAAGATCGGCGGCAACTCCTCCCGGGCGAATGTAGTCAGTGTTCATCCGCAAACCGGTCACCTTCTCGAAAAACGCAAGAATGAGTTCGCGTTCGCGGAAACCGTGGATCATGACTGTAGTGGCGCCGAGGTCCATACCCCCGGTGGCAAACCACACGAGATGGCTCGCGACCCTGTTGAGCTCGCACATGAGCACGCGTATCCATTCGGCACGCTCAGGGACTTCTACTTCAAGCAGGCGTTCCACAGCCAGGCTGTAGCAGAGTTCATTGTGTAAAGGTGCGAGATAATCCATACGCGTGACATTTGTCGCGCCTTGGACGTAGGTCAGGTTCTCAGCGGTTTTCTCCATGCCCGTATGGAGGTACCCAATCACGGGCTTCACTCGCAATACTTGTTCTCCGTCCAATTCCACCATCAGACGCAAGACACCGTGTGTGGCAGGATGCTGTGGCCCCATATTCACAATCATCGTCTGGTCTTCGGGCGCCTCATACAGGGCTTCTTCCCATTCGGCGCTCGAAATGACCCCCATTTGACGGGCCATCTCCACCCGGTGTGTCTTCCCCGGGATCATCATCTCCTGCTCGCCCTCAGAAGTTCGTGTCGCGGGTGCCAGAAGAGAGGGAGGCACAACAGGTTGAGAAGTGTGTATGGTCGCCCCGAGTTCTGCTTCCGCTTCCGACATTAGGAGCCCTCCTTTTGTGGCTCTACAGGCCGAGAGTGGACAGACTGGGCCTTTGACCCCAACCCTTTAAACGTCACGGGTGCAGGCGCCGGGGGAGCAACGCCGACAGCGGAGTTTCCCTCTTTAAAGGAGACGGGGATGCTTCCGTGCCCATAGTCTTTCCGCAACGGATGACCTTCCCAGTCATCCGGCATCAAGATGCGCGTGAGATCTGGGTGCCCATCGAAGCGGATACCATAAAGATCAAAAACTTCTCGTTCATGTGGATCCGCAGAAGGCCAGATAAACGCCAAAGTCGGGCAAACAGCGTCTTCTTCTTCGATAGGAACACGCAGCCGAATGCGTCCAGGCGTCTTCATGTTGACCAGGTTCACCACAACTTCATAGCGTGTTGGCTCCCCTTGCCAACTGCCCATATCACGATCCCAATAATCGAGATAGTCAGCTCCGGCAAGGTCCACACACATCTCAAAGCCATCGAGACGCAGTTGCTCGGCCACTTCCTGGAGAAGATGAGGAGGCAGAAAAACGACGCGTTCTCCTCGCGGGAAAGCCCAACCGATATCCGGCCACTTCTCTACCAAAGCCGCGAGCAGCGGGTCAGGAGCTGAAGGAAGAGCATTCTCTGCAGTCTCCACTTCAGCGCCTTGCGCGCCTTCTTGCGCGTCCTCGGCAGCAGACGCTGCTACTTCGGCACACGCCGGGGAAGGACTCCGCTTGTGAATGTTCTCACTAGCTGGGGTCTGGTCGTCCGTCATCGTCCCATCCGAAATGCTGGTGTCCGTCTCTTGCTGACCAGCTCAATCGCCTTTACGCGGTCAGCGTTTCAGAACCGTTTGGTTCTGAATTTTCTCGTGCAGGCTGAGTATCCCGTTCATCAAAGTCTCCGGCCCAGGAGGACAACCGGGAACATAAACGTCTACAGGGACAACCTGGTCAACACCCTGTACAATTGCGTAATTATTGAACATTCCGCCAGAGCTGGCACACGCGCCCATGGAGATTACCCATTTTGGCTCAGCCATCTGGTCATACACATGGCGCAAAACCGGTGCCATCTTCTGACTCACACGCCCCGCAACAATCATCAAGTCCGCCTGACGTGGGCTTGCGCGAAAAACTTCCATCCCGAAACGGGAGAGGTCATAATGCGCAGCACCAGTGGCCATCATTTCAATAGCACAGCAGGCAAGGCCAAATGTGGCAGGCCATGGGGCACTCTTGCGCGCCCAATTCACCAGGTCTTCCAGTTTCCCCGTCAAAAAATTGGCAGGGAGGTCTCCCATCTCCATTACGCCGCCTCCGACTTGCGGCCCCTGTCCTGCTCGCTCAAAGCCGCTTTTGCCCGATCTGCTTCAACGCGAAAACCCTGCATAAGAGTTTCACGATCAAGAGTCCGTTTCGGTGCCCAATCCAAGACACCCTCGCGAAGAATGTAGGCATAAGCGATCAAAAGAACAACCACGAAAAGAGCCATCTCGAAAAATCCAAAAAGCTCCAAAGCCCTCATACGCACAGCCCAGGGGTAAAGGAAGATGATTTCCACGTCAAACGCAATAAAAATCATCGCCACAAGATAGAACTGTACAGGAAAACGTTCCACGGACTCTTGATCCGACACAATCCCGCACTCGTACGCGTCAAGTTTTTCTGGAGTTGGACGTTTCGGCGCCAATAGCGCAGAAACTCCCAGAGAAACTCCGACAAACGACAAGGCGAGCACTGCCATGACGACAATACCCAAGTAGTCGCCCATACTCATTGTCTCGCCACCAATCTTTCGCCTTTCCGGTGGACACACCCAACCCTAGAGAGGCATCGAACCACGTACCAAACGGCGGTCACTCTCGTGACCACAAAAAGCACAAGAGAAGTTCTCACTTCTCTTCGGCCCAACCCTGTCTCGTCAAGAGATTCTTCCACGATTCTTCAAGAAGCACGAACAGACGCACTCGAATCAAGAACCCAAGCCCTGTCTCTACTCGAATAGAGTAAAGAAGACCAAGTCACCAAGCCCTATACCCGACGTTTTTCCCAGACAGCCAACATCCACTCTCAGGAGCGAGTAGCGCCCAAACGCCCACGCTCCCCGGCACTTTTCCGCGTTCGGCTCCGACACCCATTCCGCCACATATCCCAAAAACACTGTAACAACATGACAATCTTCTTTTCCGCACCATCAATACCACACACCCAAGGACACGATCAGTAGCTTAAATCGCCCTATTGACAACACGCTGGAGAAGACCACGAAAGACTCTGACCAGCACACTGGTAAAAATCTTCACGGAACATCGCACTCCCAACACCCAGCGGGCTCCAACCCAGAGCCCGAAACAGACCCCCACGAAGAAATACTCCCCAAAGTCCCGTCAGACACGTCAACTTCTCAGACCCAGCCCCAATCCGAAATCACAAGAAAAGGCAGCTCCGAGGGAAAAAAGGAAAAGCAGCCAGAAGAACAGGAGGAAGACAAAACTGCAGATGCGCCACATCCGATTGCGGCATCTCCCCTTCTCCCCGATCTGCAAAAAAAAGGCCGTTTTTTCCGTTTTACAAGATTTTTCTTCGACCTGTCTTTAGGCGTTTTAGGAGCACTCATTGCTCTTTTCATTATTGGCCCGGTAGGCGCAAGAATTGGCCCTTTTGACACAACAGTGTCAGTCCAGCCATACCTCGGCATCAACGCGGGGGCAGTCGTCGAAGTAGCTCCCCTTGGAAAACTTTATGCCGACACGCACAAAGGACCTCTACGAGTACAAATACGCATCGACGAAGTACGCCAGGACGATGCCCGAGAAATCGCCGCAGACCCCGACATTCTCGAGGGCATCGAACACGGCATCGTCTCTGACACGGAAAACGCCCTCCGCAAAGCCGTCACCCGTGCTGTCTTCGTTGTACTTGGAGGAGCGCTCGTCCTGCCCCTCGTCAGACACTTCACATGGCAAGCCCTGCGGCGTGGTCTGCTCGCAGCAATAATTGTGTACAGCGCAACTCTGATCACTGCCGTCGCGACTTGGACTCCGGCAAAAGCCTCAGACCCCCGTTATTCCGGCGTACTAAGCCTCGCACCCCAGCTCATCGGAAATGCCGACGACATCATCACCCATTTCGACAGTTACCGTGAACAACTTGCCCAGCTCATCAAGAACGTTTCCAATCTCTACGAAGCCGCAGGAAACCTTCCGACTGGGCCGACAGAATCCAACATGATTCGCATTCTCCACATAAGTGACATTCATTTGAATCCGGCAGGTTTCGACGTGGCACAGCAAATCAGCGAATCCTTCCAGGTCGACGCGATTCTCGACACTGGAGACATCACCGACCACGGGACCGCCATCGAAAACGAGGTCGTCAACTTCGTCGCCAAATTCGAGCTTCCCTACATCTGGGTCAGAGGCAACCACGACTCCCTCGAAACCCAAGCAGCCATGGCTTCCCTACCAAACGTCCGTGTCCTCGACGGCAACGCAACTCACATAGAAGGCCTCCTGATCTATGGAGAAGGAGACCCGACATTCACTCCCGATAAAAGAGTACAACTCGATTTCAAGACCCAAGAAAAGCTGAAAAAAGAATTCGCCCCCGAACTCGCGAACCGATTAAGCGCGCTCCCCACACAACCAGACGTCCTGGCAGTGCATGACCCGGCAATGGCACAAAAATCCGGAGACCTTGCCGGACTCATACTCGCAGGCCACAGGCATAAATTTGAAGAGTCCCGGATAGGGAACACTCCCCTGCTCGTTGTGGGATCAACCGGGGGGGCCGGCTTACGCGTACTCGACGGTGAGGCCGAAACTCCCATCCAGGCCTCAGTGCTTTATTTCGACAAAGACACAAAAAAGCTTCAAGCATACGACCTCATCACCGTGTCCTCGCTCGAAGAACAAAACGTCACTATTCAACGCCACATCATGACAATTGGTCCCGCAGCAGAAGGTGATACTCCCCCGCTCGACGAGGAGACTGTCCACAGCGATTTACCCGGGACAGAAGACGAGAGCAGCGACAACGGGCCAAACGCCGGTCACCTACCCAACCCTCAAGAAAGCGGCAATCAACCAGCTCAGACCATAAAGCTTCCCGATGAGCGGAAAAACCTCAGCAAACCAAAGGAAACGTCTACCCCAGACATTCCGGCGCGGGCAAGGGAGGGAAACTCAGACCTCCGACCGCGGTGATAGGTGCGCGCAGACAAGCATCTGCCCAAAAAAGAACAACAAGCCACAAAAGTAATCCACATGGCGTGCGCGTGCCCACAGGAGGCTCAGGGCTCAGGGTTCAGGGCCAATCGCAACAACCTTCTCCACAAGTTTGTAAACCTTTTCTTCCGGGTCACGCAATCCTGGAGTAATAAGGTTTGCCATAATGCGGAGCACGGCTTCCATGAGCCGCTGGGATCGCATACCGACACGTGCGAGCACGTCCATCAGACGTGGCTCCCCAATAAGACGAACAAAAAGCCGAGCAGTCCGATAGTACGAGCCATACACATCATCGAGCACTTCAGGGTACCGTTGGAGCACTGCCCCATTATCATTACGGACAGCATGTACAAGCAGGTCCGAGGCAAGTTCCGCGGTCTCCAGCGCGTAGGCAATCCCCTCTCCGTTAAAAGGGTTCACCGCACCAACGGCGTCACCAAGCACAACCCAATTTGGCCCCACACGCGGTCTCACTGACATTCCCATCGGCAACTTCCCACCACGTATCGACCAGCCCGCATCGGGGTCGACGCCCCAGTAGTCCGGCAACACCCGGCTAAAGGCATCCATGAGGTGGGACGTGTTCACGTCTTTCCAGTGGCGAAAGGTAGAGAGCAGTCCAATACCCACATTGATGCTGCCATCGCCTTCGGGGAAAACCCATCCGTAGCCAGGCAAGGCAGCACCCTGCGCATCACGAATCGAGAGGTGGCTCTCTATGAAATCATCGTTGTGTCGTGCGCTCTTGTAATAGCCGCGGATCGCCATACCAAGCGGATAACGCTTCTGACGCTGATTCCCGAGTCGACGTCCAAACCGAGAAAGCGAACCATCCGCCATCACGACAAAATTCGAGGAAAGAGAAAAATCTTCGCCCTGTTTCGTACGGCAACGCACTTTGCGCATCACCCCATCGTCCAGCACAGGTTCGATTGCCTCTGTCTCCTCGAAAAAAACCACCCCTTCCTTCTTCGCCCGGTCGGCGAGCGCGTTATCCAACTCCGCTCTCGTGACAACACACCCATATCTCGGGAACACCGGATGATCAGGCCAATCCAGCTCAAGCATACGGTCCCCACAATAGGCACGCAGTCCCCGCACCTGATGGTAACGAGAGACTTCCTCCCGCATGCCCAAGTCCCAAAGGGCTTTCACTGAACGTGGCGTCAGACCGTCACCACAAGTCTTCTCACGCGGATAACGCTTTTTTTCCACAACGGCAACATCGATCCCAGCCCGGGCAAGTCTGCAGGCAGCAGATGCTCCAGCTGGTCCGCCTCCGACCACAACAACATCAGCAACAACATCAGCCTTGTCGTGCTTTTGCGTCATCGGCACTCCTCTCGCGCCGTCTTTTGGACAGGCACAGCCTTCAACTTACCGCAAGAAAAATGGCAGCATATCCCGGACCCGCAACAAGCACCGGTCGGAGAATCGTTCCCGTGTTTCTGCCGGACCAATATCCCCGCACACAAGCCAAGGAAATATTCGTATCGGTATCACCGGAACAGTTTGTCCACGCCGACAAAGCGTTTTGCTCCCTGTTTTCCCCAGACCCCGCTGTGAGCCGCTGAAACTTCAGTAGGTTGTTTCAGGCTTGAGAATACTCACAGCATTACGTCATCTCGCAGAAATTCCACTACGTTAGTCGCAAGGTCAGAAGCCCGACAGAAGCCTCAAACCCTAAAACAAAGAAAAATCATTCCAGTTCACAGCGTATACCGTGTCTTTGCCGGACGTGAAGCACAATACGAGCGGCGGCGAGTAAAACTATTGCGCCTTTTGCAAAACACGGCAAAGCATCTCTAGATCTTCTCTTTTGTCCACAGGAGCAAGGCGTATGATTTCGACAACCCCAATCGTCACGCCCCATAAGAATTTTCTCGCCACTGTGCGCTCATACATCTTGCTCACAAAGCCACGCATTATTGAGCTTCTTCTCATTACAACAGTGCCTCCCATGATCGTGGCCGAACGCCTCCTAGGGGAGGGTGGCTTACCGAGTATCGGTCTTATCCTGGTCACACTCATTGGGGGCACTCTGGCAGCAGGGTCTGCCAACACCTTCAACTGCGTGATTGACCGCGACATCGACGCCAAAATGCAGCGCACCTGTGACCGTCCCCTTCCCGCCCAAGAGATAAGCGTGACCGGCGCGGTCTGCTTCGGCATATTGCTGCAAATTTTCTCCTTCGTTCTTCTGGGACTCACAGTAAATCTTTTGAGCGCCGGCCTTGCAGCGGCAGCAACCTTCTACTACATCTTCATCTACACCATCGCGTTGAAACGCTCCACTGTACAAAACATTGTGATTGGAGGAGCTGCAGGCGCTATGCCTGTTCTCGTCGGATGGGCAGCTGTCACTGGATCTGTGACAAGTCTCGAAGACATTCCAGCCTGGGCCATGTTCGCTTTGGTGTTCTACTGGACACCTCCACATTTTTGGGCTCTGGCCATCAAGTATCGAGAAGACTACGAAAGAGCCGGGGTTCCCATGCTCCCCGTCGTGCAAGGGCTGCAAGAAACCGCCCGCCAAATCCTGCGATATGCACTGATAATGGGAGCGATCAGCCTGCTTCTCGGTGCTGTCGGTCGCATGGGGCTGCTCTATTTTATTCCGGCAATCGTATGTGGCGTCGTCTTCGTAAAACTCGCTTTTGAATTGTACAAAAATGTCGACACGAAGAAGGCGATGCAGATCTTTTTCTTCTCCATCGCGTACCTTGGAATTCTTTTTATCGCAATGGCGCTTGATGCCTTTGTCGCAGGAGCAGTCTGACCACAACACAACAACCCCAAAGATCGCCGGACACGGGCCGCGAGCCCGCGAGCAATGAATGGGCCTGTGATTACCGGTAGCTTTTCCTCTCATGCCGCCATAGCGAAAACTACCTCTCCTTTTTCCGCCCTTTTCAACATATCCAGGGGCAGTGCGGCCCAATCGGCAACGTCATCGATGATGGAACAGAGATCGCAAGAAACAGCAAGCGCTTGCAATCCAAGTGAGGAAACTGGATATGGGACAAGCCTGTTCGGTTGGGTGGGAACTATCCTGTGGCGAGATGCAGTGCCAGTCCTTGGGAACTTGGTGCGTATTTTCCTGTTCTTGCGTCCCTTGCCTTGAACAGCGTGCTTGATAGTGCTCGCCATGACAGTTCTATCTTGTTTTCTGTCGGAGCATGGTCTGGGCACGGGGTTTTTTCGGAAGAATGAGGTGTCGTTATTTTTCCCGCGGGAAGAGATGTTTTTTGCCCGGACAGGAACAGCAAATCCCGCCGCACCTCCTCTCAGTGACTGATTGTCCTTCACAGGAAAAGTTTCCGGCTCTCTCCATCGATGCATACTTTCCGGACTCGATTGGCCTGGCGTCTTCCCCACTTCCCGGCTTTTTCCACAAAAGTCCACGAAAAGTCCACGAAGTCCCTGTACGCAAACCCCCAGAAAGAGCCCTTCACCCTGTGCTTTTGCGAGATTCCTCAAACAGCGCGCGGCGTTCTTCCGCCTGGATCCACTGACTAAACACAGAAAGAGTGACACCAAGCATGATGAGGCCGCCTGGAACCCACATAATGAAGCCTGCCAAGCGCTGATCGCTCAAGGGTGTCGGACCCCAGTCCCGAAACACAGTGGCATAGTGCTGATACAGCACATTGTCTGTCGTCATGATGGCCAGGCCAAGAAAAATCATGAAAGGCATTTCCATACAGAGGTATCCCATTTTCGTAGGATAGGACAGCTTGTGCGGGCTAGGGTCGACGCCAACCACCGACCACCAGAAAAAACACGCGGTCACCATATATGCAACATGCTCTATCTCGTGTATGTAAACGTTTTCCAACGCAAGCTCGAAGATACTCGTGAAATGAGTGGCGTATAAAACAGCATTCATCAGGAGAAAAGTCACGAAAGGAAAAGTTATAACGGTAACAAACCTGCTCCTGATGAGAGGCAGCAACACCTTACGCCGCAAAGGAGGACGCGAAGCCCGTATCGCCAACGTATACGCGCCTCCTGCCATCAAAAGGGGCGCTGCCACGAGCATGAGCAAGAGATGCTGTACCATATGCACCCAGAACAAAGTCGTGTCATAGAAAGCGACAGGAGATCCGACAGCCAGAAAGAAAACAAAAAGACCAGCGAGAAAACTATTACGACGTTTTATCGGCCAGGGGTACCGCGGGTGTCGTTCATTCACAATACGTACCCCACGCAAGTAAAGACCGAGCGCCACGAAGACCACTATAAGAGGAATAGCGGGAAGTTCCCACCCCACTATCAAAATGTCCCAGGTTGGCTCCTGTGTGGTGTCCCCAACATGGGCTAGAAATATGCTGTCCTGCACTTCTTGCTCTTTCTTTGGGATCACTGTCACACATGTCGAGCTGCCGCGCTTGTGAAGGATTTCTTTTGCCCGTTAAACAGCCCTCTAGAATTCCCTTAATTTCTTGCGGGTGCCGAAGAGGATTCTCTATGCGTCGTTCTCCCACTAACGACTGTCGCATACCCAGCGCGCTTTTTCTCCTACTTGGAGCAACAGTGCTCCTTGCTGGTTGCGCGGCGGGACAACCAGACAGTATCACCGAAGAAGGTGACTCTGTCCGCAGTCTTTACAAATGGGTATTTGGTCTTGCCGTTCTTATTTTCTTGGCAGTGGAAGGCGCCATCCTTTTCATGGCCGTCAAGTTCCGCCGCCGAAAAAATGACGACGGGAGTCTTCCTCCCCAAATCCACGGGGACAACCGACTCGAAGCGGTATGGACCATCACGCCACTTGCAATTGTGCTCGTGCTTTTTGTCCTTGCCTACCAAAACATCAACGATCTCCAAGCAGAAGTCCCGGCAGACGAGATACAGGCCCTCGTCGACCAAGACAAAGCCCTGCGCGTGGATGTCACAGGGCTGCAATGGGTCTGGCAGTTCGCCTACCCCGACTTCGCATGGCAAAACTCCGAAGGTGACATGTCCCCCGTGAAAATTCTGGGGGAAAACACCAACACTATCCCGGAAACAGCAGGCAGCGTGCCTACTTTGCGCGTTCCCCTCGGTATCCCAGTCCAGTTCAAACTGCACGCCCTGGATGTCATCCACTCTTTTTACATCCCCCAGACCCTGTACAAACTCGATGCCGTGCCCGGGCGCGTCAATCATTTCGAGATGACATTTACGGAAACAGGAATCTACAACGGGCAGTGCGCCGAACTCTGCGGAACTTCCCATGCCGACATGCGTTTCCGCGTCGAGGTTATGCCGGCTGACGACTTTTTCGCTTGGGCTGCAAGCGAGCAGGCAAAAGGCGAGACATCAGCACTTGCCGACATTGCTGCCGAAGAGGCCGAAGAAGCCGCTGAGGCAGAGGCAGCGAATGACGACGGCACTGGCACTTCTGCAGACGACAGCTCTGAAGAAAACACAGAGTCCGCAACAGAAGAGACCTCCGGCACCGAAACTGAGACCAACCCCGCTTCTCCCGGAGAAGCAACAAGTAACGCGACGGACACAGGCTCGGGTGTCGAGCAGGCAGACCAAGTCCTGAGCGAGAGAGAGTGATATGACGACGCACACTTTCACGCCTGATCAATCGCCCGGAGTGGGGGCCGTACGCGTCACGCGCCCCTACCGAGCCGTCTTCCTTGACTGGATCACCACAACCGACCATAAGAAGATCGGAACGATGTATGCCATCGCTGCCAGTGTCTTCTTTCTCATCGGTGGCATCCTCGCCGGGATAATGCGGATTCAGCTTGCGATTCCGGAAAACGACTTTGTCACAAGAGACGTCTTCAACCAGAGCTTCACCATGCATGGCACAATCATGGTTTTCCTCTTTCTTATGCCGATGCTGGCAGCCCTGGGAAATTGGATGGTACCCTTGCAGGTCGGGGCGGCCGACATGGCCTATCCCAAAGTGAACGCTCTGGCATTCTGGATGATCCCTCTTGGCGGGACTGTCCTACTCTTGTCCTATTTAATGCCAAACGGACCGCATGCTGGTTCCTGGGTTTCCTATCCACCTCTCGCGGACGTGAGCGAGAGTGGAACTGCCTTCCTTCCCGGACACGGCGTCGATCTTTGGATCGGGGCCATTGCGATTCTCGGTATTTCGTCCACCCTCGGCTCCATTAACTTCATCGTGACTGTCTACAAGATGCGCGCTCCCGGTATGACCATGCTGCGCGTGCCCATCTTCACCTGGACAGTGATTGTGCAGTCTTTTCTCGCGATCTTCTCTCTCCCCGTCGTCACCGCCGGCCTCGCCATGCTTTGGATCAGCCGAAACCTCGGAGGTCGCTTCTTCGACCCCAGTGCCGGTGGTGACCCCATCCTCTACCAGCACATCTTCTGGTACTTTGGGCACCCAGAGGTCTACATTCTGGTCTTGCCTGTGATGGGTGTGGTCTCGGAGATCATTCCGGTTTTCTCACGCAAACCCCTCTTTGGCTATAAAGCCTTCATCTTCGCCACCCTCTCCATCGCAGCCCTCGGCACAATGGTATGGGCGCACCATATGTTCACTACGGGTGCCATTCAGGTGCATTTTTTCGCCTTCACAAGCTTCCTCATCTCGGTTCCGACAGGCGTCAAGATGTTCAACTGGACTGCCACCATGTACAAGGGCAAGATCGAGTTCACTTCGGCCATGCTCTTCGCCCTCGGATTTCTCATGATGTTCCTCATTGGCGGGATTACCGGGGTCTTCAACGCGACGGGAGGTCTCGACTTCAGCCTGCACGACACCTACTTTGTCGTGAGTCATTTCCATTATGTGCTGGTATCCGCCGCCCTTTTCGGCCTCTTCGCCGGCTTTTACTATTGGTTCCCAAAAATGTCCGGACGTATGCTCAACGAAACCGTAGGAAAAGTGCAGTTCGTTTTACTCTTCCTCGGAGTCAATTTCACCTTCCTTCCCCAAATGCTGGTAGGGCTTGACGGCATGCCTCGGCGTATCCCGACCTACACCGAAGAAGAAGGCTGGGGTCTTGGCAACCTCATCTCCTCCTACGGATACATATTGATTGCACTCGCTGCAATCTTGTTTCTTCTCAATGTGCTTCTCAGCATGCGGCGAGGCAAGATAAGTGGCGACAACCCCTGGGACGCCTACGCGCTTGAATGGGCAACAAGCTCACCACCGCCCTACTACAACTTTGACCGTCTCCCGCTGATCCGCTCAGAACGACCGGTCTTTGACGAGAACCACCCCGAGGCTGTCGCCACCGGCGACCGTTGAGCGAGGAGGCACAAACTTGACTGCCACAGCAACTCCAGCAACAGTTCAAGACAACGAAGGTTTCCCGCTCCACCAAGAAGACGAAGGCGGCTTCAGCATGACGGTCATGGGAACCGTCATCTTTCTCGCTTCCGAAGTCATGTTCTTCGCGACCCTCCTTGGGTCGTACTACACATTGCGCGCCGTAAACGCGGACAGCTGGCCGCCAGAAGGCATCGAGCCGGAATGGCCGCTCCCTCTTCTCATGACTGCAACCCTTCTCGTCTCCAGTGTGAGCATCCACGGTGCTGTGTGGGCGGTACGGCGCGACAACCGCACAGTCCTCACTTCGGCACTCGCCATTACGGTTCTCCTTGGCGTGATGTTCATGGTGGGCGAGATCTTCGAGTTCAGCATCGCCGAATTCGATTTTGAAGGTTGGAAAGACGGTCCGCCCAAGGGAGTGGCCGAAGGAATCGTTCCAGGCGCTTACGGTTCGATGTTCTGGACAATTCTTGCTTTCCACGGCCTGCACGTGAGCGGCGGAATCATCCTTAACTCCTACATTCTCTTCAGTGCCTTGAACGGACGCTTCTCCAGCAAGAATTACCAAGTGCTCGAGTCGGCCTCTTACTACTGGCACTTCGTTGACGTGGTATGGCTCATCGTGTTCGTGACCCTCTACGTGGTCAAGTGAGAGGAGCGTCAGAGTGAACTTCAACATAAAACTCTGTTTTTGGTTCGGTTTCTCGCTCTTTGTGGCTGGCGTGGTCTATTTAATATGGAATGACGGCAACAACGAAGAGCTCATTGGCGTTGTCATTTTGTTCGCCAACGCCATTTTCTTCTGGTTCATCGCGCTCATGCTAAAACTCGCACCAGGGCTTGAGTACATGAGTGAACACGGAGAAACAGGAGTGGACCGAGGAGAGTCCATCGCTGTCGAAAAAGAACAGCTCGCTCTCCCACCCCCTCCAAAAGGCATGCACATTCCCGGACCAAGCTATTGGCCGATCGGTCTCGCCATCGGCATCATGCTCTTCGTCTCAGGCCTGGTCTTTGACATCAAAGTCAATGCCTTCACTGCCATAGGTGCCTTCCTCCTCATCCTCGCTGGTGCCGGCTGGATGACACAAGACACCGCAGAGAGCGAAGAACTCGTGACTCACCAAGAACACCTGGACGCCGAACAGCACTAACCCCCACACGAACAGTACAACCGACAAATACTTCAGGCGAAGAGGGACAGCCATAAATGGCTGTCCCTCTTCGCGTCAAGGCCCACGCGGAAGCATCTTCTCCCACAAAAGATCTCACATCCCCTTACCTGCTCGCCTGCAGCTTCACCCCAACGCACAGACTTCTTCCCAGGCAGCCACCCAGCCACCAGCCAGCAGGCGAAAAAAGCGCACAGACACGGAGGCAGCAGCCGGCAGCAAGGCCTTCATTCCCCCTGGATACCTCGAGAGCTTCTCAGGCCTTCTTATCTTCTTCCTCTTCACCCTTCCACCTCCTTCCAAGGCCTCTACACCTCCCCCAGACCCCAAGCCTCCAAGAACGAGAACCCCAAATCAAAAAACACGCAGCGAGGCACAACCACAAAAATCCAGACGGAACACGGCGAAAGCGAAAGGGGCTTCTCCAGCACAGCTTTCCAGTTATTTTGCTGTGCTTCTTGAAAAAGCCCGCGTGCGGCGCACGGTCACCTCGCGATGCCACACATTGCATCGATAAAAGAGGTTTCTCCAAAAAAAACCCTCTCTGCACTGTCTTATTGAAGACAGTGCAGAGAGGGTCAGGAAGATTGTCTCTCTGCAGAAATTCAGCAGAGAGACACGATCTCGTTTTTGGAAAACAGGCGGGCAGAACCTGCACTGTTCCAGAAGACAGCGACAAGTCCGACCTTTGCGCAGACCTTGGCAAGGTCTGCCTTGGAACAGGCTCAGCTCTCTTTCTCGACGCGCTGTTGTGCGCGTTCATTCTGGTGCGAGACAATGAGAAGGACCGCCAACAGGACCAGACTCACAAGCCCGATCATCCCCCCCATAAGACGGCGCTCCCAATATCCCGCGCCTTCGCCGAGAAGAGGACCATTGCCTGCCACCATCCATACCAAAGCGTTGATAAAGAGGTAAGACAAAAGGATCGCACCGGTCAGTTGCAAAGCTCGTTTGCCTCCCACATTTGTCGAGAGAAGCAACCAGACTGAACCGCACAGGAGGGCTACACCTAGCGAAACAAAAAGAATCGCCAGAATTGAGCCACCATCGCCAAGCATGTGCTTCGGGAGAATACCGTCAAGCACAGTGCCTCCTCTCCCCTTCTTTGCATAGTTCTCCGGGATTCCCGCAGAAAAGCAAGCGCATGACCATCACAGACTCCGTTCATACTCGGAGATCAGACGAATCTGTTCTTGCGTGAGAAATCTCCCGAAACCAGGCATCCGTCCCTGCCCAATACCACGGACACCATAAGGCTGTTGCCAGATGCTCCCCGCAGAAATAAAGCTCATTTGTGCGAGCAGGCCATCGGACATCTCGTGCACAGACGTTGGCCCGGGGTAATCATCCGCGTCAACGACAGCTTCTCCACTCTCATCGTCAATCACCAACAAACTCGTTTGTGGGAGATAACGAAAGTTTGTACCAGAGATCTCTTGGGAATACACACCGCGGTCTTCCCCTCCGAGCAGCTTGTACTCATACTTCTCGACGTTCTCTGTATCTTCAAGAGTCGGGTAGAGCGGCATACCTTCGTCCGTGAACCATTTCGGATCACCTTTTTTATTCATCTCTTCCCACCAGAAAGGCGGGACAGGCAAAGAACCTTCCGCCGAAGCAGTTGGGATAGGAACAAATCGCTGGACTTGCATAGGGAAGTAGTTTTGATCGCGCACCAAACGCTGGGTGAGCTTCCCGTTCGCGTCTCTTTCTTCTTTCGTGAAAGAGAAGAGTTTCGGAACGAGTGCTGCCTCATCTGCTGAAGTAACCGGTTTCCCCTCGGCATCCAAGAATGTGACCGTGCCATCCCTCGCTACTTCACGGCTGCGTTCCAGAATAGGCTGGCGTGTATCAGGGAACTGCGCCTGCACTGTGATCAAACTCGGACCAAAAGACCCGGCGCCAGCGGGAAGCTCGTGCTTTTCTCCCGGAGCAGTATAACTGTAACCAGGCGTATGGCAACGCGCGCAGTTCACATCAAACAAGGCCTGCCCCATCAGGGCATCTGCTTCCGTGTCAGCAAACTCCGGCAAATCTTGCAGTAAGCCCAAACGATTCATAGCACTATCCGTGTACTTCTCACGAGCAGTGCCTTCATCGACCTGGATGGACGCCAAATACGACAAGACGTCTTCGACTTGAGCCTCGTTCATGGCCCCTCCGCCCGCAAGTCCCCATCCAGACATCGGAGTACCAGGACGACCATACACCACGATGGTTCGCACAGACTCTTCACTAAAACGCAGTAAGACATCATTCAGCGAAGGGACTTCCCAAGTGACTACGCGCAGGTCTCCCGTCGCGGGATCAGTGATCGTATAAGAAGTTGACCCGCCTGCGCCTCCGGCAGAGTGACAAGACTGGCAGTCAAATGCCCCTGGAATTGAATGCCCTTCAGCATCTGTCGCAGGACCAAAACCGATAGCCCCTCGCTCCACAGACCGCAGCTCGAATTCATCGAACATGTCCTGTTGGCGAGCAGGTTCTGTCACAAAGTAAAACCCGATAAAAAGCGCACAGGCGAAAACCGAGTAAACCGCAGCGCTCAAGGTCCGTTCCAATGAAGAACTCTCAAGCTCTTCATCATCAAGATAGGGCTTCAAGTTGGCAGGTATCGACTGAGCAGAACGGCGGTCACGCATCGCCGAAACAAAAACAAAAACCACAACGAGAGTCGCCACTCCGACAACGCCCAGCGCTATCTTCGCCTCGTCAGAAAGGGCGTTTCCCCCTCCAGATTCTGCAGCCTCGGTTGCAAGCCAGAGTGTTGCACGCGCGTTCACTGCCCCATCACCTCTCTTGCAAGAAATATCGTTGTCACGGGTGTCAGGGCAGGGCAGGTATTACACACAGTGTGGACCCTCCGGAGGCTGACTGACCGTATCCGTGCCAATCGAAGGCCCCAACGTGAGGGCACCAGTGTCAACACTGATCTTGTTCCCGCTAACTTTTAGAGGGAATCTATCCATTCCCCGCGGCGCAGGCCCTCCCTGCTTTTCCCCCGCTTTGTTGTACTGCGAACCATGACAGGGGCATTCAAACCAGCTGGAAGAGTCACAAAAAGGAACTCTGCACCCAAGGTGCGGACATTTTTGATACAAGGCCATGAGGCCAGTCTTCTCGACCCCTGCCCAAAGCGCACTGTAGGTTTCCTTCGCCGCGTCAAGATCTTGCGGCTCATAAGGAACAAGATAAAACTTGCCCTCAGGCACGTAAAAGAACCCGTCTTCGCCGGCAGTTCGTTTCACCTCATCGAGAGGCTTCCCGACCGTCACCGTAGAACCGAAGCCCTTGCTTGGCGGAGGAATCATAAAGGCCAGGGCACCGCCCCCCAAGGCAGCAAGCCCCACACCTGTCCCCGTCACAAGAGAACGGTTCAAAAGCTGCCGGCGAGCCATTCCGACTTCGACAGGGTCAATCGGAGCAGAAACCTCCGGGGCATATACTGCCGGGAGATCTTCTGCTTCCTCTTCCTCTTCCTCTTGGGACCCAACAACAGAAGTTACGTCCTCAAAAGGAGGAAGAGTCTCACCCCGATCTACTCGGTCGACGACACCTCGCCGCGAGTCCAGCAGCTGTTGACGTGCGGCATCACGTTCCAAAGCCTCACTGTCCACAACAATATCGCTTGGGCGACGCGCCGCCATAACAGCAAATGCCAATCCGCCGAAGAGGACAGCAAGGGTGATGGCCAACCCCGCGACCAAAGCCGGCTCCATTGCGAAAAGCATGTGTTCACCTCGTCTCAGAAGTCGAAGAAAATACCGTCAGACCATGGCCAGACGAAGTTCTGTCCCGGACCACGGAAAAAGATTCCCGTCAGGGTCAAAACTGCCCAGTAGATCATGAACATGGTGAACAGAGAAGTGGCAAACTTCCGCTCAGACGGCTTGGTTGCCCGGTTCCGATCGATGTACGGAGCTGCCATAAGGCCGGCCACTCCAATCCCTGGCAGCATCACGCCTGCCACCATGGGGTCAAACTGGGTGAGGAGCTCCTGAAGACCAAGGAAATACCAAGGTGCCTTTGATGGGTTTGGTGTTTCGTTGGGATTTGCAGCCTCTTGCAGTGGAGCATTCACCAGGATGGAAAAACCAATGAGAAAGGCCGAAACAAGGAGCAGTGCAACAAACTCACGACTTAGCAAGTGAGGCCAGGTGTTGACTTTGTCAACAGGGTCCCGTTTCGTCGTCTGGATAGACCCGGACTTCACGACAGCAAGCAAACGCTGAGTACGCGCAGGACCTGATGGTTTTGCAGGAGTAGGACGCTGCGAGGAGGCCCCTTTCCCGGCACCTGCACCCGCAGCCACAGGCTCTTTTGCAGGGGGAGCAGCGCCCCCGTCACTCTTCCCGGCACGCGCCGCTTTACTTCGCTCCAGCAAATGCGCGGGGATACCGCCAGAGGACTTCGCAGACGCTTGCGCTTTCGGAGCTTTTGTCGACTCCTCCGGCGGGGCCTTCACTTCCTCTGCAGCGGCATCGTCCTCTCCGCTACTTTTTGCTGCGCCACGCGCCTCACGAGACCGTTTCAATAGATGCTCTGGGATCTCAACCATGCCCGTGTCCCTGTGTAAAAACTCGCACTCCTTGCCCCTTACCCATTAAAGCGGTCCAGAAATGCCGCCGTCCTTACGGACTCGCCAAAAATGAACTGCCAAGAAAATCACCATCACAAAGGGCAGCATCAAAACATGGAGCGTGTACCAGCGCAAAAGTGTGTTGGAACCAATCTCTTGACTGCCCAGCAAGATGAATTTCACATTGCTCCCGAACACAGGAGTGAAGCCCATCATGTTGGTACCTACAGTCACTGCCCAAAGCGAAAGCTGATCCCATGGGAGGAGATAGCCAGTGAAAGCCAACAAAAGAGTCAGTAGCAAAAGAACGCAACCGACGATCCAGTTGAATTCGCGCGGAGGCTTGTACGCCCCATGATAGAAAACCCTCGCCATATGGAGGAACACAGTAAACGTCATGAGGTGCGCTCCCCAACGGTGGATATTCCGTACGAGGGCACCAAACGCAATCTGTGTATGTAATGACTGAATATCCTGATACGCATTCGCCGCCGTGGGACGGTATGCGAACATCAAGAAGATTCCTGTTACCGTGAGCAAAATGAAAAGAAAAAAAGAAACACCACCGAGGCACAAGGTGTAGGACACCTTTACCGCGTGACGCTTCACTTTCACAGGGTGCAAGTGGTAAAGCACAGAGTTCATCACCACATAGGCTCTGTTACGCGGAGTATCTCCATACCCTTTGCGAAACACTGAACCCGGCCGGAAGACAGAGGTCCAGAACTGTCCGCCCTGCACCTTTTCAGTCATCACATTGCCGACGGCATCCTTGAATTTCCGCTTGCCATTACCATTCTCTGCCACCACCGCCTCCTTCATGGGCCTGTGGGCATCGGTCCGTTCTTATTCTGTTTCGATCCGGCTCATTGAGCGCCGGCTTATTGAGCTGTTACCAACCGGTTACCGGGCGACAACCTACAATGCGACTTTCGATACGATTCACCAGCGTATCCCGTAGCCGTAACCATGTTGGTTATTGCGCCCTTGCCCGCCTGCGCCGGTGGGCTCTTCCTGTAGTTTCCCCAGAATGATCACGCCAGTCGGACAACGATCGACGCAGAGAGCGCAACGTGTGCACTCGTCTTCATCGATCACGAAGACAACATGATCCACCGGATCGGCACCAGGAACCTCAATGCCTTCTGCTTCGGCAATGATGCTGGTGTCGAGCATATGAATGCACTTCCACGGGCACATATCGACGCAGCCCTCGCACAAAATGCACTCAGACTGATCAAGAGAGATAAATGACTTCGGCTTCACCTTGGAAGCAAAATCTTTTGGCGTGAACTGCACGAGCTCATAGTCCGTACGGAAGGGCGGAGTCTCCGCAACATAATCCTGTTTCGCCATCTCATATCACCTCCCGTCCCAATTATTCCGGTCCAAGTTTCTACTTTCACTCAGAGCCACTCAACAGAGGACGACCATAAACGGAAGTCCCCAAAACCTGTTTCGCGGGACTCTTCTTCTTTTTGTCACGCTTGTACAGCTCCTGGGACCAATAGATACCCAAAATACTGCCAACCGTCGCCACGCCGTACCACATGGTGAGAAGAATGTCGCGTATAACAAACCATCCCCACTCCAGACCAACACGTTCAGCGTCAGACCAGAAGAAAAGCCAATCAGAAATCCAACCAGTTCCATACAAAACGAAAGTTCCTGTTTCACTGTCAGCCACATAGGGGAACCAGCCCCATTTGCCGTCAGCGAGCACAGAGTCCCATAGCTTCAGAATCTGGTCGGGAATAAAACCATTTATCAGAATCAAAAAGAAGAAAACAGTCGACGTATGCACAATGGCTTCAGCCCAAGTGAGGGGAAGCCCTTCATCTTGCTTCCACAACATCACCCCTGACAGCGCAAGAAAAGCAGCACCGAAAAGGGTGATAATCCCTGTGTTGAGCAGCCAGCTATTTTCGTCGACCCATTCCACAGGCAAAATCTCATTCTGACTCTGCAGATCCGCGAGATACACGTCAAAAGCCTGGTCTCGCTCTGCCGGAGAATTCCACTCATACGCTGCAGGATCGAAACCGAGCTCCTCGGTCAGGACAGCGGTGGGAAACTTTTCAGAGTTGCCTGCCACAATCGCGTCAAAACCCTGTTGGTGTGTCGGGCTTGTGAAACGCACTTTGTAGGCATCATCATCTGCGTCAAAAAGTGCCCGGGTCTCCGTCATCTCGTCAGCGAGACCGGCATTCGTTACTTTTACCTTCTCATTTCCGCGTTCCAACGCGCTCACCGCGCTGTCTGATTTGTAATACTCGTTGATGCCAAGCAGCACAGTGTTCAAACCAATGACAAGAACACCCGGAATAATCATCATGTAAAGGATGAGCTTGCGCTTCATCTGCGGGTGTCTCCTTCGGGACGTGTCAGCCAAAAAAACGCTAGGGACCTGTGAAATCTTTCACGAGTGTACCTAGGGGCGGCTGCTCTATGGCAACCAGGTGCGCTACACCAAGCCAAGAAGAGCCTAGGAAGTTCCTTACAGAAGGGGCAACCTGCGGCGTCAAGAAAAGACTCCAAACAAAATGCCTTTCTGCTCCCAAAAGCAGTTTCTCCGTCACCGGCACGCTAATGACTTTTCTACTACTTCCTCTGTCACACCGTTTCAGGAGAACAAGGAAATCACAAAACAGCGAGAAAAAAATGCCGGAAAACACCGACAAGACATGAATAAACAAGACCATACCTAGAGAAAAAATGTTGAAAAGAACTTCTCACTGATCTCTTGCCCTCCTGCAGGAAAACAGGGCATCACCCCGAGATTTCCCACAAACCATGCGTTGCCTCATATATCGCTTCCATAACCTTTCGGATGGGTTCTCACCCATTCCCAAGCATCATGCACAATCTGCTCAAGAGACGGAAAACACGGTTTCCAACCAAGAAGATCCAACGCTTTCCCTGAAGAAGCAACCAGATAAGCAGGATCTCCCGGACGGCGCGCGACTTCCTTCACAGGGAAATCCACACCCGTCACTTTTTGCACACATTCCACAACTTCCCTTACTGAATGCCCCTTTCCATTTCCCAGGTTGAATGATCCTTGGACCCCCCGCTCAAAAGCGGAAAGAGCAGCCAAGTGGGCACGCGCCAGGTCTGCCACATGGATATAGTCACGCACGCACGTGCCGTCGGGCGTGGGGTAATCAGTGCCAAAAATCGTCAGACAAGGCAGACGACGCGCTGCTGCCTCCAAACACAAGGTCACAAGATGCGTCTTATGCGCATGGTCCGCCCCGTGTTTCCCCCCAACCGCAGCACCCGCAGCATTGAAATAGCGCAAAGACGTCGCGCAAAGCCCATAAGCAGTACAGTAATCAGCAATAAGGGTCTCTGCCGACAGCTTGCTCTCCCCATAGGGATTCACAGGTTGTAACGGCATCTTCTCTGTGACCAAGTCACTGGGAGGGTTCCCGTACACTGCCGCAGTCGAAGAGAAAACAAGCTGAAAAACTTCGGCTTTCACCATCGCGTCAAGCAGGGTCAAAGTCCCCACAAAATTGTTCCACCAGAACGGCTTCGGGTCAGTCACAGACTCCGCAACTTCGATATTCGCGGCAAAATGGAAGACCGCATCGACCCCGGCAAGGGCCTCTATCATAAGAGGCGTGTCAGATATGCGTCCACGAATAAAAGAAGCTGCCTCCGGCACTGCCTTTCTGTGCCCTGTAGATAAATCATCAAAAACAACGACTTCGTGCCCTTCTTCCAAAAGAAGCCGTACCGTCTCGCTTCCAATGTAACCAGCACCGCCCGTCACCAACACGCGAGATCTCGTCATTCCTTCTCCCTTCCTGCAGAGCTTCTGAAGTCTGCCTCAACCTGCATTTTTTCCCACTCCATGGTTTCCCCCAAGACAATGCTCACGTTTGATCCGCGCTGTTGCATCAGAACTTCCTCCTCTCTCCGACTTTTCTCCTCATGCACACCGACCCATAAAATTTTTGCGCCATATGCCAATCTCCCTCCACTCAACGACTCCACCCGGCAGCTTCACCTGGCGACAGACTGCCTCACATTTAGGAGTTCATCCGGCTTCTCCTGATAATTTGGAGGCTTCTCTCACTGGGTACTTGTGTCTCAGGACAGAGAAAACGGGCGCAACGCACAGAAACTCGCGGGATTCCTCACGAATCACGAATCACGAATCACGAACGGAATCTGTCACAAAACCGTCGCAAAATAAGCGGAAATCTCACATATTTCCACCTTTCGCTCCCTTCCGACAGGGCCGTCGCAGAAGGCTATGATAAATGAACTTCGTAATCTCCGGTTTCCGGCCATATCCCCTAAAACACAGACGAATACCTTCTATTTTTCGTTCGGTCATATTTTTCATCGCCCTCACCCTGTTTGCCACAGCGTGCAGCACGAGCGAAACCCACGCGTGCGGAGCACAAGTGTCCGCAACAAACCGACCACTTCCTGATTTTCAAGGGACTCTCCTCGACACATCGGCTTTCGACACGGCGGAGTGGAGAACAGGAACCCTCCTCGTCAACGTCTGGGGATCATGGTGCGCGCCCTGCATCCGGGAGGCCCCTCATCTCGCCCAGACAGCCAACAGCATGGCAGAAGAGAACGTGCGCTTTCTGGGAGTCGATATCAAAGACAACCGTCCTGCCGCCCAACAATTCGAAGAACGATACAGTATTCCTTATCCGAGTGTCTTTGACGACGCGGGCGCCTTTGCCGCGGGACTGCGCGTGATCGCTCCTCCCACAACTTTTCTCGTGCAAGATGGAACAGTGCGGACCGTCATCATGGGCGAGACCGACTCGTCCACTATCGCTTGTGTCGTGCGTCAGATTTCCCCACCTCCCCCGGCCAAGGACCCGTTGTGACCCCAACCCGCGCCGGCTCAACAAGCTCCACAAAAAAAGACCCGGAAAAAGACCAACAGACCACCACAGAAGCAGGAAGCGGCAACAACACGCACAATTTTGATGCTCTTCCTCCCGTTCCGATGAAGGCCTTCGCGAAACTTCCAGGGTGGAAGGCCTTGCGGTCAATGCGGACAGCCATCTGGCTTCTCCTGGCACTCGCAACTGCAACCTTCATTCCCACATGGGTGCCACAACGGATTACCAACCAGACAAAAGTGCAAGAGTTTGCCGAGGACCACCCAAGTTGGTTCCAGGCATTCGACCGGCTCCGCCTTTTCGATGTATTCGATTCCTGGTGGTATGTAGGAATTTATGGAACTCTGCTCTTTGTTCTGGTGAACTGCCTCGTTCCTCGCACACGCAACTTTTTCCGTCAACAAAAACAGGCGTTTGCCACCCCCCGGGAACGAAAGCAATTCCCCTCTCTGCCCTGTCACGTAGAAATGCAGGTCCCCCTCAGTCCCGAGGAGACAGTTTCTCTCCTCAAGAAAACCCTGCGCTCTCATCGCTTTCGCCAGGGAAACCTCAACACACGTGGACAGTGGGTCGCCGAAAAAGGACACCTCCGAGAAGGGGGAAGTCTTGTGTTTCACTGGTCATTTTTTGTCCTCCTTCTCGGCATGTTTTTCACAAGAGCATTCGGCTTTGAAGGCCAAGTACTTCTCGTCGAAGGAGAACACTGGGTCGACGCTCCTGTGAATTACGACTACTACAATCCCGGCAGATTTTTTGGCCCTGAGGATCATCGCGGCTTCGAGATCGCGCACGACTCTTTCGAGGTGCGTTTTTTTGAAAACGGCGGACCCGCCGATTTTGTCTCTACTGTGCGCGTCTTTGATGACACAAACAACAACGCTCAAGGAGAAAAAAGCCAGGTTCTGCAGAAAGAAATCCGCGTCAACAACCCTTTGGATTACCGGGGGATGAAGTTCTATCAAATTTCATGGGGGTGGGCGATCCGGGTCACTATCGATGACCAGAATGGCAAACCACTTTTTGACGACTGGGTACCCTTGTTTCCCGGCGGCGCACGCAACACATGGACTGGGGTTGTCAAACTGCCTTCTCTCTCACCCCAAGTTGGTATGGAACTCTTTTTCTTCCCCGATGCCCTCCTTCTCGGAGAGGAAGAAGCGGCAGATTTGCGAGGGGACTTTGCCGGCGGAGAAAACCTTCTGATTCGACTCTTCGCACGCCCAGGGCCACCCACCATCGGTGACGCCGTGCTTCTCGCGGGAGAATATGCCGGAGATCTCGGGCAAAACACACTTTTCCAAACCGTTTACGATCTCCGTACCGAGAACATGGAAGGACCTCTCGAATATGGCCTCGCCCGCCTCAGTAACACAGGGTATCGTTTCGCAGATGGCCTCTCGCTACATGCCCCCGAAATACGGCACTACTCGGTTTTGCGGGTAAAGCGAGACCCTGGCTTGTGGACAGTCCTCATTGCCGCTGTCCTTCTCATGTTTGGTCTCACTGCTTCCCTCTACATCTCACGACGCCGGCTATGGATATGGGTGCGCCCTGTCGAACCGGACTCTTCCGACACAAACACTGCCACAGCTGCTTCCGGCACAGACACAAAAGAGACAGCAGCCCCGCGGACTCCTCCACCCAACCACAACAGCACACCGAGCCAATCAGGGGAAAAACCAACGGCAACAGCCACCGAAAGCACAACAATGAGCCCAGCTTCCCCGCTTTCTCAAAGAAACGACGTACTATCGCAACAGCACGCGACAGAGGCAGCAGCCCCGCGGACTCCACAGACAATGGTAACGTTGGGTGGTCTCGCCTATCAGCGAAAAGACGCTTTCGAGACAGAATTTACACGTCTCGTTAAAGACCTACAGGCGAAACTCCGGTCCAATCAGGCGCACGGGAACAACACATGAGCCTCCTCACCTTCTCCGATATCAGTTTTTGGACTGCTATTACCGCCTACAGCCTCACGGTGCTCGCGACCTTCGGCCACCTCGCGTGGAAAACGAAAAACTGGCAGCGAGTCAGCGCGATCTGCGCCGGCTCCGGGCTCACCGCCCACCTTCTCTCGCTCGGAGCCATTGCACTTGCCCTCGAACGGGCACCCTGGGGATCCCTCTACGAGTTCCTCTCAGCCGTTTCCGCCCTCCTCATGATTGTCACTGTCTCCCAGGTCTTACCAAAGCCCGAACTGACCTCTATCACCGGAGTACTCACCGGGGTCGCCGTCATGCTCATGGGCATCGGGGCACTTCTCTATGCCGAACCAACTGACTTGCAGCCCGCCTTGCAGTCAGGATGGCTTGCCATCCATGTTTTCCTCGCAATTGTCGGATCGGGCAGCCTGCTCTCGGCAGCGACTGTCTCTTTTCTTTACTTGCGACGATTGCGATACGACGAACAAACCCAAAAAAATCTGACAGACAGGAGAGCAGATTCTCCCATCACAACCGCGACAGCATCCGCTATCCCGTCAGAAGCACCGGCCTTTACTGCTTCCGTGCCCGATCACACTTTTCATCGGTCCCTGGTCACCGAGGGAAACGCCTCCTCGGTTCTCCTCTCACGCTCCCTGTCTGCTGCAGCCGGGAAAGAAGCGGGAACAGCACTGCTCGAGAAAAATCAGCGTGACACGATAGACCCCACAAAAGAGAATACAGACAACAAACAGCACACGAAAGAAGCGGTAAACGCTCACAAAACCCGACTCCCATCTGCGAAACGCCTCGATACACTCGCCCACCGTCTCGTCACTTTTTCCTTTCCAATCTGGACTCTCGCCGTTCTCATGGGAGCTGTCTGGGGCGAACAAGCCTGGGGCCGTTACTGGGGATGGGATCCGAAAGAGACCATGAGCTTCATCATCTGGGTACTTTTCGCGGGGTACCTCCATGCCAGAGCAACACGGGGATGGAAAGGAAAACGATCGGCTGTACTGGCATGCTGGGGAGGAGGTGCGATTCTCTTCAATTTTCTTTTCGTGAACCTCGTGATCTCTGGACTGCACTCCTACTCTGGACTCTGAAGATCTCGCATGCAAAAACTCCAAGTATGACGAATAAAGCGGCTGTGGCACAGAGAAGTAGGAGAAGACCACACGAACAGGGCTTTGACAGGCCATCAACAGGTCCGACAAAATAAAGCCCGTTTTATGTCTACCGACTCACAGCCCGACACAAAAATACAGGCGCACAAAAGTCCCCCGAAAGGGAATATATGATCCCACTGATACTTTTGGGTATCTGTCTTTCAGGGTTCGCGCTAGTGTTTTTACACTGGGCGCTCGCAGAGAGCCGCCGCGCTCCGACCCTTTCGGACGCAGACACCACGGACGGCGAAAAGCACAGCGACCAAACAAAACCTGGTGCCCTGCAAAGGGCCCTCAGCGGAACATCACGTTGACCACTTCTTTTTGCCAAGACAGCAGGGACCAATGGTCGAAATTCCCGAACATCTTCTAAAACGCTCTCAAGCGGCAAGACAAGCTGCACAAAGCACTTCTGGTGGTGAAGAAACGGCAGCAGAGGAAACCGCAGGTGCGCCGGAACCCTCTGCCTCTTCCGACGCAGCACAACCCTCAGAACCCCCTACAGCGGGCGCGGCTCTCCCAGCCGAACAGCCCAGCTCAATCGAGCCTGTCGTGGAAGCACATGTGCCGGCAGCGCCCTCCCCGCCAAAAGTCTACGCCCCTGCCAGTAGACTGAGCGGGACATACAAAGCTTCCTATGGCGCAAAAGTTCCCTCATGGATGCAGGCCGTTTACCTGGCTGTTCCAGTGCTCGCAATCGGCTTTGTCGTCGCTTTTACCCAGCTGGGAATAGAGGAAAGCAGCGGGCCGGACCCCTTGGCAGAAGGCAAGAAAATCTTCGCCAGCAGCTGCGCAAGTTGCCACGGCAAACAAGGAGAGGGCAGCGCTACAGCGCCGTCCTTGAAAAATGTCCTTTCGGTCTTCCCTGACACACAGGACCATATCGACTGGGTAGCTGATGGGTCACTGTCTTTTGCAGGGAAACGTTATGGAGCCGATAAGCTCGGGAACAACGAGGGAGTTGCCACTGGGGGTATGGCCGGTTTCAGCACCAGCCTCACTGCTGAAGAAATCCAAGCGGTCGTACAGTACGAGCGGGTTGAATTCGGAGGCGAAGAACTCCCTTCCGAGGGCGAAGAACCCACTGAGGGCGAAGAACCAGGGCTCGAAAGCTCCGCAGCAGAATAACCATAACAGCCCTCGTCCTCCGACAAACATTACATAGAAAACTGGCTTTGGCCAGGACAAGCCGCGTTTCACACGCAGACAAGCATGAAAATCCGTGAGTACCACAATCACAGTCGACGGAATCACCAAGCGATATGGTGATCACACTGCCATTGACAATCTGAGCTTCCATGTAGACAGTGGAACAGTCTTTGCCCTCCTCGGAACAAACGGGGCAGGCAAAACAACAACTGTCGAAATCCTGGAAGGTTACCGAAAACCCGACAGTGGAAATGTTCGAGTACTTGGACAAGACCCCATTGCCGATAGCAAAGACCTGCGCCCGCGTATGGGTCTTATGCTCCAGACAAGCGGCATTTATCCTGGAGCAAAAGCACGAGAAATCGTGCATTTATTTTGTTCCTTCTACGCTCACGCCAAAGACCCGGACGAGTTGATCGAACTCGTCGGTTTAACTGAGGCGTCAAACGTCATGTTCAAACGGCTCTCAGGCGGACAACAACGCAGGTTGTCCCTAGCCATCGCCTTGGCAGGCCAACCGGAAGTGCTCTTTCTCGACGAGCCGACTGCCGGCATGGACCCAATGGCACGTCAGACTACCTATGGCATTATCCGCGAACTCAAAGCCAACGGTGTCACGGTCGTCCTCACCACACACTTGCTCGATGAAGCAGAGGACCTCGCCGAACAAGTACTGATCCTCGACAGAGGGCGTCTTGTTGCCTGCGGTACCCCCGCAGATCTTATGGCAGGAAGCGAGAGCATCAGCTTCAGCGGTCCCCCTGCGCTCGAACTCGCAACTCTTCCTTTGTCGTTTACGCACACGACAGAAATTCGCCCAGGAGAATATCTCACGGATACACGCTCCACTCCGGGCGCCCTCGCAGACCTTACGAACTGGGCATTCCACAAGAACATCCTCCTCACGCATATCCGGGCAGGAGCAAAATCCTTGGAAGAGGCATTTCTGCATCTTGTTGAAGAAACAAACCCCCATACCCCATCCGCGCTTCTCTCTCTGCCAGAGGAAGAAGCAAGAGCGGGAGAGACGCGAAGTGAAGTGCCCTTGTGAAACCGATCCTCGCCCAAACACGCATGGAAATGCTCCTCACCCTCCGCCGCGGCGAAAGTTTTGTGGTGACGTTGGGTATCCCTCTGTTGTTTCTTGTGTTCTTCAGCTCTATTGATATTTTGGACGACGACAGCGGTTACGATGCCCCAATCGATTTTCTTGCCCCCGGAATCCTCGCCCTTGCCATTATTTCGACTTCTATGGTGAGTCTGGGCATATCCACTGGCTACGACCGCCAATATGGTTCGTTAAAGCTCCTCGGGGGTTCTCCTCTCGGCAGACAGCGTCTTTTGATTGCCAAGATCCTCTCTGTGGTCGCGATCGAGATCGTACAAATTTCTTTGGTGATCGGTCTCGCCTTCGCGCTCGATTGGAGCCCTGCCGGAGGACTGCTCCCAGGAGCAATTGTCCTTTTAATAGGAAGTGTCGCCTTTGCCGGCATCGGCCTTCTCATGGCGGGAACACTGCGCGCAGAGGCAACACTCGCACTCGCAAACGGCGCGTACATCGTTTTTCTGCTTATCAGCGGCATCATTTACCCCTTGGATAAGCTCCCGGACGCCATTGAACGTGTCAGTGCGGCCCTCCCCGCAGCAGCATTCGGGGATGCATTGCGCACTGCCTTTGCCGGAGACTCGGTCCTTACCTCACAGGACTTTTTTATCTTGTGTGCTTGGGCTGTTGTTCTCACTACCTGGGCAGCTCGACGCTTTAAGTGGGAATAAGACGGATAGGGCGCTATCGACCTACCCGAAAAGACCCGGCCGAAAGACGAAAAAACGAAGTTCCTTTAAGATCTCGGTAAGCGAACTCCCAAAATATGCTCCATCTCCGCGTCTTCTTCCCGCAATCCTGCAGAGCCAACGTCTGTTGTCTCTGTGACAGAGACAACAGATCGGGCCGCGTCCTGACGAAGCCGTTCCATCCATTCAGGCGTCTTGATCTCGGGTAGGTTCTCAATCACCTGACGTCGCAATATCGTGTCATTCTTCTCCAGGTATTCCATCATGCGACGTTCGCCATCTCGTATCTGTGAACGGGCGTGATCAAACCGGGCGTTAATACGGTTTCGCCGCTGCAATGAAGCAGTTCGGTACCGTTCTTTACTTTTACTCTCCGCTTTACCTGCTCGTCGCAAGCGTTTTCGTGCACGACGCACAAGGCGCAAACGAAACTCAAGATCGTCAACAAGTTCGTTCGCGTGGAAGAAAGCCCCGACAAAAGCACCCCCTATCGGCAAAAGCTGTAAAAACAACCCCGCCTTCGGGTCTATTGGCAAACGAGGATCTGTCGGCAGAAAGGAAATCTGCACATCTGGAAGAACTCCCAAAAGAAAAAGCGTACCGCCGCCCAGGAAAAGAGCAGCAGGGGCGCCAGAAGGGAGGCGACGCAGCCCCACTACATTGCGCCCAGCCATCGAAAAGAATCCTCCGCTCTCCTCGTCGGCAAGCAGAGCAGCCACACGGCGTCGCTGCCTCCAGATACCGACAGCATTCCCGCAATAATGGCCAATCACAAGAATGCATAACACAATGCCGGTGGCAAGAAGCCCGACCGAGGCACTATTCACACGTAAGAGACGGGAAAATAATCGCAAAATAGCAAGATCGGTCACCGCAAGCACAACGATCAACACAAGATAGGCTGGAGTAGGGAAATTCCGGCGCAGAACACTATTCAGGCCATTTTTCCGCAGTTCAGCCAGAGCACTCTGTATCTTCTCACGCTCCCGACAGCGTGAAGCGTGCACTTGTTCGGCTTTGGCAAGCTCGTCAGCAGTCTTCTCCCACTCTGACAAACTACCCACAAACTCACGATCCAAAGAGTCCAGCTCTTCCATAAGTTCTTGCCCGACAGTTTCAAGCTCTGTTTCGACTTCTTTCCCAATCCGCCAGCAGGTCGTGATGAGTTCATCACCGGAGAGTTCCCGAAAAGAAGAAGAAGAGGAGGCAGGTGGAGGAGGTAAGGAAGTAGCCGACCGCTCTCTGAGCCGACGCCGTTCCAAAGAAAGATCCTTCTTGTCAGCGCTTCCCCGCTCTTGCGCGTCTCCCACCACTATTGTCCCCTTCTTGGCATGATCGCAGCATCGACGGCAAATCTCTCCGCCGACCCCGCTCCGTTGGTTCTCGCCCATTTCTGTCACAAGAAAAGACGGGAGTACCAGTTTTCTCTCACTACCGATTGGATTGTCCTGTGGAAAACCCCTTATAGGGACATCCCTGCCAATAGAGAATATGAGAATCCGGACAACTTAAAAGGAAAATTCTCTTTTCACATTTTTTCCTTAAGAACAGGAAAAAATAGTACGACTATCGCTGCAGGTTTTGCCTGACCTTGGGGAAAACCTCATGTCATAAAAAATCACCGGAACATGCCCCCTACCACGATACTGCTGGAGGTCAGAATACAGATGACCTCGCGCACATGATTTTGGGCAGAATAATGAGAGTTACAGCGCAAAAAAACTTCCGTCACGCCCCACATAAAAAGCCAGAATCTGCAACTCTATTGACAAATCGACTTTACGCATCACGACTCCCTCTGGGGTATCAAGCACCACTGGAGAGAAATTCAACAAACCTGTGACACCTCCGGCCACCAACCGATCAGCAACCTCCTGTGCTGCACCGGGTGGCACTGTCACAATCCCAATATCGATATTGCGCCGCTCCACCGTTTCAATGATTTCCTCCATACCTTGCACTTCGATACCCCCCATCTTTTCACCAATCTTGTTGGTATCGGAGTCGAACAAAGCATCAACCTGGAAACCACGTTCACGAAAACCCTTGAAGTTAGCCAAAGCAGTACCAAGATTTCCTACACCGACAATAGCGGTATGCCATTTCCTGTTTAACCCAAGACGGTGGGAAATCTGATGGACTAAATAGTCGACTTCGTACCCCACACCACGCGTGCCATATGAGCCAAGATGAGAAAGATCTTTACGGACTTTGGCAGCATTGACTCCGGTAGAAATAGCCAATTTCTCCGAGGAAACAGTCTCCACACCATTTTCAGAGAAATCAAGAAGGCTCCGTAAATAAATCGGCAAACGCGCCACAGTAGCCTCTGGAATGTGGCGAATATCTTCCGAAAAATCCAACGAAAACCTCAGTGTTCTGCAAAGAGAACCCTACGCAATACAACCCTTCCCAAGATGACAAAGACCGGAGAAGAAATACTTAGGGCACGTAAGTGAACAGGAGACAAAACGACCCCCTGCGCAGCCTAGCGACCTTGTGCAATTTTTCTCAAGCGTGGTAGAAGTCGGTACTCAGAAATCTTTCCTTCGCCCAAAACTTCGCCTTGCGCATTCGTAATAACTGGGATCCGATCCGCATATGCGGCACGTGTTACAGAAGAGCAATCCTCCCCATCTAGATCAACATAACGCACAACAAGGGGTACTTTCTTCGCAATCCTCTGCAATACACCTGCAGCCGTCTCGCAGAGATGACAGGCCGCACGACCATATAAGTACACTTCAAGAGGAGACGACTTCCGCCGAAAATAACTCCTCACCCTTCGCCACGCTCTCTCCCCGATCATGCCGCTAGCCACAGCCTTTCTCGTTTATGCCTGCCCTCCCAACTCCCCACCTGTACCCACTTCCCCACGAGATTTCCCCAGAAAAGAGCACCAACCTGTCAAGTGGCCTTGCAATGCGCCGATAACAGAATCACAAGTGAGGAGAACTCGCAACAGTTTTTGTAAACGAAAACACTCCGCCGACAAGAGGCGTGTTTTCCGTGGGGGTGGGCGTCGTGATTCCTCGGGTTTTCCCGAGGATCATGGAATCAAGCCTCCCAGCCCGCCCCAAGCGCGTCCACCCCTACGGAAAACACGCCTCTTGTCGGCGGGTCTGTCCCGACTCTTTTCTCACTGACCTCGGGGAAACGAAGAGACTGGGGAAAGAGTGGTCGTAGAAACCGGATCATACGTGCCAACCTCCTGCGACGTGTCCAGCAAGACCACTTGCACAAAAAAAGCACCCAGAATCATCAACAAGAGCAGCGCCATGATAAGCGCTATATGAGGACGCACCAGGCTCCCCTCTCGCACATTTTTCTCACGGATTCCTCAGTTCGCAACACAAACGAGCATGGCTTCTTTGGAAAACCTGCTTCCAGAACACTCCACCCCGCAGCAAAAAAGATCGTTTCCCTTGCAAGGAAACTCTCTTCTTCTCATGTGCTCCGGTTGTGTACTCCGGCCCGAGAAGACTGCAAAAGCGCGACATTCTTCGCAAGAGCCGACTTGTCTCTAGCAGGCAACCTACAATCCACAATAGGTCTGCTACCCGCAGTCAACAAAACAAGACAGCTTTTCAACACAGCTTTTCGACAATCTTTTCAGAACTTCTCGACGATCTTTTTTCGGTCGCCGCCGACGGCAAAACCACGTTCAAAGCAGACGTAACGGAGCGCTCGCCACTGCAACAGCAGCTCCCTCCTGCAAAGCAAATTCCTCTGCCGCGTTTCCTCTATGCACAGCAAATGCAAGCTGTCCGCTTGAATCCACATAGGCAAGGGGTTGTCCTTTTTCAATATCCCCAAAAGTTTCAACAAAGGGAAAACGCTGCCGCGCTTCACCCATCTGCACAAGCAGTTCCATACCGACTTCGACCCCCAACACCGCCAAGTCTTCGCCAGGGATATTCGTTTGGGCATTTCCAAATCTATCCACCCAAAAGATCATGCCGTGGATGGTCTCCTCCACAAGCCGGCTTAAAGGCAAAATCAAAGGAACCAGCTCTGATGGGCTGACTGGAGTGCCAAGTTCTGCAAGAGACACACCTCCAGCGAGAGCACCCGCTGCAGGCGCGAAAACATCGCGGCCATGAAAGGTGGTACTTGTCCTTTCCACACCCCACCGAGAGGGATCGAGAAGCACAGCCTCGCATGCTCCACCGCAGATCGCAAGAGCCGGTGAAAGCACACCATTATCAGGCCCTACAAAATATCGCGTACCACTTTCGTCTACTGATCGCAGGGCAATTGCCCTGCGATCAGTACCCACTCCCGGATCCACAACACCAAGATGCACACCTACGGGTAAGTATTGGATCGCCCGTAGGTAGGCCAACGCACCAGCGCGAATATTCCCCGGCTCGATATCGTGTGTCACGTCAAGCACGCGGGCATCTGCCACGATCTGTAGCATAACGCCCTTGCATACTGCTACGAACTCGTCTTGTAAGCCATAATCAGTCAGAAAACTGATTGGAAGCGGCTCAGCCATAAGAATCTCTCCAAACGACCTCAGCAGCAGCACAGCCCGGAAAGACCCGGGCGAACTCTCTTATTTTCCTTGTTGACGTCGCTGCCAACGAGTCTTCTTCAACAACTTCTTGTGCTTCTTTTTCCGCATCTTCTTACGCCGTTTCTTCACAAGTGATGACATGCAAACCTCTATAGACCTCGGGCTCGGACAAGAATTAGACAAACTGGCGGCCCAGTTCGGCACTACGCTTTGCCGCCTGCTCAAGTGCATCAAGAAAAGCGTATCTGACGCGATGCTTTTCCATAGCGTGCAGAGCAGCAGCCGTTGTACCAGCAGGAGAAGTTACCTGGGAACGGAGCTCACTGGGAGACTGGTCCGTACGCGACAAAAGCGCAGCAGCCCCTGTCATAGTGCTCTCAACGAGGATAGTCGACTGCTCTCTCGTGAGTCCCAGCCGCACGCCTCCCTCGATCATGGACTCAGCAACCAGAAACCAATAAGCCGGCCCTGATCCAGACAGCGCAGTCACTGCATCAAGCTGTTCTTCCGCACAGCGCACAACAACACCCACACTCAACAGCAAAGACTCGGCTTTCTGCATATCTTGTGCTGTAGCACGTGTTCCTGGAGCCAATCCTGTCGTTCCTTTTCCCACTAAAGCAGGAGTATTCGGCATCGCACGAACGACCGTCACATTTTCGGGAAGACGATGTTCAAAAAAAGCCGCAGGAACGCCCGCCACAATCGACACAAGTAACAAATCAGAAGATATTCCGGCAGAGATACCGGCACACACTGCTTCCAATGCACCCTGTTTTACTGCCACAAGTACCGTTGCGACACCAGCTATGGCACTCGCCACATCCGGAACCGTCTTTACCGAATAGTCTTCACCAAGACGAGAACGACGCTCTTCATTGGGTTCTGCGACGACAATCCTCGAGCGAGAGTAGGCGCCGGCCTCAAGAATACCGGCGAGTAATGCCCCGCCCATGGCACCTCCACCGATCAAAGCAAGGCGATCTTCTCCCGTTTCCACAGTTTTTTCTCCTCTGCTCGAGCACCACACTTGAGAAGAGCCAAGCAGGAGAGGAAACGCACAATGAACTCCATACGTTCTTCCCGCATCGCCTCACCGGGGAAATCTCGTATTTCCGCAGCTCAAGAGGCATTTTGACAACAGGGCCGCGAAAATTTGCCGGAATCTCTCAGGAAACCGCTTCGACGATCACGTCTTCCACGCCTTCAAACCCCTTGAGGAACTGAACCCGTTCTGACTTCAGACGTGTCACCCACTTCTGGTACTCATCCCTGCGTCCTGTGCGCTCGTAAAGTTTACGCGGCTGCAGTACCTCTTCGTCATCAAGACCCGGAACAGAAACCGCGACTTGATAACCGAAATCAGGATCTGTCTCCCATTCGATTGTGCCGTCAGCTATCCCTTTTACGCATGCTGAACTGTGCATAATCGTGATATCTTTTGCGGATTCCTGCCCCTTCTTGCCTCCCACACACCCTGTGTTCAGCAAGTAGACATCCATCGAGTGCACACGCAAAATCTCAAGCATGCGGTTCCCCTGCTGCTCATGGCAGAGTGGGAAAAAAGGATTCGTTCCAGGCACCCGCAAAAAGCGTCCGGCCTCTTCCGCACCTCCCGCGGAAGTTCCTGTCGTCTCTCCCAGCATGAAGTAGGCAGCAGCTTGTTCGGTAGTCAGCTTCGCTATCGCAGGGATGACGTTCTCATTTCGATTCAAAATGAGCATGGAATCCGCATTCAGGGTGCTACCTTCATAATGTTCAATCGCAGAAAACTCGAACGTTGACCGACCATTTTGAGTGTAGGTCGTATCAAAAAAATCGATTGTCGTCTCGGTCTGGCTGACATTTTCAAGATAGGCATCCGGCCGCGTGACTGCCTGGTAAATCGCAGGCTCAAAGTCAGGATCAAGACCAAAAGTCTTCGCGAAGCAGCCATCTTCGGTCGCATATACAGACCCGTCAGGCAAAAGAGCGAGAAAATCGTCTTGCATAGGCAGAGAGGCATTTTGCTTGGAAAAAGTAGTCGTGGTCTTCCCTGTGCCCGACAGCCCAATGATGAGCAAGGTCTTCTTTTCCCCGTTTTTTCCCACAAGAGAAGGGACAACTTTGCATCCAGCATGCAGGGGAATGCCACCCCGATCGTAAACGACCTTATTCCACATCCTCAGGCCACCCTTCTTCGACTCACCGAAGTAGTCACTATTGAAGACACGGGTGACATTGTTCACGAGATCAACAGCGATCAACCTGTCATTCGGGTACCCTGGCATGGGAAGGTTGGGCGTGTAGATCACAGTAAGGAGAGGATCCTCCACAGGATCACTGGGGGGGTAATACAGTTGTTGTTGCATCGCCGCTATATTGGCATTACGCTTTTCAATATACAGACAAGTTGGCACACGAAAAGTAGGATCAGAACCAATACACCCATCGATCCTTATCATCTCTTGCTCTGCGATATAAACATCCTGCAGCCGTGCCACATGGTCATACTCATTGCGACTCATGCACTGATCGCTATGCGCAAGAGAATTGTCGTCCACGATGAAAGTGGAAGACTTTGATCGCGCGAGTACCTTTACCGTTACATTGTAATTGCCGAATTCCGTGAGGCAAGCATTTGGCATTCGGGCAACCATTGCCCGTAGCCCATCCTTGGATGGGTTGTCGTAGACCTTTTTCGCCAGGGGAAGCATGCGGGATCAACTCCTCCGCCGTAGGTAACCGCTAGGTATACAGACAGTCTCATCGTAGTCTGCTATTCGAAAATGCGGAGAAATGGCATGAAAACATATTGAAAGTCGGTATTTTTGAAATTCCTCACCGCTCATCACCAAACCATTTTCTTCTCGCCTCCACTTTCAAGACGAAAGATCTATTATCGCACGACAGAGGGGGAAAAAACATAAACCTCACGCTATTATTCTTCCCGATAGTCAACGCACAAAGCAACAATGCCCTTGCGAGACACTTCTTCAAATCAGGCACACCTACTTTCGAAAAACAGCAGGGAAACCCAAACGCATTGCAACTCGGAAGTGATTCTCGACAGTCTCATATACAGTTCCAATGACTCGATCTACCACAGCCTCGTTGATATCCTCTCGCGCAATAGCTCCAACTAAAAAAACGCCACCATCTTGCCCAAGAGAAAAATAGGCCCCAACCTGCTTATGGTTCAGCCGAAGCAAGTATTCATACACAGCAATTGCGTTTTCAACAGGATGGGGCATGAAGCCGGTTTCATGGAAAAGGTGCCGGTCCCGCAAGGTAAACCAGATGGTGATCCGGTCCTTCTCCTCTCCGACAAGACGCACAAGCCAGCGTTTCTCTTCTGGCACGGGCTCAACAGATGCAACCCATTCCGCCTCCACCAAAGACATTGCAAAGTAGCGGGAAAGAAAATCCTCTATCGAACAAGACAAAGCGGCTCCCCCACATCAATTTCCCAATAACGGTTCTGAGATAAGGACTTCACGGGATTGGCCAACGAAAAACCCGAATAACCCGCCACAGGGCCTGGCCAGAGAAAAGAGAAGAAGACAAAGCACGGGACCCTTCATGCCATGGTTTCTTTTACTTCGCGAGTTTTATCCGCACGCGGCAATCCCGTCGAGTTCCAAAAGAACATCGTACTCACGACAATGCTGTTTCGCGACAAGCTCCCAGGAATACGCACGCGACGCCTCTCGTGCTCCTCGCGAAAGACGGGCCCGCAATTCGTCATCCGACAAAAGTCGGCCCAGCGCAACTGCAAACAAATTAGGATCCGGACGTGCAACAAGAAGACCGCTCTCTCCGTCTCGCACGGCACACACAAGCCCATCGATAGCCGCCGCCACTACCGGCACACCACAAGCTTGCGCTTCTAATGCTACAAGACCAAAAGATTCCGAACGCGCAGGAGCGAGGCACACATCAGCAGCATGATAGATCTCCACAAGATCGACATGTGAGCGTGGAGGGAGAAAAACCACACGCGCCCGCATCTCTGCAGAAACAGCAAGCAAACGTATGTGCTCCATCATCTGCCGGCCATCAGCCCCGCTTGCCCCACCAACCACGGCCAAAATAATCCGTGAAGCCACAGAAGGCATTTGCCTACTCAGCATCTGCACGGCCTTCACTGCCAGGTCTGTGCCTTTGAGACGCTGCACACGACCGACACACACCACAACCAGGTCATCAGGCCCCGCCCCAATCTCTGCCCTCGCTTGCACTCTCTTCGACGCAGAAGGCAGCAAAAAACGCTCATGATCAACCCCGGGCGAAATGACTCGCACCTGCTCTGGCAAGAGATTGCAACTCTCTACAATCGCTTTTTCCTCATGGTCCGTCGACACAACCACAAGGTCAGCCGAACGGGCAAGCACGTTCTCGGCATTCAAGCGGCTTTCCCCCCCATCAGGCAATGCACGCAACCGAGCCCAGGTATGCGCAGTATGCACGACAGGCAAAGCAGTCACCTTGCTCGCCGCCAAAGCTGCCAGTCCAGACAACCAGTAATGGGAATGCAACAGGCAGTGGCCACCACTCTTGAGACGAGGGACAAGCGCCTCAACAAAATCCTCTACATGAGCAACAAGCTCATCTTTCTCAAGCGGTCGCGCAGGCCCCGCAGGCAAACAGATCACACGGACACCGGCATCAACCCACGTCACCTCCGGCTGAGAGGGACTCACTTGTCGCGTGAAAACATCGCAGTGAAACCCAAGCTTCGCCATATGAGACACCAAATTACGCAAATAGGTATTTAGCCCACCAGCGTCCCCCGCACCGGGAAGATCCAGAGGGGAAGTATGAAAACTGATATACGCGACAGGACGCATGTGGTCACCCAGCAAAGGAGAAATTCGACAACCAAGGCCCGCGGGACAAGAGACACTCGCACGGTTTTCCCGTTTTGCCCCACATTGCGCTTCAGCCTTCACAGCCTAGGGGACAAGGCAGAACAAGAGGCAACATAACGGAAACACACATCACTTCACAGGAGACCGAATTTCGAGTCGTTTCAAAGGACGAGAAACCCCACCGAGTCGAAATTTGTATCGCTCGTCCCCACGAAGGAAGTCAAACACACGCCTTCCGTACGCAATTTCACGGCGAATAAGCATTCCCAAAAGAACATTGCCTGGGGATAATCTTCCTAAATCTACAGCAAAGCCAGAATTATAGAGGTAATACCCAAAATTATCGGCAAACCCGACTGTGGCAGCAACTGCTTCATCTCCGGCGAACAACGTATCAAGCCGTAAAGAGCCCTCAGCTGCAAAATGTCGTACAACAATCCGAAAAAAATCGGCCATGGAACCCATCATGAACTCGCCTTTCTCCCCCTTCGAAAGACGATGCATCTCGATAAAACGCTCAACAGCAGTATCCAACGCGACATCCGGATCGATCCCCCCCTCTTCCAAACGCAACGGACCCAACTCGCGTGCCAAACGCCGTTCTTTGCGGCGGATCTCGTGACGTTCTTTCTTCCCCACCGACGCCAAATATGCATCCCAAGAGGACGGAAGACGCATCATGACAGACTGCTCGTTCGTCAGCCTCACATCACATTCACGCCGGATAGCCGCGAGCGCAACAGCAGCAGTAAAACCTGACTCGGCAGGCACGGCGACCGCGGTAAAACGCTCCCAATCTTTCCCCTCGCCTGGAGAAGAAGAATCAGCCAGGTGATCAACAACAGCCGATCCAATGGCAGAATGCAGGGAAGAAGGTCCGACAACACCAACATAGTCGGTCACGTCTTGTCCACCGAGAAAACTCACAAGTCCCTCCGGCGTCCTGTACAGGGGCACAAGCGCGTCTTGCTCGCCAAACTCCAGAACGTGCAGTTGGTTGCCTTCACCGAAAGAATCCCACCATAACTCACACCAATCGGGACCAAGAAAAGGCCCAAAACCCACCAGATTATTGGCTAGATCCCGCCAAGAGGCACCAAGACAGGAAAAAAGATCTGGATTATCATGCACTCGGATACGAGGAGCAGAAAAACGCAGAGGGTCAGCTCGCATCTGTGGATCGCCTGTCAGGTATCTGGGACATCGGTCGCGTCATCTACTTCCGGATCTTCGTCACCTTCTAGTGCCTGTTCTCGACGAAAGGTCTCATAGATCTCAACCAACATCTGTTTCTGGCGTTCGCTCAGAACCGTGTCGGAAAAGATCGCAGTCTGCACAGAACGGTCTTCTCCGCCATCATCCAGAATGCCGGCTTGAATGTACAAAGTCTCTGCAGAAATCCGCAAAGCTCGCGCGATCGACTGAAGAATTTCAGCCGAGGGTTTCCGCAGACCCCGTTCAATCTGACTGAGATAAGGATTCGAGATCCCCGCCTGTTCCGACAACTTCCGCAAAGAAAGTCGGGCTTGATTCCGTCGATCACGGATAAAAGATCCCAGGCGCTCCAGTTTGTCCTCGTCACGAGACACCGCCACTATGGAACTTCTCCCGTCAAGACTCAGAAGCCAAAAGAGTGTCGACATCGGCTTCGCCATCGCGATAACGTCGAGCCATCTCCGCGTGAATCGTATCAAGATGTCGGTGTAACGCGCTGCGACGCTCTGAGACTTCGGCTTCCCCTTCGACCAGACGACGAAGCGCTGTCTCAAGTTCGGGCACCGTTGCACTGGCAATATCGCCAAGAGGAATCTCAACAATTCCATCAACTTCGCGTTCTACACGAACAACTTGTTCTTGGGCAAGCATACGCAAAACTCTTCTACTGCGCCGCTGCACTCCCCCAGGATGATCCGCAAGAATCGCCGGAAGTCGACCAATAATCTCTGTTGCCGTCGACACGTTGCCTTCACCGCGTCGTTTCAACTCATCCTGAAGTATATCGATGCGCCCCTGCAAAAGACGTCGAATGTAAGAGAGCTCCGTCTCCAGCTCCTGACAGGCAACTCGCTTGTTACGCAAATCACTCATCACGAGGGAAGAGATATCACTAAGATATTTTTCTGATAAAATCGGGATTTCTTCCTCCGACATAGGTTACATGCTCCCCTGATATCGCGAGCCGGCCGTCTTGCACGACCGGCACAAAGAGTAGAGCTTGCAACAAGGCCTTGGGACCACTGCGAGCGCTCTCTCGCACATCACTTTCATATGGGCAAGACAAGTCCCCACATTTCCCACAACAACCCTTGCCTTACCAAGCCTGACGTCACATGCAGAACCCCCCACGAAGTCGACCACACACCCGTAAAGCTTTCTACGAACACTCTCTTCTATATTTCCACATTTTTCTATCCCCTCCCGCATGCTTTCACGCCCTTACACCGGATTCTGCAGGATTTCGCAGGTTTCTACACCTTCCCGCAGACTTCTCCGGCCTTTCACACCCTTCCGCAGTTTCTCGCGCTCTCTCGCGCTCCCTACCGAAATATCATGCCGGAAACGACGTCTTCGCGACCTGCACTGCGACACCTTCCAAGCCCCAAGGCCTTCCGCAAAACAACCTCACGGTCAGCAAACCTCAAGCAAAAATCCATAGGGATTCACTGCGGCCCCTGCCCCAGGGTGCGTCTGAAAATGAACGTGCGACGGAGTTGTACGAGCGTTGCCACTGTTTCCCACCGCGCCAATCTCTTGTCCCTGCTGCACCGTTTCCCCATCCTGCACTGCAATACGACTGTTGTGAGCGTAGTAATAAAGCGTGCCCGAAACCCCTCTCAGCCAGATGCGCAATCCCCCGAGACCCCCGTCGTCCCCCGCCTTTGTAATCACACCATCTTCCACTGCCACAAGAGGACTGCCATACAAAGCAAATAGGTCATTACCTTTGTGTGTACGACCACCCGAACGTAACGCTCCCCAGTCGTTTGTAAAAGACACAGGCCCCGCCACAGGGCACACAAGCCCCTCAGGCAAAGTCCCAGCTCGAAAGATCTCACCCTCACGCGTCGTCAGGCTCATTCTCCTCGCCGACCGCAATAAAGCTAAACGACGTTGTTCTTCCAAGTCGCGACCATCCCGACCTAACCCTGCAAGCACGACTTCTTGCTCCGCCAAGGCCCTTTCAACTTGGGTTTTCATCACTCCCAATTCATTTTCAACCACACGTTCTTCCTGCAAGACCACTTCCATTGCCTTCTCTTGCTGTGAGAGAACCGCAGCTGCCTGAGTCGCACGTCGCACCGTCTCGCGATCTCGCCCAATCAGCGTCTCGAGATAAGTGCCGACAGCAATCTCCCCGTGACTCGCCTGTCCCGCACCCGTAAACCAGGCGCTCGTCCCCCCAGAAAAAGTCGTGGACGCAATCGCACCCAGATAAGAATCGACACCATTCTTGTAAACATCGATCGCACGCTGACGCAAAAGAACTCGTGCCCGTAAAGCATCTGAAAATGCAGACTGTCGTGCCAAACGGAGACGCACAATCTTCGCACGGATCTCGGTATGGCGTGTTGCGGCCTCGTGATAGGTTTCCGTAGCTTTTGTGGCTACTTTCGCCAGACGCGCGAGTTCTCGCTCTGCCTCTGCAAAAGCGGTCGCGTTCTCTCCCACACGCCGATCCCACTCCTCAAGATCGTCTGAAGTAGGAAAAGCAACACTTGCTTGGTGCGCACCAGAACGATCCGAGAAACCACTCTGCACGACTCGCGAGAAAAAATTTCTTTGAGAAACTTCCGAAACCGCTGCAGCCCGAACGTTCCCTCCCCCCACTCCCCAAGCGAAAAAGAGCGAAAAAAGGAAAAAACCTATGGTTTCCCACAGAAACCCTCTTGGTGTCTTCATAGCGTGTTGGCCGCGCCTTGATTACAGGGCCCCCGCCCGCAGGTCACAGGGTCAACTCAACAGCCCTGCCCTTCCCCCCTCTTGCCCTATCACGTCGACACAGCGACACATTCTCTTTACCCTGAAACAGAAAAAATCCCTGCCAGACAGAAAAAATCCCTCCGGCCTCCCTTTTGCTATAGGACACGAGAAAAACATTTCGCTAACCTCGGCTCTGCACAACCGTTACAAAGCAGCAAACTGTCACTTTCACACGACCGTCAGTGACACTTTTCTGTCTACCAACCTCGTCTGACACTGTCATGTTGCATCCTCGCAAGCAGGTCTCACATGACTTTTTTCACCCGAGATGCTCACAACGGCCACACCGATACTCCACAGAGGAGAAAAACAGTATGCTCAAGAAACCTGCGTTTCAGAGAACAGCAGCGACAGCACCAGTCGAAGCCCACTGTGATGGCCCATGTGGGGTCTATGATCCGGCATCAGCACGCGTCGCTGCCGAAGCCGTGCGATCCATAACAAAAAAGATTCTGGACCTCGAACCGCCAAGCGGTGACGACCCCCAAGCCAAAGTTGCCTACCTCAACACGATGGCCCGCTTCATTGCCATCAAAGAAGAACAAGCCCAAATCACCAAAGACGAACTATTGATCTTGTGGACTGACTACTTTAAGCCGCCCCACCTCGAGCAGTACCCAGACCTACACGACACCTTCTGGAAGGCAGCCAAACTCTGCTCTTCCTGCAAAGTCGAAGTGAACTCGGCCCATTGCGACGAACTCATGACTGCCGTTGAAAACATCCACAATATTTTTTGGGCAACAAAAAAACGTGAGATCCCCTGGTATACCGCCAGCTAAAATGTAAGGTTCGATGACCAAAGAAAACCCCAAAAACACAACCCAACGCTGTCCTCCGAGCAGCATGTTACATCATTTTCTCTGGATAATACGGCGCCAAAAACGTTTTCGGGTAGAGGGGGCCTCAATGGCCCCCTTTCTCAAAGAAGGCGACGAAATTCTCGTCGATGCAGGTGCATACGAGACTGTCCTTCCAACGCCTGGCGATGTCGTCATCGCCCGTCACCCCTATCAAAAAAACACTCAGATCCTGAAAAGAGTGGGTTTTGTGCGACCAAACGGGGAATGCGAGCTCTATGGCGACAATCCACCCCAGAGTACGGACAGCCGAAGTTTTGGGGCCCTTCCCCCTGTCTTGCTCCTCGGCAAAGTCACAGGGCGCAAATTCTCAGGACGCCGCCGGTCTGCCTCCTAGCCGCTCCCGTCGTACCCTCGTCGTGCCCTTCTCGTCCGGGGGGGACCCATGCGCATTTCCACACCATCACGCATAGGCCCGCACAAGTACGCACAGAAAGAACGGCACAGTCACACCAGGACGACACGCAACACAAAATACGCGGCTGCCGCCGCTGTAAAAACAGACATCAACGCATCGAGAAGTAATGGTCGTCGGCGTCGCCGACGACCATCCGCCTGCAAAGGCGGCGGCGGAGCCAATAATCGCGCCAATAGCTGTCCGGCTACCGAACTGCCCGCGATCGCCCCACCCACAAGAAATCCTGTGCCAACAGAAAAATCGCCCCCAGCCGTTCCCGCAGCCACCGCCACTATCCCCACACAACCCACAACACCTGCCAGCGTAGGAGTGTCGAGAACATAAAATTGTGGCCGCCGCGGGTCGAGTAATAAAGACCGTGTGACAGTGAAAACAAACGCTCCAAGGAGGAAAAGAAAAAAAGCGGCATCCGACAAAGGCAGCATGCGAATCAGTAAAACCTGCATCGGTAAAAAGCCGAAAAGCACAACTGCGGTTATCGCCAGCGCAGTATCAACAAACCGGTGCTCCGTCTCCTTCACAAGCCGTTCAGTATACGCGGCAATCGCACCTCCGCAAAGGGCGAGTAGTGCGCTCGCTTGTCCGTGATAAGGAGCCAGAAAGCACCCCGCCACAATGGCAGCCATGACACCGGCAAGCGGAGGATCATACCCGAAATGCCGTTGGTGCGTGAGGAACTGCAAAGCTACTGCCACTGCAGTGCAAGCAACAGCGGCAGACAGGAGAACTTTTCCTGCAGAACTCGAGGTATCCGGCAACGCAGCAAGGGTCCACCCTGCGGCGATCACCAAAATGACGACCAGAGTGTAAACGTCTATCGCGGACGTCGGAAACGAAGTCCCTCCTGGACCATAAATATCCGCATCCTGGGGACTTTCACTCTCCGCAACACCCACTCGCTCATAACTCCTTCAGGGCTACTGTCTCGTGTTTGTCTTTAAGAGGAGGAGCCCCCTGAAACAGGCGGAATAATAGCCACCTCATCATGCCGACCAATAGGGGTAGCAAGGTCAGCGACCTCTTCATCACCATTGAGCCACAGCTTCGCTCCGTTTCGGGAACGCACAAAATCTGCCCCAAAACGACCATCAGCTTCCGCCACAAGACCGCCTACAGTCGACACGTCAACTTCGATCATGTCAATTCCGGCAACTTCTTTCACACCAGCGAAGAGGCGAAGACGAGCCATCTGTCTCCCTCGGTTTCCGAAAAGCATTTCCGACCGCGATCGAACAGAACGACCACGCAGACACTTCTCACAGACTGACCGACCAGACACGAAAAAGGCGATGTAAAAATAGTCAAGCACCGTCACGGTGTCCGCAGGGCCTTCACAGCCGCTTCTTCCGGTACCAGTCCTCTCCGGCAGGCGACTTCTCATGGAGCATCCTGCTCAATGTTAGTTGGAAGGACTCTGTCGTTTCCACTATGGAGCGAGCATCCTTGGCAACCTCTCGGTCTTCCTCCCACAGGTTTCTCTCTCCCCTGACAAAAAACCCAAGAACAAAAAACTCAAGAGAAATCACAAAAAATTCTCAGAACCGCGAGACTTCTCTCGCACCCCACTGCACATCCAGTAAACAAAAGAAACAAAAACACCAAGCAAACCGTCTACAGCATCAGCGAATCTCCAAAAACGTCCAACATGCCACAAACCATGCTTTTCATGGAAAAATCTCGTTTTCCTCTGGCCTTTTCGTCTCAGAGAAAAATTCTTGCAAAAAAGGACACCTCGCCCAACACTCCTCATCCGCTATGGTTAGCGTCGCATGATTTGCCCATCCTGCATCGTGCAGCTATTTTGCTGGCAAAACAGCGCATTTTCATTCGCAGAACCGGCATGCTTCATGCCATCCTGTCACCCAAGCCCCCATGGTCTAGCGGCCTAGGACGCCGCCCTTTCAAGGCGGATGCCGCCGGTTCGAATCCGGCTGGGGGCGCCGAAAGAACCCGCAGCTGCTGCAGCAGCTGCGGGTTCTTTTTTTCCTTGACGTCTCCCCATGACGTCAAGTGAGATTCTCTGGCGAAAATGGAAGAGACGAGATTTTCTCGAGAGCGTCCGCTACCGCAATGTTGCGCCTGCCAAGAAATACCTCACCGACCTTCTCGCGCTACTTTCACCGACCTTCTCTCCCGAACAGGGAAGCCGGCAAACAAGTTTGGCAAAATTGCTTCCACCCTCATTCCCCCGCAGAAACATCACCCGGAAAAGGTAAACAAAGAAGAAGTTCCTTTGAGAATTCGCACTATCACCTTTGCCCTGGAAGAAAGACATGCTAAAGTCTCGGTTGTCGCGCAATCAGCTCAGCTGAATCAGGTCCTGTAGAACAGCCTGGAGTGTTCGCCGCCCTGTCAAGGCGGAGGTCGCGAGTTCAAATCTCGTCAGGACCGCCCTTCTTCTCTGCCCTAAAGTCTCGGGATTTTTTCCCAGAATCAGCATGACTGTCTTTGCCGGTTGCTTCAGATAGGGCACCTTCCCGCAAAGGCTGCATCAGAAAAGCCCTCCTGCTCGATCTCCTGCCACACACCGCATTGCACGACACACGTCAGTGTCAAAACACAGTGCCAAACATCAAAAAAGCGGGAAAGGCGAACAGCAAAAAACCTCCCACGAAAATGACGAATTTTACTCAGGCCAAAGGTTTCTGGGCAGAGAACAGACCATAAAACCACAACCCCCGCGTAAATGCATTCCACTGCCCAATCGCAGCACGAATATTGCCTTGGGCCGCCTCGGAACGAATGCGCAAGAATCTCAAAAGTACTGATCCCGGATAAAGCGGCACTGACATTCGGTAAAGACGCCGAAGAGAAGGACGAACGAGTTCCGAGATGTCCTCAACCTCTGCATCGACAAGGCCGGCATCTGCGGCGGCTGTACACCAGCCATCCTTTGTCACAAGATCCGTCATGACCCAGCCTGACAACCATCGTTCAAGTAGGGCAGCATCCTTATCGTCTGCAGGTTTCTCTGTACGAAAGAAGTCGCCAATCACCACATGTCCACCTGGTCGCAAAAGACGGGTGGCTTCAGTGAGAAAGTTTGTTTTATCGGGAGCGTAACAAGCGCTCTCTAATGCCCAAACCGCATCGAACTGCGCATCAGAAAGCCCACTGTCGAGATAATCCACGAGCTGAAAAGTCGAAAGATGGTCCAGCTTACGTTTCTCTGCCTGCCGGCGAGCCCGCTCCACCTGCTTTTCAACCAGGGTAAGACCAACTGTCTCAACATCTAGTTCTTCTGCCATCCACAGAGAAGAGCCGCCCACGCCACATCCCGCATCAAGCACTCGGGCACCAGCCTTCATCCCAATTTTTCGGGCCATTGCCCGGTTCATATTCAAAAGAGATTCAGCATGGGTTTTCGTGTCTTCTTCCCAGACCCCAAAATGCATTGACCAGTTCTTCTGATTCAACCACAAGACGCGATAGTCAAACCAAGAATCGTCATAGTACTTCTGCACAGCGACCGTGTGGTCTGGATGCAAACCTACGGACTTGCCCTTCTCCAACCAGGACAACGGTCGAGTAATCTTGGACATGCCACCCCCGGGATTCACGGCAAGACCTATGATGCCAATGACCCGACTGTAGCCCGATTTTCCAAAATACGCATAATCACCTCCCGAAAGGGGAATTGCCCCAGAGAGGGGAAGTACTACCCTACGTACGTATCCGTACGTCAGTTTTCTTTCCCTTCTTCGTACAATTTTTTTGTCTCGCTTTCTTCCCTGCACCGTACATTCCCTGACTCAACGCGCGCAGCGTCGCATCCCCGTGTTGCACGCTTCTACAGCACTCGTTCCCACTTGCTTCGCCAAAGACCGCAATTCCCGCGCCCATCTTCCTTGACGCCAGGCATACGCGAAAATACAGCGTTCTGCCCACTGCGACAAAGCAGGCTCCTCAGGAAAGGCCGCGGCGACAGAACACTCCAACAAACTGCCCACTTCCCGAATTGAGAGCGTGCTCCCGGCACGCGCCGTCACTACAAGCCGCACCCTGCCCCACATCTCGGGCCAGGCAGTCAGCACAGCCTCCGCACGACGCACACACGTGCGGTCTGCCGTGACAACCAATAAAGTCTCATCTACGCAGATCCCTTCTGGTACGCGAGCCTGCGGAAGGTCCATCACCGTCAAAACATACGGGCACCACCCATCCGGGTTTTTTTCACCGGTCCTTCGATCATCCCCTGTGTCCCCACGCGGAAAAGAAGCCACCTCACAGCACGAAGCACGACAAGAACTCAAAAACTGCATGCTCACAGGCTCCCAAGACCAAAAACCCTCGAGACCACCCATATGCCGACCTTGACGCCATTCCTGCATGCCAGGTCGACACCCAACCCCCACCCCTACAGGCTGCGCTTGCGCATGTTGCTTTTTCTCCCTCCGGTTCCCCTGTTGCTGCTCCACAAACCAGCCCCAGCCATCTCCCCACATATGGTCAAGATCCACATAGGCAACCTGCCGGCAGATTTCTCGCGCAGCAGCTGCCAAGTTCACGGCAATTGTTGTTGTGCCTGTTCCTCCTTTCGGAGACCAACACAATAGTCGATACCCAGTCGTATCATCAAAGCAATCCTGCACAGAGGCACGCATCCTCATCCTGGTCTCACCCGATCCGAGGCCAGGAACATTATTTGCACCCATGCATACTTCTCACCGAGAATTCTCCACAACAATTTTCCCTGGAAAAAGCGGAAACCAGACATCACCCCAAGGTGCTCCTCTCTGCTATTCCCCCCATTTTCTCTGCATTGGGAAAGCCTTTGCAGGTTTTTGCGCCCATTCCTCCCCTGCACCTCTCGCACAACAGACCTCTCGCACACTCTCCATCACATTTTTCTGCATCACAAAAAAAGGCACTCGCAAGATATTCCTTCTGCCTGCGAGAGTGCCTCCTCAGCAACCTTTTGTCTTCTCGTTTCCTCGTGCACACAGTGCGCTCTTGCCAGAACAGAGAAGCCAAAAATCTTATTGGGGACGCAGAAAAAGGCGCGTTGCGATACCTGAGTACGCGCGAAAAAACAAGAGATCGCAAAAAGGCGTTCCTCTGCCCACGCACTTGCCCACGCAAAGGAAAAACTTTCCTGCGAAGCCATCTTAAGCAGGAGAAATGCAGAAAACAATCCCTGCATTTGTCTCTATTACGTCTGCATTGCTTTCCGCGAAAAACCCCAGGAAAATGACGAACGCAGTCCTCGGGTAGAAAAAAGGCAGAGAAAAAGGCCGCACCTCAAAAAGAAACGGCCCTTTTCTCGCATGTCAGATGCAGTTATCCAGCAGAGGCGGTCAAAACCACCTAAAATCAGTATTCCTGACGCGACTTCCGGACTTTGGCAGCCAGAAGGCTAAAAACTGCAGCGAGGATCACGAAGATTACGAACTTCTTCACGGTTGGTCCTGTCCTTTGCGTTTCCAGATCGCACCAGAGATCCGAAGAAGCCAAAATGGCCTCCGGCTATGCTCCTACCCGACACAGGAGTAAGGGTAGAGGAATTTCCATCTCTCCGACTGCCAAGTCTCAGCGCTCCAGCGCCCAAGGTCAAGGCATAATAAACCATGTCGGGCACATTACAGATAAGACATATGCATATTACCTACTTTTGCTGCCCTTTCGTGTCTTGTGTCATAGCTTCCTCCGGAACAAGGAGCGGAATATGCTCTTACCGCAATCCCCACCCGGAAAGCACAGCTCGCACTCCTGTCACAAACGCCAGAGGCTGGTCAAGAAGTAGATGGTGACCGGCATCTGGAATTTCGACTATCGAGATGTTTCCCTTCAGTCTTTTCTCAATCTGGTCTCGCATCTTCGGCGTAAGAACAACACTCAACTCCCCGCGCAAAAGCGCCACACGACAGGTCACAGACTCAAGAAGTTCCTCATCCACATTCAGCACATCTGATCGGTAAGCACGCGGATCATATTTCCAGGTCCACCCCTTCTCCACAGCGCGTAAAGAATGACGGGCAATATATTCGAGAATAAATGTGTTCTCGCAAGCCTGGGGTGGCATCAAACGGAATCGCCGCACCGCACGTTCTCTATCGGAGTAAACAAAAGGCATTGCGAGCGGATTAGGAGGTCGTTTCCGCGTTGTTTTCGCGACATCGGTTGCAACCTGAGGCCGGTTTCTGCGCACAGGAGCATCCGCCAACACAAGGCCGGCAAACGCCCTAGGGAACAGTCCTGCCGCCAGGATTCCGATTTGTCCTCCCATGCTGTGCCCTATAAAAACTGGTTTTCCCACTAGCCCAGCATCAGCAGCCACGGACAGTGCCTCACGCGCCCACAGCTCCCCGGAATACTGTTCACGCCATCCACTTTCCCCATGGCCACTCAGATCAAAGGCAACCACCTGATAATCCGCAGCAAGCAGCGGCGCCAGAAAACTCCACCAGTGCGTGTGCGCACCACCCCCATGCACAAGGAGAAGCCCAGGACGACCAGAAGTACCCCAGCTCAAATATTGGATAGGGCATCCTTGGACTTCAACAGTTCCTTTGTGAAAAGGTGCATGCAATGCATCATCAAACCATTGAGGAGCACTCGACTTCACAACATCTGCTCCAAGAACATCCGACATCAGTTCGGCACTTCCTCTCAACCTTTTTCCCTCTTTCGGCACGCTGGAGTTCCTTCGGCCACATCGCCCCCAACAGTGCTCCACAACTCACGCTGGTGGCAACCCTCATGACGATCCTGGTTCGGACTGCAACCCAACATCTCACAAGGCTGAAAAACTACAAAAACAGCCCAACACACTTTGGCCTCTGATTTTCAGCCTATTTTTCCACCGCTCCTCCAACAATCCTCGCGACATTCCCCCTTCTCCAGTCAATTCCTTATAAAATCTGTTTTTTCATAGCAAACTCCACCTCAAAGAGGCGACAGACCACCATAAACCCTTCTTTTCTCGAGCGCATTCTGTACTGTTATTGCAGCTCATACAGTTCGCTCAACACCAACATCCATCAGATTACGTACACAGCGGAACAGCCCAAAAAGAACAGCACAATAACTTACAAGAGCGGACAAACCGGGAACCGTTCTGCAAGGAGAAAGCAAGCTGGATCCA
>Ga0209344_10000264_pt1 | contig 103329 bp, 103 predicted proteins | sample Cruoilmetagenom6_FD_187293 | JGI IMG/M metagenome (GOLD analysis project Ga0209344, IMG submission 187293) | Oil polluted marine microbial communities from Coal Oil Point, Santa Barbara, California, USA - Santa Barbara Oil Seep Sample 6 (SPAdes)... | ecosystem: Environmental > Aquatic >...
GCTGCCAAACGAGTGTAGTTTTTGTTCGTTCGATCAGATCAAAGAATGCTGTCGGTCGAATGACCCAGTCAAAGGGACTGATAAGTGTCACCGGAACGCCTGTCAGCACTGGCATCAAGCACGACGTGATCAATCCCATGTCGTGGTATAGCGGCAACCAACTTGCAATATGATCTTGTGGCGTAAGTGAAATCGCTTTGGCATACGCATCCACCTGTGACAGCAACGCCGCGTGCGAAATCATCACACCTTTTTTTGCACCGGTGGTTCCAGAGCTATGTTGTAGAAAGGCAATGTCCTGGGAGCGGCAATCTGCCTCCTGAAGCTCTGCCGTTTGCGATAGCAGTTCAGGTGTTACAGCGCGCACGCCATGGTCTGGCGCGACACTGTCTAATACGGTCTTCAATTTGGACGTCGTGAAGAGAAGTTTCGCACCAATTCGGTTCATCATTTGGGTTTGCCCACGCCAAAAATGACCGGGGTCTTGCCGGGGGCTTGGTGGCGCCATCATGGACGGTACGATGCCACTGAGCATCGCTCCAAAAAATGCAAAAAGAAGGTCTGGGCCGTGCTCAAATAGGACAAGAACACGGTCGCCCGGCTGAAGTCCGCTTTCGCGGCAGGCCGCTGCATAAGGCGCTGCACCTTCGATAAGCCGCCTGTAGCTTATCGAGCTACTGTTTTCGCCAGCAATAACCCGTGCATATAATCGGTCGGGTGTCGCCTGAACATGGTGCAGGATGCGTGAAGCAGCTGTGTCGTGGTTCAATTTTTTCCAAAAAGAAAGCAACGCCATAAGAGCACCCTGTTGAATGCAGAAGATCAGCCTCCATTCGAGCGAAACAGGGTAAATATCAGGTAAACAATGTCTTAGATCGGGTCAAAATCGAATTTTTCCAATGACAAATTTTGGCCATCAGCGCGCATCCCCATATATATCAGTTTGGTATCCCAGATGATTTATGAGTTTTTGATTTGATCGGAAGTCTACAAATATCAGAAAGTTAACTAAAGCTGGCGGAACCGAGCGGGATCGAAAGCGCTCAGATTTCATACTTTACCTTCTAGTGATTTCGGCGAGACAGCAATTGCAATGATGATACTCGTCACAACATAGCTCACCACAATTAGCGGACCCGCAAGCATATCAAAGGCGGTTGCGGCGAAAATGCCCGAAAGAACAGCGACGATGCCGCAGGTCCATGCCGCCAGATGTTTCCGTTTAACCTTGGCTGCCGCCAGGGCGGGTAGTATCAAGCTGGCGAAGACGACATAGACTCCGACCAACTGAACCGAAGACGTAATTGCCAGTGCGAATAGAAGATAAAAGCCTATGCCTTGGCGGACTGCAGGTCTGATGAACCATAGCGCCAATATCAGCGCGTAAACGGGTGCGTGTTTGAGTAGTTCCTGCCAGGTTATGAAAAGTATCTGCCCCGATAGCAGGTGCTGAATTTCTTCCCCGCCGTGAGGTTGGTCGGCCAACAGCAGTACTGCCAGCGACGCTGAAAGCACAAAACTACAGCCGATGATTGCTTCCAGTCTTTTTGGCATTGCGGTTTCTACGAGACGAAAAAATAGTCCAGCCAGAATTGCAAAGATCAGTGCGACCGCCTGCATCGACCAGCCAGATGGCTCATCCATCGTAATGCCCGCGACCACAAGTCCCAAGCCGGCGATTTGAGCAACAGCAAGGTCAATAAATATGATGCCGCGCTTGAGCACCTCAATGCCAAGCGGGGCATGCGTTAGGGCGATTATGAGACCAGCGGCAAGCGCTGGCCCCACGATCTCAATCATTTCGCTACTCAACATTAGGGGCACCAGTAAGTGTCGCGATTGTACTATCGAACAGTCCAAACAGATCGACGCTTTGATCGTCGCCACCGACTGTAAAGGGAAGCACAATGGCAGGTGTTCCAGTCTTTTCTGAAAGCCACTCGCTGGCATCGTCTGGTTCATACGGTGTGCGAAGTATGAACCGCGCGGACTGGTCCCTTAGCGACCGAAGCAATTCTTCCAGATATGCACTGGTTGGGGGAATGCCGGGCTTTGGTTCCAGTGACCCTACTTCCTCCATATGGAGCCAATCGAGTAGATAGGTGAAAGATTTATGGTGCACGACTACCGGTACATCTTTCAGGTCGGTGGCTTCGTTCTCCCATCGCACCATGGCTTCCTGCCACCGTTCGATAAAGTTTTCATAATTGCTTTGATAGACAGAGGCATTTGCTGCATCGAGCGTTGCCAGCCGATTACTTAATTCGGTGGCAACCAGAGCAATGTTGTGCGGATTGAGCTGCACATGTGGATTTCCCTCCGGGTGCACATCGCCATCGGCGCGATCTAACCGCGTCGGCCTTTCCAGCATCGGTACGTAATTGGCCGCCGCCAAATAGCCTTCACTTCCACGCTGCGTGTTCGACGTTCCGGCTTTTTGTTGAAGAACAGGTAACCAGCCAATTTCCAAACCGGCGCCACTGCATACCACTAGGTCAGCTCTGCGTATGGCTGCGATCAGGCTGGGCTTAGCACGAATGTGATGCGGATCTTGACGGGCCGTGGTTGCTGCGAAAGCCTCAACCTTGTCGCCGCCAATTTCGCGTGCCAGCGACGCCCATTCAGGCTCGCAGGCAAATACATTCAATTGATCCTCGGCGTAGGCTGGTGCCATCGTCAGAAGTTCCAGCGCCACAATTGAAGATAATAACCATTTCATCGTCACTCTCCTTAGTAATTGTGGGCGCCATGAGCGCCAAAGCTCATGATGTATTGAACGAGGAACTGGTTATCCTCGATCCCTGATGCTGGGTTTTCGTAATTATATTGAGCGCGGAAACGGCTGAATTCGCTGTTGCTCCAATCCATCATCACGGCGTGGGCATCGGGATTGTGACCGCCGGAATCCAGCAGGCTCCCGGCAAGACCCACCGGTATATCGGGTGATTGTAATTGGCTGTAGCGATAGCCGATGCGCCATTGAGGATCGAATTTATAGACCCCCTGCGCGTACCAACCGGTCGCATGGTCGTCGAACGCGACCTTACCCGTTGCGGCATTTGTATCCTGGTAGGTGCCGTCTTCATTGCGCCAGAAATACTCACCTTGAAACAAAATTTCTTGCTCGTAGGGGTTGCCTGTCGGCGCCCAAGTGTAGCGCATGTCTGCTGTAAAGAGGGTTGTGTCACCGGTGAAACTCACAACCCCATCGTTGCTGGTGCGGCTTGCTGTGTCGCCGGAAAGCATGTAGCCGCCAATGCGCCAGTTTTGATCGTCGCCTATGTCGCCGCCGACACGGGCATAGGCTGACCATGCACCTGGCCCACTACCACTTGCTGATCCAAGGGGATAGTCATCGCCTCGGAAAACACCGCCGCCAATTTCGGTATAGAGATCAGCGGGCAACACGTATGAGAGCTGCACACCGTCGTCATTGTAGGCGCTGTTGAGAAAGACACGGTATGGCAAAGGGCGGTCGGCGAAATCATCAACATGTGTGTGTTGTTCGTTCAAATAGCCGAGTATCCAAAGTGCGCGTCCTGCTTTGATGCTCATGCCGGTCGGCAGTCCCATACCCGGTAATGTTTCGATGTAGGCTTCTTCAATCCCGATGCTGTCTGTTCCGTCTTCACTCGCAAAAGACGTGGTCATGCTTCCCCGGAATTTGTCATCTACGTTAGCAGACAGGTTTAGCTCCGACTCACCAAGCTTGAGCCCTTCATCGCCGCGAGCGCCTTCTCCTGGGGTGCCGAAGCCTCGAATAGTCGAGTCTCCTTCGGAAAAGCTGGAATATTGACCGTTCAATATTAAGCCGATTTCTGGGTTGAAGCTGTTGGCGGCGCTGGGGGCACCCCTGGAAACTGGTGCCGTGGCGACTTGGCCTGATGCAACTTTCTCGCTTTCCATTTTTTCAAGTTTGGATTCAAGGTTTTCTATTCGACTTTCATACGCTTCCTTCATGCCCTGGATTTCAGAGCGCAACATTTCTATATCTTCTTCCGATGCTGCTAGCACCGATGTGTTTGACAGCAATGCTATCAATGCGGCTGATGCTGCGAGTTTGGTTTTCAACATGGATATTCTCCGTGCAGTGCATTTTTTGATGGACTGCCCCCTTAATACGAACGCGCACGTCGTGCGCCCACTGGATACATGGGGCAAAATGATGGATTGTGTGAGTGATGTTGGTCCAGCCGATTTTCGCTCAGTAGGCCGCGGTACAAAATTTATGCGGCGCAACATTCAAAATTTGAACGAAAGGTCTGAGTTAAGAGAAAAGTGGCGGTGCACGGGGAGATGGGGTGATGTAGGCCCATGAGCGAACGAAAATAGGCTCAGGCAGTACAGTCGTGAAGTTCGAATATTCGGGCACAATAAGCGGAATTGACGCGCCGGGCGTGCTGTATTTTGCATGCTCACAATGTAGGTAAATGTCGCAGACAAGACCGTTATGCTGATGCTCGCTAAAGCCATAACTCGCGATGTGCAGAACGGACAGCACCTGCACCGAGAGAAAGCCAATAGCAAGAAATAGTCCGAGTTGTCTGTTCATCTCTAACCCGTAAAATTGATTGTGTTGTCTACCATGTTTGTCGTTTATTGCGATAGCCCAGAATTCGGCATTGGCTTTGATGCAATGTTTTGCGCCTCTGCAAACACCTACATCAACGAACAGGAAAAGGCTTTGAACAACCGCGAAACACAGAACCGCGCCGCCCTGATACAACTCGGATGGACCCTACCCGCAGACGGCAAAATTATGGTCAAAAACAGAACATCTGGGACAAAAGTTTACCGGTAAACTCCAAAAAATGTTTACCGTCTCCAGATGTTCCCCGAGGGAATTGCTTTAAGTCATTGTTTTAAAATGGAAAAAATGGTGAGCCCACCAGGGTTCGAACCTGGGACCTATTGATTAAAAGTCAATTGCTCTACCAGCTGAGCTATGGGCCCGTCTGAATCAGGCCTAACCTGTATCGGACGGGCGGAAACTAGTCACCCTTGGCCGAGCGGTCAACCGATTTTGGGCGTTAAAGTCCGATTTTTAGGGCTTTCAGCCACACAAAATGTTTCGTTGGGAGACTCCCGCCGCAATACCCTTCCTGGAAGCCAGAATACCCCCTACCTCTGCGCCATATTGAACCTGATAGAGCTTGTGCGGCCCGTCAAATTGAAGCGTTGTTTTTAGCGTTCGATCACACGTGCCATCGAACTGAGACAAGGTTGGATAATATTTGTCGAATAGTTTGTTCAGAGCGATCCCCATTCCATGTTCAAGCGTTGAGATGAACTTACCATCCATGTCATCCGCACCCATTTCGTCGAGGACGACATCAAAACCCTGCTCGGATAACAGTTCCGATTGCCGTCGTTTCAGGTCGATGGAAAAGAGTTTATCCTTTGTGGAGTGGATCATCCGAAACTGACAAGATCGACCAACGGTTAGGCCTTTTAGGGTTTCCAGGTGACGAGGCTCGGTAACGTCACGAATAAGCGCTTCATCGGGGCCGAAATAATTGGGATGCGACACAAATTTATTGCTCCATGCGGAGCGCGTTGTGCATACAAAATCCAGGTTTTCGTCACAGCCAATATATTCATCTCCGCCGAACCCTAAAAATGCAGGCATTGTTTCTGAGTAACCAGATGAGTCAATCACCGCAGAGATAGTGTTAGGCGCAAATTTGTGAATGAGCTGCGCAACATAACCACCGTGCGATGTGCCCGCGCATACGATATTGCTCTGATTGAAAGAAAGGTCGCTATCAAAGAGATGATGCAGGACCATAATGTGGTCAAGGGCAGTCAGAACACCAAAGTTTTGGTAGTCATCGCCTGGTGGCGAAATTGCCGCTTTAACCCGAAACCGTTGAGGGGCTCGGGACTTTAGGAATGGAATGATTGCGGATGTTTCAGCTGACGTTAAACCGTCAAGGTTGTCGCCTTGCAACAAGAGCGTCCCAACAATTTGTGCCAGGGATGCCGTATCAATTTCCAATCCGACACTGATCCCATCAGCAACTTGATTAGGTCGGCAAAAGTGGCAATGGGCACGCACGGATACAGCAACAAGGTTGTATTTGGCTGCGATGTGGCGCCGCGTCAGCGACATCAGCGCTTCATCCTTATCCCCCCCAAACCCGGGAATGAGGAAAACCAGTCCATCGGCGTAATCACTCTCAGGCACTTCAGCAACATAAGAAACCGGCACGGAGCGCGGGATGCCGAGTTCAAAGTCGTCGTGCCCGTCGATACTGCCTGAAATTGTACCCATCTGACCTGTCCGTTCGCAAAATCCGTCTGGGTTGATTGAGCCGTTTTAAGGTAAATAGAGCATTAACAAGCAGGTAAAATCACAAAGGATCCAGGTCACCAGCCGCCTGCTCTGCCTTAAAGGTCGCGACGAACTGCTTCAAGTTCCCGCTGTCAATCGCGGTGCGCAGGTCCGCCATCAATGACTGGTAATAAGCGATGTTGTTCCATGACAGCAGCATCATGCCCAATATCTCGCCATTCTTTAGTAGATGGTGGAGATAGGCCCGGGAATAATCCCGTGTTGCAGGACAGGTGCCCGTCTCATCAAGGGGGCGTGGGTCAGCCGCATGCCGTGCATTTTTAAGATTGATTTTCCCAAAGCGTGTGAACGCTTGGCCGTGGCGGCCAGAGCGCGTGGGCATGACGCAATCGAACATATCGATGCCGCGGCTGACGGCTTCCACCAGGTCATCTGGCGTGCCAACGCCCATCAAGTAGCGCGGATGGTAGCGAGGCAATGTGGGGATCGTAAAATCAAGCACGCGCAGCATTTCTGCTTGGCCTTCTCCGACAGCCAAGCCCCCGACGGCATAGCCTTCAAAACCGATTTCCTGCAAGGCTGCAGCACTCTCATGACGTAGGTCTTCGTAGGTGCTTCCCTGTACGATACCAAAAAGCGCTTGCCCTTCTTTTCGATGCGGCTGAGACAAAAAAGCCTCTTTTGAGCGTTTCGCCCACCGTGTGGAAAGCTGCATGGACGAGGTCGCCTCTTCATGCGTCGCCGGAAAAGGTGTGCATTCATCAAGAACCATTTGAATATCAGATCCTAAGAGACACTGAATTTCAATGCTGCGTTCTGGCGACAAGTCGTAGGAGCGACCATCAATATGGCTTTGAAAGGTGACACCCTGCTCGCTCATTTTCCGGAGCTTGGAGAGTGACATCACTTGAAACCCACCACTGTCAGTGAGGATCGGGCCTTGCCAATTCATAAAATTATGCAGCCCGCCAAGTGCTGCAACCTCTTCTGCACCCGGACGCAGCATGAGGTGGTAGGTGTTACCAAGAACAATGTCGGCACCCGTCTCACGGACCTGATCCGTATACAGCGCTTTCACGGTTCCCGCCGTACCCACAGGCATGAAGGCTGGTGTCTGAATGTCACCTCGTGGCGTATGAATGACGCCTCGTCTCGCGGCACCATCTTCTGATTGCAAATCGTAACTAAACGCACTCACGAAATATCCCCTTTGGGAAAAATAAGGCAGGCATCGCCGTAGGAATAGAAGCGATAGCTGCTGTCGATAGCATGTGCATAGGCGCTTTGCATCTCTTCAAGAGACCGAAAGGCAGATATCAACATGAAGAGCGTGGATTTTGGCAGATGAAAATTTGTCATCAGCACGTCAACAGCTTTGAAGGTGTAGCCCGGTGTAATGAAGATGTCAGTGGCGCCTGTCCAGGCTTTTACTTCTCCGGCTGCAGTAGCCGCGGACTCTAGCAATCTAAGACTTGTGGTCCCAACGGCAACGATGCGCCCGCCATTTGCACGCGTTTCATTCAATGCCGCCGCAGTCTCTGCAGAAATGATGCCCACTTCCGAGTGCATTTTGTGATCTTCCGTGTCACCTACCGAAACCGGAAGGAATGTGCCCGCCCCCACATGAAGCGTTACCCTTGTGAATTTGACACCGCGAGCTTCAAGTGCGGCGAGCATCTTCGGCGTAAAGTGAAGTCCCGCTGTTGGCGCAGCCACGGCCCCGGGTTCATTGGCAAAGTAGGTCTGATAGTCAGACAGATCGTGCTCGTCCGTGGCCCGTTTGCCGGCAATGTAAGGCGGCAATGGCATAACACCGGTAATGGCAATGGCAGCATCCAGTGCCGCCCCAGACTTAGAGAACCGAAAGTGAATTTCGCCAGCGTCGCGCGCCAGCACCTCGGCGCTTAGACCCTCGGAAAACACGACAATGTCATTCGTTTTAAGGCGTTTAGCGGGTTTGGCAAAAGCAAGCCACTCGTCTGGCGCAAGGCGTTGATGGAGGGTTATTTCAACAGTGGCGATAGAGTCATCGCGTCGCCGCCTCCCGGTCAAACGAGCTGGAATAACTTTTGTGTCGTTAAATACCAGAATGTCGCCAGGCAACAACCGATCAGAAAGGTCAGCGACACAGGCATCCTCAAGAGAGCCGTCTTCTGGTCCGACAACCAGCATACGTGCGGCATCACGCGGCCGTGCTGGCCGGAGGGCAATAAGCGCCTCCGGCAAGTCGAAATCGAACGCGTCTACGCGCATGAACGGCTTTCTAGTTTTTGGCTGCTTTAGGCAGCGTCTGCAGCAACCTGCATTTTAACGATTTTGTCTGGGTCTTGAACGGGTTCGCCACGTTTGATCGCGTCTACATGGTCCATACCATCGATCACCTGACCCCAAACCGTATATTGATTGTCCAGGAAGCGGGAATCGCCAAACACAATAAAGAACTGACTGTCAGCGCTGTTTGGATCTTGTGCACGAGCCATTGAACAGGTGCCACGCACATGAGGTTCAGCAGAAAACTCTGCATCCAGGTTCTTACCGGAACCGCTCATGCCAGTGCCTGTTGGATCGCCACCTTGCGCCATGAAACCGTCGATGACACGGTGAAAAACGATGCCATCATAAAAACCTTCACGAGCAAGTTCTTTGATGCGCGCAACATGGTTTGGCGCAAGGTCTGGTCGCAGCTCAATGGTCACGCGACCTTTTTCGAGGTCAAGGAAGAGAGCGTTTTCTGGATCTTTGATATCAGCCATAGATTAGTTTTCCTTGGGAAATTATTCAGTGACGTCGGCTGCAACTTGCATCCGAATGATAGTGTCTGGGTTCACAGGTGGTTCGCCCAGTTTGATATTGTCGACAAATTCCATGCCTTCTATTACCCGACCCCAAACTGTGTAATTTGTATCGAGAAAGCGTGAGTCATCGAACACGATAAAAAATTGGCTATTGGCACTGTCTGGATGTTGAGACCGAGCTGCACCAATAACACCGCGAATAAACGGTTCGCTTGAAAATTCCTGGCGAACATCTGGATAGTCTGATCCCCCCATGCCAGTGCCGGTTGGATCACCTGTTTGAGCCATAAAGCCGTCAATCACCCGGTGAAACACGATGCCATCATAGAATTTCTCACGAGTGAGCGTTTTGATACGCTCAACGTGCCGTGGCGCAATTTCCGGCAAAAGCTCAATCACGACGCGACCATCTTTGAGGTCCAGATATAACGTATTTTCCAGGTCTGCAGCCGACGCCGGTACAGAATTTATCAGTAAGGCAAAGCACACAGCAAAGGCAGCCGAAGCAAATTTGAACATGAAGAACTCCTGAGAAGCCGAAAACGGCTTTTATTTTTCAGATACACGTAGAGAAATGATCTCCGCGACGCTCGGTGGTACGAACGGCGTAATATCGCCCCCCATTGTGGCAATTTGACGGACAAGTGTTGACGAAATAAAGCCGACATCAGGCGCGGCGGAGAGGAACACAGTTTCCACATTTGGATTCATCACCGTATTCATGCCAACCATCTGGTCTTCATATTCATAATCCACGGCACCTCGAAGGCCACGAATGATGATCCCAGCGCCAAATTCATCGGCGGCATTCACAACAAGTCCTGAAAAAGACCGAACTTCTACCGTCGAACCGACTTCGTCACCTAAGGGCTTCGTTTCACTTTCAATAAGCTGAGCCCGCTCTTCAAAACTCAACATAGGTGTTTTTGAAGAATTGACGCCGATGCCGATAACAAGATGGTCAACAAGACGGAAAGCCCGTCTAATTATATCAATATGACCATTGGTCACGGGATCAAAAGTACCGGGATAAAGACCTATGCGCTTATTGCTCATGTCGGCGCCTCATCTGTAGCATCAGGGCTGGCATCGACAGCATCCTCATCACTCTCTTCGGTGCTCTCGCCAAGGTGCTCGACGGACACGACTTTTTCGTCTGTACCCGTCCGGAAAACAGTAACGCCTTGCGTGGAGCGTCCTGCAACGCGGATGTCGTTTACAGGACAACGGATCAATTGCCCACCGTCGGTTACCAGCATGATCTCGTCTTGAGATTCAACCGGGAATGACGCGATAAGGGGTCCGTTCCGCTGTGACACGGTCATAGCGATGATGCCCTTCCCGCCACGGCCAGAGGTCCGATATTCGAACGAAGAACTCCGCTTGCCGTAACCCTTTTCGCTGACCGTCAGCACGAATTGCTCATGCGCGCCGAGTTCAGCGTAACGTTCTGGAGACAAGGAAGTGATTTCACCGTCTTGGCCCGCGTCCAGCTGTTCGTCAACCTGTTCAGGATCGTCGCCCTCTTCGCCAGCAGCGGCTCTTCGGACAATGGCAGCTTGTTTCAAATAGGCCCGCGCTTCAGGCGGTGTGACGTCCAGGTGACGTAAGATCGTCATCGAAATTGTTTCGTCTTTCAGTTCAAGTTTCACGCCGCGCACGCCCGTGGAGTTTCTGCTGGAGAAGACACGAACGTCAGTAACAGGGAAGCGAATGCAACGCCCACCACCGTTGGTCAGTAAGACATCATCATTTTCAGTGCAAATTTGAACACCAACAATGCCATCTCCTTCATCCAACTTCATGGCAATTTTGCCGTTGCGGTTGATCTGGACGAAATCGGAAAGCTTATTGCGCCTCACATTACCTGATCGTGTGGCAAACATAATGTCGAGTGCGTCCCAGCTCTTCTCATCTTCTGGAAGCGGCATCACCGTCGTTATGCGTTCGTCCGACTTCAGCGGCAAAAGATTAACCATGGCCTTGCCACGCGATTGAGGTGTGGCAAGCGGTAGCCGCCAAACTTTCATCTTGTAAGACATGCCTGTGGAAGAGAAAAATACCATTGGCGCATGTGTGCTGGCGACAAAAATACGTGCGACGAAATCTTCATCTTTTGTCGCCATGCCGGAGCGACCTTTGCCGCCACGCTTCTGCGCACGGTAAGTCGAAAGAGGCACACGCTTGATGTACCCTTGATGGCTAACGGTCACGACCATCTCTTCACGTTGGATGAGATCTTCATCCTCCATGTCGTCTGCTGACTCAGCAATGTCGGTACGGCGTGGTGTCGCAAACTCATCACGAACAGAAATCAACTCTTCACGAATAATGCTCAAGATGCGGTCGCGTGAGCGCAGAATTTCCAGGAAGTCAGCGATCTTCTCGCCGAGTACCTTCACTTCATCGCCAATTTCATCACGACCAAGAGCCGTCAAACGCTGCAAACGAAGGTCGAGGATCGCACGGGCCTGGGTTTCTGACAGGCGATAAGTGCCGTCCTCTGCAATCTTGTGACGCGGGTCATCAATCAACTTAATGATTGGTGCAACATCCATTGCAGGCCAATGACGCTCCATCAACCGCGCACGTGCAGTGGCCGGATCAGGAGCTGTGCGAATAAGCGCGATAACCTCATCAATGTTGGCAACGGCAATACCCAGCCCAACCAAAACATGAGCGCGGTCCCTCGCTTTGTTGAGCTCAAACTTAGTCCGGCGCGCGACCACAATTTCGCGGAACGCAACGAACGCATCAAGCATTTGCTTGAGGTTCATTTGTTTCGGACGGCCATAATCGAGCGCCACCATATTGGCGCCAAACGATGTCTGCAGCGGCGAGAACCGATAGAGTTGGTTCAAAATAACTTCAGGCACCACATCGCGCTTTAACTCAACAACGACACGCATGCCAAGTCGCGAGCTTTCATCGCGGATATCTGAAATACCCTCAATGCGCTTATCGCGAACCAGCTCGGCGATCTTCTCGATCATCGAGGCTTTGTTCACCTGATATGGAATTTCAGTGATGATAATCGCCAAGCGGTCTTTGCGAATTTCTTCAACTTCAGATCGACCACGCATCAGCACCGACCCACGCCCCGTGTGGTAGGCAGATCGAATACCCTGGCGTCCAAGAATTATGCCACCTGTTGGAAAGTCGGGACCCGGAATGATTTCATTCAAGCGTTCGATGCCAATGTCAGGCTCATCCATGATGGCCAGGCAGGCGTCGATCGTTTCACCCAAGTTATGTGGTGGAATATTGGTCGCCATACCAACAGCAATACCGCCCGCCCCATTGACCAGCAGATTTGGAAACTCCGCAGGAAGGACTTCGGGTTCGCTCTCAGTATTGTCGTAGTTTTCTTTGAAGTTGACGGTGTCTTTGTCGATATCGCTCAGCAGGCTATGGGCTGATTTTCCCATGCGTACTTCGGTGTAACGCATAGCAGCCGGTGGATCGCCATCAACCGACCCGAAGTTTCCCTGTCCATCGAGAAGTGGCAGTCGCAAGGAAAAATCCTGCGCCATGCGCACCAATGCATCGTAAATCGCCTGATCACCGTGAGGGTGATATTTGCCCATTACGTCGCCCACAATGCGCGCTGACTTGCGGTAAGGCTTGTTCCATTCGTAGCCACTTTCGTGCATCGCATAAAGGATGCGCCTGTGCACGGGTTTCAATCCGTCCCGAACATCCGGCAAAGCACGGCTAACGATCACGCTCATGGCGTAATCGAGATAGGACGTACGCATTTCCTCTTCGATGGAAATTGCTGTGACATTATGCTCTGGGGGCTGTTCTCCGCCGCCAGAGCCATTGCCGTCACCACCACCGTTCATGTTGCCATTTCCATCGGAATTGGGCTGGACCGGCTCATCACTCGGCGTATCCGTGTCTTGCGTATCGGACAAAAATTCAAACCTTTAGGGGAGCGATCTACGAAGGCTGCGACCATCCCATTGATTGAAAAAATAGGGGCTTCGGCAACCATCCGAATCCCCCTCAAATTGGTTCCAATTTATACCATTTTGGACGCTGAATTAGCAACCGAGTGACAATCAAAAAAAGCTCCGTAAGCCATTGAAATAAATGGTTTAAACAGCTTCCCTCAGAACCCGTCCATTTCTTACACAAATAGCAGGCTGCGATTGCTTGCAATAAGTAGCCAGACAAAAAATGGCCAAAGAATATCTGCATATTCTTCGGCCACACTCTGATCACTTAGCTCGAAAGCTTACATTTGCTTAGAACGGAATTTCATCATCAATCGGGGCATTGCCGCCGCCACCATTTCCACCGCTGCTGCTTTGGTCATATCCACCAGATGAACCACCAAAGTCTCCGCCGCCGCCGCCACCAGAATTGCGGCTATCAAGCATCGTTAGCGTGGAATTGAAGCCCTGGAGCACGATTTCGGTTGAATAACGGTCTTGTCCGCTTTGATCCTGCCATTTGCGTGTTTGAATTTGGCCTTCGATATAAATCTTCGCGCCTTTTTTCAAATACTGCTCTGCAATCCGGCACAGACCTTCGTTGAAAATAACAACGCGGTGCCATTCGGTACGCTCTTTGCGCTCGCCGCTGCTCTTGTCACGCCAGCTCTCAGATGTCGCGAGCCTAAGATTACAGACGGGCCGACCGTCTTGCAGGCTGCGGATTTCGGGGTCAGCTCCCAGATTACCGACAAGAATGACTTTATTGACACTTCCGGCCATAGTTTAGACGCCTCTTCTTTTGTGCACAAAGCTAGTGAATTGACGCCGAACCTAGCCCAATGCCTCGACAATCGCCATGCTTAAACGGTTCAAAAACGCCCAAAAACAGAATTAGAATGATATCTTTCATCATCGAACGACACTTGTCAGAATCGATGAATAGTGTCATTTGTTCACATTATGTTCTCAATCAAGAAAGCTAGTCAAGTCTATGACGACACTACTGACAGAACGCCTTCAGCTGCGACCCTATAAGAGCGACGAAGCTCATCTTCTTTACTCAATTATCGGTGACCTCCGCATCGTTTTTTGGCGCAAAGAGCCAGGCACACTTGAGGAAGCCGAAGGTTGGCTCAAGCGCAACAAAACATATGCCAAGGATGGTATGGGAATTTTTGGCGTGTTTGAGCGCGAAACAAACCAATTTGTCGGACAAACAATTCTGCAACCCTTGCCCGAAACTGGAGAACCAGAAATTGGTTATCATTTCCTCGTCGAGGCGCAGGGCAAAGGTTATGCAACTGAATCAGCAAAGAGGCTTTTGGATTATGGGTTTCGCGATCTTCACCTTCCACGCATTGTCGCGGTCGTTCTGCCAAACAATAATTCCTCGCAAGCGGTTATGAAAAAGCTTGGACTGCCCTATATCAAAGACTTGATGAAAAGCGAGATGCTGCACAATTATTTCGCTCTTGAACGATCAGATTACCCGCTCCAAAAAACTGAGAACTGAGTACCCGAATACAATGCAAAAAAATATTACCGTCATTGGTGCGCGTGAGCACAATCTGAAAAACGTGTCGATCGAATTGCCGCGCGACAAGCTGATTGTCATCACGGGGCTCTCGGGGTCAGGCAAGTCGTCCCTCGCCTTCGATACAATTTACGCGGAAGGGCAAAGGCGTTATGTGGAAAGCCTCTCTGCTTACGCGCGTCAATTTTTGGAGATGATGCAGAAGCCGGACGTCGACCAGATTGACGGTCTCTCCCCCGCCATTTCGATCGAGCAAAAAACCACATCTCGCAACCCACGCTCGACTGTTGGCACTGTCACCGAGATATACGACTACATGCGCCTGCTCTGGGCCCGTGTTGGTATTCCCTATTCGCCGACAACGGGACTGCCGATTGAAAGCCAAACTGTCACCCAGATGGTTGATCGGGTCATGACGTTGAAAGAAGGCACGCGCCTTTATCTAATGGCTCCCATCGTGCGTGGCCGCAAAGGTGAATACCGAAAAGAATTTGCTGACCTTCTGAAAAAAGGTTTTCAGCGCGTCAAAATCGATGGTGCGTTCTACGAACTAGACGACCTGCCGACATTGGATAAAAAATACAAACACGACGTGGATGTTGTCGTTGACCGCATCGTTGTACGTGATGACTTAGGAAACCGCCTGGCGGACTCTTTTGAGATTGCATTGCAGCTGACCGATGGCATCGCCGTTGCTGAATATGCTGATATCGAAGAGGGCGAAAAAGAAGCAGAGCGCATCGTATTCTCCTCACGTTTCGCCTGCCCCGTGTCTGGCTTTACAATTGACGAAATTGAACCACGTCTCTTTTCCTTCAACAATCCATTTGGGGCGTGTCCCTCTTGTGATGGACTTGGCACTCAATATTTTATCGATCCAGAACTTGTTGTGCCGGACGCAGGGCTGTCCTTGCGCAAAGGCGCCATTGCGCCTTGGTCAAAAACCACATCACCCTATTACACGCAAACTCTGGACAGCGTCGCCAAGCATTTCAAATTTTCTGTGACCGTTCCTTGGAGTGAACTGCCAAAGAAGGCGCAGAACGCCATTCTCTATGGCTCCGGTGATGAGGTTGTTACCTTCTCCTATGATGATGGCTTGCGGTCGTACAAAACCAAAAAGGCATTTGAAGGTGTCATTCCAAACCTGAACCGACGCTGGCGCGAAACGGACAGTGCATGGGCGCGTGAAGAAATCGAGAAGTTTCAAGACGTCACCTCTTGTGAGGCATGCAAAGGATATCGTCTCAAACCAGAAACCTTGGCCGTTAAAGTGGGCGATGACCATATCGGCATCGTCTCACAACTCTCGATCAAAGAAGCCGATGTCTGGTTCGCCAATATCGACAAGAAATTGTCGAAGAAGCAAAATGAGATTGCAGGACGCGTACTGAAAGAAATTCGCGAACGTCTTCACTTCCTGAATAATGTTGGTTTGGACTATCTCAGTCTGTCACGCAACTCAGGCACACTATCAGGCGGGGAAAGCCAGCGCATTCGCCTTGCCTCACAAATTGGCTCCGGCCTCACCGGCGTGCTTTATGTGCTGGACGAGCCCTCTATCGGCCTTCATCAACGTGATAATGAGCGCCTGCTAGCCACGCTGCGCCATCTGCGCGATTTGGGCAACACAGTTATCGTTGTCGAGCATGACGAAGACGCCATTCGCACGGCGGACCATGTGGTTGATATAGGCCCTGGGGCCGGTATCCATGGTGGTCATGTGGTGGCTGAAGGCACGCCGGCACAAGTGATGGCCGATCCAAAGAGCCTGACGGGGAAATACCTCACTGGGATGAAGCAGATTGAAGTTCCAGCAGAGCGTCGCCCAATTTCTGAAACAAAGAAGATTCGAATTATCGGGGCGACTGGCAACAATCTGAAAAATGTCACTGCAGAAATTCCACTCGGCACCTTTACCTGTGTGACCGGAGTTTCCGGCGGTGGCAAGTCGACCCTTCTCGTCGAGACAATTTACAAAGCAATGGCAAAGCGGCTCAACAATGCGCGCATGCACCCTGCTCCCTTTGCACAGCTCGAAGGGCTCGAGCACCTCGACAAAATCATTGACATCGACCAGTCACCCATTGGGCGAACGCCGCGTTCCAACCCGGCGACATACACAGGATCCTTCACGCATATTCGTGATTGGTTTGCCGGTCTGCCGGAATCAAAAGCACGCGGATATAAACCCGGCCGCTTTTCCTTCAACGTCAAAGGTGGGCGCTGTGAAGCCTGTCAGGGTGACGGCGTGATCAAAATCGAAATGCACTTCCTGCCCGACGTTTATGTTGAGTGTGATGCCTGCCACGGCAAACGGTACAACCGCGAAACTTTAGAAGTGAAATTCAAAGACAAGTCGATCGCTGATGTGCTCGATATGACTGTTGATGAAGCCCAAGCTTTTTTCAAAGCTGTGCCAACTGTGCGCGAAAAAATGGACGTGCTGCAGCGTGTCGGGCTTGGCTACATTAAGGTCGGCCAACAGGCGACAACACTTTCCGGTGGTGAAGCACAACGCGTGAAACTCGCCAAAGAGCTGTCGCGCCGCGCCACGGGTCGCACCATCTATATTCTGGATGAGCCCACAACAGGCCTTCATTTTCATGATGTGAAAAAGCTACTCGAAGTGCTACATGAACTTGTCGACACCGGCAACACGGTGGTTGTGATTGAACACAATCTTGAGGTCATCAAGACGGCTGACTGGGTGCTTGATCTCGGCCCCGAAGGCGGTGACGGTGGCGGCGAAATTGTCGCCATAGGTCGCCCGGAAGATGTGGCCGACGAGCCGCGCTCTTACACAGGTCAATATTTGCGAACCTTGCTCAAACGCAAGGCAAACTCAGCACCTGCGAAGAAAACAGTTGCTAAAAAACCAGTGGCCAAAAAAACAGCCATGAAGAAAACCGCACCCAAAAAGAAGGCTGTAGCCAAAAAGAAGACCTCCCGACGGTCACCTCGTCAGGCAGCTGAATGAGACTTTTCAGTACTAGTAGGCATGTCAAATTTTGATATTACCTCTTCCGACTCCCCGGCAAGGTGCCTATAGACGATCGCCGGAAGACTCATAAGGACAATAAGAGAGTACCAGGCCGCAATCTTCGGAAGGAAATTCAGGAAATCGGCACGCCACCCGCCAACATTCTCTATATTCCCGAAAGCAGATGCGGGTAGCTCTACGAATAATGTAAATAAGATCCCTTGAACAATTGTTAGACCAAAAATGCGGAGTGAATTCCCCTGTGCAACACTCCAGCCAGCCTTCAGGTTCAGCGACTTTTTGGCAACGATAAAGGCTGGTATCGGAAACGTTCTCAAATATGCCCAGAACAAAAGCGGAAAAAGGAAAAAAAGCAGTAAGAATGGAAGTGGTCCCGAACTTTGCGTGGATGACATCCCCTCAATGAGGTTGCCTTCATTACTTGCTAAAGTCCCGTTTAACATCGCAAACGCTAAAAACACCGTGGCGCACACGCTGAAGTAGAACACCCAATAAGCAGTCAACCTACACTCATCTTTGCCAAAGTGAATCCATTTTTCGAAATTTTGGCTTTCCAATGTTACTTGCAGAACCCCCGTATACAGATTAATCAGAGCGAATAACCCAAGAAAATACAGGCTCAAGGCGACAGGGTTAGAGGAGAGAGGTTCATTACTTAAAGGTGCAGCAAACCAGATATTGGTAGCGTAGATCGTTGCACCCAATATCGATGCCGCAAAAACATTCCGGCGAAAAAGTTGAAAAAAATGAGAGAAGGGAAAAATTAGACTTTCTCCAGCAATTGCAAACACCGGTATCTGCTTCAACTTAAAATCCCTTCACAAAAGATCTATGTGCGCGTCTTCATCCCTTTAGGTAGAGTACAGAGCACACTAAATAATTGAAATAGAAGTTTTTATGTAGTCGGGTACGGGGGATGGAATGAATAAGCTTGATCGTCGGTCGTTTTTGAAGGGCTTCACAGCCATTGCCGGCTGTTTTGTAGCCACGGCTGCAGGCCCGTTCACGCCAGCCTATGCCATGGGCGTGATGGTTAACGCCGCGCGCTTCCCTCAAGGGCTGGCCTCTGGCGATCCGCAGCCTGACGCCATCATGCTTTGGACACGCGCAGTGCCGGATATGCCAGCAGGTGAAGTGGAACTGGTTTGCCAGGTGGCGACCGACGAAAAATTTGAAACAGTCGTCATTGAAAAATGGCTGACGGTGACGGCCGAAAGCGACTATACAGCACGCTTTTTTGCTCAAGGTCTTGCCCCGGACACACGGTACTTTTACCGCTTTTTGGCCAATGGCGAGGTAAGCCCGCATACCGGGCGCACACGCACAGCGCCTGCACCAGATGCAGAGAGACCCATTCGGTTCGGCTTTGCCTCATGCCAGAATTTTGAACGTGGATACTACGGCTCTTGGTCGCGCCTTGTGGCCGATGATCAACAGGCACCAGAAGACGAGCAATTGGACTTTGTCTTATTCCTAGGTGACTTCATTTATGAAGTGATAGGGGACGTGCCCAAAAATGTGGACGCTTCCAGAAAAATTGCGCCCTTCCCTGATGGGTCAGTGCCTTGGGTTCCAGATGGCACAAAGCCATATTGGACTGAGGGTGCAACCTGGGCGGTGACGCTTGATGACTACCGCCATCTCTACAAGACGTATCTCTCCGATCCCGACCTGCAGGCGGCCCGCGCGCGCTTCCCCTTTGTATGCACATGGGACGACCATGAGTTCACAAACGATAGCTGGCAGACTCACGACACCTATTTTGACGATGGAAAACCGGCCCAGTCTCGCAAGCTTGCCGCAAACCACGCATGGTTTGAATTCATTCCGGCTGTTTTGTCTGAAGCTCAGCCACTGGCTGGTGTGGACCAGAAAGCCTCCAACTTCAAAGCGACAAGTGTTGAGACATCCGATTATGGCGTCTTTGATGAGGCGCTGCTTAATACCAACCCAGACAGTCTTGCTGCCCTCGCGTCTATGACAATCTATCGCAGCTTTTCATTCGGGAAGATGCTCGACGTGGTCATAACCGATCTGCGGTCTTATCGCAGTCCACCGATTGTGACAGAACCCGTAAAAGAGCTTCTTGGCGGCTCGTCACGCATCAATGTTATACGCGTGATCAATGAGCTGGATGCCGGGCGCACAGCAAACGGAGGTGCCCCAAACGCGAAACTCACCTATGAAGATCGTGAAATTGACAACCCGCGCCTAGACAGCCCCATGGGCACATGCATGGGTGCCGAACAAAAACAATGGTTCAAGGAAACCATGAAAGCCTCAACCGCCAAATGGCGGATATGGGCAAATTCTATCCCAGCCGTTTCTATGCGTCTCAACCTCTCTCAGGTGCCATCCGTTGAGTTAGAAGATAGCTATCTGGGCGTTGATGCCTGGCAGGGGTTTCCCGGTGAACTTTCTGAACTCATGAGCTTTGTAAAGGAGAATGGTATCTCCAATCTGGTCAGTTGTTCGGGCGATTACCACACGTCAGCGGCTGGCCGTTTGGCTGTTGATCCAGATTCGGATGAACTTGAATTTGTGGCTGTGGACTTTGCGACAACAAGCATCAGCTCAGGCAACTTATTCAGCGGTGCGGAATCCTCGCTCAAGGAAGATAATCCCTTCAGACCGTTCGTCACTTATGAAAGTGGCGGCAAGCTGGTCGAGAATTTCAACAATACCATTGTCAATGGTGTGCGCAGCGGTCTCGCGGCGAGTTATTCTGGTAGTCCATGGCTCGCGAGCTTCTTGGCAACAGACCGCGCAAGTCCTGGCTTGGATTTCATGGACACCAATGCGCATGGATTTGCTTTGGCAACAATCCGCAGCGATACGACTACGATGACACTCGTAAACGTTGGGTCAATTTCGCAAAAACCCGGGCCTGAAGGCCAACCAGTTGTGCGTCGTACAACATTCAATGTCTCAAGTTGGAATGACGGATCTGCTCCCTCACTGGGCGCCCCTTCATTTGAAGGGACTAAGCCTTTTCCCTTTTCGTGACAGTTAGGCTTTTTCCTGCCTATCATGTCGTCAACAATAATGGTGACAGGGATTTGGGAAAGTGGCGATTGCAGAATATTCAGAACTGGATGGATTGGCCCTCGCCGATCTTGTGCATAAAGGTGACGTAAGCGCGGCAGAATTGGCCGAAGAGGCCATCAATCGGATTGAAAATCACAATCCGGCGCTCAACGCTGTCGTGACGAAGCTTTATGACGTTGGACGTGCTGCCGCGCAAAACCCTGTGGAAGGCCCTTTCAAGGGTGTTCCATTTCTGCTGAAAGATATTCTGGGTGATTTGAAAGGTGTTGAGACACGCAGTGGATCACGTTTCATAACCGGTATGCCCGCTGCCCAAGACGCAACCCTCACCAAACGCTTCAAAGCAGCTGGTGTGTCAATTCTTGGCAAAACAAATGTGCCGGAGCTTGGTCTCTTACCCGTTACCGAATCTGCGCTTTACGGTGCTGCGCATAATCCCTGGAACTTGGACTATTCCACCGGTGGCTCCTCCGGTGGTTCAGCCGCAGCCGTAGCCGCAGGCCTTGTTCCCCTCGCCCATGCAAATGACGGTGGTGGCTCCATTCGCATTCCCGCTGCCTGTTGCGGTCTTGTTGGCATGAAACCAACACGGGCGCGCAACCCGTTGGGGCCCTTGTTGGGCGATGTGATGGGCGGTCTCATTCAGGAGCATGTAGTTAGTCGTTCTGTGCGTGATAGTGCTGCCATGTTGGATTGTACGTCTGGGCCAGAAGCCGGCGATCCTTATTTTGCGCCCGCTCCCGAACGTCCTTTCCTGGACGAAGTAAATCGAGAACCCGGTTCGCTTCACATTGCGTTTAGCACAGCAGATTTGGAAGGCAAAAAACTCGACCCCGAGTGCGTTCGCGCGATTGAAGAAAATGCAAAACTGCTCGAAAGCTTGGGGCACATAGTTGAAGAGGCAGCACCCCCCATTCCGATGGAAATCATGTCTGGCGCCTTTATGACTGTTTGGGCTTCTGGCCTTGCAGCAGGGATTGATGCTTTTGCGATGGCAACAGGCACCACACCAAGTGACAATGAATTGGAAGGCCTGACTTACGGTCTGTATGAAGTAGGAAAAACAATCACCGCCTCTCAATATCAACAAGCCATTGGTGGATTTCAGATGCTAGGGCGCGAGATGGCCAAGTTCCATCAAACATATGATATCTGGATGACGACGACCCTTGGCGCACCGCCTCTCGCACTAGGCTCAGTAGACACCAGCAACCGTGATCCGATTGGTGCGTTTGAGCCGATCATCAATTACGTGCCGTTTACGGCCATTGAAAATGCGACTGGCCAACCTGCCATGTCATTGCCATTGCACTGGACCCAGTCTGGACTGCCCGTTGGCGTCATGTTTGCGGCTGGATTTGGCGAGGAAGGTCTTCTTTATCGTCTCGCGGGTCAACTTGAGAAAGCCAAACCTTGGGCCAACAAACGGCCAGCGGTCTGGAACTAACAACAACAAAATAGATACACGTCCTGGGGAGGAACAAATGTCATTTTCGGAATACGCAAACTATGACGGACTTGGGCTCGCAAAACTCGTGAAAGACGGAGAGGTAACGCCAAGCGAATTGACCGAAGCGGCCATCGAACGCATTGAGCAACACAATGGCACGCTCAACGCTGTGGTGCACAAAGCATACGACGATGCGAGAGCGACGGCTGAAAGCGAACTTCCCGACGGGCCATTCAAAGGCGTCCCGTTTTTGATTAAAGACCTAGGTCTAAAGGTGACTGGTTGGCCGCGTACCAATGGCAGTAAGTTTACAGCCGACACTGTCGACACTTCAGATAGCGAACTAACAAAACGGTTCAGAGCTTCGGGGGTGGTGATGGTCGGCAAAACCAATACGCCAGAATATGGCATCACCGGCACTACGGAATCAGCGCTGTTGGGGCCATGTCGAAATCCCTGGAACCCCAACCACATTTCTGGGGGATCGTCGGGTGGTGCAGCGTCGTCTGTCGCCGCCGGCATCGTGCCGCTCGCGCACGCAAGTGATGGATTGGGATCTATCCGTATTCCGGCCGCATGTTGCGGGCTTGTGGGAATGAAAGTAACACGCGACAGAAATCCGAACGGTCCAGATGACTTTGATCGTGCCATTGGCTTCAGTGTCGACCATGTCGTTACACGCACAGTGCGAGATAGTGCTGCCATGTTAGATGCCACCGGGTATGCAGAAAAAGCATCGCCCTATGCGCCCCCCCCCAAAGAACGTTCCTACTTGGAAGAAATGGAAATCAGTCCCGGAAAACTTAAAATTGCTTTTTCCAGCGAAACACCCAACGGCAAGCCAATTGACCCAGAAGTACAAAAAGGGTTTGAAGATACCATCTCCCTTCTTCAAGGACTGGGCCATGAATTGATCGAACATAATCTGGATGTCGATTACCGTGCCCTCTATCGCGCACAAGGCCTTGTGAGTGCTGGAAACTTTGCGGCGGGAATGCGACGTCGTGTCGAAGACGCCGGGCGCGAACCACATGAAGAAGAGCTTGAGCCGTTAACCTGGGCCGCGTATCGCAACGGCCAAAAGATTACTGGCGAGCAAACCATGTATGGATGGCAAACACTCCGCATATTGAACCGCCAGGTACTTTCCATATTTGAAGACTTTGACGTTTTTCTGTCGCCGGTTCTTGGCACCCCTCCGCCGGAAGTTGGCGTGATCGATCCCGTCAGGCTCGATCCAAGGGAAGTAAATAAACGGCAGGGAAAAGCCTTCCCCTTTACACCGCCCTTCAACTTTACAGGCCAGCCGTCCCTATCGCTCCCTCTCTGCTGGAGTGAAAAAGGATTGCCGTTCGGCATGATGTTTACAGGGAGATATGCCGATGAAGCGACACTCTACCGCCTCGCCGGGCAGCTGGAGAAGGAACAGCCTTGGATAGGGAAACGACCGCAGGTTTGGTCTTGATGAGCTACACTATTGCCGAGACCTCACAAGCCTGATAGGTCTCCCGACATGACCAAACCAATACACATCGTCGGCGGCGGAATGGCCGGATCAGAAGCAGCCTGGCAACTGGCACGCGCAGGTGTGCCCGTCGTCTTGCATGAAATGAGGCCTCACCGGAGCACCGATGTGCACCAAACAGATGGGCTCGCAGAGCTGGTTTGCTCAAATTCATTTCGCTCAGATGACTGGGAGAACAACGCAGTCGGCTTACTGCACGAAGAAATGCGAAAATGCGGATCGCTGGTCATGCAGGCAGCCGAAGTTGCAAAAGTACCCGCAGGTAGCGCCCTCGCCGTCGATCGCGAAGCTTTTTCTGAGGAAGTCACCAAGGCCCTGACCGCAGAGCCCCTAGTCACCATCGAACGGGGTGAAGTCGCGGGACTACCCCCAGAAGATTGGGGGGCGACAATCATCGCCACCGGACCTCTGACATCTGAGGCGCTTGGTGCTGCTATTGGGGATGTAACCGGCAAAGACGAGCTCGCCTTTTTCGATGCCATTGCCCCCATCATCTATACAGAAACGATCAACTTCGACACCTGCTGGTACCAATCGCGTTATGACAAAGTCGGTCCAGATGGAGATGGCAAAGACTACATCAACTGTCCGATGACAGAAGAGCAGTACAATACGTTTATTGATGCGCTCATGGATGGGGATAAAACAGACTTCAAAGAATGGGAAGAAAACACACCCTATTTTGAAGGTTGCCTGCCAATCGAAGTGATGGCATCGCGTGGCCGGGAAACTTTACGCTATGGCCCCATGAAACCTGTGGGCCTGACCAATCCACATGACCCTGACGTCAAGTGCTATGCCATCGTGCAGTTGCGCCAAGATAATAAGTTGGCAACGCTCTACAATATGGTTGGTTTTCAAACCAAGTTGAAGCACGGCGAACAAAAACGCATCTTCAAAACCATTCCTGGTTTGGAGAATGCAGAGTTTGCCCGGCTTGGTGGCTTGCACCGCAATACATTTTTGAACTCGCCGAAGCTGCTCGACAACACCATGAGATTGAAATCCAAACCTCATTTGCGGTTCGCTGGCCAGATTACTGGTGTGGAAGGCTATGTTGAAAGCGCTTCGATGGGATTGCTCGCAGGTCGTTTTGCTGCAGTCGAAGCATTGGGCGGTACAGCAATCCCACCTCCCGAAACCACAGCATTAGGCGCGCTGATCGCTCACATTTCTGGTGGCGCAGAAGAAGCAACTTTCCAGCCAATGAACATCAACTATGGTCTTTTTCCCACTGTTGAAATTCCAAAGCCAACGGACGGCACGAGACTGCGTGGCAAACTCAAAGGCCGGGCACGCAAACAAGCCCATAGCCATCGGGCGCTGCGTGACCTCGAAGCGTGGTTAAGTCAGCCAAGCCTCGCCGCACAATAGGCCGATTAGAAATGTTTCATCCAGCGAACGCGCAAGAAACGCAATTGACGTCGAAAGGCGGGAATTTCGCTTGAGTGCAGGAAAGGATTGAAATCAGCCTCATTCATTTTTGCAATATATAGGGGCGAGAGGCTGGCTGGCAGCATGACGGCCAATTGGCCGGGCTTTCCAGAAAATTGTCTGAGTTTTCCATTTGCAAATCGCCGCGACGCCTCAGCCAATAGTGTCGTGATTGCCCCGGAGAGTTCTGACCGGTAGACACCTGCAAAAACATCATGCGGGTCCAGCTCATTTTCACCCATCACATCCAACGGGATACTCAGCCTCTGGTGAGCAGCATCCTGTGGAAGTCGGCGAAGCAAAGCTGCCATTCCATATGCAAGCGCTAGGTCTTCATCATATGTCGCTTCCTCAGCCGATGACGCACCTGTTAACCGAAGCGCTAAAGACTGACAAAACACATCTGTCTTTCTCAAATGCTCAATCAACGCTGCCATCGTTTTATGAGAGTAAAGTTCGAGGCTGGTTGCCCTCGCATCCAGCAACGGCAGAAGGTCACTAGGCGCCAATGGTCCCTCAAAAAGTGTCTCACAAAGCGCTGATGCAATCTCATGTCCTGGATTGTTAAAGGGCGTGAGTGCTTCCAATGTATCGCGCCACCATTGAAATCGGATTTCGCCCAGCATCGGTTCGCTTACAGCGTTGGGAATGCGGGTCATTTCCACGTCGAACGCATAGAGCGCGCAAAGCGGCGCACGAAATTCTTCCGGCGTCAGCAATATCGCCAGATAGCGGTCATGATCAAAGCGCCTCAATTGATCCAGACAATATTTGATTTGGTCGCTGAACAAAATTAACTAGCCGATACAAAAAGAAGGGCCGCCTCCAATGATGAAAGCGGCCCTGTACAAAACGGTAAGACCGTCGAACGTGGTGGTCAATTATCCAAACGCAAGGTTCTGTGCTGAAACCATTGCGAACAACATTGGAATTGAGAGCAATGTATTGATACGTGAAAATGCTTTAGCTGTTGCCGCGGCTTTTCCTTTTGCGTCCGCATCCGCGTCAACCATGCCAAGTGCGATCTTTTGGTTTGGCCAAATGATGAACCAGACATTGAACCACATGATTGTGCCCATCCACATGCCGATGCCAATCATGACGTGTTTCTCAACAGCAAATCCATCGATAGCACCCAGCGAGAAGGCTTGAATGAGATAGCCATTCATGGCCGCCAAAACAACACCCGTAACAATGGTTGCCATAGCACCCCAACGGAACCACCAAAGGGCGGCTGGGGCGATAACTTTAGAGATTGCTGGTTTTTGATCGTCTGGAATATTTCCCATGTTTGGAATTTGAACAAAGTTGAAATACCAAAGCAGACCGATCCACATAACGCCACTGATGACGTGGAACCAACGGAAAATGAAAGCACCAAAGTTGTGGTCAAGTGTGCCACCCCAATTGATAAACATTAGAAAAAGTACAACTGCGAGGACAAAACCGGCAATGATTGTGTTTCGCAGGGAATCAAGAATTGCAGACATGAGCCTTTATCCCCTAAAAATTCTTGTGCAGAAATTTCTGCCACAAGGAGCGCCACCCCCTCCAGTGGTGAATGACGCGAAACGACGACTCAATTTATGGTATGAGTCGAAACGAATTGGTGGCTGAGACTAAGAGTTTCCGCTTCAAAAGCCAAGCAAAGCAATAAAGCTGTCTCAGGAAACCGCCAAAAGCGCGGCAGCAACCCGTCGATTTTCGCCCAGCAAAATATTGTAGGTCCGGCACGCAGCACCGGTATCCATCACATCAAAGTTCAATGGGATGTCACTCAAAAACGCGCGAGTTTTGCGTGGCGGCAGAGCTATATGATCTCCGGTCCCAATTAGGATCAGATCAAAACTATCTGCTGCCGCCACAAATTGATCAAATGTTGCGGGCAACATCTCACCGGGAGTGGTTATTTTCCATGGAAACATACCTACTAGCGGTAACAAGATCATGGAACCTTCGACACGTTTTTTGTCGAGCCGAAAGCCTCCGCTGCCGTACGCGTCAATTGGCGGCGGTCCATTAAAGTCAGTGTTAGAGAGATCCATAAATTATGGTCTCGCTCCTGATGGGTCACTTGCCGCGATTGACCAATCACGTTTCACACCCAAGATCAACAAGAGCGGTGATGCGATAAAGATTGAGGAATAGGTTCCGACCAACACGCCCCACATCATCGCAAACGTAAAGCCGCGAATAACTTCACCACCAAAGACATAGAGTGCAAGCAAGGCCAACAATGTTGTGACCGATGTCATGACTGTGCGAGAGAGCGTTTCGTTAATTGATTTATCCAACAGGTGGCCAAGGTCGAGCTTTTTGTACTTCCGCAAATTTTCACGTACGCGGTCGTAAACAACAACGGTGTCATTCATGGAGTATCCGACGATCGTCAGAATTGCCGCAATGATGGAGAGATTAAACTCCAGCTGCAGAAGGGAAAAGATCCCAATGGTCAGCGCAACGTCATGCACAAGGGCGAGAACCGCGCCAACGGAAAACTGCCATTCAAAGCGGAACCAGATGTAAACCAACATCAAGATCACTGAAATGAGGACGGCCAATGTTCCCGCTTCTACAAGCTCGGAACTGACCTTTGGACCAACAACGTCGACACGGCGGTATTCCACGCCATCGCCCAGTTCCGCACGAATAGCTTCCACAACATTTTGGTCGCTTGCGACGGCTTCGTCTTGTTGTTCAACCCGGATCAAAACATCATTCGGAGCGCCAAATGTCTGAACCTGCACATCACCAAGGTTGAGAGCGGATAAACGTCCGCGGATTTCACCAACATCCGCAGGGCCTTCAGTCTCAATTTCAATCATCGTGCCGCCGCGAAAGTCGATGCCGAAGTTCAATCCGTTCACAAAAAACAACGCAATGGATGCAGCCACAAGCAGCGTTGACACGCCATAGCCAATGTAGCGCAACTTAATAAACTCAATGCCGGTTTCGTCAGGAACCAGTTTCAATCGGAACATAATTTAACCCCTTAAAGAACCAGTTCCTTTGGCCGCGTCGCGCGGAACCAAAGTGCCACCATCAGGCGTGTAACAACAAAAGCTGTGAAAACGGAAGTAATGATCCCGACACCCAGCGTCACAGCAAACCCACGCACGGGTCCAGAACCCAGTTGAAAGAGGATTGCCGCTGCAATGAACGTCGTGATATTGGCGTCAATGATCGTCGTCAGCGCCTTGTCATACCCGACTTCAATTGAATTGATCGGCGTCTTGCCGTTTCGGATCTCCTCTCGGATACGTTCAAAGATCAGAACATTCGCATCCACCGCCATACCGATCGTGAGCACGATCCCCGCGATCCCCGGCAGCGTCAACGTTGCCTGGAGCACAGAAAGGATGGCTGCAATCAATAATACATTGACGATCAGGGCAATGTTGGCAAACACACCGAAGAGACCGTAGGAAATGACGATATAAAAAATAACCGCTGTAAAACCGATTATCGCGGCTATCTTACCAGCCGCCACACTGTCAGCACCAAGGCTTGGTCCAACGGTTCGTTCTTCCAAAATGTTGAGAGGTGCCGGCAAGGCACCACCCTCAAGAAGCACAGCAAGGTCATTGGCTGTCGCAACTGTGAAGTTCCCGGAAATTTGAGCGCTACCGCCGGGAATAGCTTCTCTAATAACGGGTGCGCTTAACACCTGCCCATCGAGCACCATCGCAAACCGTTGCCCAACATTTGCTGCGGTCGTTTCTGCAAATCTCCGTCCACCAATTGAATCAAACTGGATATTGACGATTGGCGCATTTGTCTGCTGTTCAAAACCCGGAGAGGCCTTGGTCAGGTTTTCACCGCTGATCATGACGCGTTTGCGGATCAAAATAGGAATGGATTGATCAAATTCCTCTTGGTACAAAATCTGAGACCCTTGAGGGACACGTGTCGCAAGCGCTTGCTGCGCCGTCATGGACCCGTCCACCATATGGAAAGTGAGCTTGGCAGTCCGCTTGAGGTTATCTTTGAGACGTTCAGGATCGTCGAGGCCGGGAACCTCGATCAAAATACGATTGTCGCCTTGTCTCTGTATCGTTGGTTCAGTTGTGCCAAAACCATCAATACGTTTGCGAATAATTTCAATGGACCGCGTTACAGCCGATTGCGCACTGGCTTGAAGGGCAGCAACCGTAGGCGTCAGGGTTACACGTCCATCTTCTTCGAGCTCGACAGCCAAGTCTTTCTCAGGAATGCCACTGAGAATGTTGGCGGATACGTCTGATGCGATCCCTTGCAGAACCTCCAAACCTTTCTCAACGTCCTCTGCATGTCGAATGCGCACACTCACGCTTCCTTGACTAACCCCCAGTCCCGTATACCCAATCTTTGCCGCGCGAAGCACAGAGCGTACTTCCTCGACGATGTTTTCCATCCGTTCTTCTTGAACAACGGAAGTATCTACCTCCAGCAACAGATAGGAGCCACCTTGAAGATCGAGCCCAAGCACGATCTGTCGTTGTGGTATCCAGCCGGAAAGGCCTTCAAGCTGTTGCGCCGAAAAAAAGTTCGGTGCGGTGTAGATAAAGCCGGCAAGAGACACCAGCACGATCAGAGTAATTTTCCAGGGATCGAAACGAAGCATGAAGCGCGCCTTTGACCAGGACTAAAAAGGAAACGACTTTCCCTCTTAATTGTCCTTGTTGGTGTTCGCGGCGTTTGGCGCCGGCTGTGTTTTAGAGCGGACATTGGAAATGGTGCCTTTTAGGATTTTCACCTTCACGCCATCTGCGATTTCCACCTGCAGATCTTCGCCTTCAGTAACTTTGGTCACCTTGCCCACGATGCCGCCAGCTGTCACCACTTCATCTCCACGGCGAACATTCTCCACCATGGCTTTGTGCTCTTTGGCGCGCTGTTGCTGAGGGCGGATGATCAGGAAGTAAATGATCGCGAAAACGATCACGAATGGGAAAACGGTCACCAGCAAGTCACCGCTGCCACCAGCGGCAGTTTCGGCATAGGCGGGCGTGATAAACATGCAATTCTCCTGATGCGGTCTGGCGTCCATTCATGGACACCACAAGCGGGTTTGGCGCGGACTATACCGGCCTAAGAGCCCTTTGCAAACCGGGACTTAGATGATTTTCATACCGATTTCGCACGTAGGCCTTAAAGTTAATGATCAGCGTCGCTCAACATTGACCTGTTAGCCCTAAATGTTACCGTCCGGCCTCACAACGCCCATGGCAGACAAGGCAAATATGACCCTTTCATCAGACCCAAATCTTTCCGAAACGATGAACCGTATCGCGGCTGCCCTGGAACGTTTGGCACCAGATGAGAGTGTTAAGCCTGACCTGCTTTCTGCGGATGCATTTCTTTGGCAATCCTCACCCCTCGCCCTTGTGCCGGTACACAATGTTTCTTGCATAGACATTGACCTGCTTATGGGTGTTGATCGTTTGAAAGATGCGTTGATGGAGAACACCCATAGGTTCGCCAATGAGCTACCCGCAAACAATGTACTGTTATGGGGTGCCCGCGGCATGGGCAAAAGCTCGTTGGTTAAAGCCGTCCACGGCACCATCAACGTTCAAACGCCTGGAAGTCTCGTGCTTATCGAAATACATCGCGAAGACATTGAGAGCCTGCCCCGCCTTATGACGTTGCTCCGAGAGTGCCCTCGACAGTTCATCATTTTTTGCGACGACCTGTCGTTCGACAAAGACGAAACAAGCTACAAATCACTAAAAGCCGTTCTTGAAGGTGGCATCGAAGGCCGCCCTGACAACGTGCTTTTCTACGCCACATCAAACCGGCGCCACCTAATGCCGCGCGACATGATGGAAAATGAACGCTCAACCGCCATCAACCCATCAGAGGCGGTTGAAGAAAAAATCTCCCTGTCTGATCGGTTCGGCCTGTGGCTTGGCTTTCACAAGTGCAGCCAGGACGAATATTTCAAGATGGTCTCTGCTTACGCCAAACATCATGGCTTAAAAATTGGCGACGAAGAGCTGCGCGTTGGCGCTATTGAGTGGACCGCCACGCGTGGCAGTCGCTCTGGCCGTGTCGCCTGGCAATACATCCAGGATGTTGCTGGTCGATTAGGTCAATCGTTAAAATGAAACTAGCTACTCATAACTTTGAGCGGATCAATGGCCTCGGACCCACGTCGAATTTCAAAATGAACCTGAGCACTTTGCACACTTCCTGTGCGCCCAGCGGTAGCAATTGTCTGACCTTTTGTCACAATTGCACCACGTTCAACCAGCAGTTCGCCATTGTGGGCGTAAGCGGTCATCCAGCCATCTGCGTGACGCACCAACAATAGGTTGCCATATCCACGCAGTTCATTTCCGGCATAGGCGACAACGCCTGATTGCGCGGCCATAACAGCCGTGCCCTCTGGAACGGCGATATTGATACCGTCGTTGTGCAACCCGCCTTCTTTCGGCCCGTAGCGAGAAACAATCCGGCCCTCGGCTGGCCAGATAAATTGCCCCGTTGCAGGAGGTGGCAAATCAATCGGCGGTTTAACGCGCGGACGTGGCGCACCTGGTGTGGCGACACTTGCGACCTGCACCGTCGCAGAACTGCTTCGGCCAGGAATGCTCAGGCATTGGCCAACATGAAGTCCATTGTTAGCCCCAATATTGTTGGCGGACCGCAGTGCGGCCTGTTCAACATTGTACCGGCTGGAAACGCCGTAAACGGTGTCACCTCGAACCACTGTGTGGCCACAACCGCTACGTGGGGCGGCCTGCCTGGGCGTCACGGTCGCGTTTGTGGTCGTCCGTTGTGTGGTCTGTGTTGGACGCGGAGCATTTTGCACTCGGTCTCGCGGTCTCGGAGCGGACTGAGGTCTTGCGCGTGGCCGAGGTGCTGGACCTGCATTCGTATCTCGGATCGCGACATTGCTGCCATTGCTGCCATTGCGATAGTCATATTGACTGTCCCACCATGGATCGCGAGACCCGGCGCAGGCAGCAACCAAACCAACGAGCATGACGGCAACCACGCGGTTGAGCCACAATCTCCAATTTTGTTCGACGTCGTACAAATGCTGGAACATGCCCAGTCCTCTCAGCTTTCGCGCGCAACCCCCTCTACCAGGGGAACGAATCGCACAGGAAGAAGATCTTCCGTTGTTATTCTCGTTTCCTCGCGTGTCAGACGAACAAGCATTTGACCGCTTCGTCCACCATCCACATCAACCGGAACCACCATAATTCCGCCGATTTTCAACTGTTCTAGCAGTCCCATCGGAATTTCAGGCGCCGCGGCGGTGACTATAATGCGATCAAATGGCGCCTGTTCAGGCCACCCTTTTCCCCCATCACCAACCTTCGCGGTAACATTGTGGAAACCAAGAATTGCGAAACGCTTAACAGCATCGTCAAGAAGCGTCCGATATCGCTCGATTGTGTAGACCCTGCGGCAAAGTTGCGACAGAACCGCCGCCTGATAGCCAGAACCAGTGCCGACCTCCAGCACTTTCATGCGATCACCAACTTCCAGCTTCTCCGTCATGAAAGCCACCACATATGGTTGTGAAATCGTCTGGCCACACTCAATAGGCAATGCGTGGTCGTCATATGCCTGCTCTTGAAATGACCCTGTAACGAAAACTTCACGCGGAACCCGCTCAATTGCAGCCAAAACGGCCGCATCCCGAATGCCCTGTCGCCGCAAAGCCATAACGAGGCGAATTTTTCCTGCCTCAAGCTCCCCAGCTTCGTATTCTTCTTCTTCTCCCATGCCCGTCATTAGTCCTCAAAAGCCTTGGCCAGCTTTTTTCGAGCGGCAGTGTGAGACAAGTTGAGGTGCAGAGGCGTGATGCTGATGCGCCCGTCGTAAATTGAGCGCAAGTCTGTCCCAACCGCCGGATTTGACCGAATGCGTTGAAAACCGGTCCAATAATAGGGATTTCCCTGTCCGTCGACGCGTTCCTCGATTTTCACCAGAGACTGGTCACGTTTGCCTTGGGCGGTGATATCAATGCCGCCCACGTTTTGCGGTGCCACATCCGGGAAATTTACATTCATCAGCACTTCTGACTGCCAGCCCGTGGATACGAGTTTTTCAACAATGGCGGCTGCGTGGGTTTCGGCTGTCGCCCAATGCACATTCTGCTTCCCATCAAATCCGTATGCCTGGCTCAATGCTATCGCTGGAACACCAAGTGCTGTGCCCTCCATCGCTGCCGCAATCGTGCCGGAATAAGTAACATCGTCGGCGACATTTTGTCCGCGGTTAACCCCTGACAGTACAAGGTCAGGTTGATTATCGACCATCACGTGGCGAATGGCCATCAACACACAATCAGTTGGCGTTCCCTGAACGGCATATTTGCGGGCCGTTATCTTACGAATCCTCATCGGGTCTTTGAGTGTCAGCGAATGAGAGGCCCCGCTTTGTTCAGTTTCTGGAGCGACAACCCAAATATCTGACGATAGCTGTTTGGCAATTTTTTCAAGTACTTTGAGACCAGGTGCATGAATACCATCGTCATTGGTCAAAAGAATGCGCATGCCCTCAAGGGGCAATTTTCGCGCCCGCACTTTCGGCTTTGTAGCTTTAGCCATTGGCTGAAATAACCTCTAGACCGCCCATGTAAGGTTGAAGAACTTTTGGTATAGCCACGCTTCCATCTGCCTGCTGATAGTTTTCCAGGATAGCAACCACCGTTCGCCCGACAGCCAATCCGGAACCATTCAACGTATGAACAAAACGCGTTCCCTTTTCTTCCGCCGGGCGATAGCGCGCATTCATGCGACGTGCCTGGAAGTCCCCACAAACAGAACAGCTTGAAATTTCGCGATAGGCTTTTTGCCCCGGCAACCAAACTTCAATGTCATAGGTTTTTTGTGCGCCAAAGCCCGTATCACCGGTGGACAACATCATAGTGCGAAACGGCAACTCCAATCGTTTCAACACTTCCTCAGCACAAGACAGCATGCGCTCATGTTCAGCCGCTGATTGCTCAGGGGTCGTGACACTTACCAATTCAACTTTCGAAAACTGATGCTGACGTATCATGCCGCGCGTGTCGCGGCCGGCAGATCCAGCTTCGGAACGGAAGCAAGCTGTAAAGGCGGTCATGCGCAAAGGCAGATCAATCTCAGCCAGAATGCTTTCCCGAACCGTGTTAGTGAGCGGCACTTCTGCCGTTGGGATCAACCAAAAGCCATCTTCAGTCTTGAATGCGTCTTCTGCAAACTTCGGCAGCTGGTTGGTGCCAAACATAGCATCGTCCTTTACCAGCAAAGGGGGTGCGATTTCCTGATAGCCGAACTCTGTTGTGTGAAGGTCAAGCATGTAGTTGCCGACGGCGCGTTCCAATCGCGCGAGTTCGCGTTTCAGCACCACAAAGCGCGAGCCAGACAATTTTGCAGCTGTCTCAAAATCCATGAGGCCCAGTGCCTCACCGATATCGAAATGCTCTTTTGGATCAAAGTTGAACTGGCGCGGCTCGCCAACTTTATATCGCTCGACATTGTCTGCTTCATCCGCACCAACAGGAACGTCATCGTGCATCAGGTTGGGGAGGCTTGAGAGAATATCTCTGATCGCGACATCCACTTGGCGTTCTTTTTCTTCACCTGTCTGGATGATGGATTTCAGCGCCGCCACTTCTGCCATCAAGGCATCGGCGGTTTCATTGTCGCCTTTGCCTTTTGCCGCGCCAATTTGCTTTGAGGCAGCATTGCGTTTGCTCTGCGCCTCTTGCATCGCGGCAACGCTGTCACGGCGCTTCGCATCCAGCTCCAAAATACGAGCTGAATGTGGCTCAAGTCCGCGTTTGGCTAAACCAGCGTCAAAACCCTGTGGATTGTCACGAATGAATTTGATGTCGAACATGGATACCCTGCATCAGCAAAGAAAAATACGGAAGAACAGCGAACGAATCACTCGTTCCCCCGTTGGATGATGAATTGTGGTCTGTATACGCGGCCCGCTGAAACCCGTCTAGCGGAGGGATGCCACACCTGTAGCTTTAGGCGTCTGCTGCGCTCTCATCTGCTTCATCAGCTTTCCGTCGTTTTCGCTCAATCAGGCCAACGGAAATAATGGAAATCTCATAGAGCAGAAGCGTCGGAATACCGAGGCCCAACTGACTGATAATGTCCGGCGGGGTTAGAATAGCTGCCACCCCAAAAACGGCGACAACCGCGTATTTGCGACCCTTGCGGAGCTGGTCAGCTGTGATCAACCCTGCGCGGCCCAGCAATGTCATCAAAACAGGGAGCTGAAAGCAAAGACCAAACGCAAAAATCAGCGTCATTGTTAGACCAAGGTACTCACTGACCCGTGGGAGCAGCTCAATCGAGGCTTGGCCCTCGCCCCCCACCTGCTCCATGCCGATGAAAAATTGCAGCGCCAGCGGCATAATCAGGAAATAGACCAGAGAGGCACCCATCAAGAACAAGATAGGCGTCGCAAGCAGGAACGGCAGAAATGCCCCGCGTTCATTGTTATAGAGGCCGGGAGCGACGAACATATAGATCTGCGTCGCCAAAATTGGGAATGCGATGAACAAAGCCCCAAAAAGAGCCAGTTTGAGTTGAGTAAAGAAGAATTCCTGCGGTGCCGTGAAAATCAACCTCAAGTCAGGCTTGTCGCCGGCTGCGATTTCAAAGGGCCTCAGCAGAATGTTGAAAATGTCGTTGGCGAAATAAAAGCAGACTGCAAAGGCAATCGCGATGGCGACCACCGAATAAAGCAAACGCTGCCTGAGCTCGACCAAATGCTCCATCAATGGCGCACGCGATGCGTCAATATCGCTTTCACTCATTGAGCAGCGTCCTTTGCCACTGGAGTGGCTTCGGGCCTGGCTTGCTCTTCTACCAAAGCTTCAGGCGTAGGTTCTGCCGCAACGGCTGCAGCTTCTGCTGCATCCGGCAACATGTCGTTTGGAATACCGGACAAAGGCTTGGGCGTGTCCTCGAGCGCTTTACCCACCGAATCCAATGGGTGTTTTATTGCGTCTTTAACTTGGGAAATTGGATTGTTCGCTTTCACATCCGCGATTTGCTTGCGAAGCTCGTCCAATTCGCTCTCGCGCGCCATTTCATCAAAGCTACGTTGAAACTCACGAGCGGCGGCACGGATCTTGGCCGTGTACTGCCCAATCGTGCGCATCATGCGCGGCAAATCCTTGGGCCCCACGACGATAATCGCGAGAACACCCAACAACAGTAATTCTGCCCATCCGATATCAAACATGGCGCTCTCGAATCTTTGCGCGTATGGCGGTGATCAGTTTGCCGCTGTCTTGTCTTTTGCAGCGGTCTCAGACGCGCCTGCATTGCCCGAATTGCCCGCATTGATTGTCTTGGGATCGGGCGTTTCCGCCGACGCTTGCTCTTCATCGCTCAAGCCTGTGCGAAAGCTCTTGATGCCTTTTGCAACGTCGCCCATTAGTTCAGAGATTTTGCCGCGACCAAACAACAAAACGACCAGAACCAAAACGATGATGATTTGCCACGGACCAATCTGTCCCATTCTATTTCTCCAAAATCGACCGCGGAACACCCGCTAATTCAATGCTTAGCTTCTCAGGTTTATCACGGGTTATCAATGATTTAGGCTGTCTTCTTCAACAGATAAGCGCTGACGAACACCAGTACAAGGAGCAACTAACAGTAGAATTACTGCGTCTCGTCGGCATCTGGCACTTCTTCGCCGTTTTCAGCGTCGACAGTCTCTTCCAGATGGGCATCCATTGCTTGCCCATATTCTTCTGGCTCGTCTTCACTGAAATCACCGTCACCGTCGCCACCTTCGGTTGATGGCACCGGAACCTCAAAGTCAACCGGCAGGTTAGCTTCCAAAAGCCCTGACGCTTTTAGTTCTTCCTGTCCTGGCAGATCGCCAATATTTTCCAGTCCAAAGTGAACAAGAAACTCGTCTGTTGTGCCATAGGTCACAGGCCGACCCGGCGTGCGCCGACGACCACGAAGCCGCACCCAACTGGTCTCCATCAACACATCTATCGTGCCTTTTGAAACACTTACACCACGAATTTCTTCGATTTCAGCGCGCGTAACAGGCTGGTGGTAGCCGATGATCGCCAGGGTTTCCATTGCAGCACGGGACAGTTTGCGTTGTTGAATGGCTTCTCGTTCCATGAGGAACGCCAAATCTTCTGCCGTGCGGAACATCCATTTGTCGGCAAGCCGGACAAGATTGACGCCGCGCGCTTCATAAATTTTCTGCAGGTCTTCGATCAACGCACCAACGTCAGCGCCCTCTGGCAAGCGCGAGGCGATGCTATCGATATCAAGCGGTTCAGCTGCCGCAAAGAGCAACGCTTCCAACATGCGAAGTTGGGCTGCGTGGTCTTCTGTATTGGGAAACGGCATTACATTGTCAGGCGACGCTTCAGCGTCTACAGCCTCTGCCTCAGCAGATCCTTCCTCCGTGTCCGTCTGGTCTTCAGCTATCTCACTCACCTGATCGTCCGTCATGGTCTACTCGTTCTCCTGAGCCGGTGGCTCGACTTCTACGTCACTATCCAAATCGCCATCATCCCGCGGCGCACTGCGCTTGCGGACAAAAACCGGGGAAAAGGGATCTGCTTGTTGAACTTCAATGTGTCCGTCGCGCGTCAGCTCAAGTGTTGCACTGAACATGCTGGCGACAGCCGTTCTGCGTTCTTTACCTGTGGCATATTCGGCCGGCAAGAAGGCGTCGATAGCGCCCCAATCAAGCATCATGCCCAGCATCTTTTCCAACCGTCGGCGTGCGGCGTCGATGGCGAAGACAGGCTGCTTTTTGATTGTGTATGTAACTGGCTTCAACGCGCGGATACGCTCTTCCGAATAGGCTTTCAGAAGGTCGTACAAAGTCCCTGTATAAATGCTTGTGCGTGTTACGCGAATGCCCTCTGGCGCGCCCCGCTGAAACACATGTACGCCCGTTCTCAAACGACCCATTAGCTTCGCAGAAGCGTTCCGCATGGCTTCCAGCCGACGAAGCTGGAACGCCAAACGTGCAGCCATTTCCTCGCCACTCGGGCCTTCTTCTTCATCAGGTGGTGGCAGAAGCAGCTTGGATTTCAAGAACGCCAGCCACGCGGCCATGACCAGATAATCAGCTGCAAGATCAAGCTCTAAGTGTTGAGCTTCGTTGATAAATTCGAGGTACTGCTCTGCCAGCGGCAAGATTGAAATCTTGGCGAGGTCGACTTTCTGCGTGCGTGCCAAGGCCAGCAACACGTCCAGCGGGCCTTCAAAGCCATCGATATCGATAACGAGACCACCGGCAGCGGTTGGCACAACGACACACGCACCGCCTTCTTCAAACGGATCAGGTGTAGTTTCGGCTCCGGTCTCACCAGCACCAACTTCGCCTGCATCTTCAACGGCAACGGGCACCTCTTCAGCAGGCGTCTCCGACGATGCTTGTGTCATTTGTGTCATCTGGCAGAAACCATCCCGAAAAGTGCAGTGGAGCCGGTACAACAGAAATGGATGATCCGGCGGTTGCCCCTTATACCGCCTGATAGCCTTGCAGAATACGCCGATTCTCTAACTCAGCGCCGATTTAAGGCGCTATCAATGTCGAAAATCGATCAAGAGCCTGATCAATATCTATTGTTTTTGTCACTTTGCGGCCCAATAAGGCGGCCTCCGCCCTGGAAAAGGCCGTGCCTTCAAGGGTTGGAACCTCAGACGCGATGGCGAGCATCTCATCCATTTTACCATTGCAATGCAGTACCAGATCGCACCCAGCGTCCAGCGACGCGCGTGCTCTTTCACCCAGTTCACCAGCAAGAGCTTCCATCGAAAGGTCGTCGGACATCAGGCATCCGGTGAAACCAATTTCGTCACGAATAACGTCTTCTATGACGCGCGCGCTTGTCGTTGCGGGGTGCTCTCGGTCAATAGAGCTATAGATAACGTGGGCAGTCATGGCCAATGGAGCGTTTGCAAACGCCTTAAACGGTGCAAAATCTGTCTCGGAAAGTGTTTCGTGACTGGCATCGACAATTGGCAAGCTTTTGTGGCTGTCCACCCCTGCACGACCATGCCCAGGAATATGCTTGATCACTGGCAACACGCCACCCGCCAACAACCCGTTGGAGGCCGCCGCCGCGAGAGCTGCAATTTTCGTAGGTGTATTTCCGTACGCTCTGTCGCCAATAACGTCATGCGCCCCCGGCACAGGCACATCAAGAACTGGAAGGCAGTCGACATCTATGCCAACAGAGAGCAATTCATCAGCGATGAGGCGCGCGCCAAGTTCCGCTGCCTCAAGCCCCAATGATTTGTCCCGGTCATAAATCTCGCCATACCGCTTTCCAGGTGGGTATGACCGCCAACGAGGAGGTCTCAATCGCGCAACGCGCCCACCTTCTTGGTCGACGAGAACGGGCGCATTCCACCCAACTATTGTGCGGAATTCTGCAGTTAAAGCAGCGACTTGCGCAGGGTTTTCAATGTTCCGTGCGAAGAGAATAAAACCCCAGGGTTTAACATCGCGGAAGAAGGATTTTTCAACATCGGAGAGCGTCAAACCGGCACAGCCGTAAATCGCAGCGGAAGTCATATGTGAAATTCAGTCCTAGCGTTCACGAACGATACAATCCAGGCCACGCCCTTTAAGGCGCGCGCACCAGGAAGCAGCTCCGGCATTTGTTTCAAAGGGAGCGACCCTCAGGCGATAATAGATCCCGCGTTCGCCCAAATCAGCCCGTTCCACGTCACTGCGCATACCTGCGAACAAATCGGAATGTGCGGCCTGTAGTTTTGTAAACTCGGCTTCTGCACCCGGTAAATCCCGGAACGCTGCGATTTGCACCACGAACTTGCCCGCAGAAACAGGCTGAGGCGGCAGTACTTCTGGCGCCTCACGTGTGGTAGGAACCTGCCGCGATGTTGGCGCAACAGGCACTGGAACAATGCTCTGTGGTTGCCCATCGACGCGAGGCGCAACAATCACTGGTTCAGGAATTGCTTCTGGATCCGGCACAATATCCAGCCCTGGTGGCAATACTTCGATAGCGCCACGCGCAGGCGCATCAATTGGCGTCACGGGCTGATCTGGCCGATTTTCAAGCGCGATAGGTTCTTCAGCGCGCGGCAAAAGGTGCTCAATCCCAGGTTCAGCCTCATCATTTCCGTTCAACCCGTCATAAATGAGCTTATCGGTATTTGGAATTTCCATGCCACCTGGATCATCAGGAACGACTTTTACAGGTGATCCATCGGCTTCAATGAGCGGCGGGGCATTGCGAATGCCTTCGCGCATGCCTTGCTTGTAAGCAAGATAGAGCACCCCGCCAAACGCCAGAACGACGACAATCAACCCCAACAGAATGAACGTTGCTCGCCCACTACCCGATCCCTCAGTGGCATCATAGGTATGGAATTCGTCTGAGGTATCCAGCTCGTAATGCTCGTCCTCACCGCGACCCATATTCGCCATTCAGCGCATTTCCTCGATAGGTTCGACGCCCAAAACTCCAAGGCCCGAAGCGATCACATAACCTGCTGCCCGAATCAAAGCGAGCCTGGCAAGAGTAACATCTCTTTGATCTGGAACGATAAACCGCAACTCAGGTTCATCTTTGCCCTTATTCCATAACGAATGAAATGCTGAAGCAAGGTCAAACAGATAAAAGGCAATACGATGCGGCTCATGGGCTTCTGCCGCCGCTTCAACCACCCGTGGGAATTGCATCATCTGTTTGATGAGCGTTAGCTCCGCCTCATCATTGAGGCAGCCGAGATCGGCCGTACTCAAGGCGACATCGCCCAGCTCAACACCGGCTAATCCCTCGTCTTTGGCTGCATTGCGCAGAACAGAATGGATCCGCGCATGGGCGTATTGGACATAGAAGACTGCATTGTCTTTTGACTGTTCGGTGACTTTCGCGAAATCAAAATCCAGCGGCGCGTCATTCTTCCGGTAAAGCATCATGAAGCGCACAGCATCGCGACCCACTTCTTCCACCACATCACGCAGCGTGACGAAGTTGCCAGACCGCTTTGACATTTTGATCGGCTCACCATTCCGCATCAGCCGAACAAGCTGGCAGATTTTGACATCCAGATCAGCGCCACCTTCGGTCACGGCCTGGACGGCAGAGTTCATCCGTTTGACATAGCCGCCGTGGTCCGCACCCCACACGTTGATTAAATGCGTGTAACCCCGTTCAAATTTGTCGAGGTGATAAGCAATGTCCGGCGCAAAATAGGTCCAGCTGCCATCTGACTTTTTAAGAGCACGGTCTACATCATCGCCAAAATCCGTGGATTTGAACAATGTCTGGGGTCTGGATCCCCACTCCTCAGGCGTTTTGCCTTTTGGGGGTTGCAGAACGCCAACGTAGATCAACCCCTTGTCATCCAAAAGTTTGAGGGTGGTTTCAATTTTCCCGGACTTGTGCAATTCACGTTCAGAGAAAAACGTTTCATGCTCAATTCCAAGAGACGCCAAATCACCCCGGATCATATCCATCATCGCATCAACGGTGGCAACCCGAACGATCTCAAAACGCACTTTTTCATCCATGCCGAGCAGCTTGTCACCAAATTCTGCCGCCAGTGCTTTGCCGACAGGAATGAGATAGTCCCCGGGATAAAGCCCTTCTGGAATGGCGCCAATATCTTCACCCAAGGCTTCGCGATACCGCAAAAAGGCGCTATCAGCTAGAACGACGATCTGCCCACCGGCATCATTGATGTAATATTCACGGCAAACATCAAACCCAGCCTTTTCCAATAAGTTCGACAATGCATCGCCAAAGACGGCACCGCGTGTGTGCCCTACATGCATCGGACCTGTTGGGTTGGCCGAGACATATTCGACATTGACCTTCACGCCCTTGCCGACGTCGCTCTCGCCGTAAGCAGTTCGCGCTGTCAAAACATCTGCGACATGGGTCTGCCAAAAATTCGCCCGCAGCGACATATTGATAAAGCCGGGGCCAGCAACACTGACCACCTCAAAATGCCCTGTCGCTTCAAGAGCATTAGAAATTTTCTCCGCTAAATCGCGAGGCTTTAACCCAGCAGGTTTTGCCAGCACCATGGCTGCATTTGTAGAAATATCGCCATGCGAGGGATCACGAGGTGGTTCGACACTAACGCGGCCAAAGTCTGTATCAGCGCTTAGAGTCCCGTCTGATTGAAGTGTGCTAAGGGCACCCGTCACGATTTCCTGGAAATGGTGAAAAATATTCATGGCTCTACAATCAAGTCTCTCAATTTAAGCCCTAAATGGGCCAAAAGGTGGAACGCGGGCGCACCATAACGGGGCAGTCGCTTCCTTTCCAGCTTCATTCTCAGCCTCTCGCTGGGAGGGCGAGCTTTAAGCCTCGGCGCTAAGATCAAACAGTCGGCGATGTTCCAAAATTGCAAATCGGTCGGTCATTCCAGCAATGAAATCGCAGACACGCCGCGCCGTCTTCAATCCACCTAGTTCATCACAACCCATCTGCCATTCAGGCGGCATCAGCTCAGGTTCTGCGTGCATGATTTCAAATAGGTTCTGCACGATCCGTCGCGCCTTGCTGCTCATCCTGTTCACACGGTAGTGGCGGTACATGCGTTCGAACAAAAATGCTTTCAACGCGGCATCGTTCTCTGTCATTTCTGACGAAAACGCGGCAATGGGATGATCCAGAGCCCGCACATCTTCGACGGATTGGACACCAGATGCGATCACGCGGGACTTTGTTTCGGCAATCAAATCATTCACCATACGACCGATGAGTGTCCTGATAGCTTCTTGAATGATGCGTCCCTCCTCTGCCATCGGTGCTGCGTCCCTGGCTTCGCGAAACACATCGCCAACCAGCGGCACACTCAGCAAATCATCAACAGTAAAGAGCCCTGCCCGCAGCCCATCATCGATATCATGATTGTTGTAGGCAATATCGTCTGCCAGTGCCGCGACCTGTGCTTCTGCAGACGCATGCGTGTGAAGCTCCAAATCTTGAGCTTGCGCGTATTCCACTATTGCGCGCGGCAAATCTTCCGCCCCTTGAGCTGACGTAATCAAGGGACCATTGTGTTTGACAATCCCTTCCAGCATCTCCCAAGACAGGTTGAGCCCATCAAAAGACACATAGCGTTCTTCCAGCTTCGTAATGATCCGCAGTGTTTGAGCGTTATGGTCAAACCCTCCATACTCGGTCATGCAGCCATCAAGTGCTTTTTCGCCTGCGTGACCAAACGGCGTGTGTCCGAGATCATGCGCCAGGGCCAATGCTTCGGCGAGGTCTTCATCCAGTCCCAAAACACGCGATACCGACCGCGCGATTTGAGCAACTTCTAATGAATGGGTCAGGCGCGTACGAAAATAGTCCCCCTCGTGGTAAACAAAAACCTGGGTCTTATATTTCAGGCGACGAAAGGCACTGGAGTGAATGATCCTGTCGCGATCTCTCTGAAAGGCCGTTCGTGTCGCACTTTCAGGCTCGGGATAAAGCCGTCCGCGCGTTCTTTCTGCCTTTGAGGCAAAAAGTGCCGTTGCCGCTGGATTTGAAATCGCCACGAAAAAAGCCTCTCTTTTCTTCAATTGCCCTTGCCTAGCAGGTGAATTGAGGGTTTGACAATGACCTTGCGCTATACTGCGTTCCTACTTACATGATGCACGAGAACGAGTTATAATGCTTCCAAACTACACCTACTGAGTGAAGGGTCTTTCATGAGCGATACAATGGAATTGGAACTGCCCGGAGTTGGCCAGCCGATCACGCTGTCAGACCGTGCGGCCAAGCGTATTGCTGAAATCACAGCGGGCGAAGACGACGGCATTGTACTGCGCGTCGCGGTCAACGGAGGCGGTTGTTCAGGCTTCCAATATGCCTTCACGCTTGATGATACCCGCCAAGATGACGATTTGGCGCTAGAGAAGCTCGGCGCAACTGTTCTAATAGACAGTGTCAGCCAGATGTATATGGGTGGCGCTGAGATTGATTTTGCCGATGATTTGATCGGGCAAGCGTTCAAAATAAATAATCCCAATGCAACAGCCAACTGCGGTTGCGGAACTTCGTTTTCTGTTTGAAAATTACCTGATCTTTCGACTGGGCTAATCTGCTCACCGTGCTAAACATGATCCCCAAAAAGCAACGGGGACAGCCCATGAAGATCGCGACATTCAATGTCAATTCCATCAAAGCCAGGTTGAACAATCTTGTGCAATGGCTTGAAGAAGCCAAGCCAGACATTGTGTGCTTGCAGGAATTGAAATGCGTCGATGAAGCCTTCCCTTATGAGGCCCTTGAGGCTCTTGGCTACAACGTCGCCGTGCACGGTCAAAAAACCTACAATGGCGTCGCCATCCTCTCAAAATTCCCATTGGAAGATATTACCAGCGGACTTCCGGGTGATGAGAGTGATGAGCAAGCACGTTATGTGGAAGCTGTCGTGTCCACCGATGCCGGAGCACTTCGCATTGGCGGCCTTTACCTGCCAAATGGCAATCCCGTCGACACAGAAAAATATCCCTACAAATTGGGATGGATGGATCGACTGACAGCTCACGCGCGCGAGCTATTGAAGGCTGAAGAGATGTTGATCCTTGCAGGTGATTACAATGTCATCCCAACAGTGGACGATTGTTACGATCCAAAAGCTTGGGAAGATGATGCTCTGTTCAAACCGGAGACCCGTGAAAAGTTTCACGAACTCATGAACCTTGGCTTCACCGACGCCTTCCGGGCCTGCCACACAGAGCCTAACCTATACACTTTCTGGGATTATCAGCGCGGCTCCTGGCAAAAGGACAATGGCATTCGCATTGACCACCTTCTGCTATCGCCACAGGCTGCCGACAAGCTGCTTGGCTGTGATGTCGATAAGACACCTCGTGGTCGCGAGAAACCATCAGACCACACACCCATCTGGATTAAACTAGACGTGTAAAACCCTCTAACTGGCATCAAAGCGCCCTACCTACTTTTTTTCTCAAAAGCCTCTTGTTGGCGACGTTCTTTGCTTCCGCGTTGCCTGTGTTCCCTACCGCTGAGCTCTTCTTTCAGGTCGCTCCATGCTTCCTTCCAGGCCGGTGTGTTCTTGAACGCGATTTTGTTACGAGCTAAATCTCTTTCTTCATCACTCAAGTCAGACGTCTCAAAACTCTCCGGCAACTTTCGCAGATTTTGCAACCGAGTTAGCAGACTGCCTGTGTGTAATTTAAACAGGTCTGCCTTAGAAATAGGTTCAATCGTTTTCGGTAATCCCACGGCTCTAACCTCGCACTTCCAATTATTGTCTCAAACTAACCGATCGCTGAATCCACCAACCGTTCAACGATGGCGCCCCCTGCCCAAGAGCCGAGTGGGATCAACAAAAACAATCCAAAGCGCGTTATGCCACCCGGCGCCACCGGCCAGGTATTCACTTCTTCAATGTCACGTAAATAGGTAATCAGGCCTGCAAGCTCCTGAGCCGCCCCTGGTTTGCCAGCCGCAAGGGCCACTTTCGCTGCAGGTATGCGCGCTCTGCACCATGAAGCTTCTTTCTCTTTTTCAGCCTTGATACGCCCGCGTAACGCCCAGACAGGAAGCAGCAGACCAAGCAAAGCTGCACCGCATCCATAAAGCATGACGGTACTAACCAGAAACACATATCGATCCACAAATCCAAGAAATGCGAACATGGAAACAAAGCCCATAATGATGACGGCGTTCGTCAATCCTTGGTCCGTGAAGGGAGCGTACCGCCCCAAATCGGTCAATTCAACTGACTGCAACCGTCTCGCCAAGGACCAGAATTGTGTTGAGTCTGAAACAATCGCATGGATGAGGATCGAAACGGCGACCCCCAACAAAGGACCCATTATTCTGTGAACGTAAACTTCAGGCCCCCAAAGTGATGGTATATAGGCACTATAGTCGCCGACTATAAGATACTCAGCCAGTGGTGCAGCCATGCCCATAACGAAGCCGATCCCACAAACCAACAACATGCGCCACAGCGGAAACTTACCGAGTTTTTCTACCCGAAAGGTAAGTTCCTGCTCTGGGAGTTCCGTCAACGAGCGCAATGCCTCAACTGTTTTTTGAGTTCTCTCTTCATGTGCAGCAATCGCTGCAATGACATAAAACAAAAAGACACCCAACAGGATCGCCATCGCAATTTCAATTTCAAACCCATCGTTTTGGGCAGCAAGAAATTCAGCGTTCAACCGGCCTGCAATGAATTCAAAAAATAGGACAAACGCGACCCACGCGCTGCACATGATAAGCCCGCCGCGAAAGGGCGACACGCCATACCGATCAAAGACAGATAGAATGCGTGCATTGTGAAAAAACCGCTCAAGTGTTTCTACAATATTGCTCATGATGTCTCTTCCTTACCGGGCATCAATCGCACCTTGGGCCGAAGATGTTGATAATCTAATCCTCTATGGTCTGCCGGGTTGGGCCCGGGGCACGCGACCACCAATATATCAGACGCGATAGAAGCAAAGTCTGCTCGAAAATGAACAGAACTTTTGACAGCCACTATGTCCATGTCTTTCGGTTCGCATCCAATGTGAGTGAACATCGCCCGATCAGCACATTGAACCTTTTTGGAGGCGACAACAATTTTAATGCCTGGCAACTCAATGAGAGCAGTAGGTCCGAGTGACACATATGCACCATCGTAATACGGACCGTCCGCCACAAACGCGCCGTTAGAAAGTGCCAGCACATGAAAATTTGCTTCGATGGGGGTCTCATTTGGGGCACCGCCGGTGTGTGCGCCCAGGTTCAAAGACACAAGGGCACCTTTACCCGCAGCATGAGCCGCTTGAGCAGCAACAGGGTCATAAAGAACCCCCAACACGGCATTTTTCGCATTCGCGTCGATCAAAGCCTTCAAGAGACCGATGGTATCGCCGTTGCCTCCCGCACCTGGGTTGTCCTGTGTATCAGCAAAAAGAACAGGCCCTTTTCCTTTCGTGCGTTCATTTGTGAAGGCGATCGCATTCTCCGCCGTCCAAATGTTGGCTGAGAACGCCGCTTCATGGGCGCAAACCAATTTGAGCATTTCATCAGCTTTTTCATCGGCCAATGTTTGTGTCTCTGCATAGATGAGGATCGACGGACCAGCCTCACGAATATCGGCAGGGGCAAATCCAGTCGCAAAGGACGCACCCAAAAAGGGCGTACCGAAATCAAGCTTTGTGATCGCCTCATAGATTGACGCAGCCGGTTCTTCCAGCGTGCAACTGCCTGTAAGCGGAATAAGAAAATTCAATTTTCGGAATGCCTTTGCAGGGCGCACGCCACGAGCAAACAATTGTTGCAATGTCTTTGCTGTCCGTCTTCCAGTCTCAGCCATATCCACATGAGGATACGTGCGGAATACCGCTAGGTAGTCAGCGACATCGACCATTTCTTCAGTGACATTTGCATGCAAATCAAGACTAGCGACAATCCAAACCCCCGGACCCACTATCTCGCGTGCTGCGCGTAACAAAGTGCCTTCGCCATCTTCTAAATGTTCAGTCACCATGGCTCCATGTAAGTCCAGATACACAGCATCTATGTCATCGGCAACCTCAACCAATTGTGCCAGCAGCATTTCGGAGAAACGATTATAGGCATCGCGGGTGACATAACCTGAAGGGGTAGCCGAGCACCAGGACAGAGGAATAAGCGCATCGCCCGCTGACAATGCCTCTTCCACAAAACCAGAGACCGGAATGTTCATGCCTGCGCAGGCGGTAAGAACAGTCGCGCCAACTTGCATGCCAGGCCAGGAATCAGCCTGTTCAAACGCTGCCCAATCCGCCTTCATAGGCGCGAATGTATTTGTTTCGTGTTGAAATCCACCTACCGCAATCTTCATGCATATCCCCTATTCGAGAAATTATGATAAGCCCAAGCACCATAGGAATCGAGAGAGGAATAATTATGATCCGCATCACGTTTTGTCTGACACGAAAAGACGGCTTGAGCTTGGAGGAATTTCAGGACTACTGGCTGAACAAACACGCACCCCTCGTGAAATCAGTAGCGAGTACGTTGCGCATCAAGAAATATGTTCAACTACATAGTCATCAGTTGCCGGAGAACGATGCAGCACGGGCATCTCGTTCCGGATCGCTGGAAGCCGCTCCCGCCATCTATGATGGGGTTGCTGAACTCTGGTGGGAGAGCTTGGACGATATGAAAGAAGCTGTGTCGACTGATGCCGGTGTTGCAGCTGGTATTGTCTTGCTGAAAGACGAGGCCAAGTTTATCGACTTCTCGCGCTCTCCCCTTTGGTATGGCGAAGAACACACAATCATCGGCTAAACGTTCAACGCTGCTCGTTCGCCCGCACCCAAAGCTCCGCTTGCAAGCGCCCTTCGGCCCGAGCTTCAGAGCTTATGAAATGGCGAAGGTCATGCTGCTTGTCTGACACAATTTCACTTTCGCTGGGGTCGACAAAACGTCTGGCAAGATCCAGATGCATCGCGGCCTTGACGGCATCTTCAACAACACCATCGCCACGTGCGTAAATGTCTGCAAGTTCCAGGAACGCTGGCACATACGATTTGTTAGATGCCAACAGCAACCAGCGAAACCCCTCAGCGCGATCACGTGGCACGCCCTCACCACGTCGATGCATGACACCGACGTAATACTGCGCCTCGCCGCTAAAATTTAACGCCGCCTTGTCGAACCACAGTCCCGCTTCAACATAATCTTGGTCGATCTCAGCATCTTCATTGCCAAAATAATAATATTTCGCTGTTTCCAACTGTGCGGCCGGATGTCCTCGTTGGGCAGCCTGTAGAAAATAAGGGAAGGCCAATCGGTCGGACTTCATCAGTCCATTGCCCGACTTATACAAGTGCCCCAGCAGAAATGAGGCAACAACATTACCGTTCTCTGCATCAGCCTTCCATTCCTCGGCAGCACCAACCACATCACCCCTTTGATACAGTTCAAGCCCCCGTTCAAAGTCGGCGAACGCGACGTTGGTTGACGTAACGGAAAGAAATGCAGCAAGTGCCACAGTTAATAATACAAAACGGAACATCAAATACTCTTTCAGGGCAATTTCGTGCGGTTATGCCACCTACTGTAACCGTTTTTCGCCGTTAAAGCGCGTCTCTCCCTGGAGGTGGTTAATCTCGCCAAGACTACGGTCTGACAAGGCGCGTATCTAGGGGAGAAACGGTTAAAACGTCCCATTGACCCCGACGCCGTCCCGGGCCAACATCCCACAAAACCAAAATGGCCATATGGCACAGATAAAATGCGGGAGGAAGCACAATGAAAGCAGCAGTATTAAGACAGGTGGGCACACCGCTCACGATTGAAGACGTGCAAGTCAACAAACCTGGACCACATGAAGTGTTGATCCGCACCGCCGCCGCTGGCGTCTGCCACTCCGACTTGCATTTTATAAATGGCACCTATCCCTATCCGCTGCCTGCTGTTCTTGGCCATGAATCAGCCGGTGTTGTTGAGCAAATTGGCTCCGAGGTGCGAACGGTTGCTGTTGGCGATCACGTCATCACATGCCTGTCAGCTTTTTGTGGTCACTGTGAGCACTGTTTGACGGGCCACATGTCACGTTGCCCAGGTACAGAGACGCAACGTGGGCCAGAAGACGAACCACGTCTCGCAAATGCAGCCGATCCCATGTACCAGTTCCTAAATTTGTCTTCATTTGCTGAACAAATGTTGATCCACGAACATGCTTGCACAAAAATTCGCAAAGACATGCCGATGGATGTTGCCGCCCTTATTGGCTGCTCTGTGACAACCGGCGTGGGGGCCATTATCAACACCACCAAAGTTCAACCTGGTGAAACTGTCGCTGTGATTGGTTGTGGCGGTGTTGGCCTTGCTGCCATCAATGGCGCAGCAATTGCCGGTGCTGGTCGTATCATCGCAGTGGACACACAAGGGACAAAACTCAATCTCGCAAAAGAGTTTGGCGCAACAGACGTGGTAAACGCAGCAGACGGCGACCCTGTTCAACAGGTCATGGAGCTGACCGGCGGTGGCGTACATCACGCGCTGGAGGCCATTGGCCTCAAAGCCACAACAGAACAAGCATTCAAAATGCTTGCACGCGGCGGCACCGCCACGGTGATCGGCATGATCCCGCTTGGTGTAAACATTGAACTGCATGGAGCGGACTTCCTGGCCGAAAAGAAAATCCAGGGTTCGCTTATGGGATCAAATCGCTTCCCAGTCGATATGCCACGCTACGTGGATTTCTACATGTCAGGTAAACTGAAGTTGGATCATATGATCTCACAGCGCATCAAACTGGCGGACGTGAATGATGCGTTCACTGAACTGGAACGCGGTGAACTTGCACGTTCAGTGATTGTATTTGATCACTAAGACTACCCAATGAATTGACGAAGGCGGCCTCCATGCGAATGGGGGCCGTTTTTATTGCGCAGTCCGCAACTGATGTAAGACACTCGCATACAATGCTGCAAAAGTTTCCATGTCCACAGCTTCATCATCATTCCAGGTCGCCGAGACACAATGCCGCGTGCCATCCTCGGCCAGCAAACCGGTTGTCAAGTTGACAACCCCTGCATCCCCGCCGCCTTTGAACGAAACAGCATCCCAATCCGTCTTTCGGGCGACGCCGGGATTTATTTGCAAAACGTCCAAGTCTTGCAGGTCGGTCATGAGTGCGCAGAGCTCACGCGTGGAGAAATGCCATTCGAAGGCATGCAAAGGTTCCACCGTCAATTCGTTCAACCGAGGCAGTGGTTTTTCCAGCAAAGTATTCAAAATCGACATCCGTTGATCGAAATTTCCTTCTTGGTAGCGGTCACGAAGATCACCGTGATCGCGATGCTTAAACTGAAAAAACTCTCGCGTGGTGAGAAACGGGCGATTGCGCGGGCTAATCATCTCGACGCTGCTTCTCGTAACGATGTCTATCAGCGCATCAGTCGCTGTGTTGTCACTAATGGAAATCATGAGGCTCGCCAGCGTATGCAGAGTGATTGGAGACCCAATCGGCCACTCATGTAACTTGCCACTGGGAAGGCTCCCCCATTCGTCCTTTAGCAGAACCACTTGATCCCATTCCAACTTGCCAGCGCCGATCAAATTGTAGAGGGCCTTTAGCACGGCAAGTTTGAATGCTGAGCCAACAGCCAATGCACTATCGGCATCTAGGTTTGCGATCGGCTCTTCATCTCGCTCGACAAAAATAGAGATTTTACCTGGCAATTCAGAAAACTGCTCCAAGGCTTCCTCCATCGACGTTGCATACAAGATCGGGACATCAATCAAAATCGTCGAAATGAGATCCTGTACATCAACGATAATGTTGAAACTAACCTCACCGCGCTCGAACAACGCGACGCATTTTTCAGCGCACGGCGCAATAGACCGGAGGGGTCCGAGGGTATCCTGCAGTTCTTCGATAACATGGGGAACCGCCGATGCCAGACCTTCATTTGAAAACCAAGCCTTGTCCACAACCTCCGCGCCAAAGAGACGTGCTGCGACGTCTTCGGGTGTCATAGCGCCTGCAACGCCTCCCAAAAAGACAGGCACCGTCAGGCACATAAACGTCAAAAATAGGCGACTGAACCGCATTTCAGGCCTCTCGCAGATCAAAACAAAGGAAAGTGTAACAGAGTGTTTCATTTACTTGAAGCAACCCGCGCTCATACTTAGGTCCATTGGGTCACGAGATTACGTGATCTAACGAAAGGAGACCCAAATGTCTTATGCCTCTGATGCCTCTGGGCACAGTTCTGGGTTTAACCCCGAAAAGTTTGGAGAGAGGCTCAATGATCTGTCCAAAGGTAGCTGGATCGCCATCATGGTGGTCGCGTTTATCGTGTTTTGGCCGATCGGACTATTGGTACTTGGATACTTGCTTTGGAGTGGAAAAATGCAATCCTGGAGAAGCGATCATCGCTGCGGCCGCCGTGGACACAGACGCCATCGGTCACGCGGCACGGGCAACACAGCCTTTGATGACTACCGGAACGAAACATTAAAACGGTTGGAAGAAGAACAGAAAGCTTTCGAGGGTTTCCTTGATCAACTCCGCCGTGCCAAGGATCAAGATCAGTTTGATCAATTCATGGCGTCTAGGACCGCCGATACGGTAGACCGAAGCGCGAGCCCGGATCCAGTCTAACGCTCAACAAAGAAAGCGCTCCCAGGAACTTCCTCGGGAGCGCTTTTGCAAAAATTGAAATCGTGGCCTACTTCGCCATCGATTGCAGTTTCGACAATGCCTCACCCAGCTTTGCAAGCTCTGCTTCCGCTATCACTTTACGGTTGCGTTGTTCTTCAATGACTTCCGGCGGGGCTTTCCCAATGAATTTTTCATTGCCCAACTTGCCATCAATCTTCTTGATGTCGTTTGTCAAATTGCCCATCGATTTCTCGAGACGCTTCATTTCCGCATCCAGATCAATCACATCAGCAAGTGGCATAGCTGCTGTGGCTTCTTCCATCACAAATTGAATGGAACCTTCCGGCACGCTCTCAACGATACTAGCCTCTGAAAGCCGTGCCATACGGCTGATAAGATTATTGTGACGCTGCAATCGTGCAGCAGTCACCGGGTTCGCATCTTTCATCAACAAGGGGACTTTCGCGCCCGCTGGCACATTCATCTCGGCCCGCACAGAACGTACTTCTGAAATGAGTTTGATGACCCAATCCATTTCCGCATCTGCTTCCGCATCAACAAGGCCGTTATGTAATGGCCATTCAGAAAGCATGAGCATGGTTGACCGAGGCGTTCCCGTTTCCCCCGTACGCAACCACAGTTCTTCTGTTAGGAACGGCATGAATGGATGCAACATCTGCACAGCTTGATCCAAAACCCATGCAGCTGTCGCCCGGGTTTCTTCCTTGGCTACCTCATCGTCACCTTGCAACAAGGGTTTGGCCAGTTCTACATACCAATCGCAGAAGATATTCCAGACGAAACGATAGATAGCGCCAGCGGATTCATTGAAGCGGTAGCCCTCTAGTTCAAGAGTGATTTTGTCTGCCGTCTTCTGAACTTCCCCAACAATCCACCTGTTAAGTGTCTGCGTCGTCGCAGAAGGATCAAATCCATCAACCCGCACACATTCATTCATTTCGCAGAAGCGAGCCGCATTCCAAAGTTTGGTCCCGAAGTTCCGATAGCCTTCAACGCGCGAAGTTGCGAGCTTCACATCACGGCCTTGCGCGGCCATTGCGGCGAGAGTGAACCGCAACGCATCCGCACCATAGTCGTCGACCAGCTCCAGAGGATTGAGAGCATTCCCCTTGGACTTAGACATTTTGGCGCCCTTTTCATCGCGCACCAGCGCGTGAATATAGACAGTATGGAATGGCACCTCTTTCATGAAATGCAAACCCATCATCATCATCCGAGCAACCCAGAAAAAGATGATGTCAAAGGCAGTAATCAGAACATCCGTTTGATAAAAATGTTTTAGCTCTGCCGTTTCATCTGGCCAGCCAAGCGTTGAGAATGGCCAGAGACCTGAAGAGAACCAGGTATCTAAAACATCTTCATCTCGTGTCAGGACAATGTCTGACCCATGTTTTGCACGCGCTAATTCATAGGCTTCTGCCTCATTATGCGCGACAAACACGTCGCCATCCGGCGTGTACCAGGCCGGGATCTGATGCCCCCACCAAAGTTGGCGCGAGATGCACCAGGGCTGAATATTCCGCATCCACTCGAAATAGGTTTTCTCCCAATTCTTTGGAACAAAAACAGTTTCGCCGCGCTCCACTGCCTGAATGGCTGGTTTGGCCAATGTTGCCGCATCCACGTACCATTGATCAGTCAACCAGGGCTCAATGACATCATTTGACCGGTCGCCGTAAGGCACCATCAACGTGTGATCTTCGATCTTGTCGAGCAACCCGAGTGCATCAAGGTCGGCAACGACCTTGTCACGTGCCACATAGCGGTCCAGACCGCGATAGGCCTCAGGTACCTCGTCGTTTAGGCACGCTTTTGCGTCCAAGATATTTATCTTAGGTAAATTGTGGCGACGACCAACTTCAAAGTCGTTGAAGTCATGCGCAGGGGTAATCTTCACAGCGCCCGACCCTTGTTCAGGATCAGCATGGTCATCAGCCACAATCGGAATAAGTCGCCCAACCAAAGGCAAAACAACATTCTTCCCGATCAAATCTTTGTAGCGCTCATCATCTGCATTAACTGCGACGGCCGTATCGCCCAGCATCGTCTCTGGTCGCGTGGTCGCGACAACGATAGTGCGCCCTTCTTCACCTTCAATTGGATAACGGAAATGCCAAAGGCTTCCTTGCACTTCTTTTTGTTCTACTTCCAGATCGGAGATTGCCGTGCCCAACGTCGGGTCCCAGTTCACAAGACGTTTGTCTTTGTAAATCAAGCCCTCTTTGTGAAGCTGAACGAACACTTTTAGGACGGCCTTTGAAAGACCATCGTCCATCGTAAAACGCTCGCGGCTCCAGTCGCACGAAGCTCCAAGGCGGCGGAGCTGATTGGTAATCGTACCGCCACTTTCTTCTTTCCATTGCCAGATACGGTCGACAAATGCTTCGCGACCCATATCGCGACGGCCAACATTACCTTCTTCTGCGAGTTGGCGTTCAACGACCATTTGCGTGGCGATGCCCGCATGATCGGTGCCGACCTGCCACAGCACGTCCTTGCCGCGCATGCGCTCAAAGCGCACCAGGATATCTTGCAGTGTATTATTGAGCGCGTGCCCCATATGCAGAGAGCCAGTTACATTGGGGGGTGGAATAACAATGCAATAAGGCTCTGCCCCTTCGGCGGCGTTGCCTGCCTTGAATGCTCCTGATTGCTCCCAATCAGTATATAGGCGCTCTTCAACGTCCTGGGGCCTGAATGTTTTTTCCAGCATAAAAGTCTCTCGAATTCAGAAGAAATCCAATCTACAGCCTGTCGTTCACACGAGGACCGAGACGCCAATGTTAAGTGGTTACAGCATATGACTCACAAGCCTGCAAGGCCTGCGCATAGCAGGCCCGCAAACCCATTATCGAAGAATGCAGTGTGAAAGTGTATTTCGAGCTCGATTTACGGGATTAGTGCCCGGCAATACGATTAAACGGCGTGTCTTAGCGGCCGCGCCGGGCAACCCGCTCAATTTCTTCCCGAACCATCTGTTCCACAAGGTCAGACAGGTTTTTATCCATCCAATCCTTCAACATTGGACGAAGCATGTCAGAAACCAGCCCTTCCAATGTTTGAGCTTCACCCGTAGATGTGACCATAGAGCTTGCCAAAGCGCCAAATGCAGCCGCAGTTGCCGTTTCCGTCATACCGGAAATGAGTGTTTCGCTTTCTTCGGGTTCAACAGCCATTTCTGGTTCCAGCTCCTTCACCTCAGGTTCTACTTCGGGTTCAGGTTCGAGTTCTGACTCACCAAAGTCGATGTCGTCCTCGACCATTGCCACAACTTCTGGCTCAGGCTCAGGGGTGGGTTCAGGTTCTGGTGCGACTTCGAGTTCCATTACCTCTTCGGGCTCAGGCTCAGGCTCAGGCTCTGGAGTTGGCTCAGGCTCTGGAGTTGGCTCCGGTTCTGGAGTTTGCTCCGGTTCTGGGGCTGGTTCAACCTCAGGTTCTTCAACCATCATCTCAGTAAGTTCAAGAACATCTTCTTCAGCTTCAGGTTCCTCTGCCGCAACAGGCTCGGCCTCAGCAACCAATTCTTCGGTTGCTTCTGGAGCGTCACCGCCCTCTTCGTCGTCCTCGGAGATAATCCGGCGAATAGACGCCAGAATTTCTTCCATGGTTGGTTCTTGGCCTTCGGCTTCGTCGCTCATGTCGACAGGATCCCACTTATTTAGTTACTCGCCGCTATTCGGCTTACAAAACATTACGGCACTCATTCAACAATGCCAACCAACCTTAACCGACAAGATTAACGCTGATTATTCGTCATTCGTTCCCCAGCCGATCAGCTGGTGCTTCACGTCATTGTAGTTCTCCGCTGGGTCGTAAAGGTCAACCGCCAACCCGAGGTCACGTGCACTAAGCTGTCCCACTGTCGATAGAAGCGAATAACCGGCTACATACTCATCGCGTTCGGCACCAACCAGCGAGACTTGGCTGTCCAAAAGCTCTTGCTCGGCGTCCAAAACATCCAAAGTCGTTCTAGAACCGACCTGAGCCTCTTGCCTCACACCATCCAGGGCGATTTCGTTTGCTCTTACTTGCTCACGATTGGAGGCAATAGCCGCCCGTGTCGCGCGCAATTGTTCCCAGGCATTACGCACGGCCTCTTGGACCTGCCTTTGGGTATCCGCCAACTGTAATCGGCTCTGGCTTTCTAAGTGCTTCGCCTCACGAATGGCAGAATATTGTGCACCTGATTGGTAAAGTGGAATTGTAACTGTTCCAAGAATCTGCGTTGTTGTGGAGCGTGTAACCGTAGTACTGGGGTCCTCCGCGTGCTGGTAGCTTGCATCGACTGAAATTGTCGGCAGGAGACCGCCTTTTGCAGCCGAAACAGCACTTCCAGCAGCCCTTTCAGCATGACGGGCGGCTTCGAGCGCGGGATTGGAGGTAATTGAAAGGTCAATGGCTTCCGCCTCACTTTGTGGCATGGCCGGCAAAGGAGGAGCTTGGTCCAATGAACCTGGCGCTGTGCCCACGACCCGTTCATAGGCGGCTCGGCTGGCGATCAAGGTCGCTTCCGCACGGATCAAATTGGATTCTGAGCCACTCAAGCGCGCTTCGGATTGCGCAACGTCAGTACGTGTAATTTCACCTACACGGAACCGATCCTGAGAGGCTTCAAGCTGACGCTCCAAAACTTCCACGTTTTTTCCGCGCAAATCGACCACAGCCATATCGCGAACGACATCCATATAGGCAGTAACCGTGCTCAAAAGTGTTTGTTGTTCAGCATTGCGCAGGTTTTCCCGCCCAGCCAGTACAGAAGATTCTGCACGACGGGCACCATAAAGAGTGCGTCCACCGGTGAAAATGTTTTGTGATAGAACAAGTTGCCCCGTCATTGGGTCGACGTTGTTTTTTCCACCGAATCCAGGGATCGCACTATCTGTATCAGTCTCGAGAGTACCGTAGCTCCCAGTCGCCGTAAGTGAAGGTCGCCACCCAGCGAGTGCCTGAGGAACTTGCTCGTCAGTAGCTCTCAGCGCTGCCCGCTCTGCCTGCAATCCCGGGTTGGAATGATAGGCCGCCGCAAGTGCATCAAACAGGCTTTCTGCATTTGCTGGAGACGTAATAAGCAAGGCTCCTAGCGCGACACCACCAAGAAGGCGTTTCACGCCCCGGTTTCGGCTCAAACGTTGTCCATCAAACAATGGCTTAAACTGTTTCATACGACTCTCTCCACACCCAAGGCCCGTCGCCACGAAAGGCCGCCCACTAACATTTAATCGCAATTACGGCAGAAAAAAGGGGCTTTTCGCCATTTTGCGACCGAAAGGTAACTGGCTCATTAAAGTTACCAGCAGTTAAACATCCATTTTTCACCAATGTCGCCTTAGAAGCTGAATGCTTCTACAACCTCAAACCCCGGCAATGGGTGAATTCCAGCGTCAAAAACGTTGCGAAACCCTATCTGGCCATGGCTATTTGTATAGACCCGGGCTTTTCCGGCTGATCCTTCGCGCACGACCGCTACCAAGCGCCCACCCTCTTTGAGTTGCCCCAATAAAGCGTCGGGCACAAAAGAAACCGACCCGTTCAGAAAAATCACATCAAACGGGCCTTGTTTGCTGTTCCCATCCACATGAGATCCTTCAAGGACGGCAGCATTGTCAACGCCAAGTGCCTGCAACACTGCGTTTGACGTCTCGACAAGCTCTTGATCACTTTCCACTGCCACCACTGTGTCAGCGAGACCGGCCAAAAGCGCCGTCGAATAACCCGTCGCCGGTCCTATATCGAGAACCAGGTCGCTCTTCTGAACCACTGCCAGTTCCGCAAGCTTTCCGATGCACCGAGGGTCCATCAAATACCGCGCAGGCTGATCGTCCGTGGCCTCCTTCACCCGCAAGTCGTCGCCAAGATAGGCAATAGATTGCCTTGCCTCCGGCACGAACTTTTCGCGTGGAACCAATTTCATTTCGGAAAGAACACGTGCGTCTGTAACCCCTGAGGTCATGACTTGGCTTTCCACCATATTCTGCCTTGCGGCTTCGAACTCGCTCATCGTCCCTCTGCGCGATGCATCGGCGCGGTTTCTGCTCCATCATTCTGTCGAAAAACACTCGACCAAACAGCGAAGAAGTCCGCTCCCGTTCTGCGGCGTTTATACGGGTGGAAGCGGGCAAAAACAATCGGCTATATCACCGCATGCGATCAAACTAGCTGTGGATATTATCCAATTGGAAGTTGTGGAGAGACGATGAACTTGTTATATCCCGCTTGCTTGCTGTGATTTCAGCCAGTTTGAGGCCACGTGGCGGAGTGGTTACGCAGCGGATTGCAAATCCGTGCACCCCAGTTCGATTCTGGGCGTGGCCTCCATTTTCCCAATTTTCAGCCGTTAAATCATAAATCCATCTGCTGAAGGAATCAGTTTTCCTGTCGGATTTGGAGTTGCGCCACTACGTTTTACCTGGCTCATTTCCCGGTCCTGAACGTAAACGATCCCCCCCCAAACGAGACCGAGCAGCAAATAAACGTGGCGCCAATTGTCGATGTCGATAACGAACGCTTCAGCTATGTGGCCAGTCAATGCCGAGAGGGCGACAATTTGAAGTCCTTGAAACGGCGTGGCAACAAAACAACTACGTAACCCTGCAAGCAACGTCAAAACATACAGAACAATCAATGCAAAACCAGAAGTCCAACCTCCCGCCAAAAACACATTGAGGTAAACATTGTGCGGGTCGGCCCCTGCGATTTTGGCCCATTGCGATGGCCCAATCCCCAAAGGATTGCTCAAGACCACATTGAGCGCCTCTTCCTGAACCGCAAACCGCCCCCCATCAGATGACACATCATACGATTGGGTGAGCGCAAAGCGTTGCTCGAAGAGTTCCGCCACAACGTCCGACGTCAGAGCCCAGGCCACAACACACGCGCCCATAGCAACGACGAGGCCAACCGCCAAAGTCAAACGGCCAATTTGTCTGGCTGATGTCGCCGTCATCCAGGTGAGCAACAGGAAAAGCCCCCCGGACGCGATAAGGTTTCCCCACGCCCCGCGCGAGAAGCTCAACAATATGCCCAAGAACAACACCCCAACCAGGGGAACTAAAAGTAAGTCCCGGCGATTAGCGCTCACCGACAATCGGAAAATCAAAAACAATGTCGGCGCCACCAAGAATGGGCCAAATACATTGGGGTCATTGAACGTACTTTTCACACGGCTATAGAGAAGAAAAGCGTCTGCATTTGGCAATAAACCGAAATAGGCTGCGACGCCTAAGGTCGCCGCAAATACGGCGGCAAATGTATATGCCCACCATATGATAGCCAAATTTCGTTTGGGGTCCCACGCAACGACAGCTGCAAAAAAAAGCATGCTGGAGATCAGATAAACACTAACGAGGAGAAAGTCCCCCACCCGGTCGATGTAAACAGCTCCAATTCCCGAGAAACCATACCCAAGAAGAAACAGCCCCCAGAGGATGGCCGGCGTACGAAGTTTACGTGAAAACTTGAGGCCCACAGCAAAATGCAATGCCATTGTCACAATAAGGAGCAAATCATAAGGTGCTGGTTGTGAGGTGCTGGAGGTTCCGGTGTTCACATAGAACCCAATAGCGACAGAGACAAAGAGCAAACCACCACAAATCAGCGTCCAAACAGTTTGGGAACTTCCAGAACCTGTGCTGTGCACCTTGTCTAACTTGATCTGCCAGCCTTCCATACGCGCATACCTCAATAAGCGTTTTCACCTTTGAGCAGAGCCCAAGGTGTACAGATGATGATGTAAAGGTCGAAAAAAAGAGACCAGTTATCGATGTAGAAGAGGTCGTGTTCGGTCCTCCGAAGAATTTTTTCATCCGTATCGGTTTCGCCTCGCCAACCATTTATCTGTGCCCAACCGGTCAAGCCCGGTTTCACACGGTGTCGAGCAAAGTAGCCATCTACAACATCGCCATAAAGTTCATCACCTGCTTTAGCCAAAACCGCATGAGGTCTAGGTCCGACCATAGCCATGTCGCCTTTGAGCACAGTCAGAAGTTGCGGCAGTTCATCAATGCTGGAGCGGCGTAAAAAACGACCGACACGCGTTACACGATCATCATCTGATGTCACAAGTTTTTCGGCATTCTCATCACGGTTTTCATGTGAAAGCGTACGAAACTTGTAAACTTCAATGAGCTCATTATTAAAACCAAACCGACGTTGGCGAAAAAACACAGGGCCTTTGCTGTCTAGTTTTATAGCCAATGCTGCAACCGCAAAAATTGGTAATGCAAAGAGCAACATCGTTGCTGCAATGATCCGGTCAGATGCGGATTTTATGACATAGTCCCAATCCGCCAATGGCTTCTTATAAATGTCAAAAAACGGGATGTTGCCGACGTAGCTATATGTGCCGGAATTAAATCGAAGACTTGTATCAAGTGCGCTCAAGCGGATTTCCACCGGCAGCACCCAGAGCTTTTTCAATACCGCCAGCATTCGCTTCTCAGCCAACATCGGTAGCGCAACCAACAAGACATCCACACGGTTGGAACGTGCAAACCGAACCAGTTCATCAAACCCGCCCAGTTTCTTAACGCCATCAATTTCATCAGGAGCACGATCAGCAGATCGGTCATCAAAAACACCACAAATGTTTATGTAGTTCACGCCTGACGCACGAAGAGCTTCAATGAGACGTCCACCCGTTTGTCCGCCGCCTACCAGCACAACATTTTGTTGGAGACGTCCTTGGCTCGCCCAATAACCAATAATCCCATGCGCAGTCTGTCTGATCACCATTACGGCCAAGAATCCAGTCAAGAACCAGCTTGCAAGCCACACGCGTGACAAACTATCACTCTCCTTCAGAAGAAGGACGACAATCAATCCAAATACAAAAGTGCCCGTCCATGCAGCGCTTGCCGTTGGGATCGTGCTCCATTTTGTCTGCAAGTTCATAATTCTATAAAGCCGTGAAATATCTGCGACGAGCACGTAAATCAGCGGTACGAAAATCAACAACATTCCGTAGACAGCCAGGTTATCGGCAAAGTCCTCGCCCACATAAAACCAAGCAATCGACAATCCGGTAAGAAACAAGACCGCAGCTTCAGAAAACCGCAAACAACCTCTGACGACGCTCGGAGAGATCGCAGTCTGAATCCTGGCCCTGCGCTCGACATTGGGAATTGCCCCCGTCGGACGCCCCTCCCTACCGTGGTGTGGCGTTGAACCACCCGTTGGATATGACGCATCTGCCGGTGCCCCATGTCGTGTATGCGTGTTTTCTGTCATTCCACCACATCCATTTTAACTCGAATACCAAGGGCAGGAACCGCAGCGGCGTCCTGTCCAAATTTTAGTGAGGTCGCCAGGTCATAAACATTCGTTACCCCCTGAGCCATTTCATTGATGCTGAAGTGAGACCGAACCCGGGTTCGCAGTTTCGCTGCTGCATTGTGCGCACCCGACGGGTCGTTCAATTGTGCATACATCGCCGATGCCAAGGCTTTCGCATCACCGGGCGTAACGAGCGAATTCGCAAAGGGGCCGAAGATCTCCGGGATGCCACCTGTTCGAGTTGCAACCAACGGTTTACCTGCTGCGGCAGCCTCAAGAGCAACGTAGGGAAATGAATCGTGATGCGATGGCATGACCACTATTTGACCCTGCGCGAAGGCGGCACGGGCAGGCATCGCGCCAAGCAAACGAATTTGCGACGTTAAGTTCATAGACGCAATTTTTGCTACCAAAGCAGCTCTGTCGGGGCCATCTCCTACAAGCGCCAATGAGACAGGACCTTTCGCCCTGAGCAACGCAATCGCCTCTATCAGCGTGAATACGCCCTTCAGTGTGCGCAACTCACCTAGAAAGACGAAATCTGCAGGTGAGGGAACGGGCGGCACATCCTCGAACTCTTCAGGGGCCAAGCCATTGTGTACAACAGATACTGTGGCCGGCAGCGCTCCAAATCTCGCCGCGAAAACATTTCGAGCAAAGGACGACTCAAAAATGAGACCATCTGTTCGCTTCATCATCAACCGTTCAGCAGCACCAAAAACTATTCCCGATAAACTACTTGGCGAAAAGTGAACACTGCCTCCGTGAGGTGTGTACACCCGAGCAATCGGGTTCTCAGCGCGAACAAGGCGCGCGAGCAATCCGCCTTTAGCCCCATGTCCATGAACAATGTCAGGCTGTAGCTGGTGAACCAAACGAGAGCAGATGCGGAGCGCACGCAGATCGCTCACGCCAGGCAGGCGGCCCAATGAGATACGTTCGACCCCCAACGAACAAAAAGTGTTGAGGTGAGATAGCTTGTCTAGCGTTGACGCATCATTTGGTTCATCCGAACACATAACTCCGACATCATAGCCGGAGTCCCTTTGCGCGCGCGTAAGGTCACAGACATGTCTAAACAGTCCGCCGACCGGCGCACGCAGACAATGCAACACTTTAGTGCCTTTTGAAGGCACTGCTTTCGAGCTGCGGGATATGCTTTCGCGTTCGTGCATCAGAAATATCTCTCACGCACCAAAATCGTGTCACCTGGATGAACAGCGGCATTACTATCCACGCCGATTTCAATAATCCTGTCGCCCAGATTTCGAGTGATCCGTGCGCCATTTTCGTTTGCTCGGTGTGTGTAACCACCAGCAATCGCGACAGCCGTTCGAATGGTCATGCCAGCCACAAATGGATACTGGCCTGCGTTAGTGACTTCACCCAGAATGAAAAACGGGCGGAAGGTCAGCACCTCCACACTTACACTTGGGTCGCGTAACAGCGTTTGAGAAAGCGTTGCGACGATGGTTTCTTCAAGCTCGTCCGTCGTTAGACCACGAGCACCGATGGCCGCAACCAAAGGAATAGATACCTGCCCTGCACCATCAACCGCATATTCACCGGACAAATCAGCTTGTCCAAATACGATGACACGTAGGCGATCCCCACTATCAAGACGATAGACCGCGTTCTGCCCGTCCACCGGCACTTCCGAGATAAGTCCCGTGTCGGCACACCCGGCGAACAGGCACAGAGTTACAAAAACAATTGATAGACGGAGCATTATGAGCCCTCATTCGGTGCATATTAGCCCCTAAAACTAAGCGCAATTCATTAACACTTCCCAACTAAGCCCTTGAGAATGAGGTTGAATATTCGTCAAAAAGCCGCAGTCATCCCCCGATATGCCCATTTTGTTAAGCCTTCCGTTACCTAAACGCCGTCTACTCAAACATCTTGAATACGGACATCAAGGCAGTATCCGCCTGTTATCTCCGTGTGCGAAAAAATGGGCGAACTATGAGTGACACTTCTGTAGCACCGTCGGTCGGAGGATACGCAAACGGCGCACCGACGCGTGATGCAGACGCTAGCTTTGGTGATAGACGTCGCGCATCGGTGAATACAGATATTGATCCCTGGGATCTTTTACGTGCAATCTGGGCTCGAAAAGAACGCCTTCTCATTCTATTTGTTGTGTTTTTTATTGTTGGGGCCTTCTGGGTCATGACGATGAAGCCGACATATGTCGCTGAATCGCAGGTCTCGATTAATCCTCGGTCAGGCGAGATATCGCGATTTGACCGTCAGGAAACACCGCCTCAAGCAGACGCCATTTTTGTTGAAAGCGAAGTACAAATTCTCACTTCAGGTGCCCTCATTCCTGATTTGATACGAAAGCTGAACCTTCATCAGACTGCTGAGTTTAATTCAGCCCTGCGCACTGGTGGGCCGATTTCTCAACTTTTCCAAATTTTTGGGTTATCGCGCAAATCCAGCCAAGGAACGATGGCGAGCATCGCCGAGAATGTTCTCGATCAAATGACTGTAACGCGTCGTCCCAACAGTCGCCTTATAGCCATTCGTTTTTCGTCGAGCGATCCCGATCGCGCGGCTGCTCTTGCAAACGCCTATGCCGAAATCTACATCTCCAGGCAGGTTGCGGCCAGCAACGCTCTGAGCAGCGAGGCCACCACCTGGCTCAAGAACCAAATTGACACCCTGCGCGACGAAGTTGCCCTGTCTGAAGCTGCTGTCGAACAGTTTCGTAGCCAAACTGGCCTGTTCCAGAGCAATAACAGTACTTTGCCACGTGAAGAACTCACACAGATGAGCGCTCAATTGGTTCAGGCTCAAACAGCCCGCGCCACAGTTATTGCCCGTCTGAAGCTCGCTAAAGAACTTGTCGACAGCGCAGGCGCGATTGACACAACGGCCGTGGTTCTCCAGTCACCGCTTATTCAAAATTTGAGACAACAGGAAGTACAACTACGCGCACAGATTGCTGAAATGTCGGCAACCCTGCTCCCATCACACCCACGTTTGCGAACCGCACAGGCCAACCTTCAAGACCTCCGGTTACAAATCGGACGAGAGATCGCCAAGCTTATTCGCAGCCTTGAAAACGAGGCACAAATTGCAACAGATGGTGTTCGGTCAATAACCGCACGGGTAAACCAGTTAAAAAGTCGCATGGGGCAACTCGGCCAACAAGAAGTCGAATTGCGTGCCTTGGAACGAGAAGCTGTTGCCAATCGCACCTTGCTGGAACAATTTCTGGGACGGTACGAGGCTGCCAGTGCACGTGCGACCGCCGACGCCTCTTCTGCCAATGCCACCATCATTGCGCGTGCCAACGTGCCAACCAATGCCGCCGCCCCGAACAGAAAATCAGGTTTGCTTTTGGCCGCTATAGGTTCGGCGTTTGGGGCCCTCGCACTTGTGTTTCTTTTCGAAGCCCTGGCTCCAGGGTTTCGGACTGCTGAGCAAGTTGAGCGGCAGACCGGCATGCCATTCCTCGGCACCCTACCTGATATTTCGGGAACGCGGTCTTCGTCTGGCGTCGCTGCTGATGTGATACGCACGCCGTACGGGCAAATTGCGGAGGCTCTCCGACGCTTACAAAGCAATCTATTGATGGCTCGCGTATCAGGCAAACCAGCACGGACTGTTCTAATCACTTCAGCTGTGGATGGTGAATGCAAAAGCGGTGTAGCGGCTGGCCTCGCCAGGTTGATGGCGCAGAGCGGATACCGTGTCCTCCTCATTGACGCTGATCTTCGAAGGCCAGGGGTCAATTACACACTCGGCCTGCATCCCACATGGGGCCTATCCGAACTCTTGAATGGAAGTGCAGAATTTGAGCGCATTGTCGCGAGGGATCATTCGAGCCCTCTCCACGTGCTGCAAGCCGGTGGTCAAGTCGCAAACCCTACCGCACTTCTGGGTTCTTCTCGCATGAGCTGGCTCATGTACGCACTCGTACAGTCCTATGATTATGTGATCATCGACGGACCCCCGGTGCATTCATCTTCAGAAGCACCAGCTCTTTCACAAATGTGTGACGTTACAGTCATGAATGTGAAATGGGGCGCCACAAACCGCCGCGTTGTTATGCGCGCGTTGAAAGGGCTATCTGCTGCATCCACCCGCCGTGCCGGAATTTTCCTGACCGGCGTCAATCGTCGGCAATACCGCCGCCTGACAGACGACGGCTCAAACGCCTAAATTTTCTTTTGTTATTTGGAGAAAAGCTTTTCTCTAACAGCCGTATAAGCTTTCCACAATTTCGGGTTCTGCTTGATTGTACGCTTCATGCTTTTAAGGACACGAGCACCCACCGTCGTGAACGAACCACGGAACGTTGTTGCTTTGCGGTGGTCAAAAAGTTCAATTGATTTTTCGCACCAAGTGCTCTTGTAGGACTCGTCGCCAATTGTAAAATCAAAGGTTGTGATGCCGCGTTCAGTCGCCCATCTCATTAAATACACCAATGCTTGCGTACCGGGTGTGAACTTGGCATAGCGAGAACCATCGTAACTCGCGAGCAAATAGTAAAACCGTCCTTTGTGGACCAAGCCCCAACTGCCTGCTGCATAGTTTCCACCGACCTCTAGGTGCGAAACATGAGCGAGGCCATTGGCGCCACTTTTCACAGCGAGTTCTTGGTAGAAGTCCGTGTAGCCAGGGTTTTCAAGAAAGTTCGACACACCCATTGCTTTGAAGGCATCACCCTTTAGTTCAACTAGCTTCGAAATAGACGCTGAAATTTCAGACTCTGTTTGTGGATGCACATATTCGGTTTCGCCTAGCTCGCGCAATCTTTTCCGACGGTTTCTGTATTGTTTTTTAGTTTTGGCATTTCTTTTCTCGTTGAAATAGGCCGAGAAATCATCACCCATCACCGTCATATGTGCGCCGCTCGCATTGACCGTCACTGCTAATTCCAAAAATGGGTTCGCTTGTTCCCCAATCAACGCTGGTTGGCGTTCCAGTTCCACGCAATCGTGACTTGGAAGGATAGAGAGAATTTCGCTCCACAATTCAGCAAATGGTGCTTGATCTGCGTGGTCAGAAAAATCACTGGCCAAAAGTGGTGCGTTATAGTCACTGACATTATCCCCCAGCCAAACCACTTTACGAATCCGCCCTGTATGCGCGATTCCCAACGGTACAATCATCTTAGGTTTGGCATTTGCACCCCAAACCACAACGATTTGCACATCAGTTTTCGACGAGACACCAAGGTGTTTATGCCACGTGCTCAAAAAATCGAATGATTGAAATGCGTAACAATCAGCGGTCTCTTCAAACCGACGCCAAATGTTCTCAACAGAGGAAAAATCTGTATAGACGGTCAATAAATCCGCATTTGATCGTGTTGCATCTGTTTCCTGCGAAGAAACAGGACGGGCTTTGTTTTTGTTTGTTTTTGTAGCAGCCAGCGACATGGGGGTGTCTCCGTATGAGCCAAGTGTTGCAATTTGGGACAGCTATCCGTCCCATAACCTTCAATTTCGCAATCTTTTCTCAATTAAAGACAGCCAAACTGTGGGTCACACGGTCCCATGCAAACTCCATGCGCATTTACGCCAAACTGCGAAACGAATTTCGATGAGCTTAAAAACATCTCTATTTCGGTCAGCTCTTTTGTCTCTGCACAAAACGGGCCTTTATGGATTAATGCCGGCTGGCTTGTCGGGTGTCGGCGTCATCTTCATGCTGCACCGAGTGCGCCCCCAAGAAGAAACAGATGGTTTCGCGCCCAATGGCATACTTGAAATCACACCTGAATATTTAAATGCAGTTCTGACAGCAGTTCGCGCGTTGGACTATGATTTTGTAAACTTGGATGAAGCCAAACGACGTCTGGTTGATCAACGATTTGACCGAAAATTTGCTGTCTTCACGTTAGACGATGGCTATCATGACAATTTGGAATACGCCGCACCGATATTTGCCCGGCACAACGCTCCTTTTACTGTATATCTCAGCTCTGGCATGCCAGACGGCACCGCAGAATTGTGGTGGATCGGATTAGAACAGGTCATCCGCCAAACAGAGCATGTTTCTTTTGAAATTGCGGGAAGCATCTTCGATCTACCGACGCGGTCCCCTGAAGAAAAGAGCCATGCCTTCAATGCAATTTATTGGCCCCTACGTTCGCTCCCAGAAACTGAGCTACGGCATCAAGTTCGCTTGTTGTGTGAGCGGTATGGCGTCGATTTGGCAAAAATTACCACGGATTGTTCGCTTACTTGGGACGACGTTCGTGAATTAGACGATCATGCATTGTGCACCGTGGGCGCACATACCGTTGATCATTATGCTCTGTCCAAATTAAGTGAAGCTGAGGCGCGTCGGGAAATAATTGGTGGTGCAGATCGCATCAAACAGGAAACCGGAAATTGGCCACGTCATTTTTCCTACCCCTATGGAGATTTGGGCTCTGCCAACAAACGAGAGTATGAGCTTGCCAGGTTTTTGGGATTTGATAGCGCCACGACAACCCAAAAAGGGTTCCTCACAGCGCGCCATGGAAATAACCCATTCGCGATGCCGCGCCTTTCCCTCAACGGCGACTACCAAGACCTTCGAATATTGAAAGTCTTGATGAGCGGCCTGCCGTTTGCGCTTGCCAGTATCATCCCATCAATCGAAGTTTCTTGAGCAACGCTGCGGCTAAAGCTGTTTGCGTTGCCTACCGCGTCCCCAGCGAACTTCGATTTTGCGGCGCCACCTGCGCACAAAATGAATATCCACGGACAAAACGACGATTCCCAAGGGAATCATCCAGAAGCCGAGGATCGGGAGAAACCCTAGAACGCCTCCAAGCACCAATAAAAAGCCCAAAACGAGCCGAATCGGCGCGGATCCGGGCACTTTGAACTTCTTTCCATTGACCCGAACAAACGCCAATCGGCCTCTCCAAACCCTGTACCAGCCCCGCGAGTGGACTTTTCATCCCCTCAGTTAGTCATGAATAGAGGAAACCTCAAGAATTTTAGCGTTTTGGCGACAATTTCAGACTAGTAAGGCAGTCAACGGTTTGCTATATGCACCGAGCATTGATGGTCTGTTCTTCATCAATCTGATCCCCGGTAGCTCAGTTGGTAGAGCAGTCGGCTGTTAACCGACTTGTCGCTGGTTCGAGTCCGGCCCGGGGAGCCAATTTAAGGCCAGGTCCACTTTTTTGGATCTGGCCTTTTTTATTCCCCCGACTTGACGTCATCAATTATGGGCAGCCCCTTCAACAAAAATACGGTGTGCCGATAGTTTGAGCGTTTCGATATACTGTTCTTCTGACCAACCGCATTCCCTAGTCAATTGCTCCCAATTTCGGACGGACAACATGGTCCACAAAACGTCTGTTGCTTTGTCCACGCTCAGCTCACCCACCAATGTTCCCTCGGCATTCAACGCAACGAGGGCTGCTTCACAGCCCTCTCGCATATCCTGCATGCGTTGAGCCCATGCAGCGCCGGCAGCCTCGTCGGTGTCGCCCATGGCCATCAGAGCCTTCGCAACACCATAAATCTCAGGGATGTAACCTGCCCACGCCTCAATGAATGCATCCAGGCGCTCAAGTCCGCTTGTCGCTTCACGGCTTGCTCTCAGCCGAGCCTCCATGTCGCTTATTTCATCAACATAAAACGTTGTTGCCACCAGCAACTCTGTCCTCGTCTTGAAATGAAGATATAGCGCTTGCCGCGAGATCCCAGCTTTTTCTGCGATATCGCTCATTCGAACCTGCGAATGCTTCCCCCCCACCAATAAGGAAAGAGAGGCCTTCAAAATACGAACATGAGTTTCAACGCTTGCACTTGACATGATGTAAAGTCATTCATATTTGATGTTATGTCAATTGACACGGTGTCAAGCAAAGGAACAAATCAATGAACATCATTATTTTTGGTGCCACGGGAACAGTCGGATCTCTATTGGTCAAAAAAGCGCTCTCCCAAGGCCACTCAGTTACAGCATTTGCGAGAAGGCCTTCTGCGCTCACCTCAACTCACGCTGCCCTCACACGGCACTCAGGTGATGTGCTGAACCCGCAAGCGGTCTCTGACGCCGTAAAAAGCCATGACGCCGTACTGATTGCGCTCGGTGCAGGGCGCCGAGGAACCGTTCGCAGTGAGGGCACCAGAAACATCCTGAACGCCATGGAACAACATGATGTCCGTCGGTTGATATGCCAATCCACACTCGGCGCTGGCGACAGCCGTCCCCTGCTCAACTTTTTTTGGAAACGCATAATGTTCGGCCTGTTGCTACGGCCTGCCTTCGCAGACCACCAAACCCAAGAACTCAACGTTAAAAGTAGCAATCTGGATTGGACCATTGTTCGTCCGGCGGCTTTCACAGACGGTCCATCGACCAATTCCTATAAACATGGTTTCCCGTCCACGCAAAGAAAACTCAGCTTGAAAATTTCACGATCAGACGTCGCCGACTTCATGTTGAAACAGCTGACCGACAACACTTATCTCCGTCAAACACCAGGTCTGTCCTACTAACACTTTCATCGCTTAACGAGGTATAGAAAATGACTACATGGTTTCCGGTCGTTCTAGAAATTTCCATCATCGCGAGTGCGGTCGTCTCTGGCGTCTTTTTGACCTTTTCAGACTTCGTGATGAGGTCCCTCGATAGGGCCGACAGAGCGGCAGGTATCGAAGTCATGCAGGTGATAAACCGTGAGGTATTTCACTGGGTCTTCATGGCGCTACTGTTAGGCATGTCAGCGCTCTCGCCACTCCTTGCCGTCTATGCCTACTACAATCTTGCAGAGACGGGTGCCCTCTTCGTTGAAGCCGGAGGCATAATCTATTTCATTGGCGTGTTTGTGGTCAGCCTCATCTACAACATACCAATGAACAACCGCCTCGATCGTCTAAGCCATACGAGTGCAGAAGCTGCCGAATATTGGAGTACGACGTATTTCCCCAAGTGGACTTATTGGAACTATGTCCGAGCCATCTCAGCTTGCGTGGCCGCTATCTGCTTCCTAATCGCAAGTTTAATAGGATGATGCGGACAAAGCTTTTGTCTAGACAGCGAGCCGCGTAGACTGTCATTCAACTTGGGAGGCAGCATGAGTTCGAATCTTACACAATCCAAACGTACCAGCAGCGACATAGAAATTTTGGATCGCCAAGAGTTAGGCCGAGGTTGGGGCACTCTTGAGAGATATCACCTCCGTCATCGTCGGTACGACGGTTCCTGGTCAGAAGTCGTCGACCGGGATCTCTACACAATTGGTGAGGTCGCAGCCGTACTTATTTTTGATCCCGTAAAAAATACAGTGCTTTTGACAGAGCAGTTTCGAACCTGCGGCTTGCGATATGGCGAAGCAACCTGGTTGATCGAAATCGTCGCCGGTCTAATCGAGGAAGGCGCATCGCCCATAGAGACTGCCAAACGCGAAGCATTTGAAGAAACCGGATGCGAAGTCGAAAGTCTCGACCTCATCGCCACGGTTTTTTCCTCCCCAGGTGGTTATGGCGAAAAAATTCACCTCTATATCGCTACTGCCGATCTAACCGAAGCGGGCGGACACTTCGGCCTAGCCCACGAACATGAAGACATCCGCGCAACGGTTGTCTCATTTGACGACGCATTGGCGGCTTGTGACGACGGTCGCATCATCGACAGCAAGACCCTAATAACACTCAATTGGCTCTCACGGCACAAAGACAAATTCTCTTGAGTGCAACTTGGCTCCTCAATATTGGTCGTGGCGCCGAATCCAGGCCATCGGAAACGCAAGGTCATCCTCATCCCGCCCGTTCGGAACAATGTCCAAAAACCGATAGGTGCTGATGAAGTCGTCTAGCCCGCGGGCGAAACTCGAATAAGTGTGAAAAATTGATCCATTATCTTCTCTAACAAAGACGCTGATCCCAGGCGCTTCTTCAGACGGAAAAGTTGATTGTCGATAATTGTAAATCGCGTCGCCTTTTTCGTGAGAATCCCCTGCAAACGAAACATTGAAGTCAAAATTGAAGTCACTACCCAATGAGGAAACCCAGGGAAAATGCCACCTCATGCGTTCACGGTAAGATAGTAGCTTGGCCAGCGGGGCCCGCGATATCGCCACAAGTGACACATCACGAGCATTCATGTGCCCTTGAATTTGGCCGAAACTGTCCGCCATCAAAGAACAGGATGGGCACCCCTCTTCCCAATTTGAACCGAACATAAAATGTTGCACGATCAATTGGCTGTTCTCGTCAAACAGATCGCTGAGCGAACAGGTTCCTCCCGCACTCTGAAATTCATATTCTTTCTCAATCGGCGTCCAAGGCAAGGCCCGTCGTTTTTCAGCTAATGCTTCACGAGCCCGCGTTATTTCTTTTTCTTCCTTGAGCAATTCCTTGCGAGCCGACAACCAGTCGTCTGCACTAACCACCACATGATCGGTCATACAATTTCTCCCATTCTGGCAAATCTCAACACAGGCCACGCCATGCGTCATCCGCTCAGTTTGTATTTAATCATATACTTAAATAAAGAAATTGAACGTGACATTCAAGGAATATCGGGTTTTTTGAAGAACAACGGTTCCGTTGAAACCAAAGCGCCCAATATTTGCTATAAGCGACACATAATAATAATTACGACGACACCACCAAGGAACGGCCCCTTTCATGGATATAAAAAATGACCTCGTGGATGCCATCGGCAACACCCCTATGATCCGCCTGAAAAAAGCATCTGAAGAAACAGGCTGCGAAATTATCGGCAAATGCGAATTTCAAAATCCAGGCCAATCGGTCAAGGACCGCGCCGCTCTCTACATTATCAAAGACGCAATTGCGCGGGGCGACTTGAAGCCCGGTGGCGTGATTGTGGAAGGCACCGCGGGCAACACGGGCATTGGCTTGGCCCTTGTGGGCAACGCACTCGGGTTTCGGTCAGTCATCGTAATCCCAGAGACCCAGTCTCAGGAAAAGAAAGACATGTTGCGGCTGTGTGGCGCCAAACTGATCGAAGTGCCAGCCTTGCCATACAAAGACCCGAACAATTATGTCAAATACTCAGGTCGCCTGGCTGCTGAACTCGCCGCCAAAGAACCCAATGGCGCCATTTGGGCCAATCAGTTTGACAATGTGGCCAATCGACAAGCTCATATTGAAACCACTGGGCCGGAAATTTGGAACCAGACCGATGGCAAAGTCGATGGGTTCATCTGCGCGGTGGGCACAGGCGGCACGCTAGCCGGCACAGGCATGGCACTGAAAGAGCGCAACAAAGACATTCAAATTGGCATCGCCGATCCAATGGGTGCTGCTCTGTACAATTTCTACAAGAACGGCGAACTGAAGGCGGAAGGCAACTCCATCACCGAAGGTATTGGACAAGGACGCATCACCGAAAACCTCGTTGATGCTCCCATTGATCACGCGTTCCAAATACCAGATGCAGAAGCGCTCCCGATCTGTTTTGACCTTCTGAGCGATGAAGGTCTGTGCCTTGGAGGCTCAAGCGGCATCAATGTAGCTGGCGCCATTCGTTTGGCAAAAGAGATGGGCCCAGGCCACACCATCGTCACAGTTCTCTGCGACTACGGTACGCGGTATCAAAGCAAGATGTTCAACCCAACCTTCTTGAAAGAACAAGGCTTGCCCGTCCCATCCTGGCTCTAGGAGCAAAGACCCATATGCCAACTTCGACGCCCCCTATTGTTACTACAGATTGGCTCGCCGAACACCTGGACGCGCCAGACATTCGCATTGTTGATGGCTCATGGTATCTGCCAGCCATGGCGCGCAATGCGCAGCAGGAATTTTTGGACGGCCACATACCAAGCGCGGCTTTCTTTGACATTGGCGATATTTCCGACACGGAAAGCCCACTCCCCCACATGCTTCCTGCGCCGGAAAAATTTTCCTCGCGCATGAAAAAACTGGGTATCGGAGACGGACACCATGTCATCACCTATGATGGCGCAGGCGTGTTCAGTTCAGCCCGCGTGTGGTGGATGTTTCACGCCATGGGCCACGAGAATGTGTCGGTTCTCGATGGCGGCCTGCCCAAGTGGAAAGCAGAAGGCCGCAGTTTGGAAACCAAGCAACAGCCACGGGGGCAACGACATTACACCGCACGCCTCAACAGTTTTATTGTGCGCGATTTGAGCCACATGCAGCACAACCTTGTTGCCAAGCGTGAACAGGTCCTCGACGCGCGTTCTCAAGCCCGTTTTGACGGCACGGCGCCAGAGCCACGGCCCGAGCTTTCATCTGGTCACATGCCCGATAGTCTGTCTGTTCCGTTTACCCTTCTCATCAATGAAGATGGCACGCTTAAAGCTGAGCATGAATTGCAGACGATCTTTGAAGGCGCCGGAGTAGATCTAACACGCTCTATTATCACAACATGCGGGTCTGGCGTCACCGCTGCCATTCTCTCTCTCGCTCTCACCGTCCTGGGCCACAAAGCAACATCATTGTATGATGGCTCCTGGTCGCAGTGGGCTGCCATTGAAGGAGCTAAAATCGTTAAGAGCTGAAGGAAAGGCCTTGCACGTTTAGGAGAGGCGAAGGATCGGAAATGGCGCGAAAAATCAAAACCACCATCACACATCTGGAAATGTTAGCAGACCCTAAACTTCGCACACCTCTTCCGCGCGGCAAGTTCGCTCTCATACGAGCAGAGAACGCACCCGTCCATTTTTACCGCTACCTCTATGACACCATCGGCCGAGATTATTTCTGGATCAACCGTCGTATTCTGAGCGATGACGCATTGCTCAAAATAATACAAGATGAGCAGGTGCACATTTACGTGCTCTACGTGGAGGGTGTGCCTGCAGGCTTTGCGGAATTAGATTTCCGCAAAATGCCAACCGCTGACCTGGCCTTTCTTGGTATCATGCCAGACTTCATTGGACGGGGTTTGGGACGATTCCTCTTGTGCGAAACCATTGAAACCGCCTGGATGCATCACCCGACCAAACTAACCGTACAGACCTGCACACTTGACCACCCCCGCGCCCTTCCGCTGTACCAGAGGAATGGGTTTTCACCCTGCGGCCAAGCGGAAGTCGAGATCACCGATCCCGATTAGTCGCTGATTTAATCGTCCAGAATTTGCGATAAAAAGAGTTTGGTTCGTTCATTTTCTGGATTGCTGAAAAAATCATCTGGTGTTTTCACTTCGATGATCTCTCCTTCATCCATGAACATCACCCGGTCTGCCACGCGCCGGGCAAACCCCATTTCATGAGTGACACAAATCATCGTCATACCGCCATCTGCCAGATCGACCATCACGTCCAACACTTCCTTGATCATTTCTGGATCAAGGGCAGAAGTTGGTTCATCGAACAACATGATTTTTGGATTCATACACAAGGCACGTGCAATCGCCACACGTTGCTGCTGACCGCCACTTAATTGACCAGGAAATTTGTCGGCCTGCTCAGGAATACGAACCCGTTCCAGATAGGAGCGCGCTTGTTCTTCCGCTTCTTTCTGAGGCATCTTCCGCACCCACATAGGCGCCAAAGTACAATTCTCCAACACAGTCATGTGCGGAAACAAATTGAATTGTTGAAACACCATACCCACTTCGCGACGCACTTCGTCAATTCGCTTCAGGTCTTCTGTAAGCTCAATACCGTCGACCACGATGCGGCCTTGGTTATGTTCTTCAAGGTGATTGATGCACCGAATAAGTGTCGACTTTCCAGATCCAGACGGACCCACAACAACAATTCGTTCTCCCTCACGCACCGTCAGTGAAATGTCTTTCAAGACATGAAAGTCACCGAACCACTTGTGCATGTGTTCAATTTCGATCACCGCTTTTGGCAATTTATCCATTGGTGACCCTAACTATCATTATCAGTCTCAAGTCGCCGTTCCATGTAAATGGAGTAACGCGACATGCTGAAACAAAAAATCCAAAAAACAAAAGCAACAAAGACATAACCTGTTGTTGCCGTCTGGGGGGATGCCCAGTTGGGGTCAGTAAAGTTCGATTGAACAATGCCCAATAGATCAAAAATCCCAATAACAAGAACTAGCGTTGTGTCTTTGAACAATCCGATGAAATTATTCACGATCCCCGGAATGACTGTCGTTAACGCCTGAGGTAAAATAATTTGGCGCATGGATTGCCAATAAGTGAGACCGAGAGCCTTACCTGCCTCATACTGCCCAACAGGAACCGCTGCAAGGCCGCCTCGTACCACCTCAGCCATGTAGGCAGAGGAAAAGAGCGCCACGCCAATTAGCGCCCGCAGAAGCTTATCGAAAGACATACCTTCCGGCAAAAACAGCGGCAACATCACACTTGCCATAAACAGCACCGTGATGAGCGGAACACCCCTCCACAATTCGATAAACAGCACAGACAGAGTACGGATCACAGGCATTTGAGAGCCCCGTCCAAGAGCCAGCAGAACACCAAGTGGCAAAGAGGCCGCAATGCCGGTCACGGCAACAACAAGCGTCACCATTAATCCACCCCAATCGCTTGTCTCCACAGGCACTAACCCGAAGGCCCCACCGGGCAAAAGAACGAACGCGATGATTGGAAATGGAATAAGCAAAAAGCCAACAAACCATTTTTTTGGAAACCGATTGGGCACAAGAAGAGGCACCAGTCCGGCAGTGCCCAGAAAAATGGTCAGATTGACCCGCCACTGTTCTGCGCCGGGATATCGCCCATAGACAAATTGATTGAACTTTGCATCAACGAAGGCCCAGCAAGCGCCCTTGCCCTCGCCCACACAGGCGACGCCACTTTCGGCTGAAAAGACAGCACTGAAAAAGAGCCAGTCCAATAGACCCGGCAGCGTCATTGCCAGCACAAAAACACCGACCAGCGTCAACAACCCATTGCCCAAAGACGAAAACAAATGTACGCGTGTCCATGGCACCCATCCAACATGGGTTACAGGCGCGGGCAAGGTCGGCGAACTGGTTGTCCTCACGTAAGTTTCTGTCATGCTCAACGCTCCACCAGCGCCATGTGGCGGTTGTACCAATTCATGAACAGTGACGTGAAAAGACTTAAACCAAGATAGATTGTCATCGTGATGGCAATCACTTCGACAGCCTGTCCCGTCTGGTTCAACACTGTGCCTGAGAAGACGGACACTAAATCAGGATAGGCGATGGCTACTGCCAATGAGGAATTTTTTGTTAGGTTCAGATATTGACTGGTGAGCGGCGGAATAACGACACGCAACGCTTGGGGAATAATGACAAGCCTCAACACGCGAGCGGGTTTCAGGCCCAGCGCGCGTGCAGCCTCTGTCTGACCTTTTGATACGGAAAGAATGCCAGAACGCACATTCTCAGCGATAAAGGCCGCTGTATAAATTGAGAGCGCTAGAACGAGAGCAATAAGCTCTGGGATCAGTGTCCAACCACCCTTAAACCCAAAACCTTTCAGCGCTGGTACGTCCACATGAAACGCCATGCCTGCACTGAGAAAGAAAAGACAGGGTAAAAGCAACACCAGGACCGGCGAAAAGCGAGCAAACTGCGCCACACCGTCAGTTACCGTAGGGTTTAATCGCACATATCGTTTCAAACCATATGAACTAGCAGTACCGATCAACGCCGCGACCAAGACCAAGAGGGTCGACCCCTCAATGCCTAGAGCAGGTCCATAAATACCTCGGTTATTTAGGAAGAAAAGATCCAGCAGAGAATGACTTTCTTGCGGTCGCGGCAGCGCACGCAAAACAGAAAAATACCAGAAAAACAATTGCAACAGCAGCGGGACATTGCGAACTACTTCGATATAGACCGTCGCAATTTTTGAGACCAGCCAGTTTGAGGACAGGCGCGCGACACCCAACGTAAATCCTAAAATCGTGGCGATGACGATCCCAATGACCGCCACCAGCAATGTGTTCAGAAACCCAACCAGCAGCGCGCGGCCATAACTGGACTGCTCCGAATACTCCACAAGAGTCTGGACAATGCCAAAGCCTGCGGTGTTTTCCAAAAACCCAAAGCCGGTCGCAATATTTTGTCGCTGCAAGTTGGTTATTGTATTATCAACCAGCATCCAAAAAATGGATCCGACCAGGGTCAAAACCGCAAGTTGGATCACAAAGGAGCGAACCTTTGGGTTGTTCAAAGGATTGCCTGCAGCCGCTTTTGTCACTTTAAATCGATCACTCATGGAAAGGTTTTTCAGGCCTATCGCACTGGTGGCGAATATTGCAACCCACCATCATTCCAAAGCGCGTTCAGGCCGCGCGGAATGCCAAGGGGTGTATCAACACCAACTCCACGCTCAAACGACTGACCATAGTTCCCAACTTGGGTAATTATCGAATACGCCCAATTGTTTGGAATGCCAAGGTTCTGTCCAAAGGCACCTTCAACACCCAACAAGCGTCTGATAGACGGGTTTGTTGAATCTCGCATGTCGGATGCGTTCTCGGAGGTCACCCCAAGCTCTTCAGCTTCGATCATTGCATTTAAAGACCAGCGAACAATGTCGGCCCATTGGTCGTCCCCTTGGCGCACAACGGGTCCAAGCGGCTCTTTGGAAATGATTTCCGGCAGTACAATGTGATCATTGAAATCAGCGAGCTTCAGGCGTTCAGAATAAAGACCAGAGGCATCCGTTGTGAATGCATCGCACCGTCCTGCATCATAAGCGGCGACAACTTCATCGGACTTCTCAAACGCCACAATTGAATAGGCTAAACCGTTGGAACGGAAAAAGTCGGCGACGTTCAACTCGGTGGTCGTGCCGGTATTTGCGCACACCACGGCGCCATCAAGTTCCATAACGCTCTTGATGCCCTGATCTTTGCGCACCATAAATCCCTGTCCGTCGTAATAATTAATCCCGACAAAATCGAGACCAAGGGCGGTATCGCGTGTCAGCGACCAGGTGGTGTTGCGCGTCAACACATCAATCTCGCCAGATTGCAGAGCCGTAAATCTTTCTTTCGCAGACAAGGGCGTGAATTTTGCTTTGTCAGCATCACCAAAAATCGCAGCGGCAACCGCCCGACACAAATCAACGTCGATGCCGCTCCAATCGCCAGAATCATTTGGATTGGAGAAACCCGGTAGCCCTTGGCTCACGCCGCATTGCACAAAACCTTTGGCGCGCACCAAATCGAGTGTCGATTTGTTTTCCACAATGGGTAGCGGTTCCGCCACGACTGCATTCTCTGAAGAATCTGAGTCTGTTCCCTCTGCAACCACAACGCTCTGTTCAGGCTCGCTAAACATAGGTGAGAGCAGAAAACCGGCAATCAATCCTACTGCCAAAGCCAATACAATTGGCAAAATTCGACTGTTCATTCGATTTTATCCCCTCCAATGGGATTTAAACCCACATCAACCCTGTTGCAGCACTTCCACTCATGCGCTTCTGACCGCTATTCTAGCATCGAAGTCCACGTTGAGACTAGCGATGCACCGGATGGGAGCCTCATGAGCGATAAAAAGAAAGTTGATACCACAATTGTCACGGTCGGTAGAGACCCAGAAGCAAATTTTGGTGTCATCAACCCGCCCGTTTATCACGCGTCAACCATCCTCTATCCTACTGTTGCTGCGCTTAAAGGCCGCAACACGAAGGTGACATACGGTCGTCGAGGAACACCCACGACTTTCGCTTTTCAAGACGCTGTCGCAGAACTGGAAGGTGGCTATCGCTCACTCGTCACACCTTCGGGTCTATCCGCCTGTTCGGTTTCCTTGTTGGCACACTTGAAAGCCGGTGATCATCTTCTCGTGACCGATACAGTTTACGGTCCCACACGCGCATTTTGCGATACCGTGCTAACCAAATTTGGGATCGATGTGGAATATTATGCGCCAAATCTGGGCGCTGGAATTTCCAACCTCATGCGTCCGACTACACGAGTGGTCTACACAGAGGCACCAGGCTCCCAAACATTTGAAATGCAAGACATTCCTGCTATTGCAAAAGCCGCACATGCCGGTGACGCCATCGTCATAATGGATAACACTTGGGCATCCCCCTATTTTTGCCAACCGTTTCAGTTAGGCGCTGATATCTCCATCCAGGCCGCCACAAAATATATTGTCGGTCATTCTGACGTGATGATGGGCACCATCACCACAAATGAAGAAACCTGGCGTGATACCATCAAAGCTCATGGCACGATCGGCATCACCGCCGGGCCAGATGATATCTATCTGGCACTTCGCGGCCTTCGCACGCTTTCTGTCCGGCTGCAACGCCACATGGAAACAGGAATCCTGCTCGCAAAATGGTTGCAAGATCGACCGGAAGTATCCCGCGTTCTACATCCAGCCTTACCGACAGATCCTGGTCACGAAATTTGGAAGCGCGACTTTAAGGGCGCGTCAGGGTTGTTTGGCGTGATATTAAAACCTGTTAGCGAGACTGCGATTGCTGCAATGCTCGATGATCTTGAGCTATACGGAATGGGTTATTCCTGGGGCGGGTATGAAAGCCTCATCATTCCTGCCTATCCGGCTGACAATAGAACAGCGACCAATTGGGCACCTGAAGGCCCGCTCCTTCGCATACATGCAGGACTGGAAGATCCAAGCGATTTAATTACAGATCTCGAAGCTGGCTTTGTTCGTTTAAATGCGGCCTCAGATAAATGAGACACTGGGTCACAATCGTGCAGCTCACTCTTTTGGCGCAGGCCTCATTTTTGACATTGTCGGTTCTCGTCACAAATGCACAGGCGCAGGACATCGCGTGCGAGCCCATCACCATTTTCGCAGCTGCCAGTACAACAAATGTTATGGAGAAAATTGCTGACGATTATGAAAGAAACACGGCTTGTTCTGTTACCACAGTATTTGCAGCTTCAGGCACGTTGGCTCGGCAAATAGAATCTGGTGCGCCTGCAGATTTATTTTTGTCCGCAAACGTCGAATGGATGGACTGGCTCGAGCAATCTGCGATTGTAAAACCTGAAAACCGCACCAATCTACTTGGCAACGACCTTGTTCTGATCGTCCCCAAATTCACAGATTTCAGTTCCTTTAATCTGAACACCCCACAAGGCTTGCAGTCTTTTTTAGGCGAAAGACGTCTGGCAATTGGCGATCCTGCAAGTGTGCCTGCAGGACGTTATGCAGTTGCCTATATTCGGCGAATGGGCCTGAGCAAAGACCTAAAAGATAATATCGTAACCGCGGCGTCCGTTCGTGCAGCTCTCACATGGGTCGCACGCGACGAAGCCATAGCAGGAATTGTTTATCGCACAGACGCGATGATCGAAGACAGTGTCTCCATTGCAGCGACCTTCCCCGCGCCTTCAGATGCCCCCATCATCTATCCCCTCGCCCTCATGGGGCGCACACCCCACGCCGATGCACGCGCCTTCTATGATCACTTACAAACTTATGCTTCGGCCGTGGCCTTTACCGATGGTGGGTTTCGTCGTGTGAGTGCTGAGTAATGTTCGAGATCAGCCCCGCCGAAAGCATTGCACTGTTTCTCTCGTTAAAAGTAGCCGCGACCGGTGTGCTCGTATCCCTTCCGTTTGGCATAGCGATCGCTTGGACGCTCGCACGATTCAACTTTCCAGGTAAGCTATTGGTAGATGGGATGATTTATCTCCCGCTCGTCATCCCTCCAGTCGCCACAGGTTACCTGTTGCTGGTTTTGCTGGGCACCAACGGTGTCTTTGGGTCTTGGCTGCTTTCGCAATTAGGCATTCGCCTTGTATTTACCTGGCAAGGCGCCGCACTCGTCGCCGGCGTAATGGGTTTTCCCCTTCTGGTCCGCTCTCTCAGGCTGTCAATTGAGGCCATCGACACAGGCCTCATTCAAGCAGCCCGCACATTAGGTGCGTCCCCGTTTCGAGTGGTTTTCACAATCGTTCTGCCTCTCATTTCTCCAGGCCTCATTGCTGGAAGTTTCCTCGCCTTCGCCCGCGCACTTGGGGAATTTGGAGCCACCATTGCTTTTGTCGGAAACATTCCGGGCCAAACACAAACCCTTCCGTTAGCGCTCTACAGCGCTTTGCAATCCCCCTCAGGAGATGAGTTAGGAATTCGCTTGGTGATCCTGTCTATCGGGCTCGCAATCGTAACTTTGGCCGCATCAGAATTTCTCAGCCGCATCATGCGTCGCAGATTAACTGGTGATCCATCTTGACCACAGGCTTCAGAATCCAGATTTCAAAAGCGGTGAAAGGGTTTCATCTCTCGGTCGACTTCGCCGCTGAGAATGGCATCACAGCAATTGTCGGCCCCTCAGGCGCTGGCAAATCAATGTTGTTAGGCACAATTGCGGGATTAGAAAAACCTGAAAGCGGGACAATTACACTCAACGGCAAAATTTTGGTTGATACGAACGTCAAAACAAACCTTGCCCCCGAAAAACGAGGACTAGGTGTAATCTTCCAAGAGGCACGCCTGTTCCCGCACATGACAGTACAAAAAAATCTGACATTCGCGGACCGCCCGGCGCAAAATATGCTTTCGGAATTCGATGAAATCATCGACCTTCTCAATCTCAGTCATTTGCTCAAACGTCGTCCCCATCATTTATCGGGAGGCGAAAAACAACGTGTCGCTATCGGTCGTGCCCTGCTTTCGGCGCCAACAGCCCTTTTGATGGATGAACCGTTGGCCAGCCTGGACCTCGCGCGCCGCCGAGAAATCATGCCCTTTCTCGAACGTCTCCGAGAACGCTTCTCGCTTCCCATTCTCTATGTCTCTCACAATTTAGATGAAACCATTCGCCTCGCGGATCGTGTTATTGTGATGGACCAAGGAAAAATTGTTGCCAAAGGGTCTGTGGAGACCGTTCTCAGCCGCATTGATGTGCAATCACTCATTCTGGGTTCCGAACGTCCCTCTAACACGCAGCCGGAGCCTGTGACCATTGTCTCAGCGAAAGTCAGCCAGCGACATGATGATGGACTTATTTCTATCGAAACGCCGTGGGGAGCATTGGCAGCACCGGACATCTCTGGCGACATAGGTCGCGCGGTGCGAATGCGCATCCGCGCCAGTGACATTGTCTTATCGTCAGCGCCACCTGAAGGTCTATCCATCCGAAATGTCATCGCCGGTGAAATTGGCATCATGACAGAAGCCGGATCCTCCCAAATGGATGTATTGGTCAGGCCACTTCCGGGCGCAGACCCAACACCAATTTGGGCACGCATCACACGCCGTGCCGCCATAGAAATGGACCTCAAACCCGATATGCCCATATGGGCGCTTCTCAAAGCCGTTGTCCTGGCGAGTGACATCGACATTGATGGGTTTCAATGATTTGCGGCAACACAAAGAAAACCCAGAACCAAAAATAACGGAGGCCATCATGGCCAAGATAGAAGTAAAAAGTGAAATCACAGGCAAGGTGTGGAAAATCGAACGCAAGACTGGCGACTCCATCAGCGAAGACGACACAATCCTCATTCTCGAATCCATGAAGATGGAAATTCCCGTCGCGGCCCCAACCAACGGAACATTGATAGAAATTCTGGTTGCCGAAGAAGAAATGGTGGAAGAAGATCAGATCATCGCCCTGATGGACGAGGCCTAACAGGCTCAGTCGGCACCAAAAAGAGATTTCAAATAGGGGTTCAGCATTTTTGCATCTGGATCAATGGTTGAACGCACCGCGCGAAATTTTTCCCAATTGGGGTACAGTTCCGCCAGATCATCAGCCGTTCGCGTATGGATCTTTCCCCAATGAGGACGCCCACCATATGATTTAAAAATCTCTTCCACGCCGCGGAAAAGCTTTTTGTATGACTGTTTATGATATTGGTGGATCGATATTGTCACACTATCACGTTCAAAAAACGGACTGAGCCAAATATCGTCTGCTGCTACATATCGGTACTCAATCGGAAAAAGAAAATTTATGCCACAAGTGCGCATGTGCGCCGCTACTTCTTGAACGCAGTCGGGTCCCATAATCGCAGGGATCGCGTATTCCATCTCGTTAAAGCGTACATTGCGATCACTCGGAAAAGCATCATGTGACCAACGCGATCGCCCCGCGGTTTCACCGGAATATCGCGCCCCGCCCTGCGCCGTCATCTGGCGCTGAAAACGAGATCGCATGAACGGCGCGAACCGGACAATTTCACAAAGTTTACGAAAGCCTACGTCAGACGGTGCATCCGTATTGTCAGGTGCCCGTCGTCTAGGCTTTGGATTCCCCTCGACTTCATTCAACGTTTTAATGAGAACATCATCGGCGAACGGGAACCAAAAAAATTCGAAATGACGGTTTTCATCTCGCAACCTCTCTATGTTCGCAAATAGATCTGTCGTAGACAGATGCCCTCCCCGCTCTTCTAAAACGTAAGACGGACGACATTGCGTTTCAATCTCGCTCATGATGCCAAGCGCGCCCATCGACACACGTCCCGCATGAAACACATCTGAATTTTCGTTACGCGAACAATTTAGAACTTCGCCCGAAGGCGTCACCAATCGAAATCCGAGAACACCCGCAGAAAGACTGCCCAAATCTTTCCCGGTCCCGTGCGTTCCTGTACCAACTGCGCCCGCAATTGCTTGCCGATCAATGTCCCCCTGATTAAGGAGCCCAAGCCCCTCAGCATGAAGCAAAGGTCCCAGATCGCGAATGCTCGTTCCCGCCTGCACCCGCGCGGAGACAGCTTGTCTGTCGACGCCAACCACACCAGACATTTTCCCGAGCGAAAACAGCGAACCAGAACTATGACACAGCGGCGTGAATGAATGCCCGGCACCGGTAACCCGCATGGGGGCCGCCGACGTCCGCATGGATTGAGCAAGTTCACTTTCGTCACTAGGTGAGAAGAATTCTTTGGGTTGGGCGGTAACCCCACCTGACCAATTTGTCCAAATTTTCCGTGTCATGCATCCCCCCAGAAACAAAGTGCGCATCCAGCATACAAAAAACGGGCCCGTTAACAACGGACCCGTTTTCAATTTTTAGTATTTCTAGGCAACCATTACCGACTAGCAGCAGCTCTCACACCTGCTGGTGTAAACTCCTCTTCGTTGAGTTCATCCGCGAAGAAATTGATCATTGGTTCCTGGTTCTTCAACCCTTGGATCACATAGCGCCCAACATCCAAGTCGTAAATCATCTCAGAGGCATTTGTGCAAATTGGCACATCATAATATTGGATCATATGGGCTTCTTGAACACGCCACAGGCCACCGCGTGCGTCATAAAGATCCGCCGCAGCCATTGTCCAGCTGTCTTCATCAAAATATTTCACACGACGTGAATAGATATGTCGTTGGCCTTCACGAAGGATGCCTTCCACCTGCCAAACACGGTGAAGCTCATAACGAACCAAATCCTGATCGATGTGTCGATTCTGAGAAATCTCGTCGTAGGTCAACTGATCAGAACTCAAACGATAGCTATTGTAGGCGATATAGTTTTCACGTTTGCCTTGAAGCTCCCACGTATAGCGATCCGGCGAGCCGTTGAACAAATCGAAATTGTCTGCTGTTTGCAGGCCTTCTGAATAGCTCTGTGGATTGTCATAAGCGATCGTTGGTGCTCGGCGCACACGGCGCGTCCCAGGGCTATACGACCAGGCATTGCGTGGTCCAGCTACTTGATTGACTGTGTCATGCACAAGAATAATTTCCCCTGCACGTCGAGCCGGGGAGACCACGGTCTGGATATACTTCAACGAAATATTGTTGATGTCCGCGGTGGTTTCCATCGCTGGATCAGCGTAGGGAAAAATCACTTTATCCTGGACAACAATCGGCGTGTAATCTCCGCTCACTGTTGGCGCAAACGCAGAGAATTGACGGGTCAACTTGTGACCGCGATAACGCAAATTGTGGTTCCAAACAACTTGCACACCTTCGGACGGAATTGGAAAAGGTGTGCCGAGCAAAGCTCCATCCACACCATTACCATCAGCAACAAGAGTTGAATTCAACGCATTTTGACGGTTGGCCGCATAAACTGTTTCAGGAAAAGCGCATGACCTGCGTGTCTGGTACACGTTCATTTTATAGGTGCCGTAGGTGTTCAATAACGCCATCTGCCCAGGTGTCAGATTATCGGCATGCGAAGCCGCATTCTCCGCCGTAATGGTCATCAAGATACCATCATCGGGAAATGGGTCCGCGTGGTGGTCACCTGCTGCGTAAGTCACATTAGCGGGCGGAGAGGCTATACCACCCGTCCAAGCAGGGATGGTCCCCGCAGCATTCCCAGCACGCTCAGCGCCCATGGGAGTCAAATCACCATCAAGGCGGGCTGCTTCACTTTCACTTACGCCTGCAAAGGCCGAAAGTGACATTCCAATAGTAACACCGATTGCCAAAGCGCCGCCAAGCGCTCCCCTGCACAATCCTTTTGAACTTACCGTAGAATACAAAACCATGTGATATGCCTCCCATATAGGCGAGCTGTTCTCATCAATTTCCGGAAGGTGTCACAATGAGTTTTAAGCGTTTCTTACTTTAATGTGTCAACCAACAGGCGTTATACCCCTTCAGCCTAGCAGAATTTAACGCTTATGTAAGACCGAATGCTGAGGCAGGAAGCCGCAGGTCTCAACCTTCTTCTTCAGCCGCGCCACTGCCCGTAGGGGTGAACTGTCTTGCTCTCACGGTCGCATCTTTGATCTGTTGCGCAGTCATTTCCTTCGAGACATTTGCAAGCTCATTTGTCGCGAAATGAGGAAACCCACCCTCAATCGCTAGAAGGAAATACATATAAGCAGTTTCAATGTTCTGCTCGACGCCAGCACCCGACTGATACATGGTACCAATATTATATTGAGCGACGGCGCTGCCTTGGAGTGCCGCTGATAGATACCATTTCGCAGCCTCGTCGATACTTGCATCAACGCCCCAGCCATTATCGTAGAGCGTTGCCAAATCGTGTTGCGCGCGATCATCGCCACCCTGGGCGCCCATCGTGAAATATTTCACAGCCTGGGCGACATCACGCTCAACAACTTTCGCATCAAAATACTCTTCGCCCAGACGAAAGGCGGCGCCTGCATCACCTTCTTCATCAGCGGCTTTTGTCCACTCTGCAATAGCCTCCGCATATAGCCCACGGCGATACATATCATGTCCGCTAGCTTCGCTTGGGGTGCTGGCCATTGTTTCATCGGCAGCACCCGCCATGCTGGCTGCAATCACTGTCACGGCGAGAATAAGAGCCGCAAAGGAGAGAATAGCCACTTGTTGAAACCAAGCACTCTTGTCAGCCAGTACCTTCGCTTGAGGGGTCTGTATGGCATTTTTTTGATTATCTCGATATTCAGTCATGGTCGTTTACCCAATTTATGGCGGCGGGGGATAGAATGATAATTAGCAATAATTGCTACCCTAGAAGGATTGGCGCGACCGTGTCTCGTTGCCAAGTTAACGATTGGTCACAAATCTGTGTCTGTTGTAACGGAAAAGATGGCAGAATTTGGGTTAAACTGGTCTGAACTGGCCGGGATCACTCTGCTCGCCGCCGTCCTTGTGACCTTCATCGTCCTCGTGGTTTTTACCGCTGCTCACTACAAAGGCCGCAGCATCATCGCCTGGGCCTTTATCGCCATTGCCACCCAATCCGTTGCCTTGCTGCTGCCAATTATCATTATTGGCCTCACGGGCCTTGCAGACCCCCGTGATTTTGTGCTTACCGGCGACCGCCCCAATTTTTCAACCTTTCGCCTGTTCGCCGAAATGTCCGTGGTGGCCGGTTTCACCACACTTGCCGTCCTCAGTTTCCTCACCCAAACAAAATGGAAGCAGTGTCCGGCCTGTGACGCAGAAATTCCGTGGCGCGCCAAGACCTGCCCCAAATGTGCCTCCAGCCAAACACTTAGTCCGGCGACAAGTTCAAAACTGGAACCCGGCGCATATCCACGTTTGAAGGCACGAACCATTCACCTGCCGGTAGAACTCGACGAACATCTGAAACGCGTTGCACACCCGTTGAAGAAACGCCTGTCGATGACTGAGGACGCAGCTGTGTCGCAATATGTTCGACAATTGCTGGAACAGTTCGACGCGGAAGCAAGGCGCGCCGAGAAAGACTAATTTTCATTGCGGCTATGCACACACTGCTGACAGTGTGTTGTCAGGATGGCGCACCTACAGTGCTCCCAAGCGAAAGCAGGAAAGACGAATGAAGCACTATTACAATCCGATGAGCCGAGCCGTAAGCACAGATTGGATGCTAACGGAACTAGACGCTGAGCATGAGCAAGTCCCTATCGATCTGGTCTCAGGCGGAACAACAGCGCCTGAATTTCGGGCAATCAATCCCATGGGAAAAATTCCAACCCTGGTTGATGGCGATGTCGTCGTCACCGAAGTAGCTGCTATTTGTGCATACCTGGCGGACAAATTTCCGGAGAAAGGCCTAGCACCTGACGTGAGGTCCCCTGAGCGGGGCAAATATTACCGATATCTGTTCGTGCCGGGCACAACCCTAGAACCCATGTTCACGCTCAGAACATTGAATGTTAGAGACTATCCGGTTGAATCGACGGGCTTTGGTGACTTAGAGCGATGCATGGCCACAATCGAAGAAATGACCCCCGAAATTGATTGGGCTCTTGGAAGCCAATTCAGCGCTGCAGATATTGTGTTTGGCGGGACACTGGATTTTGCCATTAAGTTTGGTTGGATAGAGGCTCCCAGTTCGAAGCTGACAGCCTACGTACGGCGTCTTAAAGACCGTCCCGCCTATCGACAAAGCCATGATGAAAGCTGGCACTAATTGCTGCGCTATCAACTTGCATGACTGACTAAGGTTCGAAGTGTCCTACTCAAGGCTTCCGATGACTGATGCACGCTGAGACAATTCGATCCATTTCCCATCTGGGCCCGCACCATAAAGAGGCGCGCTGTTGTGCCAAGTGTCACGGGCGCCTGCCGAACAATATGTGAGTAAAACCGTCGGAGGAAAAAGAAAGCATCGAATGGTGATCCCGGCAGGACTCGAACCTGCAACCCCCTGCTTAGAAGGCAGGTGCTCTATCCAGTTGAGCTACGGGACCTGAAAATCGTTGACGAACCTCAGTGGGTCCATTGGCCAATGCGACCAAACTTGAAATTATCAGAATAGGCTTTAATAGACCGTCTTGGTTTTTTGGGTTCAATAACCTGAAAAGCAATTCCGTGCTTTTCCGCGTAGGCTACGGCTTCTGCTTTGCTTTCAAACTTCATCACCACCTGAGTGTTCATATCCGATGAGCCCGTATATCCCATGAGTGGATCAATCGATCGGGCCTGTTCGGATTCAAATTCAAGAAACCATTTGTGGGTTTTCGCTCTGCCTGACTGCATAGCTGTTTTTGCTGGTCTGTAGATGCGCGCAAGCATGTGAGCATTCCTGTCGATTCAAGCAATCTATGCTCCCTGTATCGCCTGATTTGCGACGAAAAACAAGAGCTTGCGCACGCTACAATTCAGGGACTTTGTCACTGAACTTTCACATTCAGGTCAAACAACAGACATGCATGTCTTTTAGATCAAGTCCACACGACGATACGCTTGCCTGAAAGTTGTCCCCAAGAGGCTGGATATGACCCAATTTGTTTCCTGTACCCCCAACGCCCCCCTCACCGCCGCACAAGTCGCCCGCCTGCTCCACAAAATCGGTTTCAATTGGTTAGATGTTGAGTTGGTCCTGGAACTTGCACCAAGCGAAAAGCAAGGCAGACATACATTCTATCGGCCCAAACAGGTTCAACGGTTCATCGATCGGGCCTTCTGGCTGAACGAGCACCCAGTGAATTTCACGCACCCAGAACTACCGGTTGCGGCCTAATTTATCACAGGGAAATGGATCTCTAAGAATGTCAGGACAGCCCATAAAATTTCGTCCGGCTGTTCAGGAAAGAGCGCGTGACCGGCATTTTCAATCTCCGCCACGGTGACGCGGTCGCCAAATTCCTGCCTCAGCAAGACAGCTGTGTGTTCCGGCGGTGCGATCGTATCGTCCATGGCCTGCACTACAAGTATGGGCGCGACCCCGCCAGCCCAGAAGTCTTCAACAGGTGTGCTGCGCGTCGTGTAGCCTTGTAATTGTGCTGTGCCCGTTGACCACCCGCCCATCCAATAATCGGGGATCGGGTTGTCACCACTAAAGAACGCAAGCCTGACTTTTGAGCGCCGCCATGCGTCTGGCATGAACGTAAAGAAACTATGCTTGAGCAATCTTTGAATCGATGGCCACTTTGCCACCAGCGGCGGCAAGGATTGTTGCAACCACACGTTCGGGATAATCAGCAGCATAGGTCCGCGCGATACGGTTGCCAAATGCATGGCCAAGAATGACAACCTTCTCATCGGAAGGCACTTCCGTTTCGACGATCTCATTCACACCATCGGCAAGGTCATGACCAGTCAGGCCTTCTTTGTCCATTAGTGTGCTATCGCCAATTCCCGGCGGATCAATGGCGATGGTGCGATATCCAGCTTCAGTAAGAGACAGAACCAGTTCATTAAAATCGCTGGCGCCGCGCCCAGCGCTCGCAAGCAAGACAATGCTCGGGCCAGATCCGGAGACGTAGTATCCCCGAACCTCATCGCCACTGGTGAGGGTTGTTCGCACGCCCACAGCCGGGCGCGGCGGCACGTTCGATGTCCACACATAAAAGACGCCAACTGCAAAAACTACCGTGAGCCCCAAAAGGCTGCCCAACCACCAATTCATGCCTGTTCCCTCATCTTTGGGATCAGTCTAATGGATTATTCTCAATGAAATCCACGATAACGGTGACCAAAGCCTCTGGTTGGTCATGTTGCAGAAAATGTCCCGCCGTTGTGATTGTAGTGTGAGGCTGACCCTTGGCGCCGGGCACTTCCTCCTGGAAGCGCTTTTCGCCGCCATTGGTCACCGGGTCCATATCGCTGAAGGCGGTCAGGAAGGGTTTTTCCCATTTGTGGAAAAGGTCCCACGCGGCCCTGTTCGCAGGGATTGCCGGATTGTCAGGAATGATCGGCACAAGCGACGGGAATTTCCGCGCGCCCGCCATATACTCTTCACTTGGGAACGGCGCATCAAAGGCGGCAGCTTCATCATCTGCAATTCCCACAGGTGAACTGTTCTTGACCATGGTTGAAACAACAAAATCAGATGCTTCTGCCGCAAACTTCACCCAGTGTAAGAAGCCCATACCGTTGGTGTTTTCAACAAAATGCTGCCCCAAACCTTCCGCAGTAGGCACGTCAATGCTGTCGTAATAGGCGTGCATCTTCGACGCCAGTTCTTCTGGCACTCCCTTGGCATCCGGAAGTCCTGTATTGCCGATGCAGACCCGCGCAAACCTCGCCTCATTCTCTGCAATGACCCGAAGGCCGATCAAGCCACCCCAGTCCTGCCCAAAGAAAGTGACATTCTGCAGATCAAGCTGCCTCACAAAAGATGTCGTCCAGCCCACATGTCGGGCATAAGTGTAGTCATCGGGTTCGGTTGGTTTGTCAGATCGGCCAAACCCGATCAAGTCCGGCGCAATAACGCGGTATCCCTTGGCTACCAAAAGTGGGATCATTTTTCGATAGAGGTATGACCAGACAGGTTGCCCGTGCATTACGAGAAGGATCTGGCCATCTTTCGGCCCCTCATCGAGATAGTGCATGCGAACCGTGTGACCTTCGCCATCGTCGACGACGACGTAATTCGGCGCAAAATCATAATCGGGCAGGTTTTCAAACCGCTCGTCAGGTGTGCGAATAATTTTCATGCGAACCTCCAAAATTTGTTGGCTCTATGAGTTATTATGGCACCATTCGTGTCAATTAAAATTCGCATGAACAACCAAATTCACATGAATTTCTCATCTTCAAATTCTGGGAAAAACTGGTCGGGGCAGTAAGATTCGAACTTACGACCCCCTGGTCCCAAACCAGGTGCGCTACCAGACTGCGCCATGCCCCGACGGCGCCTTGTTAGCCTTCCTTCACCGGAAGTGCAACGCCCATTTGCTCAGAATCGTGAAATTTATGACGGATCAGCGTCTTTTTCTGTGTGCCGGGTCATTAACTTAAAAACACCCGTCGCTTTCATCACAGATCGATTGCCCACAAATAGCTCTGCCTCGCAAAATGCCACTGATTTAGTGGCTTTGGTCACACGCGCTGTGCCCTCCAACCATTCGCCGGGTCGCGCAGACGAGAGAAAGTCCGCATTCATTCGCGCGGTCAGCGCAACGGTTTGCGTCTCTCGGTATACTGCTGTTCCCAGTAGTCCATCAGCAAACGACATCAACATGCCGCCGTGCGTAATACCCTTCGAATTGCAGTGGCGTTTTTGCACCCTAACCCCATGCCAAAATCCGGCATCATTGGTTTTGTGAAAAAAGGGGCCGTTGTGACTGGTATAAGGGCCCCGCGTTGTTGAGCACTTAAATCCTTCTGGAGGGTCTGCTGGAAAATCAGAATCAGTAGCGCCTTCATCCGTCACATTTGGTTTTTTTTGGATTTTTGTCATGCCCATTGCATAACGCAGCAGAGCAGAAAAATCACCCGTAGGAGCGCAAAAGCACTTAACGAGGCGTTTTCAATGTTCCGAATCAGGTTTCGCTTGCGCCGCGCCGGCCGGTTTTGTCGGTGAGATCTCCGCGACCATAAGTCCCTTCGGTCCTTCGCCAAATCGCACGGTAACAATTTGTCCTGGCACGAGTTCCCGAATGCCATAACGACGTAAAGTTTCCATATGAACGAAAATGTCCGGCGTGCCGTCGCCGCGCGTCACAAATCCATATCCACGTGCGCGGTTAAACCATTTTACGGTAGATGGCTCAAATTCACCAATAGGCACGACTGCAGTTTCAGGACTGCGATCCGCGGGTCTGATCGGCAAAGTGCTGATCGCCGTGCTGTCGTCAATCTCCAAAATACGGGAAGCTTGTAAGCCTTTTGAGCGTTTTACCGCTTCACAGACAATGCTCGAACCCTCATCCAAATGCTCGCGACCGAACTCACGCAAACATGAGGAGTGGATCAAGATGTCACTAGACCCATCATCCGGCACCAGAAAACCGTATCCTTTTACTGAATCAAACCACTTAACAACGCCACTTACTTCGATGGCTGCTTCGGAAGTCTCTCCAGCACTTTCAATTCTTTCTTCCATCCCCACCCCGACATCAGACCGGCTGCATTTCGCAATTCGGGTGGCCATCCCCATTTTCCGGTCGTCCAGGCCTTCAACCTAAAATCACCATGCCCCCCACAGGCATCATTAACTATACCTTTTTTTATCTTTGTTGAAAACCAACATCGCCACTTTTCGAAATTACGTTGATTCACCTCAATGCTCTACTTGCGAGTATCAAGCAGAGCGATTAAGTAAAGTCGAGTACGTGGGGGGAAGAGTGGCACATATGCGAAGGTTTGATGTTCTTATTCCGCTGCGAAACTGCTTAGATGTTTCTCATTTTCAGCGCATTGATCCGAAAGTCGCAATATGAAACACGCCATAACAATGGCCATTGGCTTGTTTGGGCTCTGGCTTCTTCTGTCAGGCTTTTACGATAACAGTTTGCTGCTGGGTTTCGGCATTATCTCTTGTGTGGTTTGCGTTTACATCGCGGCCCGCATGGACGTCGTAGATCATGAATCGGTTCCCCTCCAACTCAAGTTGGGGATTTTGGGGTACCTTTTATGGCTAACAGCCGAAATTGGAAAGGCAAACTGGGCGGTTACAAAAGTTATTTTATCGCCACGCATGAAGCTCCAACAACGCATGATCAACGTCCCGGCTAGTCAAAAAACCGATGTCGGCCGCGTGACATTTGCCAACTCAATTACTCTGACCCCAGGCACAATCACTGTAGAAACTGAAAAAAATGGTTTTTTGGTTCATGCCCTGACCAATGATGCCGCCGACTATGCAGCACTGGCAGATATGGGCGAGCGCGTAACAGCCGTGGAGGACCGCTCATAATGTTTGTTGCAGCCACAATTGCCACATCGATAACAATGGTGCTGATTTTGATCCGAACCATCATGGGGCCAACGCTTTATGACCGCGTTCTTGCTGTGAATGCCTTTGGCACGGTCACAGTCCTGATGATCGGATTGATCGGCTTTCTAATGGGTCGCCCGGATTTTCTCGACATCGCCCTTCTTTATGCTTTGATCAATTTTGTCGGCACCATCGCGATTCTCAAGTACTTCCGCTATCAAAGTTTGGGACAAAGCTCTCCCAACTCGTCGGAAGGATCTTCCAAATGATGGAGGTGGCACTCGACATCGCAAGCTGGATCTCATTTGCTCTGGGTTCTTTTTTTCTAATTGTTGGCGCAATTGGAATGATCCGCTTGCCAGATTTTTGGTCTAGACTTCACGGGGCTGGAGTAATTGACACCGCCGGCGCTGAACTGATTTTGCTCGGCATGGCCTTTCAAGCTGGCCTGACGCAAACAACGATTAAACTTGGGCTAATCGGTCTGTTTTTGTTTTTTACTAGCCCAACCGGCACTCATGCCGTTGCAAACGCCGCATTCATCGCAGGCATCCGCCCACTCGGCTTAGTCAAGGATGACGACGCCACCGAGGGCGAAGGAGGCACGTCATAGAAGCCTATATAGACATCATCTTGTTTGGTCTCCTGATCATCACCGCTTTTGCGATCATGATGCTGCGTGATCTCTTTGCCGTGGTCATGCTGTCGGGCGTCTTTAGTCTCTTGTCCGCTGGATTGTTTGTCGCACTTGATGCGGTAGACGTGGCGTTCACAGAAGCCGCTGTCGGTGCCGGCATCTCAACTGTCTTGATGTTGGGAACAATGGCGCTTACTGATCGCGAAGAAAAACGCCCACAGCATTCGCGCGCACTGCCTATGCTGGTTGTTTTGGTGACAGGTGCTGCCTTGATTTATGGCACAGCAGATTTACCGCCATTTGGCTCACCTGACGCGCCCGTCCATCAACACGTCGGCCCAGAATACATCGAGCGCACGCCGCACGAAATTGGATTACCCAATGTCGTTACAGCTGTGCTCGCCAGCTATCGTAGCTTCGACACACTCGGAGAAACGACCGTCGTTTTCACTGCGGGTATTGCGGTGATTGTCCTGCTCCATCGGTCCAATGCTGGCCGACGTAGAGAAGAAGACGAAGAAGAGGAAGAGATTTAATGGACCATCACTTCATCCTTCGTGTGATTTCCAAAATGTTGATCCCGCCAATTATGCTCTACGCGCTGTATGTGCAGTTTCATGGTGACTTTGGTCCCGGCGGTGGGTTTCAGGCAGGCGTCATTTTCGCCGTTGCCTTCATCCTCTATGCCATCGTTTATGGTGTCGACAAATTACGCCTTGTACTCACACCAGCCGTTGTGCGCGCAGCCGTTTCTCTAGGTGTCATCATGTATGCAGGCACGGGAGTCTATTCTCTCTTCAAGGGTTATAATTTTTTGGACTTTGCAGCCCTGGCCGAAAAAGGTCATGCCGAACACGGTCAGCATTTAGGTATTCTGATCGTTGAAGGCGGCGTTGGCCTAACTGTCGCCGCGGTTATGGTTGCGATCTTCATGGCCTTCACTTCTCGCGCACCCGATATCAAGGATACCGACTGGTAATGTGGGATATATTCGATTCAGACTTTATTGTCGGCCACTACAATTATTGGATGACCATCGTGCTGATGATGATCGGTCTCTATGTCGTCGTGAGCCGCGGCAATCTGGTTAAAAAAATTGTCGGCTTGAACCTGTTTCAAACCTCCGTCTTCATGCTCTACATTTCGATGGGGAAGATCTTTGGTGGTACAGCCCCAATCCTTACAGACAACCCAGATGAGGTTTACGCAAACCCCCTGCCACACGTTTTGATTCTCACCGCGATTGTCGTCGGCATTGCAACCACAGCCCTTGGTCTTGCATTGGTTATCCGGATCAAAGAACAATTTGGCACGATTGAGGAAGATGAAATTTTTGACATTGAACAAGACTTAGCCCGTCATCCGGTCGCTTCTGACGGGGGCCGTTAATTTATGTTCGCTGTAATCGAACCTCACCTGTCTATATTGCTGGTCATCATCCCTCTTATAGCCGCACCAATCTGTGCCTTTTTCAGCAACAGGCACTTCGCATGGATCATTGCATTCACGGCAGCGATCAGTTCCTTTGTTATCTCCTGCCTTCTTCTTGCCAGCGTTATTGATGGTTCCGTCCTTTCTTATCATATTGGTGGATGGGCCCCTCCTTGGGGCATAGAGTATCGCATTGATGCCGCAAACGCTTTTGTTCTTGTCATTGTCTCTTTCCTTGGCGCGCAGGTTTTACCTTATGCGCGGCGCAGCATTGAAAAAGAATTCGACGAATCTGCGCACTCTTATTTCTATGTTTGTTACCTGCTCTGCCTGACGGGTTTGTTGGGGGTTGTCGTCACGGGTGATGCATTCAATGTGTTTGTGTTTCTTGAGATCTCATCGCTCTCAACTTACGCACTCGTCGCATTCGGAGCGAAACGCGACAAGCGCGCGCTAACGGCCGCCTACAATTATTTGGTCATGGGAACGATTGGCGCAACCTTCTTCGTGATTGGTCTTGGTCTGCTCTACATGGTGACAGGCACGCTCAACATGATCGACCTGGCGGAGCGCTTAGAGGCCTTCGGAGACAGCCGCACCACACAAGTTGCTTTTGTCTTTATCTTGGTCGGGCTAGGTCTCAAGCTCGCCATGTTTCCGCTGCATCTCTGGTTGCCAAATGCTTATACTTATGCGCCTGCTGCAGTGACTGCTTTCCTCGCGGCCACAGCCACAAAAGTTGCTGTTTATGTGCTGTTGCGGTTCATGTTTACGATCTTTGGATTCAAGTTTTCCTTTGAAGCACTAACCCTTGAATACGTCGTCATGCCTCTGGCCATTCTCGCCATGTTTGCCGCATCCATTGCCGCCGTCTTTCAAAAAGACCTCAAACGCCTACTGGCCTATTCAAGCATCGCGCAGGTTGGCTATATTTTGCTTGGCGTGGCATTGCTCAATCACACAGGTCTCACGGCTGGCATCATACATCTGTTCAACCACGCTATTACCAAGGGTGCTCTCTTCATGGCCGTGGGCTGTTTCGTCTTCCAAATCGGTTCAAGCCGTCTGGATGATCTCAAAGGCATTGGCCATACCATGCCTTGGACGACAGCCGGGTTCGTCGTTGGCGGTCTCAGCCTTATTGGCGTGCCGCTCACTGCTGGCTTCATATCTAAATGGTATTTGATCCAGGCATCTTTGGAAGCAGGCTCCATCTTCATCGCTGGTCTTATCGTTCTCTCTTCATTGATCGCTGTCGTCTATGTATGGCGTGTTGTGGAAGTCGCCTACCTGGAACCAGCTCCAGAAGGCGGAGCACGCGGCGAGGCACCTATATCGATGATCATCTCAACTTATGTGCTTGTTGCCGCCAGCTTATTCTTTGGGATCAACAGTGAATTGACCAGCACCGCAGCGTCACAAGCAGCAAACGCACTCATGCCACCCATGCAGATGGAGCTTTCACCTGCCCCACCTGTTGCAAATGAGGGAGCCGTACAATGACCCCCGAAATTGCCATTACACTCACAATCCTATTGCCTGCTGGTGCCACGATCCTCATTGCTTTGTTGGACAAATGGCCAAATTTGCGCGAAACCGTCAGCCTCACATCGGCCGCCATGTTATTTATGGTTGTGCTTGGACTTCTACAGGATGTCTTGGACGGTGCACGTCCGGCCGTTGAGTGGGTAAGTGTTTTGCCTGGGCTTCCTCTCGCATTTGAGATTGAGCCACTTGGCATGCTGTTCGCTGTCGTGGCGTCTGGCCTGTGGATCGTCACCGCGGTCTATTCCATCGGCTATATGCGCGGAAACAACGAAGAACATCAAACGCGCTTCTACATTTGTTTCGCTATCGCTATATCCGCCGCTATGGGTATCGCCTTCGCAGGCAACATGTTCACGTTGTTCATTTTCTATGAAGTTTTGACGCTCTCCACCTATCCGCTGGTGGCCCATAAACAAACGGATGCGGCCAAGCGAGGCGCGCGTACTTATCTGGCAATCCTGATCGGGACATCCATTGGTTTTCAACTGATTGCCATCATCTGGACATATGCGGTCGCTGGAACGCTGGACTTCCAGCTTGGTGGCATCTTGCGTGATCGTTTTGATCCCACGCTTTTGCCTTTCCTGCTGGCGCTTTATGCATTTGGCATTGGCAAGGCAGCGCTCATGCCTTTCCATCGATGGTTGCCTGCTGCAATGGTGGCACCTACTCCGGTCAGCGCCTTGCTCCATGCAGTTGCCGTTGTGAAGGCTGGGGTGTTCACCATGCTCAAAGTTGGTGTTTACATTTTTGGCATCGATCTGCTGGCAGAAACAGGCGCGTCCCAATGGCTCATGTGGCTGGCCGCTTTCTCAATCCTCGCGGCCTCCATTATTGCGATGACCAAAGACAATCTAAAAGCACGGCTTGCCTATTCAACCATCAGCCAACTGTCTTACATCACGCTGGGCATGGCGCTGGCGACATCCCTTGGTGTAATGGGCGGCGCTATTCACATTGCCATGCACGCGATGGGAAAAATCACCCTCTTCATGTGCGCGGGTGCCATTTACGTTGCCACGCACAAAACTGAGATTAGCGACATGGATGGGCTGGGCCGTGTGATGCCGTTCACCTATATGGCCTTTCTGGTCGGTGCCCTATCCATCATCGGACTGCCTCCCTTGGGTGGTGCCTGGTCAAAGTGGTACATAATGTTGGGCGCTGCCGATACAGGCCAACTTTTGATGATCGGCGTCTTGATGATCAGCTCGTTATTAAACGTCGCCTATTTACTGCCCGTTGTTGCCCGCGGCTTTTTCTCAAGCCCAGCTGGCACCAGCAGGTCCTCCGTCGTTGCCATTAAGGAAGCCCCCTTTTGGTGTGTTGTGCCGCTGTGCGTAACAGCCATTGGTTGTTTCGTTTTGTTCTTCTATGCCGGTGACATTTACACGTTGATCGAGCCCGTCGCGTTTCCAGAAGGAGCTCGGTTGCCATGAGCGCGGATACAACCAAAAACCCGAAAACAGATATCGCTGACCTGCCCTGGCTTGGTCGCAAGCTTCTGTGGCTTGACAATATGAAAAACGTGGACCGCATCGTCTATGCACTCTTTGTGCTGTGTACCGCCTTATTCGCCGCAGATTTTCTGTATCACAAACACACCTATCTCACGATTGAAGACATTCCCGGCTTCTACGCGCTCTATGGTTTTTTCATGTGTGCAGCTCTTGTGATCTGTGCCCGCGCTATGCGCGTGATCTTGATGCGATCAGAAGATTATTACGCCCCAAATGATGTTGAGGCGGAAGAATATCCCCGTGACCAACTAGGTGTCGATGACGAGGGAGAGACAAAACATGTTTGAGCTCTTGCCCCCGTTCCTCGTGTTCCTCGCTGGCGCCTTGATCTTGCCGTTGATCCCCAATGGGCATCCGCGATCGTTTTTCTCGCTGCTCGTTCCCATTGCCAGCGCGTATCTTATCTGGACCATGCCTGAAGGATTGCATGGCCAGGTTTCCCTCGCTGGATGGGACATCACGCTTCTGCGCGTTGATAAACTCTCTACAATTTTTGGGCTGATTTTCTCTCTCGCTGCTTTCCTGTCACTGCTCTACGCATGGCACGTACGCGACACAGTTCAGCAAACAGCATCTCTGCTCTATGCTGGTGCAGCGATTGGGGCTGTCTTTGCGGGCGATTTGATCTCGCTTTTCATCTTCTGGGAAGGCACCGCGATCACGTCTGTCTTCCTCATTTGGGCCCGCCGCACCGAAGGCGCCTACCATACAGGTATGCGGTATCTTGTTGTCCAAGTTGGCTCTGGCGTTATTTTGCTCGCAGGCGTCGTTCTGCAATACCTCGACACGGGCTCCATTGCGTTTGAGGCAATGACGCTGGGCACACCGGCAACGATCGCAATTTTTCTTGCTTTTGGCATCAAGTGTGCCTTTCCGCTTCTGCACAACTGGCTGCAAGATGCCTATCCAGCCGCCACCGTTACTGGAACCGTCGTGCTTTCCGCTTTCACCACCAAGCTTGCCATCTACGCGCTCGCCCGGGGCTTTCCTGGCACTGAATTGCTGATCTACATCGGCGCCACGATGACATTGTTCCCGATATTTTATGCGGTGATCGAAAACGATCTGCGTCGCGTGCTCGCCTACAGTCTCAACAATCAGTTGGGCTTTATGGTTGTTGGTGTTGGTATTGGCACGCCCATGGCGCTCAACGGCACCGCGGCGCACGCCTTCGCTCACATTCTCTACAAGGCGCTCTTGTTCATGAGCATAGGCGCTGTTTTGTTCAGAACAGGCACTGCCAAGGGATCAGAACTCGGTGGTCTTTATAAGACCATGCCGCTCACGATGATTTTTTGTGTTGTCGGCGCGGCTTCAATTTCGGCCTTCCCGCTCTTTTCAGGGTTCGTGACCAAATCGCTGATCCTGTCCGCATCCGTCAATCAAGGGCACTACATTGTATGGGGCATTTTGTTGTTTGCTTCTGCCGGTGTGTTCCATCACTCCGGTATCAAGATCCCCTATTTCGCCTTCTTCGCGCATGACAGTGGCTTACGTCCCAAAGAAGCACCTTGGAACATGCTGTTGGCCATGGGCCTCACGGCGTTTTTCTGCATCGCCATTGGCGTCTATCCTGAGCCGCTCTATCAATTACTGCCTTATGATGTTGACTATGTGCCGTACACGACGACGCACGTCATCACTCAACTTCAGCTTTTGTTCTTCTCAGCACTCGCCTTCACGATACTTATGAGAACAGGCATCTATCCATCTGAGATGAAATCCGTAAATCTCGATTTCGATTGGACATACCGAAAACTGGCCCCTGCCTTGGTCGGTGCCTGCCGCCATCTCATCAATGTTGTCTGGGGTGGTTTGCTTGCGGGTACTGTCAAACAACTCACCCGGGGTTTCGACAAGTTACAAAACGCCCATGGTGTGGAAGGTATTCTCGCCCGCACCTGGCCAACGGGCTCTATGGTACTGTGGATTGCGGTGCTCCTTGGCGTTACCCTGCTCATTACCTATATTTGAGTGCCTAACTCTTTTTCGACTAAGAAAGATCCTGCTTTATGGAAATGACCGGCGAATTTCGTATTCCAGCTCCACAAGCAAAAGTTTGGGAAGCTCTCAATGATCCTGAGGTTTTGGCAGCGGCGATCCCAGGTGCAGAAAGTGTTGAGAAAACCAGTGACACGACATTCGCCGCCGTTGCCAAAGCCAAGGTCGGCCCAGTCAGTGCCAAATTCAAAGGCAATGTAACGCTGTCAGAAATTGACGCGCCCAATGGCTACAAAATAAGCGGTGAAGGTTCTGGTGGTGCAGCTGGCTTTGCAAAAGGGTCCGCAACCGTCAAACTAACGCCTGATGGGGATGACACCCTCCTGACTTACGAGGTTCATGCAACGGTTGGTGGCAAACTTGCTCAGGTTGGACAGCGCTTCATAGATTCAACAGCCAAAAAAATGGCCGATGAGTTTTTCAGCTCCTTTGTTGCCATTACGGGTGGCCCTGAGGGTGAAGAAGTAGATGCGATAGCCCCAACCCATATTCCGCTCATTCCAGACGAAGACGTTGGAATTTCCCTATCACCGTGGATGTGGGGCACTTTAGTCATTGCAGGAGCTCTGCTGGCTGCCTATCTCTTCACGATGTAGAGACCAGCAAGCTCACAACTTGACCTCGTCTGGCCAACAGTCGAGACTTTATTCATACAAATACTTGGCAAATACCTGGTGGCACCACCCGCCAATAATCCTATTTGAAGGAGGAGCCTATGTCTGTCGTCTCCCCGACAACTGTCTCAATGACGGTCAACGGTAAGCCAGTTTCTGGCGAAGTCGAAGGCCGTACGCTGTTGGTGCAATTCATCCGCGAACAATTGGATCTCACAGGAACCCATGTGGGCTGTGACACCAGCCAATGCGGCGCATGCGTCATCCACGTCGATGGCCGCGCGGTGAAATCCTGCACAATGTTGGCACATCAAGCCGAAGGCTGCACCATCACCACCATCGAAGGCCTGGCGGATGGCGACAAGCTGCACCCCGTACAGAATGCGTTTAAAGAAAACCATGGCCTTCAATGCGGGTTCTGCACACCGGGCATGATCATGACTGCTGTCGATATGATTGAGCGCATTCCAAACCTGGACGAAGAAACCGTTCGTGATGAACTGGAAGGCAATATCTGTCGATGCACTGGCTACCATAATATCGTGAAATCGATCCTCGCCGCTGCTGACGAAGTTCACGGCTGAGGGCAATAATCTCTGGGAGGAGATTGCCGAATGAGCGAGACAGGAATAGGACAACCCGTCCTCCGCAAGGAAGATCACAGGTTCATCACGGGTGCTGGACGTTATACGGACGACATATATCGTCACGGTCAAACGCACGCCTATTTCCTGCGTAGCCCACACGCCCATGCACGGCTTGCAAATATAGATCTGACTGAGGCCCAAAACGCACCCGGTGTGGTTGCCATTTTCACTGGCGCCGATGTCGCAGCGGACGAGCTTGGCGGGCTGATCTGTGGCTGGACCGTTCATTCCAAAGATGGTTCAGAAATGAAGTTTGGGCCACATCCCATTCTGGCGCTCGACACAGTCCGTTATGTCGGCGATCACATTGCCATGATTGTCGCAGAAACTCACTCACAGGCAAAATCCGCAGCCGAACTCATCGACGTTGTATATGATGTACAAGAAGCCGCTGCAGATGTGGCAACAGCTCAAGGAGCATCAGCACCACAAGTGCACGCTGAAGCGCCATGCAATACGAGTTTTGACTGGGTGCTTGGCAATGAAGCCGAAACCATGGCCGCCATCGAAAGTGCGGCCCATATTGTCAAACTTGATCTGGTCAACAATCGCCTTATCCCGAACGCCATGGAGCCACGCGCCGCTATTGGGGATTTTGACACCGGAACCGGTGAGTACACACTTTGGACCACAAGCCAGAATCCGCATGTGGCGCGTCTCGTTCTTTCTGCTTTTGTTGGTGTCGCCCCCGAGCATAAATTGCGCGTCATCGCTCCTGATGTTGGCGGTGGCTTTGGTTCCAAGATTTTCATCTATGCCGAAGAAACGGCATGTGCCTGGGCAGCGGCGAAAGTGAAACGGCCCATCAAATGGACGGCTGAACGAAGCGAGTCCTTTTTGTCAGATGCACATGGGCGTGATCACGTTAGCCATGCCGAATTAGCTGTGGCGGAAGACGGCACATTTCTAGGCCTCCATGTGAAAACGAAGGCCAACCTTGGCGCTTACCTCTCCACTTTTTCGGCGTCAGTGCCTACATATCTCTATGGCACATTGTTGTCCGGCCAATACGCCATTCCCAATATTTATGTCGAAGTCGATGGCGTCTTCACGCATACCGCGCCCGTTGATGCCTACCGTGGCGCAGGCCGCCCGGAAGCCACCTATCTGATTGAACGCATCGTGGAAATTGCCGCGAAAGAATTAGGTTTCACCCCCATCGAACTGCGCCGGAAAAATTTCATCCGTGAATTTCCTTATCAAACGCCGGTCATTATGAATTATGACATTGGCGACTATGACGCAGCACTCAACAAAGCTTTGGACATTGTTGAATACGATGGTTTCGAAGCGCGGCGTGCGGAAGCAAAAGCGCAGGGAAAAATGCGCGGCCTCGGCTTTTCAACCTATATCGAAGCCTGCGGCCTAGCCCCCTCTGCCGCTGTGGGCTCGCTTGGTGCAGGCGTCGGCCTTTGGGAAAGCGCAGAAGTTCAAGTCGCCCCCACGGGCAAGGTCGAAGTATTCACGGGCGCGCACAGTCACGGACAAGGACATGAAACCACGTTCGCGCAACTAGTGTGCGAGCGCCTGGGCGTGCCCATTGATGACGTAGAGATCATTCATGGTGACACCGGTCGCGTACAATTTGGCATGGGGACCTATGGCTCGCGGTCTGGTGCTGTGGGAATGAGTGCTTTATCAAATGCGCTCGATAAAATCGAGACAAAGGCAAAAAGGATTGCAGCTCATCTGATGGAAGCCGCAGCTGAAGACATCAGCATCAAAGATGGTGTTTTCACCGTCAACGGAACAGACAAACAATTG
>Ga0209344_10000265_pt1 | contig 103315 bp, 99 predicted proteins | sample Cruoilmetagenom6_FD_187293 | JGI IMG/M metagenome (GOLD analysis project Ga0209344, IMG submission 187293) | Oil polluted marine microbial communities from Coal Oil Point, Santa Barbara, California, USA - Santa Barbara Oil Seep Sample 6 (SPAdes)... | ecosystem: Environmental > Aquatic > Marine...
GGGGGGGGGGGGGGGGGGGGGAGCCTCTGACCATCATAAAATATTACTTTCCCTGAACTGGATGCTTAGCACACCTCGTAAGGTTATTCTTAACGAAGCTCGAAACCCCGCCAAGAAGTCCACTATTCAACATAAAATAGAGCATTAGTAAAGAGTTTTTAGAAAATAAATCTAATAAATTGAAATATTTACCCTAGTTATGCACAAATAAACTTACTTTTACCAATTTATGGTATAATTTGTTCTAATATTACTCTTTTATAACTATATTTTTGGGGGCCTGACCTGCAAAATACTGCTCATAGACATCTAGGTAACCCTGCTCCAAATTACGTGTGAACCGTTCCGTATCAAACAGAGGGCTTGAGCCCCTATTTTCCGCTAATTTATTTTTTAGAGACAAGAGTTTTGCAGGGTTCGTCGCAAGCTCAAGCGCCAAAGCTTCATAGGCTTCGTCACTTTCAACGATGAGCTCTGGTAGACCGATGGATGTGAGTAAACTAGCGGCTACGCGTGCCGCGAACCCCTGCCCCACTTTAGTGATCAGCGGCAAGCCGCTCCATAGTGCATCGCTCGCGGTGGTATGGGCGTTAACAAAAAATGTATCAAGAAACAGGTCAGCACAGGCATGCCGCGCCAAGTGTGCCGCGTGTTTTACCCGCTCACCAAATATAATACGGTCCGCAGAAATACCGCGTGCCTCAGCTTCTTTTTTCAGATTTTCTTTTACCTCGGGGTTAGAGGCATAGAGCCACAGGACGCTGCCCTCCACTTTAGCAAGCAACCGCATCCATATATCAAATTCACGCGGGCTGATCTTATAGTTTTTATTAAAACAACAAAACACGAAGCCATCCTCAGGTAAATTACACTCGGCTCTCGTCGGCACCTTTGTCGCGATCTTGCGGGTGTCGTCGTTAACCTGATAGCAGTGCGGCAGATAGATCACTTTTTCGCTGTAATTTTTTTGCTGGTTTTCAGGGATAACCACAGGGTCCGCGACAATGTAATTGATGTTGGGAATGCCGAGCGTACCAGGGTAGCCAAGATAGCTAATTTGAATAGGCGCCGCTTGATGACTAAAAATTTCAACACGGCTTTGGCCTGTGTAGCCTTTTAAATCCACCGCGATATCAATTTCTTGCTCACGAGAGAGAGCCGCTATCTCGCCATCATTAAGCGACGAAACCTTGTGGAGCTTCTCCACCATGCCCTCAAGGCGTCCGCTGGTCTCGTCTTTGACGTTTCCGTAGGAAAAAGCATGAATACTGAAACGCTCCTTGTCATGGAGCTCAAGCATGCGCTCCATCAAGATCATCGTGGCGTGATTGAAAAAATCTGAGGAGAAATAGCCAATTCGCAAACGTTTAGGCCGCTCCTTTGGGCGCGGGATAGCCGCTGGGGCACCTTTTTGCACTCTAAGTTTAGAAAAGTTTTTTGCTCGTTGCAGATGATGGGCTGGGTCATCTTCCCGCGGTAAAAGGATAAAGGGTGGAATGCTTTGCCCGCCAAGCCCAAGCTTCACCGACGCTGCTGTTTTATCATCCCAATCCGTCCAGTCACAAATTTGCGCTTCAATATCAGCCATGGACGAGAGCGTGGGTTCATACCTTGGTGCTGCCTTTTGCGCCGCAGCAAAATAACCATGGGCTTCGCGCATTTTCTTTGTGAGCACAAGTTCGCTGCCCATATTAAACAGCGCAGGGAAATAATTTGGCTCAATCTTCAAACACTGATCATAATTTTGAATGGCTTGATCGCTCATGCCAATAGCACGGAATATATTGCCGATATGACCGTAAGTAAGGTGGTTTTTAGGGTCTAGCGCCAAAACCTTTTTATAGCGGTTAAGGGCTAGGTCATACTTGCCGTGCTCTTGCAGCAAGAACCCCAAGTTCACATGGGCCATAACAAACTCAGGGTTAAGCGCAATCGCCTTTTCATAATTTTTAATGGCAATGTCAGTGTGCCCCGCCGCCTTCAGCACGACGCCCAAGTTATTATAAGCATCTGCGTATTTGGGGTTGATGCGGGTGGCCTTAGTGTAGCTCTCTATCGCGTCCTTGGTGCGACCAAGGTCTTTGTAGACATTGCCTAGGTTATTATAAGCTTCGGCGAAGTTCGGCCTTAGGTCTATCGCTTTTTCTAAGTTGGTGATGGCAAGCTCTCGCTCGCCCAGACTGCCAAGTACATTACCCAAGTTGCTATAGGTCTCAGGGTCATTTGGGTCCAACGCGATAGCCTGTATGAAATGCTCTTTCGCGGCGGCGGCCTTGCCGAGCTGTGTGTATGCAGCACCCAAAACACTGTGGAGTTTCGCGCTAGAAAACTCTTTCACCAGCGGTTCGCCGCGCTCGATCACTTCACCAACTTTGCCTTGACTGTAAAGCCCAACCAGCGACGTTAATACTTGGTTTGGAAGTGGCTTGCTCACACTAGCGTCGGCATCCTCGAGCGCCTTCAAAGCATCAGCAACACGGATGTTTTTAGGGAAGCGCTCCAACACCTCAAGGTATATCGCCTTGGCCTCAATGCGCTCACCCTTTTTCAGGTGCTTTTTTGCCTTTTGAAGAGCCCGTTCAACCGATAGCGCCACGCTGTCACCCATAACAATAATTAATGCTCCCGCCACCTTAAACGATGGGCGCATATTGTCAAAAGGGGATGGGGATTGAATATATTAATAGCCTGTGAGGATAGACATTCGAATAACTGTCAAAGCCCCATACTTTCTTTTATTTGCCTGTAGACTCTATCGCCGTTTTCAATGCATTCAAAAGTAGGGGCAAAAGGCGCACCATTCCACATACTCAGCTGCTGACTAAAATCCATAGAAAATATGGAGCCAGAAGGGCCAAACTGAATTGAAGCCCTTCCTTTTTTGTGCGGTTTAAATTGCACTTCGGTTGAGGCGGAAATCGACATGCTTTTAATTTTGGAGCCAGAAATGATGATCGCTCGCTTGTCTGTTAAACCATAGACAATTCGGCTACGTCGCCATGCATCGTGCAAGAAACGCCCAAACACCAAATAAGAACCCGCAATTAAAAATATCAGAGGGAACAAGGCAAAAAGAGAGGGCGCATTTTGAAGAAAATCAAAATCATCACTAAAAAACATTGCAAAAACGGGAATAGACCACAAAAGACTAAAGGGAATGATAAATATGTCGCGCGAATTTAGTTTCAACCCTAGTCGCGGCTGCCCTGACCAGAGCAATTTCTCTTCGCTCGAAACTTCATCATTGATGATTTTATATTGACTGAGCATTGATCCCCCTTGGTGTGAGTAGCTATGATCTTAGTTAATCGCTCTACCACTTATAAGATAAGTTTATCATGACTTAGGTTGTGATCGATGTCGATATGTGATTTCATAATGTGCAGATAAATTCCAAACGAGGGTAATACATGAGTAAAAAAACTCGTAAGATATTGAGGTTTATTCTGGCTATAGTTTATGCCCTTAGCTTTAGTCTGCTAGGGTGGGTAGTTTTAAGCCTAATCGGCAATGAACTAGATTTTGCGGGAGAAGCGATACTTTATGTATTATACTTAAAGTTCTCTCTTCCAATATTATCCTTGTTAATAATTTACAAAGCATACCGCGGATGGGGTATGCCAGCCCGATTAATGGCGCCACCGCCTAGCTCTGATGTTAACTTGACGGTGCCAAGGGCGACCGGATGAACCCTACAGAAACAAGAATTTGCAATATCTTAGAAGAGCATTCTGGCAGGAAATCTGTTCAACTCTCTGATCGTATTTTACATGACCTAGGGATGTGGGGCGATGATATTGGTGAGATTTTTGATGCCATTGCGGCAGAGTATGTGATGGATTTCTCAAATTTCGATTTCGACAAACACTTCCCTGCTGAAGCTTCATTTTATTATTCATTTATAATATTTATACATCGTCATGGTATTATTAAAAAGCTAAGCTATGCCCCATATACTGCTCTAGATCTTACAAAACATGTAGTAGGTGATGTGACACAGAAGACATCAAAAGGACCACATACTTCTATTGGGACATTATTATGAAATTTCAGTATGATTTTAATTGGTTGTTATTTTTTTTTAGCTTTGTTGTTGTAATGAATCTATATAGGTTTGTAACAGATGTGCATTACCTCAATGGCATTGAGAGTTCGTCAGACATATTGAGCCTCATATCTTTCGTATTTGCGCCTATTATTATATTGTACTTTGCATTGGCCAAGTTTCGATGGAAGAAAGCGCTAGAAGTTGATAATGGGCAGTTACTAATCGTAACAACATATTGGCGACATTCAGTGCCTTTGAAAACTATAACGCATTTCACTCTTGGTATAACAATATTTTCCCAAGACCAGGTGTCCGTTTACACTAAGCACAAACACTATAAAATATTAACTGCGTCTTTGGCGGGCGGAACAAAAAGCTGCAAAGCCTATCTTAGAGGACTTGGAATCCCACAAAAGTAGGTGCTTTAGCGTACTGTCAGCTGCAGTGTGGCTAACCATAAATGGCGATAAAGATGGGTGTGAGGAATATCTCAAAAAGCTGGGTATTTTCAAAAAACTTGATTGATGCCCTTAAAGTGGTGCCGCTGGGCAGAAGTGTACTAATGTTAAAAGATACAGATATTAATCCTTATAACCTATTGTTATATATTGAATATTATAGTGTTTAGGTGCCGCCTGTAAAGACCGAAAACTGCTAAAAGTTAGTACACTAAACTAGTACACTAAACTAGTACACTTAGTACACCTGCAATTATTATTTCTTAGAAAATACCAATAACCCCAAATATGAGTTCTGGCTTGCTATCAAATCAAGTTTCTTATCAGTCGTCTTTGCTTTCATAACGTCAACACTTATTTTATGAAGCTTATTAACTAAACCAAGAGCACTTAATCCACGCAATACGCCTTCATTCAAATCACCTTCTAAATGGGATTCTAAAGGGTCAACAGTAGGGTCTTCGGTGGAAATGTAGTCGTTATACCCCATCATACAAAACCCCGTTGTTTTGCAATGTCTATTTGCCACTTTGAATTTGCGATTAAATTGTAGTGTTGTTGTCGTTCCTTCAAAATAGGTAATTCAACAGTCTTCATATAATCAACATAGCTATGTATTGATTGATGTAAGAATGATGTTCGTGTCATGCCAGTTTTCCGCACCAAATCATCCATCTCATTACAGAGTGATGATGGTAGGTTTAATGATATTGCTTTGTCATATTGTTGGGTCTTGTTCATATGTGATGCCTTATTAAATGGTTACACATATATTTATACAAAGAGCATAATAGATGCTGTCAAAGAAACGCCTAATACTAAGTGCTCTGGCTGATACTTTCAGTATAGGACCATATCATTTATGCATTACAAGCATAATTCTGCCGTTATCCAGCTGACTGTGCTTCTATATAATCGCCATTCCTTCTCACCGACCCTTTCGACGACGAAAGTGTGCTATGTTAAGCTTAAAAAAAACTCGCAACCCTTGAGAAATTCGCAGCCATATATAGCCCAATCTAAATGGCTGACATTCGTGCGATCGGGAAACCACATTGCAGCCCAACTAAACCAAAATCAACTTACTTTGATATTGGCGCGTGTCTATCCGTCAGTGAAAAACTGCATGTGGCCTTTGCAACTGGTCGGCTTTTATCAGCTTGCCATGCAATCACTTCAACTATCGCTATTCGGCGACCAGTTTTTGAAATTACCGCATTGGCATTTAGCGGTTTATATTCTGCAGGTAATAAATAATCCACATTGAAATTTATGGGATCAACTACGCTCATGTCATTCCCAATTGCATCTTGACGGATCAGTAACTCAATCTGCGCCACTCTTTCCATGAAGGTTGCCACTACACCGCCGTGCAAGGCCCTTATTACAGGATTTCCTATATGCTGTTCAGTAGGTTTAAGAAGGTAATCATTCTTACCCTGGACCTGGGAAACGATTAGTCCTAACCACTTATCGAGCGCGGTAACTTCCATAGCTATTTCCCTCTATTCTGCATAATGAGACCAGGGCCACGAGTGCCAATCATGAAGGCGGCTGTTGCTGTCGCAAGAACATGCTCTTTGCTTGAGTCATATATTTCCCCTCGCACATGCGCAATATCACCGCAAATTGCGTAGCAACTTGCTTCACAGAATACCTGCGCGCCACTACTTGCGGGAACAATGTATTCAGTTTTCAAATTAATGGTCGCGATCGATTGAAGGTTTTTCAATTTAGATAGAACTGCAAAGCCAAAAACAGAATCCAATATAATGGTAAAAACACCAGTATGAAGAAGGCTGCTATTTTCTTCAAACTCGAAGTCTTCCGCAAGGGTTGCACAGACGCTAACCTTTTCGCTGGACATATCCTTTACCTTTAAATCTAGCAATTTGAACAAAGGATGAGAATCGAAGCTAAAGGATTCTACAGCTTGCAGCGGTTCGGGGAAGTCGGCCTTTTGTTTGGACTTGTCCATCATTATATCATCATCCTCTCACCATCTAAGGGCAGCTTTACTTAATCATACTCACCGCAGCAAAACGGTTAATCTGCACTGCTAAATAGAAGCACTCACAGCACATCACTTTAAACGTTTGCCAATTCTTACTATTAATTTTTCAGCATCAGTAATGATCCCGTATGCCGCAGGTATAACAAACAAGGTCAAGAGAGTTGAAGACGAGAGCCCGCCCATGATAATGAAGCCCATGCTATTGCGCCATTCTGCTCCGTCTGATGTGGCAAAGGCGATTGGTATCATTCCAAACACCGCGGCCAGGGCCGTCATCAACACGGGCCTTAAACGTTCTGGGCCTGCTAGTTGAATAGCCTCAATTCTAGACATGCCCTCATCTCTGAACTGGTTGGCGCGGTCGACCAGAAGAATACCATTTTTCATGACTATCCCCATTAAGGCGATGAGCCCTATTTGGGCGAAAAGGGACAATTCCTGACCCGCTAGATATAAACCCGCAAAAGCGCCTGAAAAACAAAGCGGTGCAGCAAGCATCACGATTATTGGCTGAGAAAAACTATCAAACTGAACAGCTAGAACCATGTAGAGAGAGACGATAGCTAATAAGAAAGCGAAGCCAATGACCTCAATCGTATCCTGCATTCGTCTCGCCTCCCCTTCAGTAATAATAGTCATGCCGCTAGGTAGAGGGTGCTGTTCAAGCAACTGGGTAAAACTAGCTGAAGCCTGACCAAGCGAAACCTGACTCGATGGGTTTGCAAAAAGAGAGATTTTCCTTCCACGGTCAACTCTGTCAATTTGTGAGGGTCCATAACCTTTTTCAAAATCAACAACCACGCTTGCATCTAACAAGGCTCCTGCCGCGCTTCTGAACTGCATGAGTTTCAAGTCGTCTACATCATCACGATGTTCAAGCTTAAGTCTTGCCCGCACATCATATCTGCGTCCACCAGATTCAAAGGTGCCCACTTCAGCCCCGCCAATCAAAAGCTGGCTATCTTGAGCAATCGCACGAGCGCTAATTCCCAGATCACCGCTTATTTGCCTTTTAATTTGTATACCTAACTCAGGCTTTCCTTCTTGATAGCTTGTGCGAACATCTGCAAAACTGTTGGTTGCTTCCATTAGAGAGACCATTTGTTCTGCATATCTGTTAATGGATTCAAGCTCGGCACCCTGAATAATATACTCTAGTTTGCTAGATGATAAACCACCGCCGGAAACCCAAGGCACTTCGGATACGGAGCTCTTAGTAGCATTTGGCAGAGCGGTTTCAATTGCCTTACGGGCATCAGTCATCAATGTATGTTGCTTCACATTACGGGATTGCTTGGGCGTTAAAGCTACGTAGAATTCCAGTAAGTTAATCTTTTTTTGAGCTCCGCCACCAGATGTTACCAGAACATACGATACCTGATCAACTGTATGGAGCGCTTTATTTAGTGTTTGTGACGCACGTTTAACCTCTTCAATACCGACACCTAGCGGTAACTCAACCTGCCCTATAAACTCTGAGCGATCAGCTTTTGATGTGAAACCACTTGGAATTTGTTTTGCTATCATGATGCCGCCAGCAAATGACATAAAACCAATAACTATAACGAGATAACGATATTTGATAACTTTACTGAGCGACGCGCCATATGCCCGAATTAGCCACTGATGAAAACCTTCTACTTTTAACAAACTTTTGTTTGTAATTGCAGACTTATTCATAAAACGAGATGCCAGCATAGGGGTAAGGGTTAGAGCTACCAGTAAAGAGACAGAAACCGAAAAGACGATCGCCAGTCCATATTGCATGAAAAATCGTCCAACAATGCCTGACATGAATGCGATTGGTAGAAATACAGCTAGAGTTGCCGCAGTTCCAGCCATAACAGCCAACCAAACACGCTTGGTTCCTACCGATGCGGCCTCAAGAGGAGTATTATTTTTATCAAGTTCTTTTTGTATGGATTCAACAACAACAATGGCATCATCTACCAGCAGACCAATAGCTACAGTCAGTGCAAGTAGCGTTAGAGTATTTAAAGTAAAATCAAACACATATAATGCAAAAAACGTTGCAACAAGTGACGTGGGAATAGCTAGCGCGACAATCAAAGTTGCCTTAATATTTAGAACAAAGAAAAAGGTGACAAGAATTACCAATATTACGGCTATTATCAGGTCTTTTTGCACATCGTTAATTGATGACTCAATGAAACGAGAGACATCTCTAGAAATTTGGATGGTCATTTCAAAAGGTAGTTGTGTAGCGTTTTCTGTTACATAATTTTCAACTAGATTGGCAACAGTAACAGTGTTCTTGCCAGACTGTTTGCGAATTTCAATTGCTATGCCTGGGCGTCCATCAAGAAAAGCAACATTTCTTACATCTTCTTGTCCATCCTCAATCGTGGCAATATCACCAAGCCTTACAGGTCTAGAGCCACCACGAAACGCAACAACAAGCTCAGAAAATTCCTCAGCGTTACTTGCTTCAGCATTCGTTTTCACTATAAATTCTCTATCACCATGGTCAGCTTCTAATCGGCCTCCTGGTAACTCAACATGCTCTTGCATTAGTGCATAACGTACATCTGAAGATGTAATTCCAAAGGAGCGCATCCGGTATAGATCTAACCAAATTCGCATTTCTCTTTTTTGACCACCAAGCATTTTTGCAGACCCAACACCAGAGAGCCTTTCAATGTCTGCAACTATCTTCTCATCAACATAAGTAGTCATAGTGCCTATATCAGCATTACCTGCGATTATAAGAGTCATGATGGGGGCAGCATCAGGATCTGCTTTTTCAACGATGGGCGCATTAGCTTGTGAAGGCAGGTCTGAAATCGCACGAGATATTTTATCCCTTACATCTTCGGATTTTTCAGCAATATTTTCCCCAAGTTCAAACTCCAGAACAACTTGAGACACACCCTCAGTGCTCGTTGATCGTAATTGCCTTAGACCTGCGATGGTGCTGACATATTCTTCAATAATATCCGTAACTTCACTTTCAATTGTTTCTGGTGAAGCACCCTCTAATGTTGTGGTGACCGAGATATACGGGAATTCTACATTGGGGAAAAGATCTACCCCTAACCTTGAAAAGGAAAGCCATCCAAGTGCGACGAGCGCACCAACTAACATCACAGCCAGTACGGGGCGCCTTATGGAGACGTCTGCAATACTCATTATTTAGTGACCTTTTCTGACAGCTGAATTTTAGCAACAACAGTCTGTCCATCCTTGATCAGAAGGTCTTCACTTCGCACTGGCACCCTTATTTCAATCATGTTTGTATTAGCTTGGATTTGATGGTTTATTACTAATATTTCACTGGAAAACTGTTGTGCGATTCCATCGATAGTAAGCGTCGCCTTTTGCCCACGGCGAAGTTGCGACACGTAATGTGCAGGGACAAACAAGATAGCAACCATAAGCTTGCTTTCTTGTATTTCCATAACTCCGCCACTTCCACTAAAGGCCTGAACGGATTTATAAGCGCCTTCATTTGTCATTTTTCGCGTTATCACACCATCATAAGGTGCTTTAACCGTTGTATCAGCTAGGGCTTGCTCAGCTCCTTCAAGATTGGATTGCGCTAAATCTTTCTGCGCTTGAGAAATGTCCAAGTTTGCTTTGGCGTCGTCTAATCTACTTTGACTGATGGTCTTCGTTGAAAATAATTTTGAAACGCGCTCAAATTCTTGTCGTTGCTGAACATGCCTTGCATTAGCTAATGCTAATTGCGCCTCTGTCTTGCGAACCGCAATTTCATAATCAACTTTCCTAACTTGAAAGAGGGCCTCACCTGCAACTACAAAGTCTCCAACCTTAACAAAGGTATGCTCAATCACTCCTGGAACGACTGGACCAAGCATAGTAGTTCTGGCTGATTTCATAACCCCCGTAGCCACAAGAATTTGAGCATCTTGAGTAGTTATTTGGCTTTCTTGCACCATAGCTACAGAGACTGACTCACTTGCTAAAAAAATAAGAATGCTTAAGCTAATCAGTAGAGTATGGAAATAATTTTGACGGGTACTATGCATGTATAGTCCTTTTTAGTGGATACTTTATTTGAAGATAACTTAGTTCATTGTTTCCATGGATACAATATATTTTAGGTCGGGTCCGTATGAATGATAATTATGAGAGAAATTTTGGATTTTTGATTCAGGATGTCGCGCGCCTCATGAAGTGTGCCTTTGACAGACGCATTAAGGAAGTGGGTTTAACCCCCGCACAGTGGTTTGCTCTTGCACACCTCATGCGCTCAAATGGTCTCACCCAACAACAACTGGCCAATCAAATGGAGATGGCGCGAGCACCATTATCAAAGATGCTTTCAAGACTTGAAAAAGGTGGGTGGGTCAAGAGAACACCAGACCCTTTAGATAAAAGAGCCAACAGAATTTACGTAGCAGAAAAATTTCATCATATTTTACCCAAGTTACGTACAGAAGCGGACGATTTAATTTCCTATGTTTGGGGAGATATGGTGCAGGATGAACAAGAGAAAACCATAGATTTTTTGATTGATGCTAAAAAACGACTAACGCAAGAAATAGATGTAAAGTGATTTGATATCATTCGTGAGGAGGAAAATATTGCAATCGGCGATGCGTTTGTCAAAGTGCTTCTGTCAGATATCCCACATAATGCTTTAGTCCAGCGAAGAAAAATTCGACTGCAATCAACATAACAATCAACCCCATTAAACGCATCAAAACGTTACTGCCGCCTTTACCTAGCAGTGACATAATTTTCTCGCCAGCCATCAAGATGATTGCTGATACTACACAGACGCAAAAGATAGCGGAAATTACTGTGCCTTGATCGATCACAGTGTCAGCGTTCTGCATAAACAAGATAACCATAGTGATAGCACCAGGACCACATATCATAGGAATACCCAGTGGCGTGATGGCAATATCACTACCGAAATCATCATCGCTTTCTTGTGGAAGTTTCTTGGGGACCGTGCGACCACGCAGCATTTCATAACCCATTAGGAAGAATAGAACGCCACCAACCACACGCAGGCCATGAGTGGAAATACCAAAGTAGTTAAAAATCGCCTGACCACCCAGTGCAAAGACACACAAGGCAATAAACGCAGTTAGGCATGCTGAGAAAACCACCTTCCTGCGTGCTTTCGGTGTGAAACCGTCGGTGAAGTTAAGATATAGCGGCACCACGCCTAGCGGATTAATCATGGTGAATAATGATGTTGATAACAGTAATAATTTATCCATGCGACGCCGCCCTATTTCTAATATTTATAATTGGTAGACATCAAAAGAAGGCGCGTCAATTTCTAATCTAACTCAAATTAGAAACAAGCCATAGTCAATATTACGTCTTGTGTCGTGTACGCCGTCAGATAATTATGGACTTTTTATGCATTAAACTAAGAGAGTATCTAGGTCATTTTGTATATAAATGACCAACGCTTTTTTATGGTGACTATCGTTCTAGGTGCCCTGTTAGTACACTTCACTTCGTTCAGTGTCACACCTCACTACGTTCGTTGTGGTCACTTTAAAATGTAAAGTTAAACAACTAATTGAAACACGAAGTGTTTGAACGAAGTTCAAACTACTCAAAACATCTAATGTTTAAAATTGCGGTTATGTTTGAAAAAGATACAATTCACCCACTACAGGAAAATTGTATCTTGCTTGCGTCTAACGTCAATCAACATACATAGAATAACAAATCTACATTGTAGACAGGACAGGTGCCACGGTTTGTCCTTTTAATTGTAGAACTCTCTCAAATTGAGAAGCACGTAAGGTATTTGTTTAAAACTATTCTATCAGTTTCAAACACCTTTGATGGTTTAAATTATTCCCATCTCTTAAAAACTTCGTTTAACGACCCTTGTTTAATTTAGTCGTACTGTTGTTTTACGAGGTGACTTCGGTTGCTGTGATAAGGGTATATGACAACAACTTCATCCCACTCTACTACTGACTCACTTCAGTAGATTGTCCCTTGTTTCGCTTAACAAGATGGACAGGGCTGAATAAACGACCGCCCCAGGTCTTATGAGTACTAATTATAGTTATTTATATAAATGGCTATCTTGCCATCACACAAAATACGATTGATTAAATTGTGGTGATGGCAAAGTAACTATTAGTTACATGTTAGAATTTTAGCCATAGCGAGCTAATATCGCTTCACGATGTATATCATGGATAAAACCAATCTTAACAGCATGATCAAGGTTGTCCCACTCATCACTACTGTGCCAATTAAAGCCTTCGGGAAGAAATTTATTCCACCTAATGTACCATGCGGATTCTTCTTCGCAACCTACAGATTCTGAAGCAAGGTACTCTTTTAGCTCTTCTTCAAGAAGAAGAGGCAATATGCCCCCAAGCCTATTAAAGGTTAAGTAAACAATATCATCTATTTCATGAAAATAGAAGTCTAGGTAGTCTCTTTCGACGTTGTCGTTTGCATAAGTATTCATAGTGTAGTCCTTTTAAAAATAAGATTTGCATTATTGCAATATTTCAAGTGAAAAACACCTCAAGATTGTATAATCTGAGGTCGTTAAACTAGGGTATTTTATTTGAATAAAAATCCACCCCTTGCATTTTGGGGTTTTAACATAGTTATTATACCATAATTAGCCCAATAAAGCAAGAATAAAGTGCCTATAAAATGATAATTATCACATATATTACAGTATTTTATCCATTTTTTTCGCATTATTAATAAAATAATTAAATTCAAGGAATTATTCAAAAATATTTGAACATTCTAAGAGAAAATAGCCTTAAATTATCAATGAAATTTGCCTTTATATCGGCTAAAAACAATAAATAGTGCATTCAATAGTTGGTAAATATTTACTGTAAACAATAAAATAAACATATCTAAGGTTGTATTAATGAGGCTATTCCTGAGAATGTAAAAGTAGGTAGGCTGAGAATGCTGTCTTTAGACGAAGGCGCCTGATGTTGGCAGTTATTATTTTCTTGTAATTATATACTGAATTGAAATCAGTGAGCCTTGCTGTTATTGAAAAATAAACATCAAATAAAACAACACCCTAAATTTGTGGACCATCAAGTAAGACGCCTCATTTATAAGCGCCTTTCTCAATGGTTATGTTTTGATTGTTATTGCCCAAATTATAATGGGTAAAATTAGAAATCATCCCCAGTAGGCTGCTTGCCCATCTGTAGCTCTTTCAAATGATCTTTAAACAAATCGCCTTGTCTGGCATCAATTCGAAAATGCCAAAGTGTGCCATTATCTGTGAAGCATTCTGATTGCACTCTACGGTTTCTATACTTACCGAATGCCTCCTGACTAATGTTCAATCGCTCGGATGTATCATTAGAGTGAAAGGAAATCTGTGTATAACCATTAAGTAAATTCATCTCAGAATTGGCAGAGTAACGTGATTGAATCTTTTTGATAAAAGTACTATTTTCATCAACAACTTGAGGTCCGCACACATCAATATTTACATTTGAAATATAGTAAAGTTCTGAGGTGGCTTTAAAATCAGCCGTGTACAATGTGTCTTCAGCGTTCCTACAATATACTCTAAAACTAACACCCTTGGACTTGGACTCTTGTGGTATTGTGTTGCCTAAAGTACAATTTGAAAAGTCACCATCCAGTGTCATGCTTTTCACAGAGAAATATTTTGTATTATTGACTGTCTTTTCAGGAATACAAACCTTGCGTCCTTTATTTCCAGTGAAGCAAGCAATAGAGTTGGCATCCTCATTGAGACCAAGGACTTCAGCATTACCAGATCGACTGTTTCTAGAATTTTCTAGAGGATCATTCCTTGAGCTGCGAGCGGCTGCTGGCGCTTTCTTCTCCCGTTCTTTTTTCTTCGTTAGCTTATTTTTTAGCTTCTTCATATCTTGCATTGACTGGGCTTGAGCTTCTCCAACGACCAAAACCGTTGAGAAAGAAAGCAATGTTAAAAGCAGCAACGTCCGAACTGAATATGACATCTTTAGTTTCCTTTTCATTATTCCTCTTTAAGTAGATTTAATTAAACTAAAACAATTCAGTATATAATTACAAAAATGTAACGAGTTAACTCAAGTTATTGTAATATATAACTTATTTATTGTTTCAGCGTTTACACGAGTTTGGAGTGAGTATATAATTATTAGAACGTGAAGTTTTATAATGAGGAGGAGAGTATGGCACTTGGTAAGCAGGCGAAGATACTCACTTCTCAGCAGCAGGCTGCTGTACTCGGCTATTTAGCTTCAACGCGCCGACCTCTCCGCAACAAGGTCATATTTCTATTAAGTGTAAAGGCGGGTTTAAGGGCTAAAGAAATTGCCCACCTAAAATGGGATATGCTTACAGCTAGTGATGGCACAATGTGCCACTCCATCTCATTACGTGATGATGCCACTAAAGGTAAAAGTGGCGGGGTCGTTTGGCTGAATAAAATACTGAGAGCATCATTGATAGAACTATATGAAGAGAGTTGCCCTTCGGATGAAGGCCTTTACGTTATTCAAACTGAGCGCTCGGACCACACCAGTCCACAATCGATAGTAAACTTATTCGCTCTTTGGTATCGGCAGATGGGTTTTAAGGGCTGTAGCAGCCATAGTGGACGTCGTACATTCATAACTAACGCTGCGAAACGAATTTCATCTGTAGGCGGCTCTATGAGGGATGTGCAAATGTTAGCCCGCCACACATCTCTCAATATGACTATGCGTTATATAGAAGCAGATGTCGAAGCTATGAAGAAGGTGGTGGACTTGGTTTAGTATCATCTGCGGCTTTTACGATATTGCATTTGGTGCCTTACACCTGTCATTTTTATTCTATATTCTAACATTTCGGAACTAACTTGATAGTGTTCTTGAACTTCATCAGTAGGCATGCGTTTTTCTAATGCATTTAATAGTATGGGTCTCGGTAGTAAAAGCGTCCCTCCAAGCCAATCAGCTTCATCTTCTTGGTCTTGAACGAAGTTTTTAGCTACTAATGAACCGTCTGGCAAAACACCAGCCTCAGCAAGTTCATGCCCAAGTATAATGTGTGACATTTCGTGCATAACTACACTATTAATTCGAGCCTTAGAATTAACGTCTTTATATATAATAAGATGCTCGTTATCAAATCTAAGAGTATAAGCAGACCAACAATCATCATCATTTAAAATTAAGGAATCAAGTTCTTCCTCAGACAACCCCTTAATTTCAGAGACAGCCCATACAGTTACGCCAAATTGATCCGCAAGACTCATAGCACTGAGAGGGCAGAGCTTAGTCAGACCCATATCCTTGCGGATCTCTACAGAACGTCTTTCGCACTGTGATTTGAACCCTCGTCTAAATGCCATTTAGTGCCCAACAGTATTGATTTGTTGAAATTGCTCTGCGGCTAGCTTGATAGACTTAGCCATCGCTTGAGCCGTTTTCACTGGTGTAGTTTTTTTATTCTTAAAAGCAATTTGAAGGCCGCCAATACCTGTAAACATAGCTGGCGCCTCGCCAATCCAATCGCAAATTTTTGTTAAGGTTGCCATGTCCGGCACATGCCCTTTTTCAACCCTGCTAAGAGTTGTAGGACTAATACCAATCTCTCCAGCGGCGGCACGAATGCCCATGTTGCCTCTTTTTCTGATGACTAATGGTGCTAGGTCATTTGTATCCATTTATCCCTCCGGTGTTTCATTAAATTGAAATTAGTGTAACACGAGAGTGGACAGGCGCCCAATCGCATGCTATGCTTTTTTTCGTGTTACACAATAATCTTGTGCTGAAACACTAAACACAGAGAATCACAACTCCAATTGAAGGTCAAGGGGAATATTGTGATCACGCCAGCGAGTAAAGGAATTTAAAATGGCTAGTTTAAAAAATAAAGAAGTAGAGTTTCGCGTGAATGGCACGCGCCACCATACATCAGAGAAATATCTAACCTTTGATGAAATTGTGGCTTTTGCATTTGGAGCAAACCCACAGGGTGGGAATATTACATATACTATCACCTACCGCAAAGGCCATGGCAATTCGCCAGAAGGTGATATTAAGCCCGGCGGGAAAGTGCGAGTAAAAGAAGGGATGATTTTCAATGTCACAAAAACTGATAAATCATAGTCCAGACCTTCAAAGGCTTCGCTCTGAAGGATTCGAAATTTATGTAGATTCAGGCTACATAATAATGAACCATGTACCTTATGTGAATAACTCACGTGAGGTACGCTATGGGGCGCTCGCTTCACAAATACAATATGCTGGTGATCGCACGGGGTTACCAACGGATCATAAGATGTATTTTATTGGTCAAGAGCCATGTGATAGTGGCGGTACGTCGTTAACGAAGGTTATTAATAGTAAACAGTCATTACATATCTCAGATACTCTAATTGCTGGCTTTATGTTATCAAGTAAACCATCGGGTGGTTATAAAGATTATTACGAAAAGTTCTCAACGTATGCATCCATGTTCACTCAACATGCAGTTGCCATCCGTCCGAAGGTCACGGCCAAAACATACGTTAACATCCCTACTGAAGAGAATGAATCTATTTTCAAGTATATAGACTCCGCATCCACTCGGGCAGGAATAGTCGACATTTCAGCTAAGCTGAAACAATCAAAAATTGCTATAATCGGACTGGGAGGCAGTGGCTCATATGTATTAGATATGGTTGCAAAAACGCCCGTGCAGGAAATTCACCTTTATGATGATGATCTTTTCCAGTCGCACAATGCCTTTAGGGCACCTGGCTGCGCATCAGTCAATGAATTAAGAAAACAGCCATATAAGGTCACCTACTATCGCCGTATGTACAGCAAATTGCACAATGGGATAATTACACACAGAGTAAAAGTAACCGCTAAGAACGTGAAAAAATTAGCAGACTGTGATTTTGTATTTATTTGCGTTGATGATAATGGTGCTAGGCTAACAATTGCAAAGTCGCTTCTGGCAATGGGTGTACCATTCATTGATGTAGGTATGGGGCTAGAGAAAGTTGGAAAGTCTTTGGTGGGCTTAGTGCGTACATCTTATTGTAACCCTGCGGTAAATGACAACATTCCAGAGAGTATTCCAGCCAATGTACCAACCGAAGATGCGTTGTATGACAGTAATATTCAGACAAATGAATTAAATGCGCTGAATGCCATTTTAGCTGTTATTCGCTGGAAGAAGCATTGCGGGTTTTATGTTGACTTGGAAGGTGAAGGTAGCAGCATCTATACCATCGACGGCAATCACATGTTAAATAAGCAGGCTGGAGAATAGTGTTTTGAAGATTAATCATAACTTTACAGACGATATCCCGCAAATAATTGAGAACGGCGAAATCTACATCTCAACGGAATATGCTACTGCAAGTCATTTATGCTGTTGCGGCTGTGGGGAGCGTGTTGTAACGCCTATTTCCCCTACTGACTGGAAACTGATCTTCAATGGGGAAACAATTTCTTTGCACCCCTCTATAGGAAATTGGAGCTTTGATTGTAAATCGCATTACTGGATTAAAAATAATCAAATAATTTGGGCTTCTCAAATGACCGCTAAAGAAATTTCTGCCGTACGACAGACCGATGCCAAACGTAAACGAGAATATTACTCAAAGAATGATAAAAAACCTAATTGGTTTAGTTCACTACTCAAACATGTCCTCGGCAGATAGTCTGCCGAATAAATCATTTGGAAAAACTCAGGCGTCGGTGACAGGCTTTTCACGCCAACCTCATTGCATTCTTGTACTTTTGGGCTGTTATTTTATTCTTTCTAGTAAGTCATTGCGGATGTATTTGAGAGAATAAGGGTAGGAACTTAATGGTAATTTTTTGACCCAGGAAAATATTATTTCTGACTTTTTCATTTTTTTCTGAACCGATTTTGTAGTGAGTATTTCTTGTACTGTAAGTGCTGGATTAACCGGGGGCAAAAGTGCACGTAGCTCACTGAATCCTCTAGTTGTTCTAACAATGTCAGCCTCAAGCGTCATTTTGTAACTAATTATGTTAATTTCTTTCAATTCGGTTAGAGCCTTCATGTGTTGGGAGTGTAAATTGCTGCATAGCTCAGCGCACTTGTTATCACTTAGACCTAGATATTTTAATAGTTTGCGTGAAGCAGCATCGAGTTGGTTTTTATATTTGATTTCTCCGTTAAGTACGCTCGGTTTATATTCATTATGTAAATATGGAAGGAAAAAGTCTTTGTCGCATAAAAATGTGAACGGGATATTTAGTGTGGTTAGTAATTTTACTGGATATAGAATGTTACCTTTTCCCGATAGACTTAAGATGGAAATCCCTTCTGCGTTTAAATCAATTTTTTCATTCTCAGCGATAGCTTCTATTAGGGCCCTATCTCCTTCTCCTTCAACAAGGTAAACGTGTTTAGCAAACTGAAATTCGCTGTTATTAAATCTTAATGATTTATAGCTTTCTTCATCGTTTAAGCCATTTGACCTGAAAAAATCTTCGGAAACTTGTGACCCTATAGTGAAAAATTCTCTTGCCTCACAAGGTTGCCGCCTCACCAGTACCAACTGATGATGTTTGAGTTCGTCAACGATTGGTATTGAATGCGTCGTTAGTAAAATTTGAACATTTCCGTTATTAGCATCACCTGTGTATTTTTTTATTTCACTAATAAGTGCCCTTTGAGACTGGGGATGTAGATTTGTTTCAGGTTCCTCAAAGCCGATGATAAACCTTCTATGTTGCAAATTAGCTAAATATCTATACATCGCAATTATTGATAAACTTTGTATGCCACTACCAACGTGCTGCATATCAAATTCATGTTTAGTGTCTTGGTATAACAATTGATAAGATTGGAAAATTGTCCGATAGGAACCTTCATCAGCAAAAGATATCCGAATTTTCCCAGAAGAGTTAATTGGTAATTGCTCATTAAGCTGAGAATTAATGACCTTTAACACCTTATCGTCCATCTCACGCACAACCTGTTTTACAGGTTTGGACAATCGGTCTCTTTGGCTAGTTTTTTGATCAAGATAAGTATCAATAAGTGTATTTAAAATTGAGTTTTCGGACCTTGATATCTGAGTATGGTCTCGTGCCGGTGGTATGAATATAAATGCAATTTGCCTCTGAATAGCTTCCCACTTATCCCTAGGCAATGGATGATATTGTTTATTCTTCAGATATTGGTACTTAGCCCCACCTTTCGTATGGGAAAATTTAATAATGATCTTAGAATTTTGCTTGATTTTTGTTAAACCGACCTTGGAAGGAATTTCACTAAATGTAAGCTCTATAAAAGTCTTAGAGTTAGAGGAATATGAGTGAGCACCATCCATGAAATAAGTGCGTTCATCATCATAATTGAAGAAAGCATTAAGCGCCCTAAGAACAGATGATTTCCCTGCGTTATTTCCCCCTACTAGGGCGGTGACATTACTCAAGCTAATGTTCATATCCTTGATAGATCGAAATTTCTTAATTGAGATGTTATCAATACGCATACTTTCAACCCCTTACATATACAGCTATGGCGTGAACTATGCACCTCAAATAATATTCAGGCAAGGCTCGTCCTCTAATTAATCAAGCGTTCATTTTACTATCGCTAAAATTATAATCCTAACATTGAGGGGCAATCTTCCTATGAAAGAATTAAATTTACCCACTGGTGAGACAGTGTCATTTTCATTTAAAATCACTGATGAAGGTTACTTATTGGGTGGTAACAACACGATTGGTGAGGATGAATTTGGTTCATTGAAAATTGCTAGAGACAATGGTGGGAAAATACTCTTTGGCTCCAGCTTTTTAGAAAGGGAAATGGATTCAATTATCAAGCAGTATTTCTTGGGGTCGCTTTCATGCCCAGATGATAGGTTTCCATTATTTGAGGAAACTATTTTACAAGGAGCTTTAAGCTTTAATTCCAAAAAGGATATCATTCACCAAATTGCTCACATTAGAAAAGCTCTTAAAAAGAAAGATAAAAGTTCACTTCAAATGAACTTGAAGAAAATGATGGTGTGGCGTAATGCGTTTGCACATGGTCATGTGATGTATGACAGCAGTGATGGTTGTTTTGTTGAATACTATACGAGCAATACTCAGGCTTTGATTTTAGATGATCATTACTGGCTTAATGTCGAAAAGACTTATGGTAATTGCTTGGAGTTACTTAAAACACTAAAAGACTCTCTCTAAGAATTAGAGTGACGAGTTCGTCACTTTCTCTTTTTCCACAACCTCTTCTCAATACAAACTTCAAAGAATGGTCGCACATCGCAGAGCTGTTCGTTCCAATTGAGCAGCTGTATACTATCATTCATTACCTCTAGGTCTGCACCATGCCTGTAAATCTTACCTGCTGACGAAAGCTGGATTCCTTCAGTGGAACCGATTGAATGCCCAGTTATTTTATAGCCGATACTATCACTCACACCGACATTTTCTAAGCCCGTAGCGCAAGTGTGCCTAAAACTATGAAAGTCTTTTTTAAAGCCATCTTCTCTTAGAACACCAGCCAAGTCTTTATAGCCTGTATGTGCCTTGGTTTTATTATCAAAAACACCATTAAACCAACGTGAGAGGTTCTTCTGATATCCACCTCGTACCTTGTCCTCTGACAACCCCTTAAAGAGCATCTTATGGCCTAATCTGTTTAGTACACGGCACTTGGGATTTTTCATTTTATTCACATACTCAATGAAACCAAGTTCAATAAGTTTTTTATGAATTGGTACTATTCTTCCCTCTTTTGTCTTGAGGTGTTTATCTGCTGAATTTAAGTTATGGCTTATATAATAAACATCATCCTCACAAACTATATCGTCAACTTGCAATTGGCATATTTCATTCGCTCTACTACCAGTAAACAAAGCTAGTAAAGGTGCCCAATATTCATATGGATGTCTAAAAATACCCTCTGTATAAGTAGGCGTTGAAAACAATAGCTCTAGCTCATCGTTTCTAAACGGCACACGTTTATTTTTTGTTGTTTTAGTGTTTTTGAATTTCACATTCGGTTGATCAAAATAGTTTTTAGTTACTTCTGCATAATGAATGATGGCTTCCCCAAATATAGCCTTAACAGTCGTTATATGATCATTCTTAGTTGTCTTTGAAATGGGCTTATTTTTACCGCCTATCCTTCGAGTACGTTGACTTAGGGCACCACGATACATACTAAAGTGTTCCTCATTAAACAAAGCAACATGGATGTCTCCAACCGTTCTGATTAAAAATTCAAAATGTGACGCGACTTTGTCTCTCGTCTTTTGCGTCCATTCTTCGTTGCTGCCATTTCGTGCTATATAATCAGCAAGTAAATCACTTAATAACAGCGTGGACTCTATTTGGGATGTCTTGACTGGACCGCTATTATTTTCAATCAACGGTTCAGATGTTGCGTCATTCAGCTTTTTATCAATTATGTTTTCTGTGTTCCGCTTCTGAGCTTTAATCGCTTTATCGTAGAGCATGTCTATGTTTGAAAATTCATTGTCTAAATGATCTAACAAATCGAACTCAGCCAATACTGATAGTTGGTGTTCAATATACTCCTCAACTTCTTCAAATTGAGGGGTTCCCCACAAAACGGCCTTTTGCTCAATTGGGTGTGAACTTGCTATGTGGTCTCTATAGCGTTTGAGCAGTCTTCTAATGTTACGAACGGTTGTTTTATCGGTCATTTGGTTTCTATATGCATAAATAATTTCTACTGCATATGACGATAGCAATAAAACTCGCCTCTCCGCCACACTCAAGTTAGTGGTGAATAGTGAAAGTCGAATGCTTTTTGAGGAAGTAGTAGCTCTATCAGTGAACCACTTTGGTAGAATTAGTTGGTAATAATAGACCCCAAACCTATTTAGATATAGGTACTTACCAGCTGTCATAGTTAGTACACCAAATTAGTACACCTTGTCCGAACAGGTGAACCACTAATCGTAATATACAACATAAGTATTTGTTTTATATATATAATCATAAAATAATGGTGCCGCTGGGCAGATTCGAACTGCCGGCCTCGTCATTACCAATGACGCGCTCTACCCCTGAGCTACAGCGGCCCTTGTACGGGCGGGTTGGACCAAATAGGCGATGGTCCGTGGTGGAGGCGATTTGCCACAGCTAGGCCTCTCTTGCAAGCCTTTTACATAAGAAACTTTGGTGAAACTGGCTTTTTTTGATCTTGATACTTGTAAAGATCGGCATATCACGCCATTTTGCGCCCTATGACAACAGATGCAAAAAATAAAGCTGGCAGGCACTCAGGTAAAGATAAAGCCAAATCTGAGGCTGCTCAAGAGCGCCTTGCTGAACAGCTGCGTGCGAATCTAAGACGCCGTAAAGACCAATCCCGCGAGCGCAAAAAAGGCGATTGATCTAGCGACTTTTCCACCAAAATCAATGCCTTGTTAAAAATGCGGATTTATGCTTGTCGCATGCTCGTATTTACCCTAAACCTTTGATAAGAGTTGAGGCACCGCGCCTCTTATTTTTTATGACTTTAGGGAGCCTAGACATGGCCATTATGTCCGACCGTTGGATTAGAGAACAAGCTGAAAAACACAATATGATTGAACCATTTGTGGAGGCCCAGCGCCGTGAAGATAATATCTCATACGGTGTCAGCTCCTACGGCTATGACGCACGTGTTGCCCCTGAATTTAAAATCTTCACCAATGTGGACAGCGAAATTGTTGATCCTAAAAACTTCTCCCCTAAAAGCTTTGTCGACCGCGATGGGCCTGTTTGCATCATCCCACCGAACAGCTTTGCGCTTGGTCGCACGGTTGAATATTTTCGCATTCCTGAAGATGTGCTGGTTGTGTGCCTGGGCAAAAGCACCTACGCCCGCTGCGGTATCATCGTCAATGTGACACCGCTTGAGCCAGGCTGGGAAGGCCACGTAACTTTGGAGTTTTCCAACACCACACCCCTACCCGCAAAAATTTATGCCAACGAAGGCATTGCCCAGTTCTTATTTTTCCAAGGCAACGAGCCTTGCGAGGTGTCATACGCATCACGTGCAGGCAAGTACCAAGGGCAAAAAGGTGTAACCCTGCCTAAGCTATAAGGGGTTATAAGGAGTTGGGGCATTTTACACGCCGTCTTACATGTTATTATCCCAGCGCTCGTTGCTTGGCAGTTCTTTAAGCAGAAATGGCGGCGTGCCTTTTTGGTGATGATGGCGACCATTTTGGTCGACTTGGACCATTTACTTGCAAGCCCTATTTACGATCCTGAGCGTTGCAGCATTGGCTTTCATCCGCTGCATCATCCTTATATGATTATCTTGTATATTCTGCTGTGCCTGCCAAAAAAAACACGGCTTATTGGCATCGGCCTTGTCATTCACATGGCACTTGATGCTTTAGATTGTAGTCCTTTTCCGAGCTTTTAAACCCTTATAAGTAGAGATATATTGGTGAATTAAGGGAATTTTAAGAGATTTTCCCTAATATCCTTACCTCAGATGAACATTCTGTGAGGACAGAAGCACGATGGGGACACTAAGGAAAATACCTAACCACGTTCGCACAGTGGTGGCAGGCATTCCATATATGCAGGATGTTTCCATTGATGTGTTTCGCTTTTCACCTTTAAAAGAAGGCAGGCATAACGCGCTTTACCGCTTCCATCATCCTATCATCATGGATGTTGTGTTGCGCATTGCTAAACAACCCGAACAAGTTGATGGCTACTACGAAGAAGAGCTACACAATCACACCGCTGCCCACGACGCTGGACTTGCAACGGAGCTTCTACATTTTGATCTTAAAACGGGCACCAGTCTTTACCCTTTTCAGATGGGCAGGCCTCTCACCAGAACAGACATAAAAAACGAAGCAATTATAAAGCAGATTATAGGCGGCATCCAAGCGACCCACGCTATCGCTGATACCTTTCACTATGAAATCAATTTCAACGAAAGCTTGAGAGAATATATAAAGGTTCATGCCTCTAACTTAAATGAAGACACTCCTCCCGAGCTGATACAGGTGGTAAGCATGGCAAAATCAGTATTGTCCCTCATCGAGAAAAATCCAGTGCCATATACACCCTGTCACGGTGATCTGCATCGTAGCAATATTTTGCGCACCCAAGACGATATTGTCTTTATCGACTGGCAACTGTCAGGCATGGGTGATCCCCACGTTGATTTGGCGAGTTTCTTTTACGCCAGCAATGTTAGTGAGCGGATGGTTACCAAAGCCCTCACCCATTATTTTCAAGGCCCTGCGCTCTTCCCAACGGCAAGAGTGCAAGCTTATCTTTTTTTGAAGGGCGTATACTGGGCAATCTATGACCTTAAAAATGCCAAAGCTGCCGTTAACGAGCGGAAGCATAAAAGAAGAGCACTACGCCGTGCCAAAGCGTCCCTAAACTTCGCAAAATCCAATTCTTTTCTTGAGGCGATGAAACTACTTTCTCATCGCAGCACAAGCCGTGCAAAGCCTAAGAGCGTGGAAGTTGTGACGCTTGATAACAAAACCCTCGCAATCAAACCTGCAAAAAGCCGCCAAAAAGCACAAAATAGTTAGTTTTCTTGCGCTTTACCTTGCTTTTGCCCCATTATTGCCAGACATAGAGGCATCCTAAGATGGTGTAACAAAGGGTCACTCATGGAAAAGCTATTAATTAAGGGCGGCAAACGCCTTGAGGGTACCATACAGATTTCGGGCGCGAAAAACGCTGCCCTTCCGCTGATGTGTGCAACCTTGCTGAGCGCTGAGGGCCTAACCCTCAACAATTTACCGCGCCTTGCTGACATTAACACCCTCACAGACCTTCTCAATCACTTGGGCAGTGAAATTTTGATCAAAGGTCGCAGAAGTGACGCGAACAACGAGCGCTCCCTCACCTACTGCGCGAGCGAAATTTCAACTACCACAGCACCTTATGAAATGGTGCGTAAAATGCGAGCGTCCATTTTGGTGCTCGGGCCCCTTTTGGCGCGTGAAGGCATCGCAACTGTGTCCATGCCTGGTGGCTGTGCCATTGGTAACCGCCCCATCGACCTTCACTTAAAAGCCATGGAAGCGCTCGGCGCCACCATTGAACTGGCAGAAGGCTATGTTCGTGCCACCGCGCCCAACGGACTTGTCGGCGGACACATGCGCTTTCCAATAGTAAGCGTGGGTGCCACTGAAAACATGATGATGGCAGCAGCGCTTGCAAAAGGCACAAGCACCATCGAGAACGCCGCACGTGAACCTGAAATTATTGACCTTGCTAATTGCTTGAACGCTATGGGTGCTAAAGTAAGCGGTGCGGGTAGCGAAACAATGACTATCGAAGGCGTTGAGAGTTTGCACCACGCAACGCACCGCGTACTACCTGACCGCATTGAAGCAGGTTCTTACGCCGTGGCCGCTGCTATTACACAAGGGCATATCACACTGAAAGGCGCTGACCCAGACGGGCTTGGTGCTATTTTAGATGCGCTAGAGGATATGGGCAGCACTATCACAATCAGTGACGACAGCATCTCCATAAAAGCAGATGCGCGACCAAAAGCTATCAGCTTGGTGACACAGCCTTTCCCGGGTTTCCCAACTGATATGCAAGCACAGTTTATGGCGCTCGCCACCATAGCTGACGGTGCCTCCATCATCACCGAAGCTATTTTTGAGAACCGCTTTATGCACGTGCCTGAGCTTTGCCGCATGGGCGCAGACATCACCGTCACTGGCAGCAGTGCCACTATTCGCGGCGTAGCGGGTTTGCACTCAGCACCCGTGATGGCCACTGACCTGCGCGCCTCCATGAGCCTTGTCCTCGCAGGGCTTATTGCAGAGGGTGAAACCGAAGTGAACCGTCTCTATCACCTTGATCGCGGGTATGAACATTTAGAAGAAAAACTCACCCAAGTGGGCGCGTCTATTGAACGTGTGACAGCTTAAGGGTAGCTTGTAAGTCTGATTCTTTTAAATACGGTAAGGTTCTAAACGCTTTTATGACATCACAACTTAAATTACGGGCCCAAAATGGGGATGATATCGCTGTCTTTTCAGCGGTGTTGCAAGACGCCATCTTTAAGGTGGAGGATATCCATTGGAACCCTACAAATAAAAGGCTTACAGCCATTTGCAACCGCTACCGCTGGGAAGCTAAAAAGCGCTGGTTTAAGCGCCATCCAGAGCGCGTGCGTTGTGCATTTCACTTTTCGGGGGTGTTAAAAGCGGAACGGTTAGGTATAAACGCCGCAAATGGTCCTGAAGTGTTGAATCTCTTAGCATTGGAGGCTAAGTCACAGGGTGATGAAAGCGCTGAGATTGTTCTCACGTTTTCAGGTAATGCCTCTATTCGACTACAGGTGGAATGTATTGAGGCGGTTTTAAGTGATGTAAGTGAAAGTTGGGACGCACTAAGCGAGCCCAAACATGAGTTGAGTGAGTAAAATGAGTAAACAAGAAAATTTGGTAATTGCCCTGCCTAAAGGTCGTATTTTAAAAGAGGTGCTCCCTCTTCTAGAAAGCGCTGGTATTACACCTGAAGCTGACTTTTTCGACAAAGAAAGCCGCAAGCTCCAGTTCAACACCAACATTGATAGTGTAAAAATTATTCGTGTGCGTGCTTTTGACGTCGCAACCTTTGTTGCTTTCGGCGCTGCGCATTTGGGTGTGGTCGGCAATGACGTGTTGCAAGAATTTAACTACAGCGACCTTTATTCACCACTAGACCTAAACATCGGCGCTTGTCGCTTGTCGCTCGCCATGCCCGTAAACGTGGTAGAGGACAGTGACCCAAGCAGTTGGTCCCACATTCGAGTTGCAACCAAATACCCTAATCTCACCCGTGAATATTTTGCTGAGCACGGTGTGCAAGCTGAATGTATCAAGCTTAACGGCGCGATGGAGCTAGCACCTTCGTTGGGGCTATGTAACCGTATCGTTGATCTGGTTTCCACTGGTAACACGCTCGTTGCTAATGGCTTGAAGGAAGTTGCTGTGATTACCCAAATCACTTCACGCCTCATTGTTAATCGCCCTGCATTTAAAACACGGTCTGGCGAAATATCTGGTTGGATTGAGCGGTTTGAGGAGGCATTAAATGGTCGCTCGGCTGAATAACAAACAAGCAGACTTTGAAAAAGATTTTACCGCCCTCCTCGGCGCTAAACGCGAGATGGATGTGGATGTACGCGATGTGGTAGCAGATATCATTGCTGATGTGCGCGCAAGCGGCGATGAAGCGCTTTTGGCTTACACTGCTAAATTTGATCGTATGAGCCTTAACGCTGATGCCCTAAAGATCAGTGACGCAGAGGTGGATGCAGCACTCAACGAGACATCGCCTAAGACCTTGGCTGCGCTAAAATCCGCAGCGCGGCGCATTCGTGCTTTCCATGAAAAACAAACTCCAAATGACCTTGATTACACCGACGAAGACGGCGTGCGCCTTGGTCAGCGATGGGGTGCGGTGGATGCTGTTGGCCTTTATGTACCTGGAGGTATTGCTAACTATCCTTCGTCTGTTTTGATGAACGCTGTCCCAGCTGTTGTTGCGGGCGTACAGCGTATTGCCATGACCGTACCAACACCAGACGGGGTCATTAACCCGGCTGTGCTCGCGGCCGCGCGCATCGCTGGTGTAACCGAAGTGTACCGCGTTGGCGGCGCACAGGCTGTGGCAGCCCTTGCATACGGCACCGACACAATCCCAGCGGTTGATAAAATCGTTGGCCCGGGTAATGCTTATGTTGCTGAGGCTAAACGCCAAGTTTTTGGTGCCGTTGGTATTGATACTATTGCTGGTCCCTCTGAGATTTTGGTGGTTGCTGATAATAAAAATAACCCGCGCTGGATTGCAGCTGACCTGCTGAGCCAAGCAGAGCATGACCCAGTGGCGCAGTCTATTCTCATCACCGATGACAGCGTGTTCGCTAAACAGGTAGAAGATGCCATCGAAGACCATCTAACAGACCTTAGCCGCCGCGCTGTGGCGCTTGAAGCTTGGACCAATCACGGTGCTATTATCTTGGTAGATACTCTGGATAACGCTATCCCACTGGTAAACCGCTTAGCCCCCGAGCACTTAGAATTAGCGGTCGTTGACCCTGATGCCATGATGGCAAAGGTCAAGCACGCTGGTGCCGTGTTCCTTGGTCGCCACACACCAGAAGCTATCGGCGACTATGTGGCGGGGCCAAACCACGTGCTACCAACAGCACGCGCTGCTCGTTTTTCTGGTGGTTTGAGCGTTTATGACTTTATGAAACGCACCACCTTTGTTGGCTGTGACGCAGAAAGCTTGAAGGCCATTGGCGGGGATGCTGTTAGCCTAGCTGAAGAAGAAGGCTTAACCGCACACGCACTATCCATCACCCTTCGATTGGAAAATGAAAAGTAATGGCTGATAACCGCATCATAGACATCACGCTTGATGAGAGCACCATTGTTAAATGGTCAGCTGACATTGAGCATGAACGTCGTGTTGCAATCTATGACCTGCTTGAAGATAATAGCTTTAAACCTTGCCGCGTAGATAGTAACGCCGTGGGTCCATATAAGCTCCATCTATCGATTACCGAGGGTCGCTTAGAGTTTGAGGTAAAAGATGAGAGCGACGCACAGCTCGATCAATTTCGCCTTGCTATCACGCCTTTCCGCCGTATTATTCGCCAATATTTTGCCGTGTGTGAAAGCTACTATGCAGCCATCCGCAGTGCCTCCCCATCGCAAATTGAGGCGATCGATATGGGGCGTCGCGGCTTGCACAATGAAGGTAGTGAAACCCTGCAGGAGCTACTAGCGGAAAAAGCCGAAGTAGATTTCGATACCGCGCGCCGCCTGTTCACCCTCGTTTGCGTATTGCACTTAAAGGGATAAGCGGACATGCCAGCAAACAAAAATTTACCCAGGTCCGTGCTTTTTGTTTGCACCCGCAACGCTTGTAGAAGCCCTATTGCGCATGCTTTGGCTAACGAACATTTTCGTCGGCGTGTCTTTATTGATAGTGTTGGCCTAAACCCCGGCACGTTGGACGGCTTTTCTGTCGCAGCTATGTCGGAACTTCGCTTAGATATTTCCGGTCATGAGCCTAAGTCCATTGATGATGTAGATCTTAGTGATTTTGATATTTTGATCACCCTCACACCCGAAAGCCGTGAAGAGCTTTTGGCGCGTATCGGCGACAGTGATATCACCATATACCACTGGCCTACTTTTGATCCAAGCAGCACAAAAGGGAATCGCGAACAAATACTAGAGACCTACCGTCATGTCCGCGAAGAATTACAACAGCAGTTGGAAGAACACTTCCCACTGTAACGCCTTGATTTCATAGACTATTGAAAGTTTTCAAGGGTGGGTGTATATAATCCCCACTTAACTGCGCAAAAAACTTGCCTTTTGGCTCTATTTGGCGCATTTAGGGGTACTTTTTAAAAGAATTAGGCAATTAAGCCTGAAAAGGAGCCACATGGCTAAAGAAGAAGTCATCGAAATGCGCGGCGTAATCAAAGAATTACTGCCAAACGCAATGTTCAGGGTTGAACTTGAAAACGGACACGAAATTCTCGGTCACACCGCAGGTAAAATGCGTAAAAATCGCATTCGCGTACTCGCTGGTGATGACGTTCTTTGTGAACTGACCCCGTATGACCTTTCAAAAGGTCGTATCACCTATCGCTTTAAATAATTTTATTGGTTTTTTGTGACATGAACACTCATGCACATGCACCTCTCGTGCTGGCTAGCAATAGCCCGCGCCGCCGTGACTTGCTGTCTCAAATAGGCATTACACCTGACCATATAGACCCAGCGGATCTGGATGAAACACCCCTGAAAAATGAAGAACCGCGCTGTTATGCAGAACGTATCGCAGCTGAAAAAGCAGCGGCGGTGGCGGAGCGTCACAGCGGAAGTTTTATCCTTGCTGCTGACACGGTTGTGTCCACCGCAAGGCGGATTTTGCCTAAGGCTGAAGATGAGCAAACGGCACGTAATTGCCTAAAGATTTTATCAGGGCGCAAGCACCGTGTGACCTCGGGCATTGCCCTTATCACACCAGATGGCAAAGCGCGCCAAAAGGTTGTTACCTCAGATGTTACCTTTAAGGTAATGGACCCAAGTGAAATAGATGCCTATATCGCGAGTAACGAGTGGCACGGTAAAGCAGGTGGCTATGCCATCCAAGGCCTTGCTGCAACATATATACGCGCGCTGTCGGGCAGCTACTCCAACGTTGTTGGCTTACCGCTGTTTGAAGTGGCTGGCTGGCTAAAAGGACATGGTTATGAGTGACACATATTTAATTGAACCGGGCATCGGTGAGTGGCGCACAGCCACGGTTGACGGTGATGATATTCCTGTATCGGTAGACTTTATCGGCGAAGCAGCGCTAGACCCAACTGACTGTGTGATGACTGCGCGCGTGACCAAAGTGGACCGCGCCAACGACATGGCGTTTGTTGCCCTGCCAACTGGTAGTGATGGGGCTATCGGCTTTCGTCGCGCTCATGCATTTGTACCAGGCAAACCAAAAGACGAGCTAAAATCCATCGCTGACTGCGCAACTGAAGGCGCACTGGTTAAAGTGCAAGTGATCGGCGAAGCAAGCGGTTTGGAAGCAAAAGCGGTGCCTCTCACAGCTAAAGTCAAGCTGGTTGGTCGCCATCTGGTGATCGAGCAAGCACGCGGGCGTTTAAACTTCTCTAAAGACATCAAACCACACGCCATCGGCCCTCTAAAGTCTGGTTTGGCATCCTACGCTGAAAAAGTTTCGATCATTGTGCGCTCTAACGCGGGTCTTGTGCCTGCACAAGCGGTGATCAATGAAGCCGATTGGTTAATGGCAGCATTTGATGCACAAAGAGGTGATACAGCAACTATGTTTAGCCCGTCCCCGCTAGAGCGCGCCTTGCTGGCTGCCCCTGAGGGTGACAAAGACATTATCATCGAGGGCGGTAGTGCACTGGCAGATGCGAAAGCACTTGCTGCTAAGCGCTGGCCTGAACTGACACCGCGCCTTAAGGGCTGGGACAAAAGTGAGAGCATGATGGAAGCGATGGGCGTTGATGAAGCCATCGATGAAGCCATCGCGGACCGTATTGACCTGCCCACAGGTGGCTGGATCGCGGTGTATGAGACACCAGCTTTCACGGCGATTGATGTGAACATGGCAGGCGCCATGGCTGGGCGCAGTGCCGCTGAAGCCCGCCGCGTCACCAACCTTGAAGCGGCACTTGCAACCATTTTCCATATGCGTTTTCAAAATATGGGCGGGATCATCGTGGTTGATTTCATTGATAATAATGCCAAGGGTGCAGTGGCGGAGATGATGCGCTTTATCGATGCAGCGCTCAAGGACGATGACGTACCCGTACAGCACACAGGACTGTCGGCCTTTGGCTTGCTACAGTTTAACCGCAAGCGTCGTGGACGGTCTCTACGAACACGCCTGATGCACCAAAGCGCACCGTCTGAGACCGCTAGTAACAGCGCGCTTACATTATTGCGCCGTGCACGCCGTGTCGGCCTGAGTGCAGAATCAGGTGTACTGGTGATTAAAGCTGCGCCTGCAGTAATAAAATGGCTTGAGGGCCACAGCGCACTCACCGTTGCACTGAGCGCTGAAACGTCGCGCGATTTGCGGCTTGAGAGTGGCAAGACCACTGATTGCTATATTGAGAAGAGTTAAAGATGACGACAGCCGCCAAAACAGAAGCCTGCCCAACCTGCAAAAAGCCAGCAGACGATGTCTACAAACCCTTTTGTAGCAAGCGCTGTGCTGATTTAGACCTTGGTAAATGGCTAGACGGTGCTTATGTTATCGCGGGTAGCAGCCCACTGGATCACAGCATAGGCAGCGACGACGATGAGACAGGCGATATTTAAGGATAGAGCCGAGTTAAAAAAACCAAATCAGCGCTGGACAGCCCCCGATATATTGGCTAAAAGCGCTTCGCATTGCTTGAGCAAACCCCGCTTGAGCTTACTTATATGCCCGGGTAGCTCAGGGGTAGAGCAGCGGATTGAAAATCCGCGTGTCGGTGGTTCAAATCCGCCCCCGGGCACCACTTTTTTTCCAACAATATCAATAACTTAGAAATAATCATGGCTTGCCTCCTTGCCCATTTTTGGCTTGGTTTGCACTTTGGTTTGCAGAATTTGTTCTTCTAGCGTTCTCAAGTTTATGGATTGCTGACCTCGCTTGAGTGCGAGTACGAGCCACATAATGCTCAAGAATTGCCTCAACTGACTTCAATGAATGCCCAGTAATTGACGCTATTTCGATAGTTGTGCACTGAGCATCCGCTAATGCTGTGACCGCAGTGCCACGTAAATCATTGAAAGTTAGGCCATCGAGCCCAGCCTCTTTTGTCACTTCACGCCACGCATGACGGAAGTGATCGGTTTTCCATGGCTGACCATCTGGACGTGTAAGAATAGTAGTAGCACTCATACCTATTGCTTTTTTAGCATCAAGAATATTCTTAAGCTCAATTGTCACAGGTATCTCAACTTGAGAACCTGTTTTAGACTGCGTGAGCTTAATGAATGTCCCATCATAAGCATTCCATGAAAGGCGAAGCAGATCACCTTGACGCTGCCCAGTATCTCTCGCGAGAATAAGTGCCTCTTTCATGTTTGAGGTCGCATTCTCAATAAATTTCTGAACATTATCTTCAGACCAAACCTTAGATGCTCGATTGCTCTTATATGTTTTGCGAGGCCGCGCAGCATGATTAAAAGAAATGTAACCACGGTCCATTGACCATGAAAGAATAATACCTAAAACGGTGATCGCGTAATCAGCCTGTCGCTGTGAAGACTTTGCCAAATCATCGCGCCATGCCATGAAATCTGACCTAACTCGGTGGTCATTCAGTGCTGCCTTGGGCATCTCACCGAACTTGTTTTCTATCTTTGTGATTTGTTTCTGATAGTCGCGGCGGGTACGCTCGCGCTTGTCCAAATAATCAGGGCTCCTCATGTAGAGAGTGATCAGCTCTTTCAAGGTGCCGCGATTGCGTTCTGGATACTGTATCTTTTCATCAGCATCCGAGAATGCTTTCACAAAAGCTTGTGAGTGAGGGTTGTCTGGTAAGCGCGTTTTAGTCGCTCGGTGATAATAGAAATATCGAACCTCACCAGATGCCAGAACCTTCTTAACTTTGTTAATACCTTTAAGCTTTACATCAATCATGACTGAGCCGCCCTCCATTCATCATATGCACTTTTCTTATCATCCGAGCATGACGTTAAACAAATCAATGCATTCTTTACGGCAAAAGCGGCATATCTTTGTGTGCCTTGAACGGGACCAGGCATTAAGCCTTCACGTTCCCACTTCTTAAACGTACAAGAAGCAACGCCGCACATATAAGCCGCCTCTTTAAGGCTCCACATCAATCGATCTTTTAAATCGACCTTGAGGGCCATAGGCGCTTGCTCTTTGGGTGTTTGGAGGGTAGTTTGTTGGTTATCCATCATCACCCTCTTTTCTTTGTTCGGTCGGTGTGGATTTAGGACTCGGAGGGGCCGGCAAAGCATCCTCCGGGTTCTTCTTATTTTTTTTATTAGCTAGTGGATCCGTTTTCATTAACTCCGGTAAGAATTTTTCTAATGTCTCAGTTGTTTCTTTTAAATGTTCCCAACTACTGTGAGCTAGAATATAGCGAGGAAGGTCTTCCTTTTGAGTGATTTTACCTGACTTGCGACTGTCATGAACCCAAGCTTCACTGTGATCTGGTGTTGAATAGTGAATTCTAACCCCCGTAACGTCTAAGGCACCCCATTGAAGCATCCTACTTTCAAAGTCTTCTTGCCTTGAAATGACGCTCCGAAGTTCTGAACGAACCCATTTCGCATCTTCATTATCGTATGGAAATTCACGAACCTCAATGCCTAGAAGCATCTTGGAGGCCTCTCTTAAAAAGCGGTTTTCTTTTATCAAGCTTTCATATTGGCCCTCAATGAAAGCAAAGTGGGGATGATCCCTTACATCGGGGCCTTCATTGATTGCCACATCCCAATACTCATCATTTGGCAAGCTGGCCCACAAGACTTTTGATGGAGCGATGCCGAGATGGAAACACAAAATTGCCAATTTCTGAGAGTTTGGGTATCTACCGTCTTCATCAATATTTCCAGCCTGCTCATACTTCGCAATCGAACTGGGGTTAATGCCAGAAAGCTTTGAAAGGTGCAGTCGTGTCCAACCCTTTGACGCACGAGCTTCACTTAAGGTATTACCTAAAGATACTTGTGCCAAGCCCTCTGTGTTAGATAGCTCTTGCTGATTACGTTTTATATTACCTGCGTTCATGAGGATATTCTCACCCAAAACACAAAATAGTACAAGTAATTTTACAAAAATAGTTTTAATGCGCCTATTAGATCGTAATTGGTTGATAATTAAAGATAATTATTTTGTACATTAGTTACTAATTTGACGTTATAGTTTGCATATTACTATTTTAGGGTGAAGTAGTAATGACATGGTAAGGGGGAATGGAATGAAAAATTCAATTAAAGATAATTTTTTTCTAACATTAAAGTTATTGCCAGTATTGGCGTTTTTATTATGCTGTATATATCAAATTGGTTTTTATTCAGTCGTTGGTTATGAATTTTTTGCAACCCTTAGTGTGAATGACTTTCTACTTAATTCCGCTTCTTATGTCCCTTGGGCGATACTTTTAATTGCTATTGGATTTGGTCATCCATATGCGGCTAGATTTCAATACGCTAATAGTGGATCAAGAATTAAACATATATTGGGAACTATCGCAGAGTTACAAATTATATACTTGGCAGCGCATATCTATGGACAGATTTTTTCGGACACAATACAGCTTATTCTAGTGATCATAACTGTCCTCCTTACTATTCCGATATTCGGATTCCTTGGTCCTTGGAATAAAGGTAAGTATCCATATGGTGCCGCGCTCATTTTAGCAATTCCTGTACTTATAATGGGAACATACAGTATCGGCGCTGGCTCAGCCTTAACTAAGATCCATGATAATAGGCTAGACATTAGTATTTGCGTAGAGGAAAATTGTGAAAAGGTATCATTACTTAATATAACATCTAATGGGTTGTTGTTTTTTAAAGATGGCAACATCGTCTACCAAAGGAAAAGTGATAATCTTAAAATATCAAAAGAGTTTATAACGCCCTCTTTTTCAAAGGTTCCAAAATAATATTTTCTTTGGTTACTTGTCCAAAAAAGTCGACTATCTGAGCCGATAATTCATTGATAATAATTATTGTGAGGTGTCACCAAGTAGAACGACTCCCTCAATTTAAAATCAAGCTACAGGAGGTAATTCAGGGCCATAAAAAGACATTAATTGCCCTTCATGGATCAGTCTAGATGCACCCATAAGAGATCGCCTAAGCGACCTCTCGTTGTTTGTATTCTTTTTCATCCATGAAGTCTGGGGACTGCCCTTTTAGCGCTAAGTGACGCATCGTATATTGGAGGGCAGATACTATTGCCGCCTGACCACTCCACTTTGAGCCCCAAAAATTAGTGTCATCACCATCTAAGTCATAGCAATGTGCGAGATCAACTAAATCACTTTTGCGGATTGTGTGGAGATCAAGGCCAAAGTAAGCGGTGTCTAACACTCGTTCAATAAGATTATCAATGAATGCTTCGCGCTCTTCACCGTCCATTTCTTGATACTGATCAAGCAGCTCTTCGCTCACTGGGAATAGCTCTCGTGCTTCTCCGAGATCAAGAACATCGTCCAAAGAGAGCTTTTGCATAGATTTCTGAACCTCTTCAAAAAGCCTTGGTGCGGTGCGCCATTTCTTTTGAAAGCCGTCTTCACGAAGTTCATCGAGATAGGACAATTTTTGAGTGATCTGCTCAAGCTCACCACCGAGCATATTGGAAGCTACATCGTCCGATACAACAGGTTCGATGGTCGGCATAGTGACACCTTCGCCAGTCATCAAGTAATCCACCTCAACATTTAGCACTTGGGCTAAAGTTTTAACCCGAGAAATTGTTGGGTCTTGCGTCCCATATTCGAATTTCTCGATGGCTTTTGCTGGAATGCCAGATGCTGTGGCAAGCTGAGAGCGTGAAAGCATAGCTGTATTTCGTGCCTGCATGAGGCGTTCGCCGAATGTGGTTGTTTTCTTAGTCATGTCATAGTCCTTTTCTAATTGAAATTTCGAAAGTTTCGGAATTCCCTTACGTGCGTGAGGAACTCCCCGAGGCCTTGTTTTCCTCGGTTTTTTCGAAATTTTCGGGTTTGCATTCTCGGGAACAGCCCTGAGAATGATCTCGTTTATCTCTGAGGCAACTCAGAGAGTGGTGTGAGTAGATTTTCATCGAGCCTCCTCCACTAGTTCATAGCGGTTTTCGGCTTTCTCAATCTTTTCGTTGTGTGATTTATCGGCAAACATTCGTGCAACAATTTCTGTTGCAAGTTCTGTTGCTAATTCTTCGGTAATATCCTCATGACCTTTGAGAACGAGCGCACTGCGTAATGTGCCTGCCGCATTCGTCACCAGTATATTTTGCAGTTGATCTCTACGACCAGTTACCTTGCGGCCAACTGGCACAAATTCTTGTGGATTATCGATTGCATCAATCACCAATGAGTAAAGAGGGTGTAACGGCCACCGCCACCTATTTTGGTCATTTGAATTTGATACCGTTAAGCGTCGATTAAAGAGTGCGTCGGCTATCAGTTGCCATTGATACTCAAAGAACTTCTCTGGGTCTTTCTCTGTACGATCCTTTAACCAGTCGCCTGCCATACGAACCTCAAGACGCCAAACGTCTTTTGGTTTGTCTACTGGCCAATAGCCGCCTTGCTCACCCCATATCTCTAGCATCCACTCTTTGCCAGATGCTTCGACGATCTCAGCAGTCTTGTCGTAGATTTGAACCTGACACCCTTTTTTAGAGCCGAAGGTAATTGTTTGAGCCTTCACTTCGCTATCGGCTGGCCGCGAACTATTGCCCCAAACATCAGCGCGCCACTTAACGGCGGCGGGTGTAACCAGAGTGTTTACGATGTCTGGTGTCATTTCTTGCGTGAATGAGGGCGACCAGAGGTCAAAAGCATAATCAACACGCGATAGAGACACCCAGCGCTCATCTGGACGTAGCGGGGCGATTAATGCCTTCCTCAGCATCATATAAACGCGATCTCTGAGTGCATGAACTCCATATTCCCATAAACCAGCCGCAGTTGCTCGCCATGTGAATGACCATTCAATGTTTGGTGAGCCAATCTCGATACGAATATCATCATTGGTTAGTAAGTATTCTTTGCCACGGGAACCCGTGGCGCTCATTTGGAAATCTTCATTGCCCATAGAAAACTTGACGGTTGCCTTACGTCGATCATCGAGCTCTATAGCGTGTGCCTTGGCTGCGGCCATGCGCTCATAGAGGTCATGAGGAAGAGTTACATTCAGGGCCTCTTGCCACCAATCGAAATTGTCGCAAAGCAATGTTGCATAGCCTTGTTCAGGAATGGTGAGTTCTATATTTGGGGGTTTTCTAACCATGGTAATAATCTCCATGGCGAATAGCCTGTTTTTTAAGAATTGTAGGTATGACCCCCCCTGTTAGAGGGAGGGGGGGATTGTTTTGCTCAGCACCCAGTGTAATAGTTGTATTTGAAAAACTATGGGGAGAGCATAAATGAAATCTAAGATTATCAAGTATTTGGTTATGGGAATCTTGATTATATTTTCTGGAGTCATTGGATATTATATTGGTTACCCCCAAAATATATGGGCGCATGAGCTGGCAAGAAACCCAGATATATGGGAAATTCTCGCCGCTTCTTCTGGCCCTGTTGCTTTGGTCGTAGCTTTTTTGCTGATTAATGCTCAGAAAAATCAAATCAAAGCTAAAGAAAACAAGGCTCAAAAAAACACTTGCAACATAATGATTTCCAAAATCAGAGCGTTGATTATTGAAGTTCATTCTGAGCGAAAGAATTTGAGAGAGAACCCAAGCCACTATGGCACTTGGTATAAGAAGGGCATCCTTCCTTATGTCCATCCACTTGATAGTGTTGTTGATATTGCCGTAGTGAATTTTCAAAGTGATTTGATCGAAGCGATTGGTCAACATGAAATCGAAACATTTAAAGCTTATCAGTGGTATGAAAATGCACTCAGTCGACCAGACCCTACTATTGATAGATATATGGTGATGTCTAAATTTCTTATATACAATTGTCTTATGTACATGAGCACTCTTGCGGGCTCCGAATGGACTTCTGAAATGCGCAAGAATATACTTAATATTATCGAGATTGATAATATCGAAGATTACGACATATCTGTCTCTGAAATGACAGAAGAGGTTCTTGCTAGTAGGTTGGTTATTTAACAAGCGCTCGCCGCTAGGCAAGGGGTCAGGAGCTTTCCTGACCCCCTTGGGGCCAGCGTGTGGAGACGCCGTATGGTCAAGAGCCTCTCGCTCCACTGGCGGCAAGCCGCCACCGTATCGGCTCTGTGACAATCCGTCATAAGCGCTTAAGTAACTAAGGTCTGTGATATGTGAGAGAGTGGTCATTAATGAAGCACTCCGTTAGAGGGAGGCGTGAGAGCCTCTTCAAATAGGTCGTAGATTTCTTGCAAGGCTTCAAGGTAATCTTGTCCATACATTTCCTTCCAATACCTATCTAATGTCTTGGTCGCTGATCGCATTTGTTTGGCATGAACTGGATGGCCAAAGTCGTCTAATGTAGCTGCCATCTGCTCGCTTTGAAGCCTCCATAGAGCTAGAGTTTTTGAGATGCGCTTGTTCATGACAGCCCACCTACTTTTTGTTTTCGAGCTTCCTTTAAAACCCGATTTACCGTTTGTTGGGAGGTGCCTACATGCTTAGCTATGAAGGTTTGGGTTTTGCCTTTTTGTCTTAATCGAATGATGGTTTTCATCCGACGAAAACGAATGTATTGATTGATCCTTTTTCTGCGCGCAAAGGTAATGCTTTTTGTCGTCTCGATGGGCCAGTTAAGCTCTAGTGCAATTTGATGTAATGCTTCTTTCTCTGTCTTTCCTTTTTTTGTCAGGTGTCTAAATTGTCTGTATGATTGAACAATTCTACGCTTATATAACTGACGCCTATCCTCGATCACCTGTTTCTCTTGGGTTCTTTTTTCTTCGTCTACAGGCGTGACAAAGCCAACACCGTCTTGATTACGTGGCTCTTCCTGTTCAGTTTGGACTAACTGCGAAATCATTGGCTCAAGCTTTGCCAGTGTCGTATCTGCTATCTCAACGGGAATATCGATAGCGATACGAATGGTAATCGTTTTATTGGTGCTATCAGACATGACGCACCTCCAAAGAAAACCCTAGGAATGCGTTATTTTGGTTTGTAAAAGCCGTCAAAAATGCCCAGTTATTGGTAGCTAAACAACTGGTCAGTTTGTCGTGTAAGTATTTGAAATATTTAGAAGTGTGACTGGCTTGAAAATCCGCGTGTCGGTGGTTCAAATCCGCCCCCGGGCACCATTAAATCAAGCGGCCCTTTCGGGTCGCTTTTTTTATTGGTTTCGGGTAGCGGAATTAACCACGGTTCGGCCTGAACAAAGTGAAGGCAACGGACCAGCGAAGCGCATGTCCGGTAAATCTGCCATGCTGTGCCCGCGCTTTATGCTCTGTGGCACCACTGCTTAAACCGCTTTCATTTGAGAGCAGTTTTTTGTTATGTGGATACATTATCTGCTGTTCTTTATTATCATAAGCAGTAGAGACTGATCTAATAGCGTGTCGGTGGTTCTAAAAGCATCTTAAGATTATGGATCAGATCGCGTTTTAAAATAATCCAACATCGCCGTAAGATCACTGTCCTCATGCAAATCCATAACTTGTGAATCGAGGGTAGCCACTCGCTGCCTAAGCGCAGAAATCAGCTTTGGGTCACCTTTAAGTGCATTCGCAGCTATATCTATCGTCGATTGAGGCAAGCCAAGTTCGCATTCAAAACTTAAGCTTTTGTCCAGCTTCTCATATTCTCCCAACAGGATTGAAATATCACCACAGTGTTTTCGAAGCGACCGATGAATATCCATAGGGATCAAGCTTCTGAACCTTTCGCGATACGGCGAGTTACGACCTTTGTTCTCTATTCTCTCGAGCTGCGGCGAACGATAAACAGCCAACGCAGTCGAAAGTAGTTGAGAATCCTTAATCAAGTCGAGCTGGCCTGTCGAGATCAATTCCTCTAGGGTAGTTTGGGTTTTTGACCACCATGTATATTGACTGGCGCGATATGCGTTTATCAAAAACTCTTCATTGCTTATTTCTGATTTGTTCGTCAATACGCGCAATGTCGATACAGCGTTATGAAGAACATCTTCATTGTAAGCTGTAACATAAGAAAAAATGAAAACCTCTTCTCGAAGATCAGCAATCAATCGGCTTGTAAATATCTCGCTCTTAGCGTCATCTAGCCGCTTCTCATTCCAATCATCCACCTGCAAACCAATAAAAATGCCCACAACCACGATCATGACCACGAACCAGTCTTGGTCTTTAATACCTTTTGCTATTCGCTGTAAAATCATTTCCCACTCCCCTAAGAAGCCACGAGTGTACATATCTTGCTAACTCTTGTCTAACGGACAAGAAAATCGCCAAGTCGGTGGTTCATTAAAATCCGCCCGTTATGAGACGAAGAAACCAACAGTCCTGCCCTACTTCTATTTTTTTTGTTAATTAATCAAGGCTGATATAGTCCTAGAAACCAGTGTACACAGCCTAAATCATTGACTAAAGTGACGCCTATACCCTTTCAATAAAAGGCCTATATATTTTGATCAAATTTATCGTGATGCTTCTCACTTTTATAGGCATGAGCCAACAGCTTCAAGCTGATGATACCTGTATCAATTGCCATGGGGACATCGTTGAAAAATGGTCTTCTTCGCATCACGCAAAAGCGATGCTACCTGCAACTGATAAAAGCGTGTTGGGTGATTTTTCTGGTATCATAGTGGAGCATAACGGCCAATCCGCTACCTTCATCAACAGCGATGGCTACTATGTGACCATGCGCGATGAAGGCGGGGCCGCTGAGCGCTATAGAATTACCTACACCTTTGGCATCACACCGCTGCAACAATATTTGGTTGAAACTGACGCAGGCAAGTATCAAGTGTTACCCTTTGCATGGGACACCCGAAACAAGGATGCTGGTGGTCAGCGCTGGTTCCACATGTATCCAGAAGAATATTTACCTGAAGGTGATCGCCTACACTGGCAGCAGCCGCTGCAAAACTGGAACGGGATGTGTGCGGATTGTCATTCTTCAGGCTTAAAGCGAAACTATGATTTAGCGCGCGATATATTCAAAACGACTTACGCCGATGTCAACGTCTCCTGCAGCTCCTGTCACGTTGATACTAAGGACCACGCTGCTGCAAAAGCAAACCCAAATTTAAAAGACAATCTTTATATTGATAGCTTAGTAAAGACCCTGAAAGGGGAAGGCAGCTTCACCTTAAAAGAAGGCGACAACACCGCCACATGGTCAGGCCATTCACCACGCCAACAGCCTGAGCTAGAGGTCTGTGCTGCCTGTCACTCTCGCCGCTCGCCTCTCACAGATGGTTTTGATCCAAATATTTCCTTCCTAGATCAATTTTCCCCAACCCTATTAGATAATAATATTTACTTTCCTGACGGCCAAATTCAGGGGGAAGACTATGTCTGGGGATCTTTTTTACAAAGCAAGATGTATGCAAAAGGCGTCACCTGTAGTGATTGTCACGACAGCCATAGCCTAAAATTAAAAGCTGAGGGCAATGCTGTTTGCACGACCTGTCATAGTGCGCCTGTTTTTGACACCAAAAAACACACTAAACACGCAGAAAATACGCCAGCTGCTGAGTGCGTTAGCTGCCATATGCCAGAGCGCACCTACATGGTGGTGGACCCACGCCGCGATCATAGCTTTAAAGTGCCCAGACCCGACCTAAGTACGCGCACAGACGCACCGAACGCTTGTGTAAGCTGCCACAGTGATAAAACCAACACATGGGCCAAAGATACGCTGAATAGCTGGTTTCCCGATAGCAAACATCGAGATAGTGATGCCCTAACCATTGCTAGAGCCAGAAAAGGGCACCCATCTGCTCGGGTAAAATTACTCCTTATCATCAAAGACAGCCGTAATTCCGCGATAAAACGCGCGTCGGCTCTATCCCTAGTGCCGCGTATAGCTGATGCTGCCCTTTTGACGGCCGCTGAAGAAGCGCTGTCAGACCCGTCTCCCCTTGTCCGCATTGGCGCACTGCGCGCTTTGGCTGCCCTACCCGCTGAGCAGCGCTATAACGCGTCTCAGAGCGCGTTGAGTGACCCTGTGAAAGCAGTTAGAGTGGAAGCCGCACGACAACTGATAGATGTACCAACAGCTCGGTTACATAAAACTGCCTTTACCGAAATGATGGAGGCCAATGAGCAAGCAGCTTGGCGCGGCGAAGGTAGGCTCAACATTGGCACCTATTATGAATTCAACGGCGAGACAAGTGCAGCAGAGCAACAATATCGACAGGCCATCAAGCAGGACCCCTCTTTTGCACCAGCGCTGATTAATTTATCAGAGCTTTTGCGCCGTACAAACCGTGTGGAAGAAAGCCATGAAATTTTAAAGGGGGCGATTGACAGTGGCGGCAATATAGACCCAACCCTTTACCACGCTTACGGGCTGTCGCTGATTAGGAACGGCGACGCGGGGAATGCGGTAATTTACCTTGAAAAGGCCATGAAAGCCGACCGTAATAATCCACGCTTCGCTTACGTTTATTTGGTTGCTATTAACACGCCGCAAAATGCAGACAGCGTCTACACATCATTAAAATCTCTAGTGCGTCGCCATCGTTATGATCCAGCCATCTTAGAATTTGCTCTTAGCTTGGCATTGCAAAGAAATGACCTTAAATTCTCCAACACTGCTCTTAGAAATTTATTGGAGCTTACGCCCAATAACCAGCAACTTCTGGACCTTAAAGCACGACTTTCAGCTACAAGGTAGCTGAAAGTATCATTGTTTTCTTAAACAGAATTAACCAATCTCAGCTTCATCGCATGAGAACAAATTCTTCTGCCGAAGATGGGTGCACTGCAACTGTTGAATCAAAATCAGCTTTGGTCAGACCGGCTTTAACGGCAATTCCAATACCTTGAATAATTTCCGCAGCATCAGTGCCAATCATGTGTGCACCAACAACTTTATCTGTCGTCACATCAACAATAAGCTTAGTAAAAGCACGCTCTGTTGAGCCGCCAAGTGTATGTTTCATTGGCTTAAAATCAGACGTGAAGACCTTAACGTCACCATATTTTTCGCGAGCATCATTTTCTGATAGGCCAACGGTTCCTATAGGGGGATGAGAAAAGACAGCTGTTGGGATATCATCATGTTCAGCTGACATCTTCGTGTTGCCAAATTCAGTATGTGCGAAAGCATGACCTTCTTTAATCGCAACCGGTGTCAACTGTACGCGGTCGGTTACATCGCCCACGGCAAAAATACTCGGCACATTTGTTCTGCTATATTCGTCCACAGCTACTGCGCCACTTGGTGCTAACTCAACACCTGAAGTCTCTAGGCCTAAACCATCAGTCTTCGGCGTACGACCTGTTGCATACATGACCGCTTCCACATCAAGCGTAGTTCCATCTGTCAGTGAAAGGCGTACACCCTCTTCAGTTTTTTCAATGGCTGTAACATTGGTATCGGTGCGCACATCAATGCCGTGTCCACGCATCTCATTTGCCAGACGGTCTCGTAAATCATCATCAAAACCGCGCAATATCTGTTCACCACGGTACAGCTGCGTAACGTTTGACCCAAGGCCATTAAAAATGCCTGCAAACTCCACTGCAATATATCCGCCGCCCACAATAACCATACTCTTAGGTAGAGTCTCGAGGTGCAGTGCTTCATTTGAGGTAATTGCGTGTTCAATTCCTGGCACCGCTGGAAGCGTAGGCCAACCACCCACCGCGATCAGTATCTTACCAGCCGTATAACTGCGACCATCTACCTCAACACTGTTGGGGCCTGTAACGGTTGCACGCCCCATAACCATTTCAACACCTGCATTGTTCAATGTATTGATATACAGGCCATTTAACCGATCAATTTCAGCATCTTTAGCTTCAATCAGCTTTTCCCAAGAAAAAGATGTCCCGTCGACGGTCCAGCCAAATCCTTCAGCCATTTTAAAATCATTTTGAAAATGTGATGCATATACCAAAAGTTTTTTCGGCACGCAGCCACGTATAACGCAGGTGCCACCAACGCGGTATTCTTCCGCAACTGCAACTTTTGCACCCAAGCTAGACGCAATTCTACTTGCTCTCACGCCACCTGAACCCGCACCAATTACAAATAGATCGTAATCATAACTCATTGTTAAACACCCTTAATTTTTTAATTAGTAATTTTGAATCAAAGAAAAGTATCATTGATTATTTAGTCTTGCTAGCAGCGACTCAGATTAGCAGAAATCTATACCCTTTTCACTTTAAGCTTTGTTTTCATGTCTGTTTTGCAAAATGCATGTAAGAAACAGGTTTGTTCACTTATATCCAGCATCTCTTTAGCAACGTCATCTGATTCACTTGTGGTTAGAAATACATGTGTTTCAAGAGGGTCTGCAAAGCCCGCTTTGCCTGTTCCACCTGATGCCCCACCTAACGAAAAGTGACTATCCTGAATAATTTGATAATTGGGCAAATCCAACTTCAACATTTTCACAAAACGCCCAAATTGGGTCATGAAACAAAATCCGATACCAGCAGAAATATAGCTGTTCGCATCTGGCGCGCGGCCTTGCCCACCGTTTATAGGCGCTTCATCCGAAAGCATCATAAAAGACGTGCCGTGCGGGCTATATTGCATCTGTTGAATTTCTTTTACGCCGTCTTCCCTCAGTGTGCAAATACCACCAATATTCAAAGCCCGGTTCTGTTCAGCCGTAAGGCTTGATCCTGCAGCGGATGTTCCGTCTGCAACAGGCTTCTTTGGAGTTGTACCATTTGGCCAAACTAGTGGCTGAATAGGCGCATCTTTAACCGGCACCAGACTGTCAAATTCATCTTTCGGTTCGCCGTATATAGAACCCGTTATGCGCTCCGCTTTTTCAGGCTCCAGCTCTAAACCATTTTTGGATAGAGCAAATAAACTCTCAAGTTTCCCGCGCATTAAACCATTTATTGGGGATGCCGCAACAGCATTGAGAAGAAAAGTATTTAGGTCTACATCAGACAGATCACAGTCAATCTCAACAGTAAGCTCTACCGGCAAAGCACCGCCAACCATTGTCCGTTTGGGCATGGACCCTTTCATAGTATAATAGTTGTCTTGGATCAGCTTTAAGGACCGGATCTTCACATTCTGCAATTTAGCCAGAGCAGTGATCTCATTCATGTAAGAGGCTATCATACCTGTTGTCAAAAAGGCGAGTGGACAAGGGGCGGCATCATGGCCGTCTAGATAAGGGCCTTCGTCACTCGATAAGCGCCAACTTAAACCAGTTCTTGCCGAGCTAACAATTGCCTCTTTTTGAAACACTGAAAGGGAGCGAACGCTTGTTCTCAGCGCATCACCGCGACGAAGATCAGGCGCGGAAAATCCACTTTCTGCCGCGTTTTCAGCACGGTAAAATAATGGAACACCACTTTCTCTTAATTTGTCTGGTCCTTGCGGCATAAAAAGCTCCACTAATTAAAAATATTGCCAGTAGAACATTCTCTATCTGGCAATATTTATCATATTTCATTGTTATGGCTGCATACACTGCAAACTTTTTTACCTATTAGAATAGGGTAAAAATTAGTGCATCACGGCTCCACCATCAACATTGATGGTTTGTCCTGTCATAAAGTTACTGGCATCAGACACCAAGAACATCATCGCGCCGACGATATCGTCTGGAAGCATATCACGTTGGAAAATGCGCGATGCCAGAGTAGGCTTAACAAAGTTTTTCATATAATCTTCGTTTGTTAATACGTTCGGGCTAGCTGTAAATCCGATGGCAATACTATTAACATTAATATCATCATTACCTAATTCGCGTGCCAATGAGCGTGTCATAGTCATGACCGCGCCTTTTGAGGTCACATAGTGCAAGAACATCGGAGCACCGCGGAATGTTGTTCCAGAGCCAATGTTTAAGATTTTGGCATCGCCAGATTTTCTTAGGCTAGGTAGCAGCGCTTTAACAGTTTGGAACGGCCCTCTAATATTAACTTTCATGACCAAATCCCACTCATCTTCAGTGATGTCTGAAAAGTGATTAAGCTTCAATGTTCCAAAAACAGCCGCATTATTTATTAGGATATTTACATGGCCAAATGCAGCCTCTGCCTCTTTAACCATATTACCTAATGAGTCATTACAGGTAATGTCAGTTATTACGCCGAGAGCTTCTCCACCCTGGCTTTTAATCTCTTCAACAGCATTAGTCGGGTCAGCAACATCGGCGATAACAACTTTCACCCCTGCTGATGCCAACGCCTTTGCAAATGTAAAACCAATTCCTTGGGCTGCGCCCGTTATTACTGCCACTTTACCAGTTAGATCACTCATACTATATTCCTCTCAAAATTGATTATTATTGCAAAATTATGCTTCGATTATTTCTTTAACCTCAGGCCAACTTAAACTGCCAAATTCAAGCAGATCACTAGTTAAATCCTCTGGACACCAATCCAAAAGGCTTGATTTAAAGGTCGGGCGGCTCTGAATGCGATTCCACCAAGCCTCAAGGTTTGGCAGACGCCCATTTTCCCACCAACCAGACATGCCCATCATAGCAACACGGTTGACATAAGGTGTTAGAGAAACATCAGCTAGTGAAAACTTGTCGGATACCAGCCAGTCTCTGTCAGATAGGTCCTCATTCATTTTACGCAAATATTTATCGTAGAGTTTTATTAGATCAGTCACGCCAGGCGCGTCGAAACCAAAGCCAATCAACTGCTTTTTGCGTTCGGCCCAATCCTCGGTAACTGAATGTTCTGGGGTGTTAGCTAAAAACTCTTTTAGTTCATCCTCAGACAGGTTTTTACGAATAATATGACGGTGTGCACAAACAAACGTTAATGCACCGCACGCAGGGTGAATACTTTCATCAAGAGCTTTAGTCCAATACCGTGTCAAAGCATATTCATAAGGATCAGACGGTGTTAAGGAGTTTTCAGGAAAAGCTAAATCCATATACTCCATAATAACCGTAGATTCTGTAATTATTTTATCATCATGAACAAGTGTTGGCACAACAGCCTTGGGATTTATTTTCAAGTATTCTGGCTCGAATTGCTCTCCCTTAAGGATATCAATATAATGAGCCTTAAATTCCAAACCCTTTTCAACCATTCCCCAGCGCACCTTAGCTGCGCAAACTGACGAACCATGATGATATAATTCTAACATTCTCTATCCTTATCTAGTGATGTTAATTACAGCTGAACTGTAACCCATTTTAATTCGGTCATTGTCTCTAGGTCATCTTCAGTACCTTCACGTCCAAAACCGCTCTCGCCAGTACCGCCAAATGGAACATGTGGCTCATCATGCATAGTTGGCGCATTGATATGAACCATACCGGATTCAATTTCCAGCGCATATTGCATGGCACTATTTAGGTTTGTGGTGTAGATAGACGCGCTCAATCCATAAACCGTATCATTGGCTTTCTCGAGTGCTTCTTCTAGGTTTTCAACAGAATAAACTGATGTTACTGGACCAAATGTTTCTTCACGACATACCATCATTTCCTCACCAACTCCTTCAAGGATAGTTGGAGAAACTCTATGTCCTGCCCAGACGCCACCTGTTATCAAGTTTGCACCTTTACTGACAGCATCATCAATATGAGACTTAATTCTCTTGCGCTGACGGTCACTAATAATAGGTCCCAAAATAGTGGAGGCATCTCTCAAATCGCCCATACCATTTTGCGCCATACCTTCAGCTGCAGCCTTAAACTTGGTCATAAACTCTTCATAAATGTCTTGCTCGACAATGATGCGACTTGCGCCCATACAAATTTGCCCTTGAAAAGTAAAAATACTCCTCGCAGCGCCCATGACAGCTTTTTCAAGATCAGCGTCTTTTAGTACCACTAGTGGGCTTTTGCCACCCAATTCAAGTACAACGCGCTTGCCGTGCTCACCGCACAGGCCTCTGATATGGTTTCCTACAACGGTAGACCCAGTAAAGGTCACAACTTTAACCAAAGGGTGCGTTGTTAAGGAGTCACCAATTTCGAAACCAAACCCGCTTACATAATTGAAGGCCCCATCTGGGAAACCAGCATCTTTATATAACTGGCCTAATCTAGCGGTAATAGTTGGCGTTTCTTCAGATGGAAGCATAACCACCGTATTACCAACAGCCAGAGGGTTAGCACTTAATCTAATGCCTTTAATCAAAGGAACGTTAAATGGTGTAATACTTGCCACCACCCCTAAAGGGCTGCGCAAACTATAACTCAAGCGGCCAGGGACATCTGATGGCATAGTCTTACCTGATACTTGGCGAGCCATACCTGCGGCAGCGCGCAACATATCAAGAGAAAGACTAACTTCAAATTTAGCTTTTGAAATTGGAGACCCAACTTCATCCACTAGTATGCGAACAAAATCATCGGCATCACGCTCTAAAATATCAGCAGCACGACATAGCAACGCTTCACGTTCGTTTGCTAGTGTTTTGCCAAATGTCTGAAAGCACTCGTGCGCTGATTGAACAGCACTATCTATATCTTCAGCTGAGCCGTGCGCGGCCTTGTATAAAAGGCTGTCATCTAGTGGATTTAACACATCAAAATATTTATTTGATGATGGTTTTGTTTCTTTTCCACCGATCCAATGATCATAATGTTCGATTTTTGACATAATTAGTCTCCATGCAGTGATTAACTTTAAACAGTTTCTTCTGTATTTTCCTCTAGATCAAATTCGCTCCCACCCTCACGTAACATGGTAAGAGGAACCAGAGAAAAAACTAACATTAGTACAGGTAATATATAGGGTGCCCAGAGTGTGCTTGACGAATCCATCAAGCCACCAACAACAATAGGACCGGACACAGCCCCAAGGTTTCCAACCATAAACATAAAGCCTACTGCAGTACCAGCGAGTGGCCGTCCAATACCCTTTAACTCAACAGGGATAGAGGCAGATAGTGGCAATACAGGGCCTAGTGCAGCGCCAGCAATTAACATCACGATTAATAATGCAGTGCCGGTAAAGAATAACATTCCAGGGATAGCACAGGCTAACAGAACAACACAGACTGCCAATACAGGTTTACGTTTACCAATCCAGTCAGAGATAACACCCCCGACAATATTAAAGATAACGCTGGCAGCAGTTAATGTGGCCGTGTACAGGCCTGGGTTTTCGATGCCCCTCTCGCCAAGTGTCGGCGTTATATGAGATAGTAAGGCCCAGTATGAAAATAAACTGAAAAACAAGAATACTCCAAGCAACCTCATATCTCGTATTTTAGAGACAGTTTTCATAGTATCAAAAAAAGGTAATTTTTCCTCAGCTTTTTCAGGCGATGTCTCTGCTTCAAATTTATCACGGTAGATCAAGAACCAAATCACACCGAGAAGCAAACAAACCGCTGCGACCGCAATAAATGTTGGGCGCCAGCCACCAAAAAGTGGGCTTAGCAAGGTCGCACCAGTACCGAAGGCAAGAGAGTTACCCATACCAAAAGCTGAATATGCCACACCGTTAGCCTTACCAAGCTGATGATGATCAAAAACAGAACTCAACGCCTTTGTGATTGATGGGCCAATACTCGCGAACCCAACTCCCAAGAAGAACATAGAGAAGACGAAGAAGATATAACTGGTTGCAAATATTCTAGATACACCTGCAGCCGCTACAATTATCATGGCGATGAGTAAAACTTTCCTCACACCAATTTTATCGACAAGCATGCCGCCTATAGGAGTGAAAATAGGAGATGCGAAATGGAAGATACCCATCGCAAGACCAAACTGCACTTTTGTCATTGGGATATCCAAAGATATTTCTGGAAATAGCGCTGACATTAATTCAAATGCCATCATTCCCATGACAACATTCATAAACAACAACCCTAGTACCCACCAACGATAACCTTTAATTTGCGACATTCTTTAGCTCCCCGAGTGAACAGTTATTTTGCATGTATAAACCGGATACTTAAAAAGTACCCGGTTTACATATTCTCTATCCGCGAATTTCAAGCATTAAAACTTCATTCTTGCCTGAATAGCGATGCTCCGTGGACGGTCAAGCAATGCAAATTGCATGCCCGCACCCAAGGTTGGCAAATCCGAAATGAGACTTGTTGTATACTTATTAGTCAAATTGCGCGCTAACACAGCAATTTCCCAACCCTCATCAACATTTCCAACACCAAGACGCAAGTCTACTTTGGCATAAGCTTCTTGCAAGCCAGCAGGATCAAAGTCAGACGTTGTAAAAATGTCACCTGTGTAAAAAGTACTAATCTGGGAGACAAGCTCCAAACTATCATTGAGAGGATAGCTAAAGTCTGCTGCTAATGTTCCAGAAAAATCAGGCGCATATGTAGTTTTATGGCCAGAAAGGTCTTGAACACCGCCCACACAACCTTCAGTAGCTGATTGACCTGAGAAACAAGGAGCGCCTAAGAAGGACACATATTTTGAGTCAAGTACTATGGCACCAGCTGTTAAGGTTAGGTACTCAGAGGCAGCCCAACGGAAATCAGCCTCAATACCCTGTGTTTTAGCTTTACCCGCATTGCTGACACTAAAGGTCAATGAAACAGGGTCTTCCAAAACACTAAGCTGTAGATTAGTAAAGCTAGATGTGAATGCCGAAATATTCAATTCAGCTGCACCATCCAATAATCCAATTTTAGCGCCGATTTCAAAGCTTGAAACTTCTTCTGGCTCAAAAGTGAAACTATCAGCTAGGTTAGCGTTGGTCACTACACGAGTTCCTGACAATCCATGGTCGAAACCACCAGCTTTAAAGCCTTCTTTCCATGATGCATAAACCAAACTATCGCCATTTGGACGCCATTCGAGCGTTACCGCAGGTTGGAATTTGGTGTCTTTGCGTGCTGGAGCCACTGTATGCCCCTCACCCAACTGCATAAGGTTTGCAGTACAGCCGATTGTATCAAAATTCAAATCTTCTGGATCATCAGTATAATCTGCATCCGTCAGAGCGATCAACATAGGTGCATTACAACGGTCATAATCAATAGATTTTGTAACTTCTGAGTAACGACCACCAACAGTCATCGTAACATCTTCAGAAACATCAAGACTGGCTTCAGCAAACACAGACCAAGATTCAGCATCTTCGCGAGCATCACGGAATACTGTAGTTCCCATTCCCATCGCTACGAACGGAATAGTCACAGTAGAACCAGTATCGTTGTTATTTTTGTCGTAATAAGCACCAGCCGTCCATTTGAAGGCTTCTTCTTGAGGCGACAGAACGCGCAATTCTTGGCTAAACTGATTAAAGTCTTCTGGAAAATGTGCTTCAAGACGACGAAGAGTTGAATGGTCAGCATCCGCAAAATAACGGTTTTTGAAATCATAATAACCTGTTACGGATGACACAGTATAACCGTCCATGTCATATTCCATTTTCATGGAAAAGCCCATAAGTTCAGACTTATTATAGAACGTTGTATCTTCATCCGTATAAAGACTTGGAATCGCTCCACTAGCCTTAACAAGCGTCTTCAAATCAAGAGAAGCTTTGTCCTCGGCACAATAACCTCCGGAATTAAATATCGCATCGTAGAGAAGACCAGAAGTGCCACAGATAGCAGCAACATTATTACGACCCTTGTCCTCTGTGCTAGATGCAAACGCAGACAAGTTAACAGATAAATCATCGGAAACGTCGATTTCAAAATTGACGCGCCCCATAATCTCTTTTTGATTAGGCTCCATATTATCTGTTACAACATTATTTACCCAACCATCCAGAGAACGGTATTTCACAGCGGTCCGCGCACGAACCTTATCAGACAATGGTCCAGAAACAGCACCAAAAAGGCTAAGTTCCTTATGGTTCAGTTCATAGAAGCCGTCTAGCTCAACCTCAAGCTCATCGGTTGGTCTTTTACTGGTTATATTGATGGCACCAGCAACTGCGTTTTTCCCTAAATGGGTTGGTTGCGGACCTTTAAGAAATTCAATACCACCGACATCCATAAAGCCAATACGCTGTGTACGTGCACGACCAAAATAAAGGCCATCAACATACAAAGGCACGGATTGTTCAAAACCGAGATTAGAATCGGAACCAACACCACGGACAGAAATTGCATCGGTCATACCGCCACGGCTAACCGTAACGCCTGGAACTTCAATATCCTCAAAGTTACCAACACCCAATTTTGATATTGTCTCGCCACTTACTGCGTAAACAGCCACAGGAACATCCTGCAAATTTTGAGGACGCTTTTGTGCGGTAACTGTAATTTCTTCAAGCTTTACAGAGGGTTTATTATCGTCCCCTGCTTGCTCATCTTGTGCATATGCAACATTGGATAACATGCTTAACGACATTACCCCAGCTAAGGCAAACTTAGCCTTGCTATCTTTATATTTCCTACCCATGAAACCTTCTCCATTATTAATTTTAAGTGATATTTCAAGATAAAGTACTGATTTTCAACAGGAACAGCAATGCAGCGCTGGCACTAGTAGGTATAATCTTTTTTAATAGCTGTTTAGTTTTCTGCCCCATATGTATTTTTAAATGCCCACAAAACACTGTAGTAAGTTGCATCAAAAAATGCTGGCATGTTAACCATTATTCGGTATCTGCATGAGATACATATCCCTAGCCTTTTCGTATATTTCTAACATTTCTTGCCGTTGCTCCTCTGTATGCACTCTTGCCTTCGTCTTAACCCACTCAATTGCACGATCACACAATGCGACAAAATAGGCAGCATCCTCAGCTGACGCCGCTTTTTTACCATCCACCTCAATATAAATAGGGCTAGTATGCGCCACCTCAGGTATGCCATATGCGCCTATAAAATCCCATGTTTGATAAGGTAGTTTTTTTGATGAATAGGCTCTGGCAACAAGCCATGAACTATCATCAACAGTTATTTCTGCTTCAAGGATCAGTTTGCGTGCACCATCCTTATTCTCTATTTCGGCAACGATTTTTCCGCCTTGTATGATCTCAATCCTATCAACAGGATAAAGGGAGTTCACTTCGGCACGCACAGGCAGAACGTCACCATTTTTACCAACAATGGTTTCACCTAATTCGTGACCATCAACATTAAACATTAACATTGGACCTGATGTTACAAAAGTGCGCCCCGCACGAACGCCTTCAACCCACCCATCATAGCTAAATTCTCCGTCAAACTGTGTATATGTTCGGACCGACCCTACGACTTGCGTATTCAACATCTTATCAGTTCCGCCGATTGCAGGTAATTTTGCACCAGTATTGAGTAGACGGTAGTATGTCTTAGCTGCTGGTGCTGCGCGGTGCTCATCAAAGGGGTCTGTCCACATCACTAATTCTATGGCATCAACCTTGCCCAATACTACATCCACCGCTAGCTCCCCTCCTGGCTCAGGGAAATGTGCCCAACTTACGAGCGCATCCTGCTCATGAGCATGGTCTAATTGTTGGGCCATTGTCGGATAATCATATCCGCCTGGCACGCCGTTTCCGGGACCTCCCCATGCCAACGGATAGAGTAATTCATCGAGATTATGAAGAACCGTGTGCCCATAGAAGCCATGGCGAAGCTCTTCACCCACATACACTATTTGCTCGGGATCAGATATTCGACTTGGCTCGCCTGTGAAATACTCTGCCCCTACAACTAATTCACCAAATTGCGTGGCCATGAGGCCAAGAACATTCAAGTTTTCCCCATCTAGCTCGAGTTTTGCCGTGTAAGGGTCAAGAAAATGCACATGGGGATCAGCCGAATACCAACCTTGCTCTTGAATATTTGACCAGCGCTTTAGAGCGACCTCAACGTTTGGAACCTTACCTGCAACTACGTTAAAACTTACGATTTGTGGCTCAAACTCAAGGCCGCGCATGACCAACAACTCATAGCTACCCTCGGCCAAAGGCAGAACAAAATTTGAGCCAACATAGGCATAGGTTTTACCATCAACCTTAACATCAGCGCCAACATCTTCTCTGAAACCAGTATGAATATATTTTCTGTGGCCCACTGGCGGCCAATACTCACCTTCGCTATCTGTAGCATTGACACGCGAGCCTATTGGCTCTGCGGTCTCAGCATCAATAACATGCACATCTACTTTATAGAGCTGTACATGCTCAGGTAAAAATCGTTCCATTTCTTCATCTGGCAAATTAAAGGTGGTGGTATTTTTTATAATTTTCCAAGCACCCTCAATCTTTTGAAGCGTTAACTCTACTGCTTGTCTTAAAGTACCCTTATCTAAATATATAACAATCGGGGATACTATTACTTGCTTACCGACCCTTTTATAATCCGCATACCGCAACTCAACTCTACTGATATCAAATGAATTTTCTTTTACACGAGTAAGGTATCGTTTCTTATTTAAGAGACCATCCAGACGTGACCATGTGAAAACTGAAGTGGAAAAATTCTCAGCTAGTATTTTATCTAATTCTTCTGCATCTGCATTTAATATCCCATTTGACCACGCTAAAACGACTTTATGTATCTTCGCTTCATTGTTTGAATCCGTGTGAGCATACACTGGTGTCGCAACAAATAAGATAAGTGCCAAAAGACAAATTTTCAACGCATTGTATGGCTTATTCACAGCAAACTCCTATCTTTACCAAATACCAGAAAGCAGATTTTTTGTAAGAATGACTTGGTATAATTTTTTTAATAGCTAGGTGCCATAAGGGTTTGCAAGCCGGCACAGGTAAACTACCTGTAACCAAGATCACATACCCACGAGAAGGCTACTATTACTATAAACAAGCCACTAAAGAGCTTTATTCAGTAAGTCGTAGAGGGCCTTCTGGTAGAATGACGTTGTTTTCCAGCATATAAGCCGCCCAATGGTCTTTCATCTCTGAAAGTTTCTCTGGCATTGCTTCAGCGAGATTATTGCTCTCACTTAGATCATTCGCCAAATTAAAGAGTTCCCATCTGTTAGAACCACCAGGGCCAGTGATATAAAGCAACTTCCAATCACCTTGAATGATCGCCCGTCGACCCAAGAACTCCATGCCCAACACTTCTCCTTCAGCTCTCACTGAAATTTTGGGCGTATCACCCAGCGGCGCTAAAGAGTGGCCCCTCAGTGGTGCGGAAGACGAATTGATATATTCATCTTTAACGGTTTTTCTACCTGCTATTTCCAAGAAAGTCGGCATTAGGTCCATAATGCTTGTGACCGTTCCGTTTTTAACTCCATCGTCTGTTTTTTGTGGATAAGCTATAAGCGCTGGGGATCTGATGCCAGCTTCTGTAGGATACCCTTTCGTCAAACGAAATGGCGCCGCCCCTACCCAAGCCCAGCCCGGGTGGTATAAGGAAAATGATCCATCTTTACCAATATTTTCAACGCTATTATCAAAACTATCAATCCATCTAGACAAAGGTGAATTCTTGATAGTTCTGCTAAATCCGTCAGCACCGTTATCAGACATAAACACAATAAGCGTATTATCAATTTCGCCCATTCTCTCGATATAGTCGATGAAGCGCCCAACACTTGAATCTAGATTAGCGATCATGCCAGCATAAACTTCCATTGTTCTGGCTTCTTCTTGCTTTTCAATATCTGACAGGCTGTCCCATGCTTGTATTCTGTCGGGACGCTTAGGCATCTCTTGGTCTTGTGGAATAAGTCCAAGCTTCTTCATTGCTTCAAAACGCCGCGCGTAAATTACTTCATAGCCCTCATCATATTTGCCCTTGAATTTATCAAGATACTTTCCTTTAGCCTGCATAGGCCAGTGAGGAGCCGTGTATGATACAAATGCGAAGAATGGCTTGCCGCTATCGCGGTCTTCCTCAATATAGTCGATCATGCGATCAGTAAAATAATCGGTAGAATAAAAGCTATCTGGAAGCTCGTAAATTGTTTCAGAATTTTCACGGTAAAGAACCGTTTGACGCACTTGATCGGGGCCGATCATGGCATTAAAATGGTCACTCGCACCAGCGCCGATCATTGAAAATGATCTGTCAAAACCCTGCGCTACAGGGCTTTGGTCAATTTCACTACCTAAGTGCCACTTGCCAACCATATATGTATTATAATCAAGCGACTGGAGCGCTTCAGCCATAGTAACAACTTCGCGGTTCAAAGACCCTTCATAGCCCTTCAACCTAGCTTGGTTATCAGCCCGAAATTCGCCCATGGCTCCCAGCCCAACCAAATGGTTATCTGAACCGGAAAGCAGCATCGCGCGCGAAGGAGAACACAGCGCTGATGTATAAAATCTTGTCAATTGCAAGCCATGCTCAGCAAGCTTGTTGATATTTGGTGTTGGTATCTCACTCCCGAAGGGCGCGATATCCGTATAGCCCAAGTCATCAGCAACAAGGAGCAATATATTAGGCCTTTTCTCTACCTCATGTTTCGATGCGACCTCGACAGCCTCTTCACAGGCCGTAACCGTCAGCAACAGCGAAGATACTAATAAAAGTTTCATTACTGGTTTCATCAACGTTATTTCTAAAGTGCTTTTCATTAACTTACTTTCATTTATCTATTTTACTGAATAGAGGCTTTTTTTATGGAACCCACCGTAAACTTCCCATCCTAAGACACCAAATGTATCCAAAAATGAAACATCAAAAACGATTTCGGCTGGGGTTGTGTGAGTATATTCTCGCACGCGACCACCTCTAGGCATTTCTGATATATGTTCTTTAGTGAGATCCCATGGATTCCATGTTGTGTTCTCCACGCCAACTGGCGCACACTGAGCATTTACTTCTAGGATATTACTTGTTTGTGGCAGACGGTGCGCTTCACTCATTGCAAAGCTTACGCATGAATCTTTACTCATTGACGGCTCTGAAACCCAAACTTGACGAACAGTTCCTTTTTCCTCATCAATTTCATATTCCGCAGTGTAACTGTATGTCTTGTCGTAAGGAACTTGCGGCCGTCCATCAAAAGGCTTTGTCTGCCCTCTATTATTGTTAAACACCAAAAGAGTGCCAGCTTGTGTCCATCTTGGATTATGATGGTGGTAGGGCCAGCGGAAATCATCACCGACAGGATTTAATAATTTTCCTTTTAAATCCCCTTTCCACCCGCCGTGGTCTCCGAAGATCCACTTTATATCTTTGGTTTTCTTATCAATTTTTACAATTGCATCAAGAAGCTTGAAACTAGCGACGACTGAATCATCTCGCTCATCATGGGTCACACCATTTCCGTGGCTCCAGTCCCAAGTATTTTTAAAACCACGCGTGGTCCAATAAGGGTCAAAGGCCTCGTAGCCGATCTGATAGACATCAAGGTAATTAAAAGCGTTCCATGACCATAGGATCTCACCTTTTTTGGAGAACTCAATGATAGTGTCTCCCATGACATTTTGGTCTTTACGAGGAACCGGATCATACTCATTTGTATACCAATTAGGAATTACACGTGAGTTAGCAGAAAATGATAAAAAGTTGCCATCGACTGTTTCGTGGGGTTGATGGTGCAGGGTTTGTATTCCCTCAATAGCCACCGCATTAGGATCCCCTATATCTCCGTAAGGTCTCTTTTCAGCGTACCAGCGCCCAACAACATTACCCAACATATCAATTTCAATTGCCTGCGCATCGGAAAGTTGACAAATAATATTGCCATTCGCCAACTTGTCGATACCAGAAATTCTGACGTCAGACTCATAATACCATACAACTTCGCCAGCCTCATCTAATCCTAGCAACAAGCCCCATTCTTTCATCAGCTGGTTTTGACCCTTAGTTCTTAGCTGGGGTCTTTCAAGAACAGTCCTACGAACGCTTAATATCGTAAAGCCTTTTTCTCTTTTCTCAGGCACAACTTTTCTTATGTTCATTGGTGGCCATGAATAGCGATCTACTGGCAAGGGCGGCGTTTTATATGTCAGGGATTTCTCATACTCTAATTGATTACCTTGATCATCAAATACACTCACTGTTATTTGGTGAGTACGGTCAGCCTTCATGCCCACAATTGGCAAACCAGCGCCAGACGTTGCGGCCTTATCAAATTCAATATCCCATTCACGGTCGCCGTCGAATAATGTTACTTTTGTTTTGACAGCACCTGGCGCATCGAAGTTCAAAACGGCGGCTAAAGGCACTCTAGGGTTTGGGTTTTTAATAATTTCAGGGTCACTCAGGAAGGACGTTTTTTCCCCTGAGCAAGCAGATAACATACATAGCAGACCCACCAATACAGCACCAAACGATAATTTCATCGCACCTGTTCCCATTTAAATTAATGAATTTTCCTCTCCAACCATACACCCAGTATTAGCATAAAGAGATATAGATAATGTTTATATCTAGTATAAGCGCAAATAGAAAGCCTTGCCTAATGTTCCAGATGTGACCTATGTTTTAATTCATTTCAGAATACAGAGAGAGTTAGTTAATAATGCCACCAAAACAGCAGCAAGATAACGTATTATCTGAACCTTCTCAGTTCACTTTATCTGTGGTCATCATATGCTTTTTTCTGTCTGGATTTGCCGCCCTCATTTATCAAACCGCTTGGCTCAGACAGTTTTCAATTATCTTTGGAACATCAGAGCTTGCCGTTGCAACCATTCTTGCCGCTTATATGGCTGGACTTGGTTTAGGCGCTAAAATTGCAGCACGCTTTATTAACCGAATTAAAAACCCAATTATCATATACGGTATTCTTGAAGGTGGCATTGCCCTTTCGGCATTGGCTATTCCCTATATGCTGAAGCTATCACAATTTCTGTTTGTCCTCATAATTGGCGGACAATTAGAGCCTCCCGCCAGTACAGGATTGATGCAAACAACATATTACTTAATTTCCACTTTTATTATTATCGCAATTCCCACCACTTTTATGGGCGCTACGTTACCGCTACTTTCAAAAAACATTGTTGCAAAGAATAAACAGGTTGGCCCTAGGGTTGCTTATCTTTATGCTTTTAATACGCTGGGCGCAGTTTTAGGTACGCTACTTACAGGCTTTGTCCTATTGCCCAGCTTAGGTCTCTCGGGTTCAATTTCTATTGCGGTCATCAGCAACTTTTTTATCTTTATCATCATTGTCGTTTATTCACGGCTTTCGAAAGAGGGAATGTCTCTTAGTGAACCTCTCACGGAATCTAGCACCAAGGATACGACACTTAATAGATTTCACCCTATTCTACCGATCATCTTTTTTTCAGGTACTGTCTCTTTTTTATATGAAGTCTTATGGACAAGAATGCTGTCTCATATACTGGGGGGTACAATATATGCCTTCGCTGTCATGCTGGGCAGCTTTTTAGCCGGGATTGCCCTCGGGAGCGCCCTCGCAAGTCAATTTTCCAAAAGCCGGGAATCTGCTAGCCAATATTTTATCATCGTCCAAGTCGCCATCGCCGCGCTTTCAATCATCGCTTATAATTGGATGTCGGTATCAATTCCGGATAATCAAGAATTTACTGATCTCGCCCTTTTTGCAGCCGCCATCATATTTCCTTCGACACTATTCATCGGCAGTACCTTCCCTCTGGCAGTGAGAATTTTATCTCAAAATGCCAATGAAGCAGGGCAATCCACCGCTCGTGTCTTCTCGTGGAATGTATTTGGGGCGATTTTTGGAGCCCTTTCCGCCGGTTACATTATAATTCCGCTACTCGAGTTTTCTGGTTCCATTAAACTTGCTGTCTCTCTAAATCTTTTACTTGCAGTCGCAGCCTATTTTACCGCTCAAGAAAAAAGACGCATATTGGGCGGCGTTGTTTGTGCAATGTTTATGCTGGTTTTATTTGCCTATAACCCCATGAAACCCTCAGCCATTATCAACAGCTCCCCTTTCGAATTATCACAAAACGGAAAGGAAGTTTTTTATGCCGTTGGGCGAAGTGCTACCGTTTTAGTTAAACGCGAGAAGGGAATTTTTGTTCTTAAGACCAATGGTTTACCAGAGGCCTCTATTGCACTAAAAGGTGCGCCGCCAATGCGTCAGAGTCAAAAATGGTTGATGGCCCTACCCGCCCTCGCACGACCTCAGGCTCAAAATGCGTTGGTCATTGGTTATGGTGGAGGGGTCGCCGTAGAAAATATCCCCGAAAATATTCTTGAAACCGATGTTATTGAGCTAGAACACGAGGTTATCAAGGCTAATGACTATATAGGCTCGAAAAGGGCAAACAACCCTCTAGCTAAACCAGATATAAATATCATAATAAACGATGCTAGAAATGCTCTAGCCTTAACCAAAAAGAATTATGATATAATTATATCACAGCCCTCACACCCATGGACCGCTGGTGCATCACACCTATATACCAAAGAATTTATTGCTCTGGCTAAACAGCGGCTGAAAAAAGACGGTGTTTTTCTTCAGTGGATTAATGCCAGCTTCATTAATGAAGATTTATTAAAGTCAATTACCGCAACCCTAAAAAGTGAATTTTCCAATATTAGGCTTTATGAGCCAGAACCACTTGTATTGATGTTTCTGGCATCGGATTCTCCTTTAGAACTGGAACAAGAATTATACGAAGATAATAGCTATATTAAAAATCACACTGCTCAATTTTCCAAAGTTGGTATTCACACAGTAGAAGATTTGCTCGCAGCATTAACTATGGACAATAAAGCCTTAATAAAATTTGCTGAAGGTGCTGTGATAAACACTGACAACGATAATCATATGGCAACCAAAAGTCATGCCGATGGCAGAGGATTAACATTTAAACAGCTCTATGAAATCACAGAGAAGTATCACCCTCTATTATCGCCTAGTTATTGGACCAATGACCCTAAAAATGACGACATAAATCATGTCTATATTTCTGAAAGACAAATCGCCATCGGCATGAGTAAGAAAGCGCTTGATCTCGCGAAAGTCATGAAAAAATCCTCAGATAAATTTGCTATCATGGGAGTGGGACTACAGTATCACGGCAAGGTAGAAAAGGCGCAGCAAGCTTTTCGTGGGGCAGCACAAGCTGATCGCTACAATGATCAGGTCAATTTTATGTTTATCCGCCCTTATTTGGCAACTCTCGCTAAAAACCGTGCGCCACTGGAAGTAGCGCAAGCAGCGGCATCTATTTCCACGCCCTCAGCTAAGGCCGTCATAAATGCATGGCGGTATGGTTTATCGCAACAATGGCAAAAAATAGCGGAATTGGATTCTGTCCTAGGGCAAACCAAATCATCCGACAGTTGGCTCCCACAGGCCACCAAAATCAGGCTTGATTGGCGATTACTTCAAAGTTCCCCAGCGGATAAAGAAAAATTAGGCCGGGAAATCATGGCCATCGCAGACGAAGTCCTTTTGTTCTATCCAACCCCTGAGCTATTTATTCAAAGGGCTACCGGTGCGATCTACGCGAAGGATGACAAGGCATTCATTGAAACAATTTCAACAATGTTGGGCATTATTGAGCAGAAATTGCAACAAGCTGAAGGGGAACAATTTTCCCTCTCTGCCTCAGAGCGAAGTAGAATTCAAAGTCGATTGCAAGGAGTGAAATCACATTTTGATGCTTCTCAGGGGCTTAAAGACACACCAAGAGGCAAAGAAGTGTACGACAACATAGGCCTTATCCTAAATACCACGGATAAGCTTTAAGCAATAAACCGTCTATACTTCCTATTAAGTAGCTTGGTGGCGGATAACCATATCTAGATATGTGCCCTCACCTAAATTCAAAATGTATAGGCCACAAGGCACCGGTCACTTGAGAATAAGTCAGTCTTATTTTGATTGATTAATCTGTCTGGTTTTGACGTGAATAAGTCAGTTTGGTTTTGTTGAGAACAAGCCCATTCATATAGAGTATTACATCATTAATATAGTTGGAGCTTTGGTACAGGCTTCGTTAGTCGCCGCGTTGCCAAACAACCTTTAGGTCTTCCCTGAAGGCAAACCGCAGGAGGTGGCTAGCAAGGACCTCTTCCAGCTTAGCAACATCTTTTTCTTCATCTGCCTGCACGGAAATTACAAGGGTATCGTCCGTGGCATTTAGATTACAGTTGCCCATTGGGAGTTCAATTTCTCCGTTCAACTTATCAAACTTTGTTGGCAGTTTGTGTGACCAGTGTTTGCATAGCTGTTGCAAATATCGGCTAGCGTGATCCGTTTTGACTAGGGCTTCTGAATACATCTGTTTTTACTTCCTGAACCACAACTATAGCTGTGTTGTAAAATGAGATGTGCAGAATGACTTTTTAATAATCTATTGATCATTCAAGTCATTCTGCACTTTTAGTTACTGCGTTTATCGTAGCAGATTAATTGAGGTATTTACCTCTAGAAATCAGCAGACAATCTAACAGCTAATTCTCTAGGTGATTTTAGTGAAGCAAAGTAAGTCGGCCCCACTAGAATTGACCAATCAAGAACTTTCTTATTAGTCAAGTTGCGTCCAATAAGAGAAACTCTCACATTTTCACTCGGTGAGATAAGCTGTAGAGTTGAATCAATCTTAGCGAATGAATTTTGAACTTCGCCAGCTTGATACGTTGAGTTTGTGAAATAGCTTCCTGAGAAACTAAGAGTACCACGCCATGATAGACCCCATTCGCCTACAGCATCGTCCACTGCATAATCTGCAAAAACCGATCCTTTAAACTCTGGAGCATAAATAAGGTTATAACCAGCATAGCTACATGTTCCATCCGGTTGTGGATCAACTTGAACTGAACCACACTCACCGTAGAACTCATCGAATGTTGCATCAGTATAAGCAACATTACCACCAAGCTGTAGGCCTTCATTCACATTCATGACCAATTCAAGCTCAGCACCACGACTAGTAGCATCAGCAGCATTACCAACTGTAAAGTCACCAGCAGTACCAGGAATGATAGAAGCAACCTGCATATCATTAATGTTCATATTGAACAGAGTAAGGTTAGTTGTAAGACGTCCGTCTAACAATGTAGCCTTAACACCAGCTTCGATAGTGGTGTTTGTTTCTGGTCTATACTCAATCGGTGATGTAGCGTTCACAACACGGTCACTAAATCCACCAGACTTGTAGCCTTTTGACGCGTTGATAAATAGCATCAAATCATCGCTAGCATCCCATGCCAATTGTAGAGAAGGTGAGAAGTTATCTTCAGTTTTAGTATCAGCACGCGTAATCTCTGGCGGACCAGCCTGAGGAGTTTGTGTACGGTATGCATGCCAGAACTGGTGATAGTTAAAGTCTTTAGTTTCACGGCTATAACGTCCGCCAATGTTTACTGAAAGATCTTCTGACAAACGATAACGGAACTGACCATAGAACGCGAGAGTTTCAGTATCTTGTGTCCAAGGCTGATTACGCGTAATGAAGGTTCCACCTGGATCCGCAAAGAAAGTTACGAAGTTAAAGTGTGAACGCTGCCAGCGGTCAACGGTACTATTTTCATAGTAACCACCAAGGATAAAGTCATAATCTTCATACTCTTTTGAAGCGAAGCGAAGTTCTTGTGTGAAAGACTTAAAGTCTTCTTTGCGCTCACCTCTGAAAGTACCGCCTGAAACACCATTATCGACTGAAACGAACTGCTCAGCCCAATTATAATGTTGATTACCAGTGATCGATGTCAAGGTACCACCATTCTCAAAACTATGAACAATAGTCATTGAAAGAATGTCTGTATCTTGGCTCTTGAAAGGACAGAAACTACCAGCGTTTACAACATTGCCTCCGCCGAAGTCAGCCATAGATTCAACTTCACAGTCGATACCATTTTGCCAATTCAAGCCAAGAGAGCTAGCAGGTACGAAATCCAAGAAACGTCCAATCAGTGGAGATGGCAGTGTTTGCTCACTAAGTGGCTGGCCATCAGCTTCTAGATTATGATATTCTGCTTTAAACTTGATCACAGTATTTTCAGATACATCCCAATCCGCTTTAAAGCGAACACCGATATCTCTGCGGGAAACAGAATCTGGACCACTTAAGACGTTCTCAACGTAACCTCCGTCGTCCTTCCATTTTGCAGCCATGCGAACACGGAAATTATCTGCAACAGGACCAGAAACATAAGCTTGGAACTCTTTAGTGTCATTGACGGTTGACCATTTGCCGTAAGTAGCAGAAAAGCCGCCTTCAAATTCTTCTGTTGGATTATTTGTGTTTATAACAAGTGCACCAGCAACAGTGTTTTTACCAAAAAGAGTACCTTGTGGGCCACGAAGAACCTCAACAGTACCAATATCCATGAAGCCAATGTTACTCATGTCTGAACGACCAGAATAAAGCTCATCAACAAAACGACCTACAGATTGCTCGATGGAGTGGGTAGGTCCAGAACCGATGCCTCTGATGTATAGATTTGTTTGAATACTATTTGATGCAAATTCAAAACCTGGAACATAAGCTGTAATATCAGCCATGCTAGCTATGCCAACTTTTTTCAGTACATCGCCGCCGATAGAAACGACCGAAACAGGAACTTCCTGCAAGGTTTCATTTCTTCTGGTAGCACTAACGATAACTTCTTCTAGCGCAGTATCCTGTGCTACTACTGATGGTGACAATACAGGCATAACCATGCATACAGTTGTCCCCAACAGAAATGCTTTACGCAATCCTTTATTAGGCATTATATATCTCCCTTATTAAGTTTATATTTTAATTAATTAACTCAAAACAATATCAAGTAGTGTAGTCTCTCACGTTATTTCATATCTAAGTTGAAGAGCTTAATAGCGTTTTCACGACCTATTTTTTGGCGCTCCGCCTCTGTAATAACGTCAGTATTATCAAACCAATTTACAGCATCAGCCATTCTCTCGAATGGATAATCAGTTGCAAAATATAGTTTATCTGTACCCATCATTTCCAATGCGCACCTGAATGTGGCGTCACAAAAGTTACCACTAGTAGTGATATGGAAATGATCTCTAAAGTAATCACCCAAAGGCCGCTTTCCGCGGTATCCTCGGCTTGAGAATTCCATACGGGCGTCAATGCGCCATAAATTGTAAGGAATAAATTCACCCTGGTGACCAAGTATAATTTTTAAATTTTCGAAGTCGTCAAACAAGCCTGAGCCACACAAGCGAAGTGCATGGATCGACGTTTCCACCGAAAATCCCCATGGAGAGCTTCTAAGCCAAGGATGTCCATCAAGATTATTTGACTGAGATTCAAGTTGCATCCGAGGATGGATGTAGAACGGAACATCTAATTCAGAAACCGTAGACCAAAAATCGCGGTACTCAGCCATATCATAATATAAGCCTTTATCTTCACCAGCTCTTTCGGTGAAACCATTTACCAATGCGCCTTTAAATCCAAGTTCCTTTACACAGCGTTCTAGCTCTGCGGATGCGGCATCTGCATCCTGCAACGGAAGAGCAGCAAAACCAGCATAGCGTGTTGGGTGGCGTTCGATAGCTGCTGCAACTACGTTATTTGCTTTACGAGCAAGCTCAATCGCTTTATCAGTATCAGTTATTGATTGGATGGCTGGGGCATTCAAAGACAGAATTGCTAATTCAATTCCATTGGCATCCATACCCTTGATCCGTTGATCATCCAAATCTAGAAGCTCAGCTGTGAATGCGTCAAATCGACCAGATTCACCCGCAAAATCTCTTGTTTCTTCAAGAGTTTCCGCGATCGCCATATGCTCCTCAAAAACTATCTTACCCTTCATCATACTCTCCAAAAATATACTTATTCAGCAAGTACACTATTAATAAGAGACCCTTTAACGCCAAGACGATCTGCTTTTCGCAGCTATAAGGAAAAGTAATGCCAGCAGCCCAGAACGCTTGGCCTGCCTAACTTTCGCTCGCAAAACACATCTTGTTTTGAGGGCTTATTCATCGATTTTAGGAGTGAAATTAAGAATAAACCTTGTAATACCGCACACCTACTCAAGTCGCATATGTGAAGTAAAACAAGGCTTTAGTGCATTAATCTAGGTTTTCAGCAGCAACAAACCTGCTCCTGAATCGAATAATTCAGTAAAACTTATAGATTACCAATTAAAACCTATGGATTACCAATAAAGTTTCATTGGATTCTCAACCAATAACAAGTTTTGTTGCTCCACTTCTGGCGCAATTCTTGGGATTACATCCACCAACATACCATCATCGGGCATGTGAGACGTCATATTTGGGTGGGGCCAATCGGTTCCCCAAAGCACACGATTAGGGAATTTTTGAACCAATGTTTTCGCAAAAGGGATAACATCGCTATAATCTGGCCCAGTAAGACTTAACCGCTCTGGGCACGTCACTTTTGTCCAGATATTATCATTTTCTTCCATGAAATTAATGAACCGCTGAAAATCCTCATGGTCCACTCCATTTTTCACATCTGGGCGACCCATGTGATCTATAACCACTATCGTTGGCAGTTTTTTCAAGAAGGGAATTAAATCTTCGAGATCAGCAGCCTCAAAATAAACGACGATATGCCAGCCCATTTTAGCGACCTTTTCAGCAAGCGCCAGGAATACAGCTTTTGGTGTCGCATCAACTAAACGCTTAACAAAATTGAACCTGACAGCCCGCACACCTGCCTCATGCATATCATGCAATTCCGCTTCAGTGATATCTGTCTCTACTACAGCAACACCCCTTGCAAGGTCTCCAGCAGTTTTTAAAGCATCAATCAGTGCCGAATTATCCTTGCCGTGACAAGAGGCCTGCACGATAACATTGCGCTCAAACCCTAAAAAATCTCTCAGAGCAAACAACTTTTCTTTTGGTGCATCGCAAGGCGTATATTTACGGTTGGCAGAATATGGAAATTTGTCAGCCGGTCCAAACACATGATTATGTGCATCCACAGCACCAGAAGGCACTTTAAAGGCAGGTTTCGAAGGATTTGGACAAAATGGGCGGTAACTATCACTCATAATTAATTTCTCTCATTGTTTTAATGGACGGGCAAACTGCACAAAAACGCGCGCTATGAAATAGGGAAGCTCATCTCAGTTAAGTCCCTGATTTTACAAACATATGCACCAATAATCAAACCGACGGTGCCTCGCGCCTGCATTGACGCGGCTAGCAAGTCATCAAAATAACCTGCGATTAACTGTAACAATATCACTTATGCAGCAAGAATAACCAATTTCAATTTAACTCGCCTGCTATAAGTTTTTACTATAGCCTAACGCCTTTATGCTTGAGAGATAGCAGAACTTGAGGTTAGGCACGCCTCAGCTCATTGCATCTCAGCCCTTCTTATTATTTTACGCGCCCAAGGTATCCGCAGGGTTTATATGCATCACAACACCACACTACAGAGGCATAAGAGCAGCGGAAACCAAAAGGTGGCTTCAACAGATAAGGAACCATATAACCAAGAAATAAGACCTATAAATAAAAAATATGGGCGATTAAATATTCATACCGCTAATATCAGTTCAAATTTAAGGAGAGAATAATGAGAGTATGTCTTGCTGGAACCGGTGCCTTTGGCATGAAACACCATTCTGCGATAAGCGCTATTGAGGGTGTTGAAGTAACATCTTTAGTTGGTCGGGAATTTGAATCCACAGAAAAAGTTGCAAAAGAATATGGCATTCCTCATTGGACGGCTGACCTCGCAGAGAGCTTGGCGCGTGATGATGTTGATGCTGTGATCCTTACAACACCTACACAAATGCACGCTGAGCAAGCCATACAATGCATGAAGGCTGGCAAGCATGTTATGGTCGAAATTCCAATGGCCGACACGTTAGAAGATTCACAAGCTATTGTTGATGTTCAAAAAGAAACTGGGCTCGTTGCAATGGCGGGGCATACCAGACGCTTCAACCCTTCACACCAATGGGTGCACAACAAAATTCAATCTGGCGACCTGAATATTCAACAGTTGGACGTTCAAACCTATTTCTTTAGACGCACTAATATGAATGCGGATGGTAATGCGCGCAGCTGGACTGATCATCTTCTTTGGCACCATGCTTGCCATACCGTAGACCTGTTCCAATACCAAACAGGCGAATTGATTTCAGAAGTTTACGGGCTTCAAGGTCCAATTCATCCCGCACTTGGCATTTCAATGGATATGAACGTTATCATGAAAGTTCCATCAGGCGCCATTTGTACTTTGTCCCTATCCTTTAACAACGACGGGCCACTAGGAACCTATTTCCGATACATTGGTGATACAGGAACTTACCTAGCTAGATATGATGACCTTCTTAACGGGAATGAGGAAGCAATTGATTTAACGGGTGTGGCCCTTTCCAGCAATGGAATTGAACTTCAAGACCGTGAATTCTTTGCTGCAATCAAGGAAGGGCGCGAGCCGAATGCTAGTGTTGCACAGTGCTTACCTGCAATGAAAGTGCTTGATCAAATCGAGAGAAATTTCAAATAATAAGCGAGACTTAGAGTCAATCATTCTATCGCTAAAGGTTTGGCTTGTTTGAATTTATCTCATGGCTATGGGGACTCCCCATAGCCAGAGGTCAAGGCCGCGGCCCTTTAATGAGGCGCATGATTTAGGGCATGACCTTCTTGATACAGAAGAATCTTAATTGAATTTTGATACCATCTATTGAGCGCGCTCTACGAATTAAGCGCGATCATAATTTTCTTTTTGCCACTGAAGCTTGCCCTCTTCAATTTTTTCATCAACCAATTTCTTGGTGGTCTCATAAAACCACTGAACGGCCGGGCTCTTCATTTTCTCATGACTACATACAAAATATAATGTTCGCACAATGTTAGGATCAACAATTCTACATGCCGTTAACCTGCCATCGTTTATTAAATTTAGGTAGAGGCCATAGGGTGCCACAGTACAGCTTTCATTTTGCAACAAAATCTCTCGCTTAATATCCACAGCATCAATTTCGATTGCGTCCGATAGGTTTAATTCCTGCCTTTCTGCAATTCGCTCTAACCATTTTCTATTAGCATGGTATTTCTTATCAAGAAGAAGAGGAAGGTCAGGGATATAATTGAACGGGATGTCTGCACCAAACTTATCTAGAATTGAAGGATGGCCCACCAAATAAATATCTTCGTATAACAGCGGGGCTGAAAAATACTTACTGTCTTCAATAAAATTATATGAAAACCCAATATCGATCCGGCCAGAGTCAATCTGTTCTTTTACTTCATCACTAAAATGCTGAACAAATGCTAAAGATAATTCGGCTTCTATCGAGGACACTTCTCCAATAAGATCTGGAACAAGAGCGCGCCCAAAAGTGGGTGTGACGGCAATCGACAAATTTCCGCCGATAACGCCATTAAGCTTACCCACTTCCGCTTCCGCTTCCGCGACCAAATCAAGAATTTGCTGCGCGTATTTCAGGAAGAAGATTCCCTTATCGGTCAGAACAATTCCTCTAGCATGCCGCTGAAACAATGCCATACCCAAATGATCTTCCAAATTTTTAATTTGAATGCCAAGAGCTGGTTGAGAGATGCAATTTTTTTCAGCCGCAGCAGAGATACTGCCAGACTTTGCCACACTCAAAAAATATCTTAATTGCTTAAAATTCATATAGTCCCCACACAACATTATACCAACACAATATCAGACCGTGACGCACATTATATGCATATAATTGCCACAGGTATACAAAAAACTAATACCTATGAGTGTTACTTGATATTTGATAACGTGACCTGTGACAAATATAACAGTAGCTTAAAATGCATTATTTGTAGAGTCTTCTCACCATTTCCATGGTTAGACTAAAAGTAGGAATTCACACATGAACGTAGTAGGTCACTATATTAACGGACACTGGGTAAACACTGATCAATTTGAAGTTGGCGAATCATATAGCCCCTTTGATGGAGAAGTATGTAATCGGTATTCACAAGGAACTGTTTCTCTAACTGAAGAAGCAATCGGCGCAGCACGTAACGCTTTTGAGACGACCAACTGGTCAGATAATCCGCGTGTCAGAGCAAACGTTCTAAATGAATTCGCCAATCGCTTGGAAGCTATTCAGGCAGACTTGGCGACAATTGTAAGCCGCGAAAATGGAAAGCTATATAATGAAGCATTCCATGAAATTGCCGCTGGCTTTAAAGAAGCCCGCTATTACGCAGGTCTGTGTCAAAATATCTTTGGTCGCGTAGCACAAACTGGACCTGGTCAGTATTCCACACTATCGCAAGAAGCGATCGGTGTTGCTGCTATTATTGTCCCATGGAACGCGCCTATTACTCTACTCATTAGATCACTGGCACCTGCTCTAGCAGCGGGTTGTTCTGTTGTCATTAAGCCGGCGACACAATCAGCACTCTCTAATGCCAAAGTTATCGAATGCTTTGATGGAATAGAAGGCCTGCCAGATGGTATTATCAATTCAGTGACAGGAGACAGAAATACTGTTGGCGCTCCTTTGGTTCAGTCTGCCGATATTGATGTTATAAGTTTCACTGGCTCCAGCTCTGCAGGTAAGAGCATCATGGCAGAGGGCGCACAAACATTAAAACGCATGTCTTTAGAGCTAGGCGGGAAAGCCCCTTCCATAGTTTATCCAGACGCCAACTTTGACACGGCTGTTGCCCAAATCACTAGATGTGCACTGGTGCATGCTGGACAAATGTGCGTCGCCATCACACGTGTTTTGGTTCATAAAGATTGTTACAAAGAATTTTCAAAGCGCTTAACGGAAGCCTTTAAAAATGTTAAAACTGGCGGCCCTAACGACGCCTCAAGCACTATGGGTCCAGTGATTGACATGCGCAATCAAGAGCGTGTCCTATCAATCATTGAACAAGCGGATAAAGAAGCAAATGTTCTGGTACGCGGCGCGCCATTAGGTGGAGACAATTCTAGCGGCTCTTTCGTTACACCAACATTATTTGAAATCGACGATACTAAGTCTTCATTAATACAAGAAGAAATTTTTGGCCCTGTTGTCTCGATTGAAATATTTGATGATGAAGAAGATAGCATTACAAAAGCAAATGATTCAAAATTTGGTCTTGCTGCTAGTATTTGGACAAATGATCTCGCGCTTTCAGGCCGGGTGTCTCGCAAACTGAAAACAGGTACTATATGGATAAACTCCCATATGAAACTGATGGCAGAAATTGAAACTGGCGGGTATAAAGAAAGTGGGCTTGGTCGACTACACGGCGTTGAAGGCCTTCATGATTTCCTAGAAACAAAACACGTCTATCACGAAACATTTTAGGAACTTAAAAAATGGCACTGATACAATATATTTCTCGAATTCAATTCGATTACGGCGCGCGCGAAACACTTAAGTCGGAACTTGCTCTTTTGGGCATAGAAAGACCCATGATCGTAACCGATAAAGGCGTTGTGAATGCTAAATTATTAGATAAAGCACTCTCAAGCATACAAGATATACCATATACCTGTTTTGATGATACACCAAGTCACCCAACAGAAGAGGCCTTAGAAAAATGCTTGGAGCTTTATAAAGAAAATAATTGTGACGGCCTTGTAGCTGTCGGCGGAGGGTCGCCAATTGATCTCGCTAAAGCTGTGGCTTTATTAGACAGCCATGGCGGAAAAATTGAAGATTACGGAATTCTAAATGGTGGAGCCTATAAAATTAGGACTATTAGTCCAGTTATTGCCATGCCCACAACTGCAGGAACTGGTGCTGAAGTAGGTCGCGCTATTGTTATGACGCTAAAAAGTGGCAAGATCATTGTTGCTGTCAGTATGAATAACATTCCAGCAACAGTGATATGCGACCCAGAACTGACCTTTACGCTGCCACCTCATTTAACAGCAGCAACGGGCATTGATGCATTAAGCCATGGTATAGAGGCTTACATGTCTAATGTGATAAATCCTCCAGCTGCGGCAATGGCCCTAGACGTGATTAAAAGAGTTGGTTTGAATATAAAAACAGCTACATCAAATGGAACCGATTTAAATGCCCGCTATAATATGATGATGGGCGCATTGATGGGCGGAATGGTGCTACAAAAAAGTCTAGGTGCTATTCATGCCTTATCAAACCCACTGGGTGAATATGGCTTTCATCACGGTATGATAAATGGTGTGCTCCTGCCCCATGTTATAAAGTTTAACCAAGAAGCAGCAGCAGATAAAGTTTCAGACATCGAAAAAGCTCTGGATTTGCCTAAAGGTCAAACGTTAGTGGACTGGAGCGTAGAATTATTGAATGATCTAAAAATGCCAACAACCCTAAAAGAGCTTGGCTTCGATCTAAAGCATACGACATATGTCGCAAAAGCCGCAGCTAAAGATCACCTTAGTGCGTCAAACCCAAGAGCTGTTAGCGTTGATGATTATCGCAAGTTAATCCAAGATGCTTACTAAGGCTAAACAGAACAGGCAAATGCTCTTTAAGGCTAGTCAAGTTGCCCTAGTCGTTGGGACAATTCTGTTAGTAATAAATCAATATGACGCACTATTTGGTGATAAGGAGGTATTAATAATACCTGCCTTATTAACCTACTGCGTCCCTTTTATTGTCTTTATAGTAGGTCGGTTATCAGCGGCCAAAAAACAATAGGCATCCATATTGCTCCTGTAACGCAGTTTTCATATGAGAAGAACGCGTTATAACAATTAGAGACTATTTTGTTGAGCTCTGTAGTTACGCGGTGTTATGCCGCTGTATCGCTTGAAGAACCTGGTAAAATAGGAAGGGTCCTCAAACCCAAGAAAATAAGCAATTTCGGCTACACCTCGTCCTGTATATTTAAGGTTTCTCTTTGCTTCCAAAATCAATCGTTCGTGTAAAATTTGTTGTGTTGGTATTCCTGTAATCTCTCGGCAGAGGCGCGTTAGATACGTTGAAGTAATGCCAAGTTTATCCGCATAATAAGTAACGCGGAGTTGCTCTTTAAAGCTACTCTCCAACAGCTTTATGAAAGACCTATAATATACATGCTTACGGTCACTTAATTTAGACTCAGCCTTTTGAATAGGCAGCCTTCTAAGTGCCCAAACTATCAGTGACCTAATCAAAGCTTCTAGCATTGCCGCGCGCGCTGTTTCTGCACCTGTGTACTCCCTCAAAAGCACATTCGCCATATAAGGAATGAAAGGGTCATTTTCTTCTATTTCAGAGATAATAGGGGATGCAATATAATCTTGAAGCCCAGTTATTTCTTGCCCCAATTCTGCAATATATGAAGAAGAAACCGAGACAACCGTGCCCTCAGACCCAACGCTCCAAACAAATCCATGCACAGATAACGCTGGTACATAGACAACGCACTTAGAGTCAATTTTTTGCTGAATGCCATCTAACCAGACGTCAGCTACTCCAGATTTTAGGAAAAAGAACTGACAAAAATCCCTATGCCTATGAGAGTTAATTTTCCAATCATGCACACTGCTGCGCTCAGCCAATGTTTCCACGTGAAAATGCTCTGGCATCCGCCAGCCTTTTTCTCCATAAAAGTGAATTGTAGGGATATCCTGAGTGATTTTATCTGATTTGGTCATATTATGTACTTTCAAACAGCTGATAGTTTCTATAAGTACCATTTTTAGTCACATCTATCCATTATAATCGCATAATTATTTCGTATTATTACCATTATGGATTTCTATCCAGAAATGGGTAATGAGATTCTAATTTTGTCAAAAATAATGACAATTCAATCTCACCAAACAGCTAGTTTTAGGAGGATAATATATATGGTTTGGACTGAAAAAGAATACCACAGCATACCAGGAACATATGTGTTCGATGGTAAACGATCTGCTAGTGCATATGCCTTAAACAAACTTCTTTATTCCCTCAATGAAGAAGAAAACCGTGCCGAGTATCATGCAGACCCCGCAAAGTATGCAGATAAGTATGGCTTACCTGACGAACATAAAAACGCCCTTATAAACGGCGAGTTCCTCAAAGTGCTACATTTGGGCGCTAATATTTATTACATGGCAAAGCTTGCTGTGCCAGCTGGACTATCCGTACAGGATGTAGGCGCGGCATTTCACGGCAAAACCACGGAAGAATTTTTACAGCATTTACTAGATCAAAGCGGCTTTCAAACCGAAATAAAAGATCTGAAAGGATATTGGAATGGCTAAACTAATTGGTGGAATTACAACATCTCACATACCGTCCATTGGTAATGCCATGGCTAATAAGCAGGAACAGGATCCATACTGGAAGCGTTTTTTTGATGGCTACGAGCCAGTGAAAGAATGGCTTGCTGAAAAGAAGCCTGATATTGTGATAGTTGTCTATAATGATCACGGGCTAAATTTCTTCCTTGATAAAGCCCCTACATTTGCCCTCGGTTGTGCAAAAACGTATGAAAATGCAGATGAAGGTTGGGGATTACCAGTTGAAAGTCATTTCGAAGGTAATGAAGAATTTTCTTGGCATCTAGCGCATTCACTCGTTGAACAAGAGTTTGATCTAACGACGTGTCAAGAGATGCTGGTAGATCACGGGTGTGTTGTTCCTATGGATCTAATGTACCGACATCTAGATGAGTGTCCTGTCCAAGTGATTCCTCTTGCGGTTAATACCGTTATTCAACCCCTGCCATCTGCAAATAGATGTCTTGCGCTTGGTAAAGCGCTTGGCAAAGCAATTGCATCTTATCCTGAAGATAAGAAAGTTGTCGTTGTAGGTACTGGTGGACTTTCCCACCAACTACAGGGCGAAAGAGCTGGCATCATTGACGTTGATTATGATTTAGCCTGCATGGAAAATATCATCACTAATCCAGAATGGCTTGCATCACAAAGCCATAGTGAGATCATTGAAAAGGCCGGTACTGAAGGCGTTGAAGTGATCATGTGGCTTGTTATGAGAGGTGCTTTAGATAAGACAGTTAAAACTATCCATAAGCATTATCATGCACCGGTCTCTAACACTGGTGCGGGTGTGTTGATCTTAGAAAACCCATAAAAAATTAATAGGGTGGCGGGAAAATTTCCCGCCACCCTATCAAATTACCATCTACTTCATTCTTCCCTAGCGTGCACGGCTGATTTTATTCCCCCTGCACGCAGTTCCTAAAATTCTTCAGTGTCGACTTCCTTTTGAGTGCCTGCAGGGTATCGCGGGCCACTCACAGTTGATGCATTTATCAGCTGGTTTACTTTATCTAATATAGGGCCTGAAATATTTAACGCGCCTGCTGCCACATTCTCTTCCAGATGCTCTATTGATGTAGTGCCTGGGATCGCATGAATATGGTCGCCTTTTTGAAGAACCCACGCGAGTGCAAGTTGAACAGCCGAACAACCAGCTTCCTTCGCAAGCGCTCTAAACTCAGGCATAAATTTCATATTAGCACTGAAATGGGGCTCCTTAAATCTAGGCATACCCCGACGAATATCCTTTTCGGCAAAATCTTCAGGGACCAAATCAGCATCCGTTAGAAAGCCACGTGCAAGTGGGGAAAAAGCCACAAAAGCACATCCCAAGTCTCTACAAGCATCGAGCAAGGCAATTTCAACGTTACGAGACCAGAGTGAATACTCACTTTGAACCGCCGCAATAGGGTGAACTGCATGCGCACGACGTAATGCCTCAGCACCAACCTCTGACAAGCCTATCGCTTTTATCTTACCTTGCTCCACCATACGGGACATAGCACCAACACTCTCTTCAATCGGTACATTTTTATCCCATCTGTGTAGATAGAAAAGGTCTATAACGTCTGTTCCTAGACGTTTCAGCGAATTTTCAAGTGATGCCACCAGTGTTTCAGGTCGGCCATCGATGACACGTACCCCGTCGACACCCTGCATTCCGCATTTGCTGGTAAGAAGAACCTTATTTCGGTGAGCCTTTACAAACGACCCTACCAGCTCTTCATTTTTACCAAATCCGTATAGAGCAGCAGTATCAAAATGCTCTATACCCAAATCCAGTGCCCTTTCAAGAACATTAAGGGCCTTCTCGCGAGAAGGTGGAAGGCCATATGCATGACTTAAGTTCATGCAGCCTAGTCCAACAGGCATTACTTGTTTGCCAGCTAGTGAGCGGGTTTTTGCAACAACAGTCATATTTTACTTCCCTTTTGCCTTTAGTGCCCGGTCAAGACGCGGATAAACACGTCGTGCATTACCTTCGTATATCTTATAAAAGTCCTCGTCACTGAAATTTAAATTATCAACATACCGTTTGGTATCGTCAAAATAATGTCCAGTTTCTGGGTCTATGCCTCTCACAGCTCCAACCATTTCAGAACCAAAAAGAATATTATCAATGTCTATCACATCAACCAACAGGTCTATGCCAGGCTGATGGTAAACACAGGTATCAAAGTAAATATTTTTCATCACATGTGTATCAAGTAATGGTTTATCTAGCATATCAGCGAGACCGCGATAACGCCCCCAGTGATAGGGTACAGCACCCCCGCCGTGAGGAATGATAATCTTTAGGTCTGGAAAATCTTTGAACAAGTCGCCTTGCAAAAATTGCATAAATGCATTGGTGTCAGCCGCAATATAGTATGAGCCAGTTGCGTGAAATGTAGGGTTACAAGAGCCAGACACATGAATCATTGCAGGCACTTCAAGCTCACACATTTTTTCATAAATCGGATACCAATATTTGTCGGTTAACGGTGGACTAGTCCAGTGGCCACCCGATGGGTCAGGGTTTAAATTACACCCTACGAAGCCCAGTTCATTAACCGCACGCTCAAGTTCTTTAACTGAGTTTTCCAGTGAGCCACCTGGTGTTTGCGGCAACTGACAAACCCCAATAAAAATATCAGGGTACAAGTCCATCACGCGCTTGATAAGGTTATTACAAGCAATAGACCAATCTAGTGATGTTTGCGCGTCACCGACATGAGGCTCCATACGGGATGCCCGCGGCGAGAAAATAGTCATGTCCGCACCGCGGTCTTTTAAAAGCTTTAATTGGTTAGCATCAATGCCTTGTTTAATTTCTTCATCACTAATATCTGGATAAACAGGCACAGGTAAACTTGGATCGCTCAAGCGAGCAATCTGTGCTTCGCGATAATCTAGATGAGCTTGCGGTACAATTGTCTGATGTCCGTGGCAATCAATAATCATTGGTTTTCCTTACTTGAATTATTTTTCAACATGCCGTCTAGCATGGCATTTAAATCTGTTGAACTTGGTTTACATGTTTGAACAGAAGCCCATTCTTGTCTCTTAGAACACGCTTCACTCATCAAAGGCTCTACACCCGCCTCTTCAACGGTCTTGGCAACCTCACGCATCTCCTCAGCTCTACGTTGACCGTGTTCTATAGAGCGAGAAATCATATATGGCGCCAATGTTGGCCAGTCAGGGCCAGGGAAAAGGTCTTTTAACGAGTTTATAACATTTTTCTCTACGCCGTAATGGCGCGCAGAAAGCAAAGCTTCACTCAGCAAAGATTCCATCCCCTTAACAATGATAGACCGACACATTTTTGTGGCCGACGCTGTGCCGTAATCATATGCACAAAATTTTGCTCCCTCAAACCCTAAACCAAGAGCAACGCTAGCAAACTCAGCTGCGTATGGGCCACCTAGCAGAATTGGCGATAGCAGCCGCTTTGTTGCAATAGGAGACATAATTGATGCTTCAATATATTTGCAGCCTTTAGCGTTAAGTAATTCCGCAACACCTGTTTTTTCATTTGGCGACGCTGAATTGATATCTAAAAAATATTGCTGACCTTGCAACCCCATTAAACAGGCGCGGGCGGCATTTAGTGTTTGTTCAGCTGTGACAGCACTTATTATAATATCAGCATGCATAACCGCATGCTCTGCACTTTCCGCCATAGTGATATTCAATTTTTTTGCAGCCTTAGAAGGGGCCGACTGACTATCATAAAACAAAAGATCCCACGCGGTTATATGGCGAAGATCATTTTTCAATAAGTCTTCTGCAAAGCACTGACCAACCTCACCAAAACCTATCAATGCAATTTTTTTATCAATCATGCCAAGTCACTTTCAGGAGCATAAGTCTCTCCCGACATTAATTTTCTGGCTGTCCTGATTAGCGCTGACTTATGAATATCTGTTTTGTCAGACGTAATTGTATAGGTCATATCCACCGAAAAGTGACCAGTAGGATGTTCAACATTAAAGCAATTGGCATGGTCACCAGCTTCAATGGTGCAATCTGCAATATTTTCTGCAACTGAGTCCTTGATGATGCACCCAGTAGCAACGGAAACCGCACCCAACACACCAATAGCTTCATGCACACGATGTGGGATAAAGCTGCGTGTGTGGACAAGGCCACCACTTCGAGGGAGGGATATGATGGTCATTTTCGGGACCGTTTTACCAGACACATCATCAAGGTTCATTAAGGGCCCGACTTTTAGTCGAATTGCCTCAATTTTGTTTCTTAAAATCTCGTTAGCTTCTAGTTCATCAGGTGTTTCTGTACCTTTAATACCAAGGTCTGTTGCACGCATTAGAACAACAGGCATGCCATTATCGATACAAGTTACCTCAACACCGTCGACAACATCTTTGGCGTTGCCTGTGGGTAAAAGCGCACCGCAGGAACCGCCTGCAATATCCAAAAAATCAAGCGATATGGGCGCTGCACTACCGGGCACGCCGTCAATTTGTGCAGGACCATCATATGCAACAACACCATTAGGCGTCATGATCTCAGCCGACGCAATTGCGCCAGTATTCACCATATAAATACGAACACGCGTTGTGTCGTTTTCTGCTTTTACAAGACCCTTTTCAATCGCCCACGGACCAACACCAGCTAAAATATTGCCGCAGTTTTGATTGTCGCGCACCTCAGCCCGATCAACAACCACCTGCAGGAAAAGATATTCCACATCTGCATCATCTCGGTCAGAGCGGGAGATCACTGCCACCTTACTCGTTAAAGGGTGAGCTCCGCCCATGCCGTCAATCTGGCGCGCGTCGGGTGACCCCATAAGCCTAAGGAGTAACCGGTCTCTTGCTTCTATATCTTGCGGCAGGTCAGCGGCATCAAAATAGAGACCTTTTGAGGTGCCTCCGCGCATGATAGTTGTGGGAATTGCCTTTTGCATCCTAGCTTTCCCAGTCTGCTTGATCGATATATTGCAGCCCACCTTCTTCCAGTCTTTCGCGCATATTATATAGATCAAGCCCCAACTCGCCTGCAGCCAAACGCTCACGCTTATCTTCTTCTGCAGCCTCTCTTGCTTTGGATTTTTCTAATACATCAGCTGCTTCTTCGCGCGCCACAACAACAACGCCATCATCATCTGCAACGATCAGATCACCAGGGTTCACTCGAGTGCCAGCGCAAATAATAGGCGTATTCACATTACCAATAGTGTTTTTAACGGTTCCTTCGCTGTGAACACATTTGGACCAAACAGGAAAATTCATTTCTTTCAGGTCTTTGGTGTCGCGAACACCAGCATTAATAACCAAAGCTTTTACGCCGCGTGATATTAAGCTAGTGGCAATAAGGTCACCAAAATAGCCCGCATCCGATGCTGATGTTGGCTCTAATACCAGAACATCACCAGCGCGGCATTGCTCTACAGCCACATGAACCATCCAGTTATCACAAGGGGCCGCACTAACCGTAACAGCTGTTCCTGCAACGTAAGCGCCCTTATAAATAGGATTAATATTAGAAGCCAATAAACCTTTACGGCCTTGCGCTTCATGTACGGTTGCAACGCCGTACTTTCCATCTACATACTCTTTAACAATATCATCTTCGACGCGTTTGATATTTGTAACTACAACATTAGCCATATTGAATTCCTATTCTGTAATCTAAGCCTACTATAAAAGGCTTTCCCATCCCTCAACACTATAGAAAACAAGCATGTCAGGATAATTAATAATTCTTGTTATCTATAAGATATTGCTAAGTTATCTTTTTATTTGTATGTAATAATTATGACTAAAGGCATTTTATACCCTAACTTAAAACACCTTGAAGCTATTGCTTTAACGGCGAAGCTTGGCTCAACACTGGCTTCATCCAATCAATTAAACCTAACGCAATCAGCCGTATCCCAAGGCATATCTTCTGTTGAAGCTTTTTTTGATACTAATATTTTCACACGCAGCAAAACTGGCATGTTCGTCACGGAAGAAGGTAACATCCTTCTTAACCGCCTTGAGCCTGCCCTTAAGCGGTTATCAGAAAAAATTAAGGGTTTCAGCAACAAAGATATTAAGGCGCTGCGCATTATTACTACAACACAGTTGCGTGCTTTTGTCGCTGTGGAACAGCACGGTAATTTTGCCAATGCCGCACAGGCTGAAGGCCTGTCACAACCATCCATACACCGCGCTGCCAGAGATTTTGAGAAGATAATTGGTGAAACATTGTTTGAGAAAACCAGTTTTGGCTTGGCCCCCACAAAGCTATCACGAAATATTGCACGTGAAATCAGGCTGTTCTTTTATGAGCTATCGCAGATATCCGATGACTTATCTATTCATCAGGGCCACCATAAAGGCCGCTGTACAATTGGTGCTATGCCCCTTGCCCGCAGCCACATTGTTCCCGCAGCAGTTTCAAATTTTCAGGAAAAGCATCCCGACTTTCACATCTCAATTGTCGGCGCACCTTATGGAGACCTTATTGCAGGGCTGCGAAATGGTAGCATCGATTTCCTAATTGGCGCGTTGCGCGACAAACTACTGTCCTCAGACATTAAACAGGAGTTTCTATTTGATGACACTTTATCAATTCTGATGCGTCCTGATCACCCACTTGCCAGACACAGTTCACTTGATCAAAGCGCGCTACTCAAGTTTCCTTGGGTTATGCCTCCCGTTGCGTCCCCTTTGTACGGACATTTTAAAATGCTGTTTGACGGCCAAAACCTGCCAACTGACCTTATTGAAACAAATGCCTTTAGCGTCGCTCGTGTTTTGTTGACAACAAGTGACCGCCTGATGCTTTTGTCTGATGCACAGGCGCGCCATGAGCTGAATAATGAGCAATTAATCTCCCGCCCTATTCAAGACCAGATAATCACCCGCACCATCGGCTTGACAGTGCGTAAGGGCTGGAAGCCTACCCAAATGCAAACAAGTTTATTGAAATACCTAAGTTCCACAATCCAATAGAAGCTTTTCTCAGTGTTTCCTTACCATCGGTTGACGTTTCATATACGTCAACGAGCGCCACTGCTTAAGCCGCTATCTTTCGCTGGCGATTTTTACGTTTCAGTGGATGCGTTAGCACTTGCGTAAGATTTGCATAATCTATCCATAAAAAATCGGTCAGAAAGTAGCGTAACTAATTGCCGCATCAATAAACCACTCGGACCTTGCGGCTATGCCCTGTGTGAGCATCATAACCACATAGTAGGCCAGAACCATAGAAAAGTGACCACCATAATTACGGTGAACCAGACCCACCATTGCTGCGACCAGCTAGGTAAAACTCTTCGTTTTGTTGACAGGAGATCCCCCCTGAAGATTGAGGTGAGTGTACATATCTTACTAACTCTTGTCTAATGAACACGAAAATCCGTGTGTTCACCGTGGGATTAGGGGCAAAGTGAGGGCGGTGCCACTCATCTCGATAAAAAATTATTTGGCTTTTAAGGAATGTAGGGCGCTAAAGGTATTTCCTCATAAGCACCATTATGCCATGATTCCTCATTTATAACACCAGGCACAATGGCGTATTGCCCACCACCTGCCGTATGGTTGCGTATATTTAACCGCACCTGCTTGAGTAAGGGCTCAAGATCATTGCTGGGTGATTTTGAGCCATGCACAACACACAGAACGCTCTGATCATTATAATCGAACGGGCCATCATTTGGTGATTTTAATTTGTTTTTAGCCCACAGCACAGCATTTTCATATAACCCCCTCGTAGTGCTAGAGCTGGAACGGATAATATTACTGTATTTATTAAAATCTATTAGATAACGGCCATCTGGCGTTCTTCTCTTATCATTTGTCATGATGCATTGATAAATATAGTAATAGGTTTTTTTCGAAACCTTCTTAGGGATTATCTTTTTCTTCTTTTTCTTCTTTTTTTCCTCAGCCTGATACCCTGCTAATTTCAGGAGCCTAGTCCTAATCGACATTGGTAGCTTCAAGGCAGTTAATTTAGCCGGCATGTAGATAGAGACCGCTCTTTGTAATTGATTTTTGGTGGCGGCAGATAATTGTTTATTGCCCTGCCCAATCTCTCTTTCAGCCGTTGAAAATAGTAAATCTAATTCGTTAATAGCTTTGGCATTTGTAGGTATTTTAAGGGCGGCCTCAGCTAAAAGCCGTCGCTCACCAGCTGTCATGTCATTCTTGAGTACGGCCCATGCTCTCTGGGTAAGCTTTTCCCTTTTTTGCCAACCATCACTTTTCTCGCTCTTTGCCTCTCTTAGCTGAGCGTTGAGAGCAGACATCTGAGCAAAGGCTGGGGACACCCCTTTCGACTTACTAAAGGCATCAGGAATTTGAGCCGTAATCGCAGCCATCAGGTTCGAGATGTAAAATCTTCCGTCTATCAACCTTCCACCACAAGTAGGCTGATAAGTAAGAGTCATTTTTGTCCAATAACGCTTGGCTTCATCTTTTCCAACTTTGCGAGAATTAGTATTTTCTAGAATTTTATCCCACTGGAAACTACCGGGCAGATCCCAGCCCCACTCACCAGAGCCTCTTAAATACCCAGGGAATGTTCGCTTGATTAAGTAGGCGTTCCGCTCATCTATGTCACATGGGTTCAATTGAAAAACCATGCTGGTCATCGTGAGCTTTTTCATCACCTCAGGACCAACGGTGAAATGAGGATTTCCAGTCCCTCCAGAATAGGCAACGATGTCGCCATAAAAGGAATCTAGAGAGGCACTAAAGATTAGCTCCTTAGTATTCCGCTTATAAATGAAAGCGCTTGTAACATCATATTTTGGTGTGAATTTTTCTACGTGGTCACCGAGCAGAGTAGAAAAACGATATTTCATCGTTACATTCATATTCACAACGATGTCATAGCTTCCAGCATCATACTCGCCGCCAGCTATACGAAAGATCTCAGACCCCTCTCCTGGGATTTTATTTTGGGCGTTCGCGACGCCGCTACTAAAAATGAAGAAGAGTGTAGCTAGTATACAAGAGAGCGTTATTCTTCTCATGCCTAATTACCCCCCTTTTTCGCATTTTCTAACGCTGTGATCAGCTTTTCCATCTCGTCGAGGTCACCCGTTGCGCCAGCACTCGCCGCTGCGTAGCCGAACGCTTCGCCAGCCTTTTTATAGTTGCCGTTAGCGAGCTCTACTTCAGCGATTTGTGTCTGCCTCTCAAGCACCACATCAGCTTCAGTTTCTCTGAAAAAGTTATAGCTAGTGGAGCCGAGGATGAGCAATATTAAGACCGTAAATATCTTACCCTTTGTTGCATGCTGCGGCTTGAAGAACGTTTCATCGCCATCCGATGTCTGCTCCTCCATACAGTACCCTCCAACAACTAAGACATAAAGGAAGAGAACAACAACTACTGAGACAATATACTCGGTAAGCGTAAGGTCATAGTATAATGCTAGTGAGGGTAATGATAAGACAATATCCTCCCCAGGCTGCGCAAAATAACTATAGCTTAAGGAGGCGAGAATGAGGGCCAGTAAGGTCGTTAGTATCTTGCCTTTAGTTGCATGTTGCGGCCTGAAGAGTGGCTCATCTGGTTTTGATTTTTTCGGATCTGCCATCAAGAAGCTGCCGATGATAAAATAGATGAAAAGCACAGCGCCTGACATGACAAGATACTCGCTAAGGGCAAGGTCATGAATAACAGGAATAGCTGGCAGGGAAGGCCAACCGCCCGCATCAAGTAATGCTTGTTGACCGTAAGGCGTTAGCGCCCACACCAAGGCACCGATAGTGAGGGTGAAAAAAGAAATTTTTCCTTTATTTTTTACAATATAACTATAGTAAAAATGCTCTCCGAAGAGATAGCCATTGATAATGAACAGCCCGAGTAGAGATATGAAGAAATATGTGTCACTTATCTTAAAGGAAAAGCGCGCTTGCACTAGCTCAAGCATGCCAATGAAGGTGCAGAATACCGCGAAGGATAGAAAAAACTTAAAACCATCGCGGTTGAATAGCCAAGGCATCACAAATGTACTGTAAAAGGCAGCTATGAACTCCCATTTGGCAGGTTTGTAGCCATTAGAGCTCACGTTCTGCGCCAGTTTATTGTTCTTTGGTAGTCTTCCACACCTAATCCCCCTTAGATATTAAGTCATACTAACTCGCCGTGAAGTAATGTCAAATTAGCACAGGGAGAACCGGAGTGTTATGCTGAACCTCTAACCTTAGTTGCTAGCAGTGTCCCTAATCCAAGAATAAAGAGTGATAGAAAAGGTTCTAGTGGCCAGTATGGTAGCCACAAAATCATCTCCGCACTGAACTCATAGCTTTCAATAAAGCCTGATGCCGCCTTTTGCCAGTGCAGTCCCGTCGCCGAGACAACAAGACCTGCAACAATAAGGATGCTCCCTAATGCCTTTAGGGCGAGCGGTGTGGTGGCCTCTGGTGTGTTCTTACTAGCAGCCTTAAGGCGCTTTTTGCCCCACGCCGCAATCCTAAGGGTGAAGGCTATAAAGCCCATCCAGTAGAAAATATAATCCAGCAGGCGCGGATCATTAAAAGGCTCTAGCGTGGGGTAATAAAATAGGTTCCACCAGTAAACGCTGAAAGGGTATGCAAACAAGAAATAGATACCAGCCTTATGGATCAGCTTCCACTGTGCCAGCGTGATATATTTGCGACCAAAGTGAAAGGACGTCACCACCATCGAGGCCAGAAAAATATAACCGACACTGCCCTCTAGCTCATCGCGAAACAGATATATATCACCGTAATAATAATCGCGGTAAAAAGTGGAAACACTATAAATAAACACACCCTGCCACACCATAGCAGACGCAAAACACAAGCCAATATACTTTCGATTACGCAGCCACCAAGAAGCAAAGGCGCCAGGAAACAAGGTTTGCACCGAAGACCCGGCAACCACCAAAAAGATGAAAGGAATTGCAAAGCGTACAGAAAAACCAATCATATGCGAGACCCCCTCGCCGCCAGACAAGTCGGTGATCATGGTCTCATAAGCAATTATCGCGGATATAGGCGTTGAGACGAGCCAAAATAGACCCCAGCCATTTATGGCTTTGTTCTTCAATATAGTTTTCAAGTCCACCATCATATACCCCATTCCCTTAGCCTTGAAGATCACGGTTATGCTATCTCCTGTCTTCCACGCGGGACCGAACAGAGGCACAGTGTCGTTATCCCATGGTGTAGTATTGTATATTAGCTCATGTTAGCATTTAGCCTTTAATTTAGATGAAAGTTATTATGGCATGTCAAAAAACTTAAAAACACGAACCCAGAGGGCCCTAGAACTTGCCTTAGTTTTCATGCCTTGGCTGGCATCCATGTATATGCTTTACGCGTTTGAAAAATATGAAATTTGGGTGCCTGAAACTGCACACCGTGACAAAATAACCATCGTAATATTAGTTGTTGGCATGGGACTTTCCTTTCTTCTGCACACCTATTTTTCTAAGAAGAAGAGAATATTGATCTAGTCACCCTTTAAGGGCCTTCAATGAGTTCAGACGACAGCCATCAAACGAACCCTAAGACACTCAGATGCCCGAAGGTGAAGGCGAGAATATAAAGTGCAAGCCAATCCATAATAAAGGCTGGGAGCGCTAGCATAAAGGTGCGAGGCCAAGAAATAGCAAAGAACGCCTTGCTACTCAGTATGAAATAGCTGCCCCATATCAGGAAGCCAACACCGCCAAAAACCGTGGCTGAAAACAGTGTCTCCAAAAGCATGATCATGGTGATTAAAAAGAAGTTCTGCGCGCCAAGATATAATGTGAAGGTCAATATTTCGGGATAATTTCTACCGTGGTTTCTATATAACAACAGGAAAAACCATGCGGACAACGGCTTTGAGGCAATTGCTAGTTCTTTTAGCCAAACAGCTGTGAAAGAGCTGGTTTGCTCAACAAGTTCCTTAATGTTTGGTGTGAGAAGATCACTCTCTTTAACAATTTCCTGCAGCTGCGCATTAGTCGAGGCTACGGACTCAGAGAAATACCCCAGCCACACGGACACAGCAAAAAATGCAGCAACGCTCAGAAAATACACATTGAAAGGATTAAGGTATTTTTGGCGGGCCCCATCAACATAAGTCACGGAAACGCGCCCAGGGTTTAGCATAAGGTGGCGCAGAGTGCTCCAAAATCTATTGTCAGAATCTGTCGCGAAAGAAAGCAAATCCCTAATAATGGTAGCCATATCCAAGCGCCCAAGGCTGGTTCTTTGCCCGCAATTCGAACAATAATCACCTTCTGTTTCCGCTTTACAGTTTAGACACGCCACCCAAGACCTCCCCTTAACGTTGACATCAAGGCGTATCACGCGGTCCGTTCAAAGTCCAACTAGCCTATACAGAAGTAAAAAATCCTTTTGTTACATGTCAGTGTTTTTACTTCCCCACGATCAATATCCCTTTATACTAGGGAGATATTTGGGGAATAAAACTGGGGAACCATAGTGTTTGGGACATTATTTGAGGCACTTTCTATGAGCGCACTTATCGGCGGTGCAAGCTATTTTCTATATAGCTGGTCACATAGCGGTGGGCACGCAGACGCAGACGGCAACGTAAAGCGTCGTCCAAAGAAAAACCATGAAACAGGTGAAAAGCAAGACCGTAAAACAGGTCACTTCGCGCTTGATAAATGGCTGAAATTTGGTGGTGGCTACTACGGCACCGCCGCGCTGGTAACACTTATCCTATCTGAAATAGCCGAAACCTTCGCCTTCCTTACCGACTGGCAAGGCATGATTGAGTATTTCTCCAACATAGGCTTTCATATCATCGTTGATTTTTTTGTAAATCAGCTTCAGATGTTTTTGGGTGCACTCCTGTGGTTTGTTCCCTACTTAGAAGATAACAACTGGTTTGAAATAGTGCTTATGTTCGGACTTACTTACGGGGCTTACAGATGGGCACAAAATTACGCTCGCATGCAGCATCAAAAACCAAAGGACGATAATTAATCCCAGTAAAATTTATTACATAATTTTTTAAACGAGGAATGTATGAAAAAACCTATAGAATGGCGTCAAGTTTCGGTTGAGATGACTAGCATCATCTTTGCCGTGCTGCTAGCACTTGGGCTTGAAGGCTGGATGCAAGACAGAGAGCTTACTGTCCGCGCAGACCAAATGTTGGTGCGTATTACAGCCGAAGTAAAAGGAAACCGCATAGACCTTCAAGACGCCTTGAAAGAAAACCAACTATATATCGACGGCATATCAGCTGCACTGGCAAAGAATGAAGTTGCTTTTGCTGACGTTGCGCCGTTTATAAAAATATCAGCCGGTGGTGGAGATAATGCGGCTTGGTCCTCAGCAAAAATGACCGACGCCATAAGCATAATGCCTTTAGACACCATGAAAACCCTAGCCGATATTTACTCTACGCAGAGCTACTATATAGAGTATAGCAAAGCCTTAATGCTCAGATACGCTGACATCTCCATAAACATTCAAAAACCAACGGAAACGAAAGACCAAGCGTATAAATTTGTAATGCACTTACAAGTTCTTAACACGTTGGGTACCCAGTTAAACGAAGGCTATAATGCCTTTCTAGGTTTGGATGAAATTATTGTAGGGGAATGAGGTATCACTCAGCCGCACTAGTCCCTTTCGCCAAAATTACAGCGGTCTTCAAAGTATCAGTATATTGCTGAAGCTCCGTTACTTTACCGCCTTCGACGGTCCAGATATGAGCAACTTGGATTGTGTTTTCCTCACCGGTCGCCCGCAACGTCACATCATAATATCCTTCCACCACGACCATGGTGTCTGTCGCAAAAACCCGTTCCTTGTGTAATTTCCAGCGGCTCCAGTCGGCACCAATACGCGCGAAAACACCATTTATAATAGCTTCCCCGCCGACATATGGATTGCCGTCGGCGTAGGGAAAGCCTTCAGCCACATTCCACATGATATCATCTGCCATCAGTTCCATAGCCTTGGGTATTTCACGTTTACCAAAAGCATCATAAAGCGCCAAAACGGTGGTTTCCGCTGTGCTCATTTCTGATTTTTCTTCTTGGACTGTGCAGCCAGTTAGGCTGATAAGCACCGCAATTGAAATCCATTTAATCATGCTATTTTCCTCTGTTTATAGATGCTTCCAATAGATAATTTTATCCGCGCCTGCCTCGTAAAATTCACGTATGCGGGCTTCTTCAATATACCCTATTTTTTGATAAAACTTGCGCGTCGCCGCTAACTCAGGTCCACTCATGGTTTCAACGAGCAAGACACGCTCCCCTTGCTCTGCGAGACGTCGCTCAATAAACTGCATCATAACAGTGCCAACACCAGAGCCTTGGTTCGCTGGCAAGACGCCAATGGCAAGTAAATTCCATGTGCCCTCTGTCATGCGCTCTGGCTCGCAAAAGCCAAACGAGATCACAGCACCGCCTTGCTCATAGACAAACCAAATATCTGGCTTAGAGCCATCAAAGTAACCTGCAATCATATCATCCAGATACTCAGCTGGGAAAAGGCCAGTTACATCAGCAATTTGTCCTATTTGTGCTAAATCATCGGCTGTGGCAGCTCGTATACTCTTCAATTCTGTCATTTAAAAGTGCCTTATCAATATGTTAATCAATGGGTATTTCACTTATTCCTCCCCAGGAATTTTTAAAAGCCTAACTTCAAACCGAACGGATGTCGAGTTAAGAGCTTTTCGTGTCCCTGCACTAATAATCAGGCGAAAGCCCACAGCTTCTCTACAAAATTTGTATCTGCTGTGACCTGTGCTAGGGTCTCTTCGTTGGGGACGTAAATTAAAGGGGTTACACATGCCAGATATTATTCCGCTCGGGTGGTTTCACACCGCCGTAGCTATCATTGCCTTGATCGCAGGCTATTATTCAATCGCCAAATATAAAGTCATATCACTGGATGAGACGACGGGTAAAATATATGTCACTGCGACGTTTTTGACCGCAGTAACAGCCTTGATGATTTTTCAGCATGACGGCCCTGGTGTGGCACACGGCCTTGCCGTTTTGACACTCGGCGGATTGCTTGTTGGTACTGTTGCGGCGAAAACTAAGCTCTTTGGCGACTTGTCAAAATATATTCAAGCGCTCGGTTATACGGTCACTTTGCTATTTCACATGATCCCAGCGATCACAGATGCCCTACTGCGCTTACCTGTGGGGGACCCAGTGCTCACCAGCATAGAAGATCCCATTTTAAAAGGCTTCTATCTTGCCTTTTTAGTGGCATTTCTTGTGACGATAACACTGCAAATGCGGTGGCTTAAAAAACAGTGAGGCTTACTTGACGCGGTCAAAGATAATTGTAGCCTGTTCTTCGTAAAGTTGACGGGCTGCTATCTGCTTGACGCTTGCACCCTCTATCGAGGATTCATTTTTGTTGTTGTGCGGAAAACTGAGCGGCGTTTTGATATGCTCCGTTAGCCCTAACCGCTCCATAAAAACATTAAGTTGCTGGTCTTTATAAGGATTATCAATGTCGATACTCATCACAGGGATCGAGCATTCTGCGAGCATTTTTTTCCATAGGTTAGTACGAGCCTCCATCTCGCGGACATACCAACAAACGATCCCATAATGGTTAAACTCTATATAGGGCTCAGACGAGACAAGGTTCTTCTCATATTCAGGTGCCAAATACCAAAGCCATTGACCGCTGATTTCTCGTATGTCGCCACGCTCAATCAGCGAACGAGCGAGCTTGATAGGGTCACGGGTGAGATGAACAAATGCGAAGTTCTTTTGAATGTCTTTGTCCGCTTGGCAGAGCCAATCTATCAACCCTGCTTTTGCAAGCATATGAGCCGTTTCCACATAAATGGCTGCTTTTGCATTTGCCACATGATTGCTAAGTATTTTTTGTCGCCGGTCCCAAAAATTTGCGATTTCTGGAGAGTAGCCAAAGCTGTTATAGCGTCGCATCAACCCAACATCGGGTGTTAAAACACCGTGATGTGCTGCACCTAAATGTTCATGATAGGCAACAATATCAGGCTCGCGATCAGCGAAGGCCCGCGCCAAAGACGCAGACCCCGAGCGCCCAGCGCTCATTGACATAATATTATATGGCTTGGTCATCTATACCCTTACTCTCACCTCACATTGATAAGAGCATAGGTGGTAATTACTCTGCCTTCAATAGACTGTATATCTCGTCTTTCAAAAGCATGCGTTTTTTACGCAAATCTTCTTCATCAAATTGAGAAACATGTTCCTCATTGATCTCAATACGGTGAATTTCGCGGTTTACAACATGGTACTCTTCGCTGATTTTTACGAAGTGATTATCGCTCATCTTTAAATCATGGATTTTATCAGCGTACTCTGGGAACTCTTCGTGTAGTTCATGTGGTGTATGGCTCATTACTCTTCTCCTCAAGTTTGTTATAAGTATATCTTGCACCAGATATACTTTGAGCATTTGACCCAAATCAAACATGATAGAATTTGTTATATTTCGCGGTGTTTTTTCATTTTTTGCAAGAGGTTAGCTTTCACATGCCCCCACTCCTCGCGGATGATGGAAAAGACGACCGTGTCTCTTATGCTGCCATCTGGCAAGATCATATGCTGGCGTAAAATACCGTCTTGCCTTGCACCCAAGCGGGCGATGGCCGCGCGTGATGCTTTGTTTTCGCTATGGGTTCTGAACTCTACTGCGATGGCATCTAACGCCTCAAAAGCATGCCCTAAAAGCAGGAGCTTACACTCGCTGTTAACGGAGGTGCGCTGAAAGCTTTTACTGTACCAAGTATACCCAATTTCTAAACGGCGGTGATGGGGTGCGAGATTACAGTAGCGTGTAGACCCGATTACTTTTCCGCTCGCTTTATCCATCACCACAAATGGCATGGCGGTGCCGTCTTCTTTGGCTGCGAGCGCTTGCTCCATATACTTTTTGATAGTTTCAGGGGACGGAACTGACGTAAACCAAAGCTCCCATAGGGCTCCATCAGACGCTGCCGCGACGAGCGCATCCGCGTGAGATGCCTCCATAGGTTCAAGGCACACCGTACTACTTTCTAAAACCATATCACTGAGCCACTTTGCCACTTAAAACTCCAAAGAATAACTTTAACTTGGTTATCAACGCTTACTTTAGCTCAAAAACGTAACTGATTTATCCAGCGGTACGCGGTCCATGATGGTTTTATTTGCATCAACGCTTTCGTCCTCATAGCCAAAGGATAGGCCCACAACCACCCCCAAATGTTCAGGAATATTGAGAATTTCTTTCGCGGGGTTTGGGTAAAAGGTAAGCGCGCCTTGCGCAACGCTTGAAATGCCGTGTGCTGTCATTGCCAACATAAGCGTTTGGATATAAATTCCAGCATCGAGCACATTCACATGATCATAATTTTTAGGCATGCAGATATAAGCAACATGCGGCGCATCAAAAAATTCATAATTTCTGAGCATCGCCATGCCGCGACCCTCGCGGTCGTGCCGTTCAATACCCATGTTTTCGTATAGTGCCACCGCGCATTTCACGCGACGCTTTTGGTGTGTACTATCAAAGCGATCAAAATAGATAAAATCTGGTGTGGGGCTTGCCCCGCCTGTAACTTCCTCCACCAATGATGTGCGCAGGCGTGAACAAGTATCTCCGCTTGCAACATAAACATGCCACGACTGAGTATTACAGTTTGATGGTGATCGCTGCGCCATCTCAAAACAGGCTTTTAAGGTGTCCTCTGGAACGGGCTTATCCAAATACCCGCGGACAGAGCGCCGCTCATTTAGTAAATCGTTTAGCGCCTTAATGTTTTGATCACTCATGAAAGCCTCCTAGTCACACACCTATGTTAGTCGTGGCGCCCTGTGAAAAACAAACCATATTTATTATTATGTTCTCTGAGCCACAAGATGAACGCCTGAGGGTCCATTGGTTTACTCATAAAATAGCCTTGAATGACATCACAGCCCATGTGTGTGAGCAAATCCCAGTCTTCTTTTACCTCGACACCCTCACCCACCGTCTGAAGTTCTAATTTCTTCGCAACTTCAAAAATAGATTTCAAAATCGTTCGTTTGTCGGTGTCTGCATGGGCGCCATCAACGAAGGCACGGTCAATTTTAAGCTCATTAAACGGCAAGGTCTGAAGGTTTTCAAAGCCAGAAGCGCCTGTGCCAAAATCATCAATGGAGAGACCAACGCCTCTAAGTTTAAGCCTAGATAAAATATCGAGCGGCCCTACCGTGTCTTCCATAATTTTAGTTTCAGTCACTTCAAGTATTAAGCGGCTGGGCGGGATATTAGCTTCTTCAGCTTTTTTAACCAATGTGTCGGCGAACGACAGATCCTTAAGATTATCCATCGAGACATTGATGCTTAGCTTTAAGCTGTTCGCGATGGGAGGCCAGTTTACCAAAGCCTCAAGTGTTGCATCAATCACAGCCTCAGTGAGCTCGCCCATCAGTCCATTTTGCTCAGCCACAGGAATAAAGCTAAAGGGGCCTAAGATGCTACCGTCTTCGTTTTGCCAGCGCGCCAGAGCTTCGCCGCCAACAACCCGTTTTGACCGCGCCTTCACTTTAGGTTGGATGTGCACTATCACACGCCCAGCTTTTATCCCATCGCGAATTTCATCAACGCTCAACCCTTTAAAATCACCGCGAGGAACCGCCTCAGAGGGGGCTTTATAGCTGTTTAACAAATCATCAAGTGCACGTGGGTTCACTGGCTTTTTAAGTGTGCCTAGCATCGTTAAATTTCGTGCTTTTGCTAAAAGTTGTGTGGCCGACTGCATTTTTTTGTCTTCGCGGCTCATCAGGATTACTGACGGAGTGTTCTCAATTTCTGTGACATGCCGCATCAGCTCAATGCCGTCCATATCAGGCATATTAAGATCGCTCAAAATAACGTCGCAGGACACATAACCAAGCAGTTGCAAAGCCTCAGCGCCACTTTCAGCAGAAACAACATTAGGGTAACCAAGGCTCTCTAAGATGCTCGTCAAAATCTTGATTCCGAACGCATCGGAGGCAATGATCATGATCTTTAGGTGTTTTTCTTCTACTTCGATCAAATGCGCCTACATATCTTCAATAAAAATATAAAAAGGGAACTTTGCCACTGCAAAATATTACTCTGCCCTCTGACTGGAGGAATCGTATCGCAGATTCTACGCATTTACTATGATTTTATAGATTAATTTCAGTCAAATTTTAGACAAATTTAAACGACCTTAGTGAGCGGCGATATAGGCTTCAATTTCGTTTCTCATGCCGCTGGTATTTTTCAGCATCTGCTCAGCAAACCCTTTGTTATTGATAGCAATCATCAAGCGCCATGATAAGCGGCGCTCAAGCTCTCGCCAAGCAGGGTCAGATAAATCTCTGCTTAAAACTTCATCCTGCACGTCCAGCATGTTTGGCGTCGCACGCCGCAAGTACTCTTTGTCTAATTCTTTGGCGCCGCCACCTCGTCTTGCAAAGGGGTCATCTGCGCTCGCAGAATAGCTAACACCAAACTCAAAGATGAAGGGGGTAAAGCTTTCATCAACAAAAAAGCGATTATTTTTAGCGACGATCAGCTCTTCCCGTTCAGAACGGGCAAAAAAGGTGATGATATCATCCCTGAGGGCTTGATCACTGATTAGGCCCAAGTTACCGGCACTTTTAAGGTCGGTATAAGCGGCACTTTCCAGTAGCAAGGTGCGGCGTCCAGTGAGTGTGTTGAGAAGCAGTCCCACAGCTTTAGGTCGGTTATCCACCGATTCACCATTAATTATCTGGCTTAACTTAATCCCAAACTCGATAGTTTCTTCACCGTAGTCTATTTGGCTTTGGATTTCTTCTTCCATCTGACCCAAGTCGCGGACCAAAAGCTCAAGATACACGCGCTCCCTTTTCGCTTCTTTGCGGTCATTCATGGCGTCTTCAATGGCGAGCGCGAGCAAAATACCCGATATCACCACCACCACATCTAAACAAACGGCAAACCAGTTTTGGTCACCCACATGCTTTGTAAAGCGCCGTAAAATCATAATGTTCCCTCACACAGGATATGGTGCATTATTTAAGTCCCAGGGCCTTTTTACCTTGATTGAAGTTGATATCAACCGGGATATTAGCGTCAGCAAGGCGTGCTAGGTCGGCCGCCAGGGTCTCGCTGATGACACCTTTTTCTGCGAGTAGCGCTTTCGCCGCCTCATAGTTACCGTCGCCCTGGATGGTGAGCAGCAGCTCGGTTAGGCCGTCCATTGCTTCAGTAAATTTATCAAAGTTAATGCTATACATTCCGTTTTCATCGCGGCTGAAGGCACCCATTTCTTGGAAATAAGCAAAGCGCACCATATTAGCGCGTCCATGCGCCGACGATGCCCCAAAGCGACTAGAGCGGAAGATACCCGCCATAAAGGTCACATAATAGTCCATCATGCTGCCTTCGGTTATCTCGCCTTTTTCATAGAGAGACTTGATCATATAAAGGCCCAAGATATCTGCCTTGCCTTCCTCAAAGGAAGATGCATTTTCTTTGAGCGCAGCACGTACTGTGCCCTTACCGTCCAGAGTTTGTTTAACACCAAGACCGTGGGCAACCTCGTGGAACATCACACCAGAGAAAAAAGCATTGAAGGTTACATGTTTGCGCTGCTCCTCAACAATTAGCTCTTCGGAAATAGGTGCGAGAATTTTATCAAATTTCGCCCGCATAGCATTTTTAAGCTGTAGACGCCGCGTGCCTTTGACCAGCTGAACTTCCTCGTCATTTGGAAGGTTTATAGCAATGGTCTTAGACCCTGCGTTACTATGTCCGCCGTAATAAACTGCGTCATAAGCACCAAGGTCACTGTCTGAACCTGGTGTTTCTGCTTTATAAGCCTCAGGCACGGGCAATCCGCGCTGAAGCTCAGGTAAAAAGGCGGCAAATTTAGCCAGCTTCTTGCTCCATACAGGGTCTTTGATCAAGACATAGGCTTCATAGGCTGTGCGGTAGCCAAACAGCAGATCCTCATAGGTTTCAATGGCGCCGTATACCAATTCAATCTCATTATTTTTCATATCCATCCACGCGAAATCGCTGGCTTGATAATCATCTGAGGTGATTGCATCTGCGCGCATCAAAAGATAAGCAGCAAATTCAGGGTCTTTAGCCAGCGGGGCTGCACGCCTTAAAATATCTGCGGCTCGTGCTAACTGCTCAGAGTAAAGCTGGTGGTACGGCACAACTATTAGACCACCGTTGTCGTCACGACGAAGAACAGAATAAAGCCCTGCTTTATCAGGATGATCAAAGGCATCAAACTCTTGCTTGGTCATATCAGCCGGATATAAGTTCGCGCCCAGTGGCTTTTCACCAACACCCTTTAAAAATGGTTTGTCGCCGTCTAAGCGGTCCCAAGGGCCGTAATTTTTCATGAAGAAGCTCTCGGCTCGCTCATCACCGCCAAAGTCTGGCAGGTTACTGCGATCACCGTAGGCCTGAAGCCAGTATATCTCATCCATGATCTTAGCAGCATCAATCAACATCGCCACCATCTCACGCTGGTTATCGCTCAAATGGCTTAGGTCACTGGTTAATGTGTAATCGGTGTATATGTTTGCACGCTTGGCAGCTTCTGCTGAAACCCACGGACTGGCATTGTCATCTGACATCGTATCATTTGCGGTATCACAGCTTGCAACAGCCATAAGCGCTATAACCGACGCAGCCGTCATTAATCTCTTAATTGGTCTATTCATCTCTCATCCCTCCCAGAAAATGTGATTTAAAAGAGTGTTGCAGAAAATTTCACCCAATCAAAGGCCAAATAATTCGTTTATATCTAGAGTTATGAATTTACTCACAATTTAAGTAATAAACGAACCTTTGAATTGCCAAAAATTTGATCTTAAGCAAGCCACTCTAGGCGTAAGCTTGGATCACCCCCCAAAGCAACATAATTACTCCACTATAACCAACGACATATCGCATAACCTATTGATATACCTTGCACTATAACCAATGCATGAGACCAAATAATCACACTAAATATATTCCTTTTGTGGGGGGCTTGCGCCGTTAATATAGCCCCCATACCGTCAAAAGTAGTTGCTCCAAAGTTGGGAGTTGTAACGGGAGTTTATTGGAGCAACGTGACCATTTGACGCGGTACTAAACCCAAGGTGCTTGTCAATTTCACATTGATCGTCTGGTTCACTAGACCAGCATCATAAAACGAAGAGGAAAGACGAATGTCTAACGATACAATTTTAAAGAGGATGCTTCTTGGCACCGTAGCTTACGGCGCTATTGCATCCATTGCTGTGCCCATTTCGGCATCAGCACAAGACGGGCAAGCAGCTGATGATGGTCTTCGAATTGAAGAGATCACAGTTACTGCGCGTAAAAAACAGGAACTTATTGTTGAAGTGCCGATGAATATTTCTGCTGTTGGAGCAGCGGAAATTTCTAAGCGTAACCTAATCAACAAAGAAGATATTTTCCGTACTATCGCAGGCGCATCCACACCAGGTGTCGGCGGCACGAACGGCCGCGGACAACTCATCCTTCGGGGTTTGAGTGGCAGTAATAGCGCATCACCTGGAACCTCCAGCACCTTTACGGACGGTATACCGCTAGACTTTTCAGATCTTTATGATGTGGAACGGGTAGAGGTACTGCGCGGACCACAAGGTACGCTCTATGGCTCTAATGCCATTGGTGGAACCGTACGGGTGATCACCAACAAACCTGACCTATCTGAATTTGGTGTGGGCGGTGCGGTTAACTTTAAATCCGAAAAAAACCGTCGCGGCATCGAAACCCGTGGTTACGGCATGATTAACATACCCTTGGTCGAAGATGAACTTGCCCTTCGTATTACTGGCGCGAGTGGCTCTAAAGACGGTAAGATTGTTAATGTATTTAATGATCACCGCGGCGTAGAAACAGAGCGTTTCCTACGCGGTCAAATGCTTTGGGCACCAAGTGAAAACACACGTGTTAATCTTAGCTTCGTGCAAAAGAACTTCTATGACGACACCTATGCGTCTGTAGATGTTTCAACACCAGATTATTTCTATGAAGCCGTGTTAACACCTAATGCAGCGGCAACGTATGGCTATGATGTGGCTGTAAATTACCCGGACTGCCCAACAACAACCAACTCACGTCCAGAATGTCTGTCTGGTGGTAATATCAAGGGTGATATCAATCCTGAGTTTGCCGTTTGGAACCTAACAGACGATTACACCACAAACAAAACCGATATCTTTGGTTTAAACATCGAACAAGATGATATCATTGATGGTGTAGATCTTACCTATTCAGGATCTTACCGTGAATATACCACATCTGGTCGTCAAGGTGGTTGGTCTCGTCTTGATGCTGGTGATATGTTCGAGACATGGATTTTAGATAAGGACGGCTACGACCGCTGGACCCATGAGCTTCGCTTGCAATCAAATACTGAAAGCGCTTTAGAGTGGACCATTGGTGCCTTCTATGATGAAACCGATTGGACTCCGTCTGATAGTGTGCAGTGGCAGTATCATGCCAGTGACAACAGAAGCCGTGCAATCGCCGAATATTGGTGGGGCGAAGACCCGACCCAACTTGGTATTGACCTATACGGCGATGGGACCAAAAACTATAATGTTAACCAGATTAAGTATAACCAAAAAGAGTTCGCCTTCTTTGGGGAAGCTAGCTACACCTTTGATTTGGGTGACGGCGGCGCCTTAGAAATTACGGGTGGTATTCGTTTCTATGACCTTGATGATGACATCAGCGTTACAGAATCTGGTATCTGGGTCGGCCCTACACCTGTAAACACCATCACGCAGGACGGTGAAACTGGGAACCGTAAGAAAGCTAGCATTAGTTATCGCCCTAACGATGACTTGGCTATCTTTGCAGTGTACTCTGAGGGCTACCGCCCTGGTGGTAACAACGGAAACTCAGCACCAAATGCTTGTGCAGCTGATGTGAACATTGGGTCCTATGTTGACCGTTACAAATCTGACCAGATCAAGAACTATGAAGTTGGTGTTAAGGGCTTTGCCTTTGACCGTCGCTTCCAGTTCTCGTCAGCCGTCTATCAAATCGATTGGACTGGCGTGCAGGCAAGTGTCTATATGCCGTCATGTGGTTTCTCATATGTGGCAAACGCTGCGTCCGCACGGTCTAAAGGTGTTGAGTTTGAAAGTACGAGCTTGCTTGCCCGTAATACCAAACTCATTGTCAACGCAGCTTACACCAATAGTAAGATGACGTCTGACGTGCCAAGCCTAAGTGCAATGGCAGGTGACGACATGACCATGGTACCAGAATATAACTTCTATGTTGCTTTGGACCAAGGCTTCACCATCGCAGACAGAGATGCGTCTATCCGTATCGATGTTTCTGCTTACGGTGAATATAAATCGCACTTTAACGTGAAAGACGAAGACGTTTCCGCAGCCTATAAAATTGTTAATTTATCAGGTGGTTTCGACATCACTGAAAATGCAAGGTTCAGTCTGCACGTTAACAACCTACTTAATAAAAAATACACCAACTACAAACGGTCTCGTTATCGTGGTGATTATTCTGTAGGTGCACTCAATGAATACTACGGTGAAGAAAGGAGCGTCTCAGCACGACTAGACTTCACCTTCTAATAATCTATAGAGTAAAACAAGTATGGTGGCGGGCCTTCGGGCCCGTCTATCATAATATCAGGGCAATAAAAAAGTTATGCAGGCACATAGTTCAGAGTTCTACAAACAAACAGCCGCTCTTATTCAAAAGGGCGACACTGATCAGGCGATCATAAACCTTAAAAAGTATCTATCTGACAATCCAGAAGACCCGACTGCTATTTCGCTGCTTGGCTCCGCTTCACTTAGAAGCGGTGATAGCAAGGCAGCCCTTAAAGCATTTACGCGCGGCGTTGATGTGGCACCAGGTTCGTTCGCAGCGCATGCAGACCTGGCGTTCGCTGCAATGCAAGTGGGTGATCAGGCTGTAGCGGTTAACCATTTTAAAACCGCGCTATCGCTTAAGCCCGACTTTTATCAAGCATGGTGTTTCCTCAGCAAACTTCAGTTTGAAGACAATGACTACCAAGCAGCTATTGAGGCCGTGGACATGGCAGAAACCTGTGACCCGATGGATGCAGATTATCAGGCCATTCAAGCCGCCATCCAAGCGGACCACCCCAGCGAAGCAGAGAAGATAGCGCGAGATATGCTAAAACGCCAAGCAGGGCATCCACGAGCGACCTTTGTGCTCGCGCATTTGGCCGGTACTGTTGGTGCACACGAGGAAAGCGCCAAAATATTAAAACACGGGCTAAATTTTCATCCCGCTAACATGATGCTAAGGCGTGCACTCATCCAGTCACTTGAGGCGATGGGTGCTTACATCCCCGCAGTGATTGAGGCCAAAGAGCTCACTAAAATCAACCCCGATTACCAGAATTGGTTCATTTTATCCCGTATCGAAGGACATGTTGCCAACCACGAAGGCGCATTGCTTGCCGCTGACAAAGCCGCAGCACGCCTTAAAAGAGGAGACACTGAGCTTGGTAAGGTTGACTTGCTTAGGGGACACGCCCTTAAAATTTTGGGTCGCCGCAAAGAGAGTGAAGCGGCATACCGCGCCTGCATCAAGCACACTCCCAACAACGGCGCTGGCTGGTGGGGCCTCGCGGATCTAAAAACATACAACTTCACCAACAAAGATAAAGGCAAGATGAAAGCTTTGGTGTTAAACGACACCATCAACGATGCACAGCGCTGCCAAGCGGCCTTTGCACTAGCGAAAGCGTACGAGAACAAGGGCGACCACGGCGCTGCTTTTTCATGGTATCAATGCGCTAATGACATGCGGCCTGAAGTGAGCTTTTCACCCGTTGCCAACCAAGCTTTTTGTGACACGCTAAGAGAGGTCTTTGATACTGAATTTCTTGAAGAGCAAGCTGAGCCGCAGCCAAGCGGTCCTACCCCTATATTTATCGTGGGGATGCCCCGCGCTGGCTCAACGCTTATTGAACAGATTTTAGCGAGTCACAGCCAAATTGAGGGGACGATGGAGCTTGTAACCCTGCCCAACCTTGAGCGCAGCATCAGCGTAGACCTAGGCCAAGCCTTTAAGCAAAATTATCCCCTGTCGCTCGCGAACAGCAAGGCGGATACACTGCATAAATACGGACAAGCCTATGTTGATGCGACCGCCATGTACCGCACAGACAAAGCCTATTTTATCGACAAGCTGCCACCAAACTTTGAACGTATCGGCTTGATCCATAAAATTATGCCAAATGCCATCATCATTGATGCACGACGCCACCCTATCGACTGCGGCTTTAGCTGTTTCAAACAGCATTTCGCTGCTGGACATGAGTTCAGCTATGATCTCAACAATATCGGAGCCTACTACAACAGTTACTTACAAGTGATGGACCACTGGAACTGTGTTTTGCCAGGCAAAGTGCTCACTGTGCAGTATGAAGACATGGTGACAGACACAGAGGCAACTGTGCGAGCGCTGCTAGCGCATATCGGTGTAGACTTTGAAGAAAGTTGCCTACGCTTTTTTGAGAATAAACGTGCTGTACGGACAGCCAGCAGTGAACAAGTGCGACAGCCGATCAACAAAAAAGGGATGGGTGCATGGCGGCCTGTCGCCAAACAGCTCACACCGCTCAGCCAAAGCCTCGGCGTTAGGACGCTGGCACGATTTGACCAGTATCTTGAGTGAAGCTCTTCCCCTTATGGCTAAAGCGCGCTAAGTAAAGCGTGAACAGCCACTGAGAGAGCCTAAATGCAAGAGCCAATCAAAGACCAAGTGACCATTTTCGTTGACGGCGACGCCTGCCCCGTCAAGGACGAGATCATGACCATTAGCCTGCGCCACCAACTTGATATGTTTTTGGTGTCCAATGCATGGCTGCGGATGGAAGTGGCACCAAATGTTCATAAAATTGTGGTGAGTGAAGGCGCTGACGAGGCTGATAACTGGATCGCTGAGCGTATAGGGCCAAAAGGCATTTGTATCACCGCTGATATCCCGCTGGCTAAACGCTGCTTGGATGCGGGCGGCACCGCCCTTGGCCCAACAGGACGTCTGTTTACTGACCACGGCATTGGTATGGCAATGGCCATGCGTGAGCTTAACCAGCATCTGCGAGAAACAGGTGAGAGCAAGGGCTATAACGCCGCCTTCACAGGCAAAGACCGCTCAGAGTTCAAGCAGTCGCTTGAACGTGAAATTCAGCGCTTAAAACGCCTCGCTTAGCCCTCTTTCATGCTGAGATAAATGAGGATAACAGCGCAGGTGACACCGTATTCAAAAGCACCAGTTGCAGACATACCGCCTACCTCAGTTTGCCACATTTGAAAATAGCCACTGCCCACCACACCGAAAAGACCAAACCAAATAGCAACACCGCCGCCAGCAGCTACAATTGCGCTATGTTTGGCGGACGTGAAGGTAGCGTCGCTGCCTTTGCGCGCTTTCCACATATCCCACACGCCCTTAGAGGCCAAAAGGCCCACTGAAAATTCAGCGGCAACGACAATTACAAGCGCAGTCCAAATAAGCCATGGCGCTGTAATAGCAGGACCAAAGTGATTAGCGTACACAGCGTGATCAGCCATGCTCATCACGTAAGCAAATGAATTGTAGGCAGCGTCTAAGTTCATAACATTTTGCAAAGCAAAAAATAGGCCCAGCCCTGCCACAATATCTGCCATGATGATTTTAATATAACGAATTTCCATAATATTTCTCCCCTTCATCATCCTCATACAGCATTTGCCAGTTTTTGGATAGAGAGCAGCAAAAAATCACACATGTCAGCTATAACTAAAGTTACATGGACCGTTTTCATCTGGTTAGGTAGCCTTTAGACAGTTTCGTGTAATAAAAATAATAATAAAAAGGAAACTACTCATGACAAATAACACCACAGAACCGTCTAAATTTAAATCCTATTTCATTAATCCTGACACAAACATCATTCGCACAGGATGGCGTGTGCTGATAAGTATTCTGCTGCTAGCTGGCCTAACAATGGGCTTTGCCATGGGGCTTCGCGAAATTTTGGGCGGCTTACCAAAAACAAGTAATTGGCAATATGTTGTGCGGGTTGTGCCCGCAACGGTCGCCGTTTTCTTAGCGATAAAGTATTTGGACAAGGAAAAATTTTCATCCCTTGGGCTGAAACTTAACAAAGCTGCCCTGCTTGACTGTTTATCAGGCATTGCAATAGGCGGCGTGATCATGGCCTTTATGTTTTTTGCCCTGCTCGGCATTGGCGCCATTGAGTTTAATGGCTTTGTCTGGTGGAGCGATAGTGAACAAGCAACAGCCACGCTTACAACCGCTGGCCTCGGTGTTGCGGTTATTGTCTTCTTACAGTTTGTAGCTGTTTCTTGGTCAGAGGAACTTTTGTTCCGTGGCTATTTAATGCAAACCATGATGAGAGGAATGGGCTTGAAATGGGGTGTTATTATCTCATCCGTTTTGTTTGGCTTTGCTCATGCAGGCAACCCTGATGCTACAATGGTTACTAACATTTTCATTATACTCATCGCCTTGCAGATCGTGTATGCCTATCTGAAAACAGGCTCACTTTGGCTACCGTTAGGCCTACATTTGGGCTGGAACTTCTTTCAAGCCAGCATATTTGGTTTTGCCTCTAGCGGGCAAGCATCACCTGCCATGATATCGCAAACAGCGGTGGGACCAACGTGGATAAGCGGTGGCCCTTTCGGCGCAGAGGCCAGCTACTTGATTATCCCTGTTACCTTTGCGTCACTCTGGCTGATCCATTGGTCGACGAAAAAAATTCACG